>WNFR01001640.1_pt1 | contig 23453 bp, 30 predicted proteins | sample 5400221 | NCBI WGS metagenome assembly WNFR01 (sample SAMN13153357, study PRJNA577476) | soil metagenome | isolation source: 40 cm soil under Madrone tree | place: USA:California | collected 2016-06-14 | reverse complement strand
AAGAAGCGACTGGAGCTCCAAGCTCATTCGCGGTTTCGGATCCGAAGCGCCTGCGGGCTTCCGGTCGCGACGGGCAGACGGTCATGACCGAACCCCCGTCGCCGCTCAGAATGCTGCTTTCCCGACATACAAAGCGCCGAGCTGACACGCTGTCAGCGGCAGATTGACGGCCGCGCCCGCGATCGCGACTGTAGCCACGCTGCCGCCACTAACCATGTCGGCGAACTCGTGCGGCAGTCCAAGGAGGTCGCTTGGTGTAAGCCACTCCGATCGTGGCCGGCAGATCGAGAATAAGGGCTTGCGACACGTCGCAGACATCGCGGTCCTCGTCTTCGGGCCGGGCACTGGACCGCCTGCCTCCGGTAGCACGATACGTATCGCTGGAACGACTGGGCGGGGCTGTCTTTGGCCGATGCTGTTGAAAAAGTCTCCAAAATGAAGCTGTGGAATTAGAATTTGAAACAATCGAATCTGAGCAAATGGATTTTTGAATCGATGTTGCTCGTTTGACGCTCGCCTTGAATCAATGTTGCTCAGAGACCCCCTCAAAATCCTTTTTCAACAGCATCGGCCTGAAATCGACATTTTGTGATGGCCATCACATCGGCCGAAGCCATAGTCCGGCATACCCACACCGCGGCCGCGCGTACTGCGAACTCATGGCGCCATGCTTACTCCGGTGAAGATAGGTCGACTGATAAGGCGAAGCTAATGCCCTCGAAAGCTAATACGACAACCGCCGCATCGTTCCGTCGGCGCAGCCACAGAATGGATCCGGCCATGAAAGCTGGGATCGGTGCCACCATTTGCAGCGTGCTCATCTTGGGCCTGGTCTTGCTGGTGATGCAAACGTTGCCGATCAGCATCGGATAGTAGCGCCTCACATCTTGAGGAGTAATATAAACTGCCCCCAACAAGAACGGGGAACTTACTCCACCCGGATGCCCGGGCCTCAACGTTCGCCGATTTTTACGCATTATGCACCTGCGCGGTTTGCAAGTGCCCCGCGCATGCGAGGCAGAGGTCCGACATTTTTGATGCTGTGGACGGCGCCCACTGTGCGGCAACTATGCTCAACTAAGAACTGTGCAGATACTCGTTCTAAGGCAGAACAAAGCCAAATTTAGTAATTCTTTCAAAGAGCGCGCGGTCGACTACGTGGCTCGCCTTTCCACCAGCCGTGAGGTGGGAGCTTCGGCGACAGCGCCTGTGTCGCAATCAAAAGCGGCGTGATGCGAAAACCGTATTTTTGTGATGGCCATCACGTCTTTTAAGTAACGGACGCGCTACCATTAATCACGGGTAGAGGACGGGAGATCGCCATGACAATGATGATCACGAGCGTTGCATTCCCGGGCAGGATCGTTTTGAGAGGGCATAATCAATCCGCCTGGCGCAAGTTTTTGGGTGCGGTACTGGAACCGCGAACCTTTAACGTCGAGCACGACGTTATCGAGTATCTTCACCATCATCGGCACGATCTACCGCCCGAAGTCTGGATTGAACTCGAGCGCAGTGGCCCGGGTCCATAAGCGGCTCTGCCAGCCTTGATTGCGCATCGCACTGGCATCGATTCGGTACCGCTGCAAATGTTGCCGGCTGCCCAGCACAGCATGCAACCGTCGAATGTAGTCTACTTGGAGAGGCAGCAAAGTCGGGTGAATGGCGGATAGACAGCGCGAAGGTCGCGCCAAAACGAATATCCATGCGTTCCTCCAGCTCAGGAGCATCGAGCAAAGGCGGGACTACCTGGCTCGTGGACGGCGCTTTGCCATGCTCGATGGTGTGCAGCTGAGCGAAAATTGGATCACTGCAGTCAGGAACTGGCTTGCTCGCAAGGATCGAACCAGTGAGCTAATGATGGGCGATTTGACAGCAGAACTGAGATTGCGCGGATTAGAACCGCCATACGACGCCGTCAAACCAGAGTTCGCCACTCGTTTCGCAAAGATGGACGAGGCCGCGCAAAAGAAAGCTAAAGCGTTCGCACGACAAATTGGAATGTTCCGTCGCGACAGCGATAAGCAGCTCCACTAGTCCTTAGAAACATGTTCCTTCAAACCAGAACTTGTACAGACACCATGCTTCACAGCCGCCAAGCTTCGATTTGGCCATCAACCGGTGTAATTTTGCTAACTACGTCCTGTCCGTGCTCTGTGCTTTTGAGCCACATCAACGCCTGCTCCGACGAACGGCATAAAGGCGAAGAAGCGCAAGAGGGGGGTCGCGCGCCGGCGCGCCTCTAATCGCATCAGTAGGAGCAGCGGGAGTGTCAAACCATGCACGCAAGTGATGAGTATATAGCCCAAAATCTAGGCGCTCGTCAGCGCGATGTGTTCAACCTGATCGTGCGAGGGCTATCCAACAAAGAGATCGCGCGCGCCCTCAACCGATCCGAAGGTACAGTCAAAATTCATGTAGCAGCCTTGCTTCGCAAGCTTGGGGTGCATCGTCGCGCCGCTGTCGCAATTGCGGGGGGCGCGCTTTCTCTGCCTTCCTGAAAGTCGTATCGGCGCCTAGTCGATCAATCTGGGTAGAATTGGATCGACTCGAAACGGCGCAGCCGGCGGTATGCCGCGCCCCGTTAGAACCCCAATCGCGTTTGAGGCTTGGAACCCTACAGGGATGCCCGACCCCGACCTGGCCGCTTCCGGCCGCCTAAAGCTGGCATCGCTGTTCGCTGCACGACGACTATACGACTATACGAGAGGACCTAGGCCATCTAGCCGAATAGCCCTGGCCCTTTAGTTCTATTAACCGTACCGCAAAGGCCCAGCGTTCGCTGAGCATAAGAGACCATCTAAGGCCGGCAAGAGGGGTCACCACGTGGACAGGCAGAAGCTCGCGGCCACCGAAGCAAGTTCACGCCCTCCAACGGCTCCCACGCTGAGTATCCGACAGCAGGAGGTCTTAAAGCTCATCGTGCTCGGCCGCTCGAACAAAGAGATAGCGCGCATTCTCAACCTTGGCCCTGGTACCGTAAAAGTCCACGTATCTGCACTTTTCGGCAAGTTGGGAGTCCACCGTCGCGCCGCTGTGGCAATTGCGGGCGCACGCTTGATTTCTGATTCAGGAGTTGAGCGCTCATCGTCCGCGCAAATTATACCGTTTCCCGGATTGGGTTACACCTCACGACTTTGGCCTCGCGGGCGAGCAGGCCGTGAGCGGGGCCGTCCGGCCTAGCATTTACTCTCAATTCAACGGCTTGCGATGTGTTCGTTCGCGCGGCCGGATCGCGCGAGCGCCCCTTTTTTTGTCAGCTTCGTCAAGATTAAAACTGTGCCGCCTGTCACGCCCCGCCACTGCGTTAGAATGCTCGTCAAACGTGAGAACGATACTGGCTGTGCTGACGAGCGTTGCAAAGTCATCGCTTTCCTCGACCAACTGTTTACCAAAAAGTGACGGCTAAGTAGTCGATCTTGAGTTTTAACCCTTCAGGAACGAGTGGAGCACACCATGGCTGCCCGGAGAAGAAATCCATGCGTCAGCCAACTGATGACCACTTCTTCTCAGATCGCAGACGCAAACGTTTCGAGCCGCGACCCACAGTCGCGTTCATTTGGCGGGCCATGACCGCACTCCTGCTCAGCACGATGCCGGCACGGAGCTCGGCCAAAATCGAGTTCGAGGGGCAATTGGATGCTCTACGGCTAACGGCCGAAGATGCGTCGATTGATGATGTTCTGGCTGCGCTGTCCGCTAAGTTCAATCTGACCTACAGTTCCGAACTGGAGCTAGACCGGACTGTGGCGGGCTCCTATTCAGGAACTTTGCAACAGGTGATGGGGCGCATCCTTGATGGTTACGATTATGTGGTCAACGTTTCTTTGGAGCGGATCGAACTCAAGATCTTGAGTCGCTCAGCTACGGTTGCCAAACCACCAACACTCCCGCCGCCGCCCAGCCAAGCGGTTGCGGCAACGCCGACTCCTGTCGCACCTGCGGCATTCAATCCCAAGCCGGCAGCGGCCCATGGGCAACTATCGCTGACCCGACCCCTCCCCGGCCGATAAGGCGTAAGCGCGCGCCGCCGACGTTGTGTTCAGCGTCCGACAGTTGCGCTGGGCTATCCGACGTGGGGAAGCTTGCTCGGCAAGCGGCAAAACGATTGACCACGAACTCGAGTGACCTCGCAGGGGAGTGGCCGGCCGGACATGATGGGGCTCTATTCCGCCACGTCCTAGCCGGCCGAGCCCTACGGGACCCAGGATTGCGGCCGACCTGAGCATTCCATAGGGCACCTGAAGAAGTTGTTATCAACCCAGCGAGAAAAACCGCACAAGCTTCGAGGATGCTGTGGCAGGGCCTCGCCAGTGACCATGCACACTTCGATTGGTCGGACGAGGCGCGCGACATGTTCAAGCACGCGGATTGATCCCGTCTCCCGCACAAAGGACTCGTTTTTGTGGAGCAACTTTCATGCCGCAGCGCGATCGATCCCCGCAGATGGAATACGAGGGCTCGAAGCGAGGCAACTAGACCATATGGGCGAATCCTCGTCGGCCGTGGCGGAATCGCAGCCCGCAAACACTGAATCCGGCCCGGTAAACGCGCATCACCCGGGATGGCGCATGTGTGAGCCATTTCATGTGCATTCGAATATTGACCGCTACCGGCCTGGAAACGGCGGATGTTACACAGGGCTGTCCTCGAGCCCCCCACCGCGCGCCAGATTGATAGGCCGGCTTTTATGTTGGCGCCAATGTCGGCTACCGCTGGGCGACCGCCCTTGCTTCCGTGCCCGACACAGCGCTTTACCAAAGCGGTATCCGGCGGATGCTTTGCCTTTTGGAATGCAGTATTGTCTACCGAAGCCCAGGGAACCTGCCATTAATGAAAATTCTTGTGGTCGACGATCACGCCTTGATTCGCGAGGCTTTGCACGGCGTTCTAAAGAAACTCACGCGCGATGCAGTCGTATTGGAGGCCTCAAATTGCGCTCAGACGATGGAGGCCGTCGCCAGCCATCCGGATATTAGCCTCATTCTGCTTGACCTGAACCTGCCGGATCGAGATGGCTTCTCGATGCTCGCTGAATTACGCGAACGCAACCCAGCAGTGTCAGTCGTGGTTCTGTCCGCTGTTCAGGACCGCGCCAACGTTATCAAAGCGCTTGACCTTGGTGCCATGGGCTATATCCCGAAATCGGCCCGGAATGAGGTAATGCTGAGCGCGCTTCAGCTGGTGTTTGCGGGGGGCATATATATCCCGCCAGAGATTCTGCCGCGTGAGCACTTGTCACACGCACCAAGGCCATCCGGAAGCGCCAGAGCAATCGTGTCGCCCGCGGATCTGGGCTTGACAGATCGTCAGCTCGATGTGCTCGCGCTGATGATGCAAGGCAAGAACAACAAATCGATCTGTCGGATGCTCAATTTGGCCGAGCCTACAGTGAAAAATCATGTCACTGCAATTCTCAAAGCGCTGAAGGTCACCAATCGAACCGAGGCCGTAATCGCCGTAAACGAATTGGGCTGGAAATTACCGACAACTCTTAACTTTTGAGATGCACGGTTCGAGCGTCGTGGTCGCGCCTACTACACCGAAACTTATTCGGGTTGACGCCCTCATCCGCTTATTCTCGTGTACGTGTTTTTCCAGGGCTCGTGCCGGCTTCGCGATCTGGATTCGCGCTTGCGCCGGGTTCACGGTCCGATTCTGATCTGTATACGTTGGGCTTCGGCATCGTACCGGTTCCAGGGGGATTTTATCACATGTGGACAGCAATCCAGGCGACCCGGAGACGGTCTAATGCACGTGCGCGGCCTGCTGTTCCCGCAGCACGTGGCTGACCATGGCGCGCAGCGTCATCGGGTCCACCGGCTTGTGCAGCAGATGGTAACCGCTGGCGCGGGCTTGGCGCAGCAGCTCTGGACTGGTGTCGCCGCTGACGAGGAAGGCGGGAATCTTGGCGGAAAGTGTCCTGCGCAGGCCCTCGATGACTTCAATGCCGGTTTTTCCGCCGGGCAGATGATAGTCGGAGACGATCAGGTCGGGCAAGCTATCGCGGTTGGCAACTCCGGCGAGCGCTTCGTCATCGGTCCCGGCGACTAGCAAACGATAGCCCCAGCTTCGAAACAGTCCGCCCATCCCCTCCAACACGAGCGGATCGTCATCGATGACCACGACCAGCTTGCGATCGGATGCATCAATAAGCGGATGAGCGGGGGCGGGCGATTCGCCAATTTCCGGCCGCGCGTCGACGAGCGGCACCGCAACGGAAAAGCAAGATCCCTTCCCTATTGTCGACGTTAGATTGATTGAATGGTCGAGCAGCCGGCACAAGCGGTCAACGATGGCAAGCCCAAGACCGAAGCCGGAGCGCGCGTCACCACCCGGTCCGCCAAGGCGATAGAACTCGCCGAAGATGTTCTGCTGCTGAGCCTTAGGAACCCCACTTCCAGTATCCCAAACCTCGATACGCAGGTTGACACCCTGCTTGCGACAGCCGAGGACCACGCCGCCACTACTGGTGTAGCGCACTGCATTCGAAACCAAATTGAAAACGATGCGCTCCAGGAGGATGAAGTCGCTGCGCACCCAAGCGCTGCTGGAAACGACCCGCAACGATAGCCCTTTTCCCCGCGCGGCTCCTGTGAAGGTCATATTGACTCGGTCGAGCAGTTTCGCAACAGGAAATTCGATAATGCTCGGAGTGAGCACGCCGGCGTCAAGCTTGGAAATGTCCAAGAGCGCGTTGAACAGCTCGTTCATTGCGGAAAGTGCCGCGTCGATGCGAGCGACAATCCGCCTGCGCTCATCGGCACGCACCGGACCATGCAATTGCGCAACGAATAGCCCTAATGCATGCAAAGGCTGTCGCAAATCATGGCTTGCTGCAGCCAAAAAGCGGGACTTGGTGAGATTGGCAGCTTCGAGTTGATGCGTACGTTCCTCGACCTTACGCTCTAGCGTGGCATACGACTCTTGCAACCGGGTTGCCATCTTGTTGAATTCCTCGCCCAGCGCCTCGAGTTCGTCATTGGTCTTGATCGAAATGCGTTGGGCGAGATCGCCGCGGCCGATCTGCGCAGCGCTGTTGTGCAGCGCCCGAATCGGCACAACCATCCGGCGCGTAAGGAGCAGTCCCGCGAGCAACGCCACCGCCATAGCCGCAAGGACGGAAAGGAGCGAGCGCACAAGCGAACCGTAAAGCGGCGCATAAGCTTCCTCGACCGGCAAGTCGATAAAGACCAGCCAATTGGGGGGAATAACCGCGGCATGCGCGCTTAATACCCGCTTGCCCTGGCGGTCGACCGGTTGGTCCACGTCCGCCTGCGACGCGAGCGCGGCCCGTACCTGGGGAAGACGGGAGATGTCCGTGTTGCGCAGCACTAAGCTGATGTCGGGGTCAGCAATAAGGCGCCCGCTCGCGTCGACGACGTAGGCATGTCCGCGCCTGCCGACCTTGATCTGCGACACGGCTTCCCAAATAAATTTGAGGTTCACTTGCGCAACGATCACGCCATGACCGCCGCCGGTAGCGGCCACGGCGATCGTCATGTACGGCTCGGACCCCTCAACCAAATAAACGGGTCCATAATAGACTTTGTTGGCCATCGCCTGGACGAAAACAGGATCACGCGAATAATCAACATGGCTCTTGCTCACATCCATCGTGTGACGCGAAATGCGGAATTGCTCGCGCCCCACTGCATCAAGCTGGGCGACCTCCGTTATCGCCCGTGCTTGGCGCAATAGCCGCACGGCATCGAAGCGCCATTCCTCGAACGTGACCGCGTTCCAGGGCAACGGGGAGATCCAGGCCATCTGGGCTTCGATCTCCTTTAAGAATTGGCTGATCTTCTCCGAGGCGAATTGGGCCTCTCGCTGTTCAATGCGAGCGAGTAAGGCCCTTTGTTCGTGATACGAAAACCAGATCTCGGGCGCTTCGTCGACCAGCAAAGCCAAGCAGACGATGCCGACAAACGTGGCGGCATATTTGCGGAATAGCTGCCCGCCAATCACGCGCGGAGAAGCCCCGCCGGCTCCCGCTGCGGGCTCGTCCCCAAACGAGTTCATTCGACCAATCCCTCGGCCCCGACGGGCAGGCCGGGCGTTAGCATTGAGACGTGTAATCATACCATGCTGGCAGCTCGCACCGGGGGAGAGAAACTTTATCCGGCTCGCTTTTTTTGCTCGGAGGGCGCGGCAAAGTGCGGCAGATGCTTCCGTGCAGACCTCTTATTATGGTTATTATGTTATTACGGTTGCTATGTTAGCGGCAGGCGTGATTGTGTTGGCCACGGCTTCGAGCCGCACGAACGTGAGGGAGTAGGCAACACAAGCGAAACGGAATTCATGCGACATGGCCCGAAGAGGATGGCAGATGCCCAGTGGTCTTGGACGGCGCGAATTCATGACCCTTCTCGGTGGCGCATTGGCAAGCGGGCCGATTTCGGCGCATGCGCAACAGACAGCTGGCACGCACACCGTCGGGGCGCTGCTGGGGCTGGCGAACGATGCGGAAGCTCGGGCCCGCATCGAGGCTTTCGAACAAGGTCTTGAACGGCAAGGCTGGTCCGCAGGCCAAGACCTTCGGATCGAGTATCGCTTTGCCGGCGGCGATGCTAGACGCATGCAGGCATTTGCGACAGAACTTGCCGGGCTTAAGCCCGGCTGCATTCTCGCCCACAGCACTCCGGTCGTTGCAGCGCTGATGCGGGCCACCCGGACAATTCCGATCGTGTTCGTGGCCGTGTCCGACCCAATCGGCAGCGGGTTCGTCGCGAGCATGGCGCGTCCGGGCGGCAACGTCACCGGGTTCACCGTTCTCCACGCAACCATCCCCGGCAAATATCTATCGATGTTGAGGGAGATAGTGCCGCAGCTCGCCCGAGTCGCCATAATGTACAATCCAGATTCTCTGCCGGGTGCAGAGACGTTTTTCTTGCGTCCGTTCATTGAGTCCGCGACCGAACTCAAAGTCAAGCCGACAACGGTTCAGGTTCGCAACGCCACTGACATTGAAAGGGCTATCGCAGAGCTTGGGAGCGAGCCTGGCGGCGGCCTTATTTTCACCCCGGACAATTTCATCACGGTTCATCGTGACCTGATTATCTCGCTGACGGCGCAATTCCGTATTCCCGCAATTTATCCCTATCGATATTTTGCCGAGGCCGGCGGCCTGTTGTCCTATGGGGTGGATGCTGTGGACCTGTTCGGGCGCGCAGCCGAATATGTCAGCCGTATCCTCCGCGGTGAGAGGCCGGCGGATCTTCCCGTGCAAGCGCCGACGAAATTCGAACTGGTGATTAACGTCAGGACGGCCAGGACTCTCGGCCTGCGGGTCCCAAGAATACTGCTTGCCGGCGCTGACGCCGTGATCGAATGAAGGGCGGTGGCGCCAATCCACCTGCTCCTGTGATCGAAGCGCGTATCCCCGATCAGGCATGTGTCGCAGGCGCGGTCTCCTCCGAAACGCCCTTCGGTATGGGTTGCAATCGGCTCGAGTCTGTTAATGCCGCAAGGGAATCCTGGCGATTGATCGCGGCAACTCCGATCAGGATCGCAATCAGACCGGCTCCCGTCGTCCATGTCAGTGATTCGCCCATCAACGTCCAGCCGATCAGCACGCCGACGCCGGGCTTAAGATAGCCGACGCTGGCGACGCCCATGCTGCCGATTGTTCGGATTAGGCGAAAGTACAGCACGAAGCCGAGCGCGGTTGCCACAACGGCATTCACCAGCACGGCGGCGAGCGAAGCGATTGACGGCACGGAGCTCAGCGGCGCTTCCACCAAAAAGCACAGGGGGACAACCACGACCGCCGCAGCGGTCAGCGTTCCCGCCGCCGCGATCTCTGGCGCCACCGCGGCAAATCGGCGGCCATAAATGGCGCTCACCGCGGACGACAGCGTGGCCAGGATGATAGCGGCCTGGCCGACCGTTCCCGGGCCGAGCCCAGCGAGCGCGCTTGCTCCGGCAATCAGCACAACCCCGCCCAATCCAATGGTCACACCGAACAACCGCCCAACCGTGAGCTCTTCGTGCCGTGTCCAGAGCCAACTGATGAGACAGACAAACAGTGGCGCGGTCGAGTTCAGGATGGCGGCGAGCGCGCTGTCGACCGACTGCTGGCCGAACGCGATGAGCGTGTAAGGGATCGCACAGGCGACGCAACCTTGGATGAGCAGCCGCGCGACGAAACCCCACCGCCACGGCATGCTATGCTGTCTGAAGAGCACGATGATCCACAGCACGATCGCCGCCAATGCGACGCGCGCGCCCACCAAGGTCACCGGCGGGATGGTCGCAAGCGCGATCTTCGTCAGCGCGTAGGGCATTCCCCACAGCAACCCGAGCAGCGCAAGCAGGGCTATTTCGAGCGGGCTTACCATACTGGCTCATTTGTGCGGGGGGAGAACCTACCGCCTGAGCGCGCAGCCGTCGATCTATCCGTATTTCGCGAAACTTCTCCGCACCCGCTGGTTGGGTAAGAGATGGCCCCAGGTTGGCCTCGCACGTCGGACCGGCGCCTGAAAAGCCGAAAGTATGCTGCGGCGTCGCCACTTTCCTTCGAATACCTTGGCCAAGGCCGGTATCAATACCTCGCAACTGTCGTCCCAAGACCAGAACCCGATTGTATTTGGTCCCAGTACTTTTAGGCTGCCTAGGTATCGGGAAAAGGATCCCGCGAACAGGAGACATTCCATGAGTAACGTTAATGCGCGACCCATTCGCTCCGGCGACAAGGTCATGCGTGACACCGCGACCCTTAACCAGGGCAAGGTCCAATTGGGAGATGGCGCGCCCGTGTTCGCGCCCGCATCCATTCGCGCTGGCGACAAGGTCATGCGTGACACCGCGACCCTTAACCAGGGCAAGGTCCAATTGGGAGATGGCGCGCCAGTGTTCGGCCGCTAACCACCAAGCGTCAGCCGGCCGTGCGCGGGGAGCGCGATGCGCTCCGCGGGGCGGTTATTGTCATTTAATGCTGACGGGTCGCCCAGAGGAACTCTACTATGATAGCAGCGTCGCCCGCCGGCCCACTTGTTGAATTCTTTCAGATGGTGCCGAACCAGCGACCTCCGCAGAGGGCGGATCGCGCGGTCGGCGGCGTCATTCCGGCACGTGCACTTCGCTATTGCGAAGCCATTACCAGCGCCTCGGCATTCGGCTGGTACGTCTTCCTGCCGGTCAGCTTCAAGGTGGTATGGGATGGGCACGACATGCTGTGGACCTATGACGGAGTCCAGGAGTGGCTGCCGCTAACCCGCGACGCCGTGCAATATCCGCAATTCAGCGAACGGTTCAACGAAATTGCCCCCGCAAGCGTGCGCGGGTTCTCGCCGCCATTTCTCACGCCATCCATTCAACCGGGCGGATTGCAAGTGTGGACTGGTTGCATTGCCAAATCCGCGCCAGGCTGGAGTCTGCTTGTTCGCGGCGTTGCGAATCTTTCCCCGAGCGCGTCGTATCAGATGTTCGAAGGCGTCATCGAGACGGATAGTTGGTTCGGTCCATTATTCAACAACGTACGAATCATCAAAACCGACGTACCGATCGAGTTTCGAAGCGACATTCCGTTCCTGCAAGTTCAACCGGTTCACAAGGAAGTGCATGCCGACAAGTTCCTGCAGAACTTCACTGTAAAGAACCTGGGGCAGCTATCTCGGGAAAACTGGGAAGCCTTTCAACGCACGGTAGTCATGCCAAATGTCGATCCCGAAAGAAAACGGGGCCAGTATGCCGTTTCGGTGCGGAAAAGGGCCCACCACCACCCCAGAGCGGCTACGAATGTCGTCTCGACGGCGGATCACGAATAGCATTCGCAAGCTGACTTTCAACGTGGCGCGGCGCGGGGTTTGTGGCGCGCTAGCCCTCAGCGGAGATTTCTTCCAGCGTGGCATAGAGAGGCGTGACCCGTATGTCTGCGCTTGTTTTCGATTGAACAATTCGTGGGTGGGAATGACGGTATGTGGCCTGGGTTATCGCACGTAGTTTTTGGCTCTTTCAGCAATGCGCTTGTGCCATTCGCCGTAGGAAACAGACGGCCATAGAAAAAATCCCGGGACCGTCCTGGGACTCTTCCAAATCGCTACTGAACGGGAATCAGTACCGCTCGTAGACGGGACCTACGTTGAACAGATAGTTGACCCCGATTTTGGCTGTGTGAACGGTCTCGGTCGTGGTGTTGCCGCAAAAAGTACCCCCGCGCGAGGGGCGCCCGGGGCAACCCCGGCACAGAAACCCACGCCGTGGTTGAATCCCAGCCCGAGGTATTCGGCCTTGATGCTCCATTTGGGAGCCAAGATGTACTCAAACCCAGCACCCCAAGCCCATCCCATAAGCGCAAAAATCATGAAAACATGCATGTGCGCGGATTCAACGAGGAAGGCACGACGACGACTCCATTCGACATGGTCGTGCTCAACAGGCTCGATCGTTTCCATCTGGCAATGGACGTGATTGAACGCGTGCCGGGTCTCGCCTCCAAAGCCGCGCACGTGACGCAGCATCTGCGCGAGAAGCTGATCGAGCACCGGAATTACGTTGACGAGCATGGCGAAGACATGCCGGAAATTCAAAGATGGAGCTGGCCTTACAGGACGGCGGCCCGCAGCGGCAATTGACGGGCGGCAAAGCACAGCGAGCCGGTCGAGGGGCCAATGGCCAGCGACATCCTCACCCTTAATGCCGGATCGTCGAGTCTCAAGTTCTCCCTGTGGCAGGCAGGGATGCGTCGTTGATCGCTTGGCGCAGCTCGATCGGCTGGCCGTCGTTCTCGCTCGTCACCGCCGGCGACAGCTACCGCTACACCGAGAAAATCTACGATGGGGGGCGCCTCGAGACGACCGTGGTCAGCACCTGCGCCCCGGCAGAGGGATGAACAATGAGGAAGATGTTGTCCAGAACCGCATCGCTAGAGTGATGCCGACAAGTAATCGCATCTGAAGAAAGGGACGAGCACGCATCTTGGTTTGCCGCAGGTACGTGCCTCGGCCTGCGGCTTCCAGGATCGAGCTGGTGGCCGGAAATCGTTGTGGCAAGTACCGCGCCGATCAAAGTTTTCTGAGCGAGCCGTCGTTTGCCGTCACCTCTTAGTTAGAGCTAGCGGCCGCACTTGTCCTGGCCAGCCGATCGGATAACGTTTTGCCGTCGTCGCCTTTGATTGAGCTGATGCTCAAACGCGTTCCATGATGCGCAGATAGCGGAGCGCAAGTATTGCCGCCCGCACGCGCGACCGTTCTGCCTTGGCCTCACGCGAGTAGTAGCCGTGCTTCCAGTTCGCCCGCTTGCTGCGCTCTAGGCCCTCTGGCGTGCGTGGTCCCGTGCTCTTGCCGCCATGAACCTTGCAGCGCCCATTCGGCATGGCCGCCGCCTGGCAAGGCTTGCCCGTCCGTTTAGAGCGGGCGCCGCATCAAAACCCGCGCCAAATCAGTCAAACTGCCATGCTGGACTAAATTCCCAGCATTATGTCGCGGCAACCCCTATAAGCCATTGAAATCATTAATACCCCCTTCTAAGTTGTGCCCATCCCGACGAATGCCGCCGCGCCTCGGTTGCGGAAAAATTCTTTTTTTAACATGTCCCCCTGGCCCCTACAGAAGCAAGCCATTGCCCATGACGAACAAATGGCTCGCTTGTCGCTCGAATCATCGGCTGCGGCCCCGTCCAACGAGACGAGGATAGCCCAGGCGCCGGTGGCTGAGAGATCGGTCGCGCTCCCGCCTGCGAGGCGATGGAGCTGCAAATGTGGATCACGATATTCGCCTTAACTTTCGCCACAGCAATTATCTTCAGCGTGGCATCGTATATGTTGCAGAGTAAATATTTGGCTCGTTTCAACCTATAAAAGGCCGCCTCAGTTGGGGTTGCGGATTCACGGCGGAGGTCTCCTGGTCGGCTTTTGGAATCGCGAGTGGCCCATTACATGACCACGGCCGCGGATGATCCGGAAGGGCAGGCACGCGTCGGTTTTGTGCCGCCTTTGATTTCAATGAGTTACGCGTGGCAAAAATAGCACACTCAACAACCCTGGCGCGATGAGCCTCTCGATAATCTTTAAGCCGCATAGCGGGAACTGATTCTTGACGATTGATATCTCGTGCTGAAATCGAAAGCTGTTTCGATCAACTCGTCAAGATGACGGCCGCATCCTGCGATCTGACCCCGTCATGCAAATTCTTGCCAGTGAATGTAGCGTGATCCAGACTGATCGTCGGATTTGCGCACGCTCCTCATGTCTTCGATCATGCGCCGGCGCAGCGGGCTTAGGTGGAGGTTGTTGACCCCTTGATCCTCAAGACGGGACGCCCGGCCCGTCACCCTATCTCACCTGGTCACTCCATCGCCGCCACTCGCTCCGCCCTCGCGCGCAGCGCGCTCCCGCGTAAGCGGGTTCGTTCCTTGGAGGTTTTCGGACGCCGGCCTTCGGTGCCTGCCGAACTGTTCGTCAACGGCCGGCATCCGAAAACCTTCACATCAACGGACTGACGCAGTGCAAAAACCGAGGCGTATTGGTTGGTTATTCAAGCACCTCGTCGGCGCGGGCAAGCAGTCTAGGTGACACTGTGAGGCCGAGCGCTCGAGCAGTCTTAAGGTTGATCAATAGATCGAACCTCGTCGGCTGCTCTATCGGAAGCTCGCCCGGCTTCGTGCCTTTTAGGATTTTGTCCACATATCTCGCCGCCCGCCGAAACAGGTCGTGATAATCCGGCGTATAGGCGATCAGTCCGCCGGCCTCGAGGTACTCGCGGAAGCTATAGATGGAGGGCAGTTTGTTCTCGATCGCGAACTGCGTGATGCGGCTGCGCTGGCTCACCAGAAAAGTGTCCGCCGGTACCATGAAAGCGTCCGGCCGATCTTTTGTTAAGATCACGAACGCCGCATCGAGGGTCGTGGTGTCGTGGACCTCGTAGACGGCGAGTGTTACGTGCAGCATTTGCGCGCCCTGTCGCGCGCTCTGCAGCGCCAGCGGCATATAGTGATTCGTGGGGTTGAAGAGGATGGCGACGCGAGACAGTCCGGGAACCACGTCTTTCAACAGTTGCAGCCGCTTCGCCTCTAGCTCGGCAGCACGCGAGGAGCATCCGGTGATGTTCCCGCCGGGACGTGCCAGATTCGTCACTATGCCAATGCCGAGGGGGTCGCCGATGGCACCCATGACGATGGGTATCGTCGTGGTGGCCTGCTTCGCGGCGAGCACGGCGTCGGTCCCCCAAGTAAGAATGACATCCACGTTGAGGCCGACGAGGTCGTTCGCCAGCTCGGGAAGCCGCTCGTTGTGTCCCTTGGCGTAGCGATACTCGAAGCGAACGTTCTTACCCTCGATATACCCGAGATCATCGAGAGCGTGTCGAAACGTGTCGATGGGCGGCCAGGGCTCGATCGCCAGGATACCGATCGTGACTATTTTCCGTTCCGCCTGTTGCGCACTTGCGGTGAGCGGCCAAGCAGCCGCACCGCCGATTAGTCCGAGGAACTCGCGGCGCTTCACTCGATCACCTGATCGGCGCTCGCGAGCAGGACCCTCGGGATTACGAGGCCGAGCGCCTTGGCCGTGCCGAGGTTGATCACAAGCTCGAATTTCGTGGGCGCTTGCACTGGAAGATCCGCCGGGTCGGCACCGCGAAGGATGCGGCTCACGTACTCCGATGCGCGCCGGAACAGGTCCACGGCATTTACCCCGTAGGACAGGAGCCCGCCGGCCTTGGCAAAATAGCGATACGGGTAAATTGCCGGAATTCGAAACTGCGCGGCGAGCGAAATGATAAGCTCACGATGCACGGTGGTGAAGTTATCCGGCACCAGAGCGACGCCGCTGCCCGTTTCACCACCGAGTTTCGTGATCGTATTTTCAATCTCGGTGGGGTCGTGCACTTGCGCGATGATCGGCCGTACCTTGTATTCCGCCGCGGCCTCCATGAACGCGCCGGAAAAAAACGTGCCCGAATCCGGTACGGAATTCGGATTGTACATCAGGGCTACGCGGGCGAGCAGCGGCACCATGTCTTTCAACAGCGAAACATATTTCCCTGCGATGCTTGCGTGCAGGATGGTGAACCCAGTGATGTTGCCGCCCGGACGGGCCATGCTGGCGACGAATCCGCTGCCGATCGGATCGGAAACCGACACGAATACGATGGGAATTGTGCGAGTCGCATGCATCAGCGCCGTCACAACGGGCGTGCTGTGGCCAACGATGCAGTCGGGCTTGAGTTCCACCAGCTCCTTCGCAAAAGCCTGCATGCGCGCAGAATCGCCTCCGGCATGACGGTACTCGATGCGAAGGTTTTGGCCGAGGGACCAGCCCTCTGTTTCTAGACCCTGCTCTAAAGCCATTGAGCGGCCCTGGGCTTCCGCATCGTCGGCAAGTCCCATCAGCACCGCCACGGTGCGCATGCCAGCTGCCGGTTGCGCATTTGCAGGAATCGGCCGGCTCGTGAGTACGCCGCCGAGCAACGTGATGAACTCGCGCCGCCTCATAGCGCTTACCCCAAGGCCAGAGATCACGCGGTAAGTATAGCAGGGTTTGGGCCGTGCATCGCAGCAAAAGCGACCCGCCCACGTCGGAGATGGGTCAATGGCGCCAGAGACGATCGGAGCGAGCCAGCGGTCCATGTCCGAACCGACCCCGAAAGCGGACGCAAACTCAAGCCGGTGGGACCGCGCACACTCCCAATTGGGTGGATAGGCATCAAACCATACGTGCCGTTGGCCTGGCTGCAATCGACCATTTTGTGACGGCTGTCACAGCGGCCAAAGCACTGCAATGGCATGATTAGAGCCTCAACTTCGGCCGTTTGTGAGTACGGCCATGGACCGATTCATCAGGCGCGAGAACATCAGGCGCTACAGGAAATTGTTGCGCGAAGCGAAGGACGACGCCGAGCGCCGGCTGATCAAAAAGCTATTGACCGAGGAAGAGCAAAAAGAGCTGGCGGCGCCAAATCCCTCGCGACCAACTGCCCGCCGTGTCTCACCCCCGGCACTAATGCGAAGTCCGCGGGACGTGCCGCTTCCCTAGTGGTGAGGCGACGGGCCTATTCTTCTTTCTTCGGCTGGATTTGCTGTTGTTGCTGCATAGTTGGTTGCGGCCGCGGCTTCTGACGCTGCGGGAGCATCTGCTGATCGTTGAACTCTTGCAGGACCGCCTCGAAATCCCCGGGTCGCTCGCTGGCCAGGTCATATAGCTTTTGGGCCATGACGAGCAGGGCGGTCCGCGTCTGCGGATCAATGGTCGATCGGGACAGTGCCAAGCACTGTGCTGCCGTGGCTCTTAGCTCGTCGATGCGATCGGCCATTGTTAGCCTCCTCACGCTACGCAACCCGATGACCGGCACCCTCAGGGTTTTGGCGCCAAGAAGGACCCGCGACTCCGATTTCTGATGCGCAGCAGCTGCTGCTGGTCCAACGGGCGGCGCACCTCAGAGGAGGATGCGCGGATCCTAAGGCAATAATGATTCGTTCCTGTAGCTGAACTGTTGTTCGACTTCGAGCGCCAGCCTCTGCCAGGTTCGCGCCATGTCGATCAGGGTGGATTGCATTCTCAAATTCGCGGCGCGCTGCGGCGCTTAATCGACTTACTGCAGGATGCAGATTGGACATTGGTCGAGGAAATCGAGAACCGCTTGATACTTCATTTCAAAAAGGCAAAGCAGGTCATTGCAACGGCGTTGCAAGCGAACGAAGTTGACGAGCAGTCTGCTAAGGGCGATCGGCATACTGCGGCGGGTTATGTGGCGTGCGGCGGCAGCATGGCACTCGGAAGTGCAATGAGTCGACGGATTTCACCATCGGTTGGAGCCTGCGGCCTACGGTTTGCCCTAAGTCTGGCTCAATCTCGCGTATCGCCATGCCTACATCATCGGCACCGGGCTCATATCACATCAAAATCGCACGGCAGAATATAATGGCACAACTTCCCAGCATTTTTAGGCCCTGCCGCGTGTCTGCTTCGCCACATTAAAATAAGTCGGGACCCTAGGTCATCCGCTCGTCGCCGGGTCGGCGTCCTTGGAAACGGCGCTCTCCACGTCGGCGCGCTGATCATCGTTCGTACCAGCTCGATCTTCAACTGACATGCCCAGCTTCTGCGCAGCCCGCGACGGTCTGATTCCTTCGCTTGGGGCGAGTTCATCGCGGTTGAGCCGGGTGTGCTGCCAGCGCCTAAGCGCGACCGGAAGCGGATCGATGTTGAGCTTCTGCCACCATGCGGCCTCATCACCAGAGCGATGAAGCTCGCGGTGATGGATCCGGCAAACCGGAACGATGAACTCGTCGCTCACTCTGTGGCCAAGCGCACGCGGTTGGGTGAACGTGAGGTGATGCGGATCCGATGGTGCGCGGCCGCACACAAGACAGGGCTGCCGCAGCACGAAACTTCGGTGGTCCTTATCGCGCAGCCGGACAGTTTTGCCCAAAGCGCGGATCACCCCGCTGCGAGATCGCTTTTTGGGCACGGGGGAAGTTTTGTGGCTGGTGTCCGCATTCGCTTGACCGACAGATACGAAGTTTTTGTCGGGGACAGAATGAGGTGGTTGGTGAGGGGCCACCCCGTCGAGCGTATTGGCAGAGGTCGTTCCATCCGGGACATGGCCTTCGCTAACTGCAGAGAGCCTAGCCTGAAACCGCTCCTCGAGAATTTTGGCATCCCCCGCTGTGAGGGTGTCCTTGACAGGCAGATTTCGCTGCGCCCAGACCGCCGCCTCATCTGCCGTATTGATAGCCGACAGTTCAGCGACCAATCGCTCCCTCACGGTTGCCGATTCGTCAGGCGCAAGGACCGATCTGGCTGAAGCTGCTGAGTTGTTGCCTCCGCGAGGTGCCCGGCTTGCTAGGCCGCCATTCCCGCCCGAGTGGGTCTGATAATCAGCTCGTGGCAGCTCGCCTTCAGCCTTCGCCACGGTACTGAGGTCCGGCGCGTCGAGATCATCTTCCCCAGCAATGCCGACGAGCGTGAACAGTGCATAGCGCCGGGCATAGGTGAGTGCAGCTCCCATGCGCTGCGCTGAAGCAATATCGGTGATCTGGCATACCGGCCATTCCGATGAGATCCATTCGCCGGACGAATGAGCAAGAACAGTCGTCAGGCGGAGAAGTCCGGCGTCTTTATCGATTGCGGTCGTCTGTATCGTAGCGATCTCATGCCGACCGAGACTCTTGCGCACGATATCAAGACCGCTTGACAGCGAAGCGTAGCGGAACGTTCGGTCTCCTTCGCGGGGAAAGTGGGAACGAATAGTGGCGACGAGCGATTTCTCTGGATTGGTCAGCTCAGCCTGTGCTTTGGCAAGCGCGGCTGCAATGGTGCCGATTGACTCACTGGAGCTGTGCACGATCAATCTCCAAGCTGAGGATATCAAAGCTCACGGCGCCGGACTTTGAACGTTTGGCCCGAATGCCGTGTCCGATCGCCTCCTTAGCGTCCTCGGGCATGAGGCCCTTGAGCTCAGACTTGGCATTTTCATGCTCGAGGTGAGCCTCTCGAGTACGCCGAAATACGCTGGAGAATTCGGCCCACGCATTTGACGAGCTCATGTCCACGATCCGCACCGCCTCGATGCGTGCCCGCGGTGATGAGGCGCCGAAGAGACGAGGGGGCTCGCCACTTTCCACGCATCGCCAGAACTTCTTTTCCGCCGTCAGAAGGAGGTGCTGGTAGAGCGAATCGGCTGGTATCTTGATCTCGACCCACTTGCCACCGCCGGTGATAATCGAGAGCACTGCCGCCGTGGCATTGGTCACCCACATATTGTGCTGGACTTGCGGCATATGCTTCGCCGCCGCCGCTTCCTCAGAAAACGACCAGGGGAGCATAAATTTCGCTTCAAAGACGGCGCCGGTGCTCTCGACGACGCCATCGAGCGTCGCCGCCATCCAACGGATCACCGGGTGGCGAACCCAGCCTTGGATGCCCTTGATGACCTCGCCAGTCGTGCGCTCGTACCAGTGGCGATTGAGAGGCTCGGTCGCTAGCCCGAGTTGGACGAGCAGGTTGCCCGAAAAGTCTTGGGGCGCCGCCTCGCCGCGCTTCTCTCGCCACAGCCGAAGAAGCGCCGCACAAATACGCGCAGCTCGGGCATTACTAGACTGGCGCCAAGATGATCTCGCTCGGGCAGCTGATGTCGGCATAACGACCATTCGGCGGATTGAAGCTCAGTCCGGCCCAGTTATGGGCTACGTCTCGACCGTGCTCCGAATTCAGGCGGCCCTTGAGAAGGCCGGAATTCAATTCACCGACGAGGATCAATCCGGCGGCATCGGCGTGCGGCTAACAAAGAAGAAGCGCTAAGCGACTGAAGAGGTCTCCAGGCACCCACGTAATCACCGGCGAGTAGGCTTCGTCTCGGGGCATCTCCTTCGTAGCGCTAACCCGGCCGGTGAGAGCGCAGAACCGGAATTCAGGAGCTCGTGGACGGACGTCCACCGAGGCCGGCGTCGAGTTTCATCAATGACAACCGTGAAGGTCCCCGTGTGGGCTATGAGTGATTCGCATTCGCCTCCGATCCCGACACCGCGCGCCCTTTACGCGCGGGGCGCGTAGGCGCTCCGGGAAAGGAGGCAAACATGCGGATCACCTTCCGCCCAGCCGAAGCGAACCTTCGGTGTGCCCGGACTCGCGGCCCTTTGGGGCCGCTCTTCTTAAGAATTCCGCATTACAACTTCTGAGGAGTCCCCGCAACGAATCTATGCGGCAGATTGTGCCGCCATGGACGTTGCGGCTGCGACCGACGCAATGCGTGCATCTCGTTATTTTCTCGTTATTTTAACGAGACAGCACACGCGGCGTGCATCAATGCACCGCTGCTGCTGGGCGACCGCTACCCTTAACCAGGGCAAGGTGCAACTGGGAGAGGGCGCCCCGGTGTTTGCACCGCGCGCCATCCGCTCCGGCGAGAAGGTCGAGCGCGACGCGGCGACCCGCAACCAGGGCAAGGTGCAACTGGGAGAGGGCGCCCCGGTGTTCGCACCGCGCGCCATCCGCTCCGGCGAGAAGGTCGAGCGCGACGCGGCGACCCGCAACCAGGGCAAGGTGCAACTGGGAGAGGGCGCCCCGGTATTCGGTCGGTAATTCGCGCGTCTATCGACGTCGACCGGGAGAGGCCATGGGGCTGCCCAGAGGCCATTCTTTTGTGTTTAATGGTGGCGTGTTGCACGCACGGGAACTTCGACCATGGCTGCAGCGTCGATCGACGGCCCGCTTGTTGAATTTTTTCAGATGGTGCCGAACCGACGACCCCCGCAGAGGGCAGATCGCGCGGTCGGCGGCGTCATTCCGGCACGCGCGCTCCGCTATTGCGAAGCCATCACCAGCGCCTCGGCATTCGGCTGGTACGTCTTCCTGCCGATCAGCTTCAAGGTGGTATGGGATGGGCACGACATGCTGTGGACTTATGATGGGGTCCAGGAGTGGCTGCCGCTAACCCGCGACGCCGTGCAATACCCGCAATTCAGCGACCAGTTCGACGAGATTGCGCCCGCAAACGTGCGCGGGTTCTCGCCGCCGTTTTTGACGCCCTCCATTCAACCGGGGGGGTTGCAGGTGTGGACCGGTTGCATCGCCAAATCCGCGCCGGGCTGGAGCCTGCTGGTTCGCGGCGTGGCCAATCTTTCGCCGAGCGCGTCGTATCATATGTTCGAAGGCATTATCGAGACGGACAACTGGTTCGGTCCCTTATTCAATAACGTGCGGATCATCAAAACCGACATACCGATCGAGTTTCGAAGCGACATTCCGTTCCTGCAAGTCCAGCCGATCCACAAGGACGTGTATGCCGACAAGTTCCTGCAGAACTTCACTGTAAAGGACCTGGGGCAGCTGTCACGGGAAGATTGGGAAGCCTTCCATCGCACGGTCGTTGTGCCGAATGTCGATCCCGAAAGGAGACGTGGCCAGTATGCCGTTTCCGTACGGAAAAGGGCCCACCACCCCAGACTGACCACGAATGTCGTCTCGACGGCAGATCGCGAATAGCGTTCGAAGCCAATATTCAACCTTGTTGGCGACCAAGCCGCGTCAGATGGTCTCCTTAACTTCACGCGCAGCGTGACGCGGCCGCGAGTCTGTGACGCGCTTCTTTCGATCGAATAATTGCCGAGCGCAAAGCCTGTTGCGGCTGCGACATCACTGCTGGCCACGACCATTATTGCTCCGCTTTTGATCCCTCCGCTCAGTCGCCCAAACACCGATACCACACATGATTAGAGGAGCCTCTCTCATTTTCGCCGATGAGACGGTCTGGGTTTTCGCAAGTGGTCAGAAATGGGCTTGTGCCATTCGCAGTGCGAAACAAACGCGGCCTTAGAAAAATCACGGGACGACCACCGCGGGACTCTTCCAACGTTGTCCGCGAGCCCGACCATCCCTTGATACAAGTCTTCAGACATGTCGAAGCCCAGCCTTGCGGCGGCAGCGATGAAGGCTTTGCGATAGACGAGCTCGGTGTCGAGCAATAGACCGTCCATATCCAGGATCACGCCCGCCACGGGAGCGGGAAACACGATCGGCATCGCTGACGCGATATGTGCTCGGTTCATCTTGCGCCGACGATGTTCCGGTACTGGCAGAAGACGTATGTGCCTTCCGGTGGGGGCGCGCGACGCCACTGTCCTTAGTACGCCGACACCGACAGGGTGAGCCGGCGCGATACGGCGGCACTACTCACGATCATTATACTCAATGATACTCAGGCTGCTGACGGATTATCGTAACTTTCGGCTGGATTTGAAGGGACAGCCGACGATAGCTGGAGCTATACGATCCGGGGTGAGACGATCTTCCCCTGAGATCCAAGGATGGATAGCGGCGTACACGCAGAACAAGCCGTTTAGGCAATGAAAGGCGCGGCACAAATGAGAATTTCGCGACGCGAATTCGTCAAGTCGGCCACGGCGAGCGGCATTGTTCTCAGTATGTCGCGCTTGGCAATCGCCGAAGGACCCTCATTTGCCGCGCGCGAGACCCTGCCGGGACGGCAAGGCTGGAATCCGGCCGCCACCGGCGTCGGTCGCATCGACGGCGTCGTCAAGGTAACGGGAGCCAAGCTCTACGCGTCCGATTTTCGTGCCGCCGATCTCCCGGGCTGGCCCGCGAAAACATCGCATGCCATGCTCCTTCGAGCAGCGGACGCGACGCGCGTTTACGAGGGCCTCGACCTTTCGCGCCTGAGCGGTGCGTTGAAGCCTTCCGTGGTGGTGACCGCCGCCGACCTCGCGCGAGCCGGCATTCGCGTTCCCGAATTCTATGCCGGCGATCTCCTCTGCCCGGTCGGCAAGACGCCGCTCTATCTGGGTCAGCCGGTGGCGCTGTTGATCTTCGAGGATTTCGACGCCTTCGATCAGGCGCGGCTCGCCCTTCGCGACGAAACTGTCGTGAAATTCGGGGCCGAAACCGGCCCGGTCAAAATGCCCAACTACGGCCAGTTTCGTTTCACGCGCGTAGGCGGCCCGACCCCGAACGCGCCCGATGTCTACTCGCCGGTCAAGAACGGCTGGGTCAGTCCGGG
>WNFR01007341.1_pt1 | contig 23455 bp, 19 predicted proteins | sample 5400221 | NCBI WGS metagenome assembly WNFR01 (sample SAMN13153357, study PRJNA577476) | soil metagenome | isolation source: 40 cm soil under Madrone tree | place: USA:California | collected 2016-06-14 | reverse complement strand
TGCAAGCCGCGTACTTCATTCTGGCCGCACGCGCCCTGGGATTGGACTGCGGGCCGATGTCCGGTTTCGATGCAGACAAACTGAATGCGGCATTCTTTCCTGACGGTAAGTGGAAGGTCAATCTCCTCTGCAACCTGGGTTATGGAGACCCAAGCAAGCTCCACCCACGCAATCCTCGGCTCAATTTTGAGGAAGCATCCGTGATTCTCTAGAGGTCGAAACTTGCCAACAAGCAATCCATCAGCCGCGCTTCGATGCTCTCGTCAGACGCAGAACAGTTGTTTGTGACAAAAGCCCAGTACGAAGTGTTTGAAGCTCGTCGTCCGCGGCGCTTGCCCGCAAACGCGGTCAAAACAAGCACAAGTGTGGGAAAGACGCAAGTCGCGCCGCGTGCTTGCTAACAATTTGTTCGTTAGAGAAGTATTGGAGGTTGACATGAAAATCGGTGTGAGTGGCGCCAGCGGGCATTTGGGCAGAGCCGTCGTTTTGGAACTGCTGCAGCGTCCCGGCGGGCACGAGGTAGTGGCTATCACGCGCACGCCCGAAAACGTCTCTGGACCGGCTCAGGGACGATTTGGGGACTACGACCGGCCCGAAAGCCTTGCGGAGGCCTATGCGGGTCTCGATCGTCTGCTCATCATCACGACCGTCGATCCTGAACCCGGAAAGCGCGGGGCACAGATCATCGCTGCCATCGACGCGGCGGTGATGGCGGGCGTCAAGGATATCGTCTTAATGTCGGCCGTGGGCACGCGAATTGAGGAGGAGCCGGCGCGCGGCGCCTCCTACTGGCGGGGCGAGCAGCATCTTATCGCCACGGCGCCTGCCTGGACCATCCTGCGTATGAACTTCTATGCCGAAGCTTTCGTGCAGCTGGCGCAGGCGGCGCTGAACCAGGGCGTGCTGACCGGGCTGGCCGAGAACCGGGCTGCTTTCGTTGCGCGCGGTGACGTGGCGGCCGCCGCAGCCGGAATCCTGATCGGCGATGGCCATGCAGGCGCGATCTACAACGCTACCGGCCCCGAGCGCCTGTCGGGTGCGGAACGCGCGGGCCTTATCGCCGAAATCACCGGCCGGCCGCTCGCGTTCCGTGTCATCACGGAAGAGCAACTGCGCGCCGGACTGACCCAGGCAGGTCTGCCGGCCGGGGCCGTCAACACCGTCGTCAGCATCCAGGCGAGCTTCGCGGCGGGTGCGTTCGACATTGTGACCGGCGACGTCGAGCGCCTAGGCGGCCGGCCGCCCACGCCTCTCCGCGACGTGCTCACTGGGGCGCTGAAATCTCCTTCGGCCTGAAGACTTGCACGCGAACCGATCTCTTGCCGGGCCGGGGCCGACAGGCGGGATCGACAGTTCGCCCTCACCAGGGACACGCGGAATGAAGCTCAAATGGATTTATTGGGTGTCGACTGAGTTGCCGACATCCGGGCGAGGACGGCATCGGGAAGGTCGCCTCTCGCCTCGGCTCGAAACGAGCGCTGGTGCCGCGATGACCTCGCGGCGGAGTGAAGATAAGTACCTAGACCTAGAACTGAGGAGACGATCATGACAGAACCCGTTGTCAGCGTGGTTGGAGGTACCGGTGCTCAGGGCGGCGGCGTGGTTGACGCGCTACTCGCAGCGCGCAAATTCAAGGTCAGGGTGGCAAGTCGCAATCCGTCCAGCGATGCAGCGAAGGCGCTGACAGCGCGCGGCGTCGAGGTCGTGAAGGCCGACCTGCTCGAGCCATCGAGCCTGAAGGCCCTCTACGACGGAGCCCACGGCGCCTTTTTGGTGACCAACTTCGGGGATCCCGCTCAGGGCGGGCGCGAGGAGGAGATCGGCGCCAGTGCCGTAAACGCCGCCCGCTCCGCTGGGGTGAAGCATCTGATCTGGTCCACGCTGCCCGACGTGGAGAAGATAAGCGGCGGGCGCTTCAAGGTGGAGCACTTCACCATGAAGGCGCACGTGGATGCCGTGGTCCGGTCTGCCGGCTTCGAGCGCTACACGTTTGTCGAGGCGCCGTTCTACTTCCAGAATTTTCTGAAGACGCTCCTACCGCAGCCCCTGCCGGACGGTCGTCGCGGTTGGGCGGTCCCGATGGATCCCGCAGCGCGCGTCATCCACGCCGGGGACATCACCGAGCTCGGTCGAACCGTGGCTGCCGCGTTCGACGCCGGAGCCGAGCTGGAAAACGGTAGCTACCTCGCCGCGTGCGGCGGCACGTACTCGTGGGACGATTTCGTGGCGACGCTCAATGCGCTCGGACACGACGTCCAGGTGGTAAGGGTCGCGCCGGAGGTCTTTGACGGCTTCTTCCCCGGCGCCAAGGAGCTGCGCGAGATGTTCCAGTACTTCGAGGCGCATACCTATTTCGGTCCGGACGCGCAGACCGCCATCGCCGCAGCGAATGCCCTCGTTCCCAGCGGCTTTACCGCCTTTTCCGAGTGGGCGCGCAAGAACATGAAGCCGGGCGGCTGAGCCGGGCCGCTTTGATGTAGCTGGCGGCAGAAAGCGTCCCATTGAGATCACGGCGAAGATCGCCGGAAACTCAATACTCGTCGTCGGCGGCGCTTGCTCGCAAACGCGGTCAAAACAAACGCAAGTTTGGGAAAGACGCAAGTCGCGCCGCGTGCTTGCCTTGCTCTGTTCTTGAGAGAAGGGTGAAGTTCACCCTCACCAAGGCCGCCCGAAGTCACCGAGGAACGGAGCCACCGCCATGAACGCCACCCGCTATTTACCGTTCGTTGGTCGCCTGTTCATCGGCTTGCCCTTCGTCGTGAGCGGTCTGAGTAAACTCGCGACCTACGGTGCGACGATCGGGCTGATCGCGTCCTCCAGCCTCCCGCTGCCCCCTCCGCTGGGTGCGCCGTGAAGCGGGAGCTCCCCGGGTCCGCCGGAAGAAGTTTGACGTTTTCCGGGAGTCTATCGACGGATTTCGTTTCGTGAGCGGGGCAAGCACACGAGAGGAAATCCAACGATGCACGACGATATCGAGTGTAGTGCGCTGCAGGAAGATGGGAGAATCTGCCGGATCGGGGGATAACACAATGTTTGCGGGATCTAACAAGCGGTCATTCGTACGAAATTCAATTCTTGCCAGCCTATCTCTGCCGGACCTTGCCGCAGTGGGCGAGTTTGCTGAGTCCATTGTCCTGAGGGAACGCATGGTTCTCCATGAGCCAAGGAGGAGGATTGAGTACGTTTATTTCATTGAGACCGGAGTGGTCTCGCTGCGGATTGTGGCCGGACAAAACCTCATTGAGAGTGCGGTGGTCGGATTTCAGGGTGCGGTTGGGGCTTCGGCACTCTTTGGAGGGCATATTTCAACCCACCAATCCGTCGTGCTTTTCCCTGGAAATGCGCTGAGAGTTCACGTCGACTCCTTACGTAGGTTGATAAACGACCGGCATCACCTTCGCGTGCGTCTCTCACGACATGTTCAGACGCTCCTTATGCATTCCGCTCAAACCGGATTATGCGGCGTTCGACACGATCTCGAACAGCGGGTGGCATGCTGGGTCTGTTTGACATGCGATGCCCTCGGCGGTCCCATTCTTCACGTTACGCATGACTACCTTTCCGATGCGTTGGGGTTACGCCGCCCAGGAGTAACGGAAGCGCTTATCCGCTTTGAAAACGAAGGCTTAATCTACAAGACGCGAGGCCTCTTGCACGTAAAGGAACGCAAACGTCTCGAGCAAAAGGCTTGTAGCTGTTACAGCATCATTGCAGGCGAGTATGCGTCAGCTGAACTTCCAACGAGCTCAGAAGAGCTAGCGGAAGCGCAAGGCGAACTCGGAAGGCGTGCTCCATCCAAGTTGCGAGTGTGGTCGAGTGCCGTTGTAGAAGTAGCGACGTAGCGACGACTGCAATCCCAAAAATTAAACTTGACGATCGTAAAAATTAGTGTAGGGTCATCTAATAGGAAGAGCGGTCGACTCCGGCCCGGAGCGACAGGATCAATGGGAGGAAGCTATGGAAGTCGTCGAGACCGACGTGCTGGCGGTTGGAGCTGGACCCGCCGGGCTGACCGCCTCGGCTCTGCTGGCCCGTGCCGGCGTCAAGGCGATCGGGATCACGAAATATCCCGGCACGGCCGAATCGCCGCGCGCACACATCACCAACCAACGAACTGCGGAAATCCTGCGCGATCTCGGAGTCGAGGATCACCTGCGTCAGACCGCCATGCCGCACGAGCTGATGGGCACGCAGATCTTCGCCACTTCATTCGCCGGACTAGAGTTGTCGCGCACTTCAGCATGGGGCGCCGGCATCGATCGGGTCGCGGATTACAGAAAGGCGAGTCCCAGCGCGATGTGCAACATCTCGCAGCACAAGCTCGAGCCGATCATTCTGGAAGCCGCAACGCGGCACGGAGCGGATATTCGCTTCAACCAGGAGTTGGTCGACATGGAGCAGGATCGCGATGGCGTCTCGGCGCGGATCGTCGAACGACCGACGGGCCGGGAATACCTGATCCGGTGTAAATACCTGATCGGTGCGGATGGTGGCCGCAGCTTGGTCGCCACGAAGTCGGGGTTCGAGTTCGATGGACGTTTCAACATCGGCGAGGCGATCAGCGTGTGGCTCGAAGCGGATCTGACGCGCTTTACGCGGCACCGATCAGGAGCGATCGCCTTTATTACGCCGCAGGCGAGCGAGATCTGGATGAGCATCTGGCCGTGCGTGACGCCCTGGACTGAATGGAATCCGTTCTTTTTCCGTCATGGATGGGCGCCTGGTTCGACCGACGAAGAATTCCTCAAGGGCTACATTCGCGAAGCGATCGGTGATCCGACCGTGCCTTTCAGGATCAAGAAAATCTCGCCCTGGCAGGTCAACCACGTTGTGGCCAAGGGCTACCGACGTGGCCGCGTCTTCCTTGCTGGCGATGCGGCGCACCGGCATTCGCCGGCGAATGGGCTAGGCTCCAATACGTCGGTCCAGGACTCCTACAACCTAGCCTGGAAGCTCGCTCTTGTCCTATCCGGCGGAGCCGACGAAAGCCTCCTTGACAGCTACAATGACGAGCGTCAGCCGATCGGGCGCAAGGTGATCGATCGCGCCATGAAGAGCCACACGGAAATCGAGCCGTGGTCGGAGGCGGCTGGCCTCAGGCCAGGCATGAGCAAACAGGACGCCAAGGAGAATATCGAGCAGCTGTTCGGCGCGTCGGAGATCGGCGAGAAACGGCGCGAAGCCCTGTTAGCGGGTGTCGATTTGATGAACTACCAATTCAACGCACACGGCGTAGAGCTGGGTCAGCGCTATCGTGGCGGAGCGATCGCGTCTTCTGAGCCGTTCCCCGAATATCGGCGTGACCCGGAGCTCTACTTCCAGCCCGACGCGGTTCCAGGATCGCATATCCCGCACGTCTGGCTGCAGCACAATGGGGCGGCAATCTCGACGCTCGATGAGTGCGACTATTCCAGGTTCACACTCATCGTGGGTGTCGGCGGAGGGAGTTGGGCCGAGGCAGCCGCAACCATTGCGTCCGAACTCGACGTGCCGTTAAAGACCGTTCGCATCGGCTTGCGCCAGGACTTCGATGATGTTGACGGAGAATGGATCAAGATCCGCGAGGTGTCCGACCATGGCTGCTTGCTGGTGCGGCCGGATCGCTTCATCGCCTGGCGAAGCCACGATCTCCCCAGTGATCCTACAACAGCACTTCGTCAAGCCATGCTCTCGGTCCTGGGACGCGGCAACTGACCGTAAGCACCGGGCACGACCGGCGTCGCGATTTCGATCACGATGGCTGGCGGAAGTGCCGCAATTTCTGACGGAGATTGACCGCACAGTGAGAGTGGGGCAGCAGGCGTTCATAGGTGCCGGCGGGTATGCCCTCTTCTTGCTTTCGACCAAATTCGGGGTGAATCCGTTCTTGGCTGTGCCCCTGTCTGTGGTCGTACCCGTCGCCCTGGCCATCCCATCTTATCTTTTGCTCGGGCGTCTCGACGGGCCATATTTCGCCATCGGAACGTGGGTGTTGGCCGAAGTATTGCGACTCATAACAACGAACACTCCATATCTAAATGGCGACGCGGGAATGTCTCTCAGCGTGATGGCCCGATATAATCAGGATCAGCGGCAGATCGCGCTAGCGTTCCTTTGTGCGGCGCTCCTCCTGGTTGGGGGCACGTATTGGCTTCTTAGATCCAGCTACGAACTTGCCTTGACCGCGATGCGGGACGATCCGGTTTCTGCCGAGAGCCAAGGAGTGAACGTGAAGCGCTTGCGCCTCGTCGTATTCGTCTTGGCTGCTGCGGGAAGCGGACTGGCTGGTAGCATCCATTATATGGCGCAGCTCAGAATTACCCCGGAGTCGGGTTTTGATCCCGATTGGTCCTCAGTCTGCATTTTCATAGTGATGGTGGGCGGGATAGGACGAATCGAAGGTCCGATCATTGGAGCGCTGCTCTATTTCTTCGCCACGAGATTTTTTGGCCAATACGGCGCCACCTATCTCGTGGTGCTGGGACTCTTAACGCTCTTTATGGCACTTTACTCACCGGGCGGGTTATGGAGTCTCTTCTTGAAGGTTCGCAATTGGCCCTGGTTTCCGGTTTCGCAGTTCCTCATTCTTAATGAAGCGTAGGTGCTTCTCCCCTGTGATAGCTATGCGTCCTGCGTTCCACGACGTGATTGCGCGTAACTGCGCCATTAGGCCTTTGAATGTGGACCCAAGCGACGCGCGACCAGGTGGCGGCCATTGAGAAGAAGACCAAGCGATATCCCAGCGACCTTAAGAACCAACATGAGGCCGCTGCGGGGTCGGGCGCAGCGCGGTCAGCGGATCGAAGCGAAGGCACCACATGGCCGTTGGCAGACCACGACCCTTTCTGGCCGCCTTGCGCCACGATCGCGTCGTGGCTCCTTGGCTGATTGACGGGTCGATCAACGGTGCAACCTTTCAGCTAATGTCGAGAAGGTCTTGGTTCCGGCACTGCGCCGAGCCGACATCGTCATCATGGACAATCTCGGCTCGCACAAGGGCAAGGTTGTACGCCGAGTCATTCGTGCAGCCGGTGCCCGGCTCTTCTACCTGCCAAATTATTCACCTGACTTGAACCCGTCGAGCAGTTGTTCGCCAAGCTTGAGCATTGGCATTGCATAGCCGCACAACAAATCATCGAGACCGTGTACCATGCCCATCGGTCCCATCCTTGGCACGGTTACATCAGCCGAACGCGCAAACTACTTCGCCAACTGCGGATATGATTAAGCCTAATCCCATCACGCTCCAGTGTCCTGAACCAGAAGTTCGCGACATTTTCAGGCTCCGGCATGGGCATTGTATCGACAGAAGCGTTCGATTGAGGCGAGGATATCGTCTGCGGATTTTGTCCACCGGAACGGCCTGGGATCGGCATTGTGGTGGCGAATGAAGGAATCGATATCGCGCTTGAGCGCGGCCACGCTCCGATAGATGCCGCGTCTGATCTTTTTTGTCGGTCAGTAGCGCGAAGAATCTCTCGACCTGGTTGAGCCAGGACGCACTCGTGGGTGTGAGGTGCACATGCCAGCGCGGCCGCTTAGCGAGCCACTTGCAGATCAGCGGCGTCTTGTGCGTGGCGTAGTTGTCCATGACCAGGTGCACATCGAGATTGTCCGGTACCGCGGCCTCGATCTCATCGAGAAATTTGCGGAACTCGCGGCGCGATGTCGGCCATAGCACTTGCCAATGACCCGCCCCGTCGCGATGTCGAGGGCAGCAAACAACGAAGTCGTGCCGTGACGGGTGTAATCATGGCTGCGCCGTGCCGGTTGACCCGGCCGCATCGGCAACATCGGCTGGCTGCGGTCAAGCGCCTGGATCTGGGACTTCTCGTCCACACAGAGAACGATGGCATGCTCTGGCGGTGAGACGTAGAGGCCAACGACGTCCCGTACCTTGGCCACGAAATCCGGGTCGGTCGAGAGCTTGAAAGTCTCCATGCGGTGGGGTTGAAGACCGAAGGCACGCCAAATGCGCTGAACGCTTGAGACCGATAGTCCGCTGGCCTTCGCCATGCCACGCGAGCTCCAATGAGTGGCGTCTGCAGGCAAGCTCTCCAGGGTCTTCACGATCACACCCTCAATGCGAATGTCATCAATCGTGCGAGGTGCACCGGAACGCGGCTCGTCGTATAAGCCCTCCATCCGGCGTTCGACAAAGCGCCGACGCCACTTACCGACCGTCACGTCATCCAGGCCAAGGCTGGCCGCTACCTCCTTGTTCTGGCGCCTTCCGCGCAGGCCAGCACAATCCGCGCCCTCAGGGCCAGTGCCTGCGCCGTCTTGCGGGCTTGCGTAAATGCCCTTAGCTCCGATCGCTCTTCCTCGCTCAGTGCCAAGGGCGGCCAATCGCCGACCCATCGATAACTCCATCGCTGCCAACGGCGCTATGTTGGCACGGCAATGCGAATCTATCGCGAATCTAATGTTGCGAACTTCTGACTCGGGATACTAGCAGGCTGAAGAACTCGGCCGCACGCAAGTGTGTCTAGCCTATCTTGTTGGAAGCAGGGCACTGACTTCCGGCTCTGCAGCATGATCTAGTCTTTGGTCTGTTTGGTACTGATGTAGTTCGTTACGTACTAATTCAGTTCGTTACGTACGAACGTGAAACTTAAGTGGCACACCAAGGCGGCGCATTCAAGCGAGCGTCCGTTTCGTACAAATCTTCGCCTTCACCTCTCACCTGATTTCGGTAAACGTCTCGAACGCGCCGGTGAATTAGATTCCTCCGATCGCCGCGCTGAATGACACTCTCGGATCAGAGTGCTGTCGCAGCGGGTGAAGCTTTGGAGGGGAGGGGCTTCGGGTTACCGAACAGAATTCGGATGGCCTGTCGTTACAACCAATCTTGGAGGCCTTCATGAATTTAATGAAAAGTGTGATTCTGGGCTCGGCGACGAGTCTACTTGTTGCAGGTGGCGCCGGGGCAGCAGATCTTCCCGTGAAAGCCAAAGCGGTCGAATATGTGAGGATCTGCTCCCTGTACGGTGCGGGATTCTTCTACATTCCTGGTACCGACACTTGCATCAAGCTAGGCGGTTATTTGCGCGTCGACGTGAACTACAACGCGGGTGTCAGTGATGCTCCGTTCTGGAATGGTGAGGGCGCCATCCGTGACCGCTACGCCAACTGGTACAATGATCTTGCGCGTATGGCGTTGACGGTTGATACGCGTACGGCGACGGAATACGGCGTGGTTCGTACTTTCGGTCAGGTCGACCTCAACTTCGCAACTTACGGTGCAGGGAACTCAATCGGCTATGCGGGGAGCTTGTTCCCGGTGGCGAGTGCCGGCCAGCTCAACAACTTAACCGCTGGTAACGGCTATGTTGGGGTGGAGTATTTGTTAATCCAGTTCGCTGGCTTTACATTCGGTAAGTCTGCTTCGGCCTATAATACGCCGTGGCACGGCTTTTTAGGCAACAACACTGCCTACCTGGTTGGCGGCTATGACACTGTTTCTGGTATCGTAAACGCGCAATACACGGCCCAATTCGGCAATGGCGTGTCGCTGACCGTCGGTGTCGACGACTCCAGCGCCAACCAGTACAATCGCACGCAGATCATCAATGCGATCGGGGGCGCGCCGGCGTTGGCTAACCTGGCGCTTCCGGGCGTGCCCGGTACGTTCGCAGGCGCCCAGGGTGGCCAGATCACCTTCATAGGCGGTTGCGCCCCCTACTATACGCCGTTCGGTTGCGCTTATGGCGGGGCGGCGGTTCCTGACTTCGTTGGCAACGTCCGCGTTGATCAGGCTTGGGGTCTCTTCCAGATCTCCGGCGCGATCCACGACAACCATGCAGGTTACTTCCAAGGTGCAAATGTAAACACCAGCGTGGACGCGCTGACCGGGTTCAACCAGGCTGGCTTCATCAACTTCGGTCACCCTGGTGATGCTTTTGGTGGCGCGGTTGAGGCCTCGTTACAGATCAAGAACATCCCGACGGGCCCCGGAGACGACATCAAGGTCGACGGCAGCTGGTCCTTGGGTGCCTCGAAGTACGTGCTGGGTACCGCGGCGCCCCTCCCTTCTTCGTTCAACATTTTGAACGGCTCTCGGTATGCAATGGGCATTGTAACGGACGCGATCTACTCGGGTCAGAGCCCTGGAAATTGCACTGCCGCTGTCGCCGGTGGTTTGGGCTGCAACGGCAATCCACTAACGCAGCTGCAGCTGACCCGCGGGTGGGGCTTCCGCGGTGCCTTCAACCACAACTGGGACGCTTACTGGTCGACAAGCTTGTTCGGCGGCATTGCCGGGCTCAGCTACAACCAAACGGCCAAGACGCTGTACTGTAACACCTATGTTGCTAACGCTGGCGTTGCCATCGCGGGCGGTGGCGTGACCCACGGCGGTGGTACCGGCGGTATTTTCGCGCCGGGGTCGGTATGTGATCCTGGTTTCACGATCTCGGAAATCGGTATCGTCACTCGTTGGACCCCCGTCAAGAACCTGACCTTCAGCGCGGAAGCTATGTACACCTTCCTCAAGACCAACATGTCGGGTGGCGCTGTACCGGTCTCCGCTGCAACAGGTGGTGCGACGGGCCCGTCGACGGCGTTGGTGCTTCCAACTACCTTTTACAACTTTGGCAGCAACGGCAACGCCTCACTCAACGTGCGGGTTCAGCGGAACTTCTAAAGTTAAACAACCGAAGGAGGTAACTTAAATAAGTGTGTTAATCTCCAAACCCTCCGGCAATGCCCTGCCGGAGGGTTCTCTAATTCACGGTGCTGCTTCCGGTTCGCGCAGGGGATAAACTTTGAGTGGCGCTTAGATATAATGATTATGGATGGGCGTTCACATGCGAACGTCTGACCGCTGGATCGAGCGGGCTCGACATGTGTGCGACACTGACTTTTGCACAAATCTAAACCAGAGCCGGTGCGCCGGTTAGAGGTGTTCACCGGAATCGGACGACGCGGCGCCTGGACAACAGATCAGAAGGCGCAGATTGTTGCCGAGAGCTCGGAAGGCGAGATATTGGCTTTCCAGCCGACATGGATTTGGAATCCGCGCTGACATTTCCAGACTCTCTCGGGAAGAAACAGCCGCAATGTCAGCATGATTGGTACTTCGCCTCGCGCCAGCGTCGGATATGCCTGAGTAGTCTTGCCCAACGCCGAAGCATACTGCGCAGCGATACCGACTGAAAGCGTGCCTTTCTTAGCTATCGCGGTGTCATCACTCGCCAGCAGCGCATCGCTGCCGCAAATTCGTAGTCACCTGCAAGCCGTTCCACCATCGGACTGAATGCTCTCGGGGTCGCCACGACCGACCAGCGCTGACACGGGGCACATCTTTCGCCGAAAAATTGCTTCAGAAAGCGTCCAAGCTCCTTCCGCCAATCTGATCTCCTGCTTCTCATGGTCGGCGCCTCAAGGGTGGCGTTAGGGTCCAGACTCATTAAGTCCATCATTACAAGAACGGCGGTGAGGCAGACAAGGCTGGGTATTACGAGCCAGTCGTACGGGTTGCGATGCGCCTAAAGTCTTTGAGCCCGTTGAAGGCGCGCTCGATGCGTTAGCGCAGCTTGTAGAAGCGCTTTGAGAAGCTAAACGGTTGTTTCCTGTTGGAGCGATTTGGGATGACCAGTTTACGCGCTCATCCCTCGCGCAATTCTACGCTGGCGCCGAGCATACGCTTCGCCGGTCGCGCGAGCCGACATACAGATGGATGATCCCGTCACCGTCCAGTTCGCAAGCGGGACAACCGGATTGAAGGGCGACACTCTCACACCATAGGTGACGGGTAAGTGGAGGCGCTTGGCTGCAGGCGCGCCTTGCTCTCTGACTCGCATCATGCGGCAGGAGCCGCCTTTCGCGTGCGACGCGGCCGTGCAGCCGGTCTGTCGAGCGAGGCTGTCATGCACACGTCGGTCGAAGTCACGAAAAGGTCTTGCGCGATGTGGTGAGCGAGCAGGCCGATTGTCTGGTTTCACTGGGCGGAGGTTCGATGACGGGCCTCGGCAAGGCTCGTGCACCGTACCGACCTTCGGCAGGTCGTGATCCCACGACCTATGCCGGGTCCGAGGCCACGCCGATTCTCGGTCAGACACCGAAGGTGGCCGCAGGACCACCACTCGCACAGCTAAGTGCGGCCGCAGACCATCATCTACGATGTCGACCTCAGGCTCGGCCTGCCTGCGCGCCTTTCGGTGGTCTCCGGGTTAAACGCGATGCACACGGCGTCGAAGCGCTCTATGCGAAGGACGCAAATCCGGTGACGTCGATGCTGGCGGACCGTGAAATCGCAGGCATTGCCGCATGCGCTTCCAAAGATCGCTCGCGACAGTCGCGACGCTTCCGCGCGATCGGAAGCGGCGCCTGGGCCTGCGGCAACTGTGTTGGGACGGTCGGAATGTCGTTGCATCACAAGCTGTGCCACGTGCTCGACGGCAGCTTCGACCTTCCGCCAAGACGCTCGCGGTGATCCTTTCCCATGCTGCGGCCTACAAACGAAAGCGGCTGCCGACGCGCTTGATCGAATCGAGCGCGTGCTCAGCTCCGAGAGTGCCGCCGGTGGACTATTCGATCTCGCCGCCAAACTCGAGAGACCCACCTCGCTGCGCGATCTCGGGTCGATGATCGAACTTGGGACAAAGCCGTGCGCATCGCGGTGTCCGCATCGATTCCCGGCCGGTCGAGAAGCAGCAATACGCGCGCTGCTTGAAGACGCATTCCATGGCCGGCGGCCGCAGAAGTTAGTTCCAATGCAACACGCCCGCCAGGAGTTCATCCTGCTCTCCAATATTTCTCGGAGTTTCGATGCTGGTCGACCCGTGAACAACCGCGGCGGAACGGGGCCGATTCAACGGTGCTCGGTCCGTTTGCTGCCGGGCTGCAGCGCGAGCTCGAGCGTGGCGAATATGATCCTGCTGCGCGAGGAGGATGGCCCCCGCTTCTTGTCGAAGGAACGGTCGCGTGATCAAACGGGACACCGATACCCAATTCCCTGGTTGAAGTCTAGCAGACAGCACCAAACCGGCTTTACGAGGTGCAAGACGACGCGCAGCCGGAGGGGCGTCTGTGCGCCAGCTTCCGCACCGACAAGCCGGCAATTTCAACTTCAAGTCAATCTTGCCCGTCAGCTGTTCCATTCCCCTCGACGGAGCTGCCGGACAACTGCTCCGGACAATGGGGCGGCATCCGTTCCGGTCCGCACACGTTCATTTCACAATAAGTGCCAGCGGCCACCGAATGCTGCTCGGCATCCGTTTCCGCCCGTCGAGAGCGATACTGTGTTCGGGGTCAAGCCGTCGCTGATCATGCCCCCGGAGAAGCGCGTCGTTCTCGATCGTCTACCACTTCGGCCTTAAGCCGCTTGACCAGGCATGATCCTTAACGGGCCGAGAGGAACGTGCTATGGGGGAATAATGAAGAGAAATGCGTCAGCTCTCCAGGATGCCGCCGTTCCGCGTCCCGGCGCCCGCAGCCGTCCGCAAAAGCGCGCCGAGCAGCAGCGCGCTGTCAATACGCGCCGCGCCATCCTGAACGCCGCATTGGCGGAGTTCGCCGAGAAGGGCTTCGATGCTGCCAGTATTCGCGTCATCGCCGATCGAACCGGGCTACAACACCCCCTTATTACCTACCATTTCCGCAACAAGGATATTCTATGGCGTTCTGCCGCCGAATATGCCTTCGAACAGATCCGCGAGGAGTGGGACCAGTTTGACGAGACCAGTGTCGGGATGTCGCCACTTGACCGATTGCGCGCGGAATATCGGACGCTGTTCAAATACACCGTCGCCTTGCCGGAATTCCATCGTTTCATGCGTCAGGAATGCACCACGAACAATCCGAGGCTGAAATGGGTTGCTAAGACGGTCGTCATGCCGTTGATCGATCGCCTCCTTCCGCAGATCGCAGCGCTACAGAAGAAGCGGGTGCTCCCTCAAATGGAGCCGATCCTCTTCCACTATATGATGGTGAGCCTGACGGCCGTGCTCTCGGAGTTCGGGCCTGAGATGCGCATCACCAGCAAGCTTGCGGCCGACGATCCCGGAGTCGTGGCGAGCTATTGGCGGGGTGTCGAGAAAATGGTCTTCGGCAAGTCTCCGCCAGATGCGAACATCGATGCCTTCACGCCGCGGCGAAGCGGATAGCTGGGTCATCGAACCACGAACGCGACCAGGACAGTTGCCCGCCGCGCTCGCGGATCGCCGTGCATAATGCTCGCTGCTCGTGGAGATCGACGGACGATGGTGCGTGACTTCCCCGGTTCATTCGCGGCCGAAGAGGTCCGCGCTTGGCCTGCCCAAATCGCGGCTCGCGAGCAGACGGCCGACCGCCGTTTATGACGTGGAACGGCTTATCATCAATCTGCAGACTATAATCGCTAGCTTGTCCTGACTCTAACTGTCCCCCGGCGCGGACACCAAACGTGTCTGCATCGAGGAACGGCGATGTTGCGGCCTAGGCACAAAGAGACGCTCCACGACGGGGATCGGGCTGGCTGAAAGCACGCCACCACTTCGTGGTCTCTGCCGACGACCATCGCGCAAACCGCCGCCTCGGCGCCCTTGGTCTGGAACGACAATGAGGGCGATCTCGTCGTCGCTAAAGACCACGTCTCTTGATCGAAGTTGCAACATGACCGTTCCTCGACGGCGGATGCGATGGATAGTTGCTTCGGGAATGGCTATGGCGTTCAAACGATCGAGCGATTAGTCAGTGGTTTAAGGACAGGACGTTCCATCTGGTGAACGGCACTAACGGCGCGCTCTATGGGGCGGCTGACGACCTTAAGTCTGCAGTCCTCCAATCGACGCTGCAATGCCCATCGTCGGCGGCGCTTGCCCGCAAACGCGGTCAAAACAAACGCAAGCGCGGGAAAGACGCAAGTCGCGCCGCGTGCTTGCTTTGCTCTGTTCTTGAGAAGGGTGAAGTTTGTTCGTTAGAGAAGTATTGGAAGGCTGACATGTGTCCGCCCGCGTCCGAGCTTCCGATCAGATATTTTACGATCGTAAAATTTAGTATTGCAATCCGCCGTGGTTTGTTATATTTTACGATCGTTAACTTTTAAGTGCCAGCCGGCTCCGTTTCGGAGGTGGCACTCAGGGAGGGAGATTCGAATGTCCGACGTTTGCGACCGACCACAGCTTCATCAAAGGCCAGTGGAACAAGACGGCTTAACTACGCAACTTTCCAGACCAGAGCTTCCGCGTCGCCAACTCCTCAATCATGCCATCCGTGCCGCTGCGACAGCCGCGGCTTTGCACATGTTTGGCCGTAGGGCCTTCGCGTCCCCAAAGCCTGACGGGGCTCGCGCGACGACACTCACGGTCGACGTTCATCATCACATGTTGCCCGACTTTTTCTTCCGCGAGACCAACGAAGCCGGCAATCCCGTCGGCGGCATCGCGCCTCCAGCCTGGTCCAAAGAGTTGATGCTGTCCTTCATGGATGAGGCCCAGATCGATGCAGCCGTCATGTCGATCTCAACCCCTGGCGTTCACGTGGGAGACGACCGCCGCGCCCGGGCACTGGCGCGGCGCTGCAACGAATTCGCCGCCACGCTGATCCAGGCGAATCCCAGCCGGCTCGGTGGGTTCGCCTGTCTCCCGCTTCCGGATGTGGACGGTGCGCTTGAAGAGCTTCGCTACGCGCTCGACGAGCTCAAGCTTATCTCGGCGACACGCGGTTCGCTCCGTTGTTCGAGGAGCTCGAGCGCCGCCGGGCGGTCGTCTTCATCCACCCGACGATGTCGCCGGATCCGACGGCCCACAAGCTCGGCCTTCCGGACGCGCTCATCGACTTCGTCGCCGACACGACGCGCGCCGTCGCGCAGATGCACTACAGCAACCGCTTCGCGCTGACCCCCAATGTCAAATACATCATCGCGCACGCGGGCGGAACGATTCCTTATCTCGCCGGCCGCTTCCGCATCGTCGATGAAATGAAGGTGATCCCCGGATGGGAAGCGCGGGGCACTGCTGCGGAAACTTTCCGCCGCCTTTACTGGGACACAGCGGCATCGTGGGGTGATCCAGTGCTTAATATGCTGCGCACTACCGTCGGGCTCAATCGGGTTCTGTTCGGAACGGACTTTCCATACCTTCGCCGTGATCTCGCAATCGCCGGCGCTGGTGAGCTCAGGCGGACATCCACGCTCGATGAAGCCGAGTACAAGGCAGTGCTGGGCGGAAATGCATTGCAGCTATTCCCGCGACTCGCGGCGCTGCAGCGCTAGCAAGCGAGCGCTGCTTAGCGGAGGACAGAAACTCTGCTCGCCGGAACCAGCCTAACGCACGCGCCGATTCGGTATCGGCATAGCTATCTCGCTCCCGCCCAGGGCGTGATCATCGTCAATGGGCAACTGGTTGCAGTGGGGGACGGCATTCCCGCCATCAACGAACCCCAACTCACCATCACTGCCGAGGAGAATGCTGAATTCATCCTCGTCGATGCCGCCTGAACGCGCAGTAGCAGAAGGAATAAACACTATGAACGCCACCCGCTATCTTCCTTTCGTAGGTCGGCTGTTGATCGGCCTTCCCTTCGCCATGAGCGGCCTCGGCAAACTCGCCGCTTACGGTAAGACGACCGCAATGATTGCCGCAGTGGGCTTACCGGTCCCGCCGCTGGCCTATGCCGTGGCCGTCGCTCTTGAGCTTGGCGGCGGACTCCTGCTGGTCGCAGGTTACCAGGCTCGCCTCGTCGCAACTGCGCTGGCATTGTTCTCGATTGCGGCGGCGCTGTCGTTCCACAGCAACTTCGCCGACCAGAATCAGATGATCCACTTCCTCAAGAACGTCATGATGGCGGGTGGCCTGCTTCAGATCGCGGCCTTCGGTGCGGGGGCTATCAGTCTCGACAATCGTCTTTCGAAGGGCCGCGGGACGGTCGCGAGCGCCGCGCCGGCTCACTGATGCACTCGGCTTCACTGGCAATAGGAGCAGCTAAGACTCATCGGTTGTGGACGTCCCGGCGAGACGTCCACGGTACCCCCAGCATTGACACACGGGCGTTCTCTCGTTTTGCAGCCCGTCGCGCGGGCCGACCTCGACCATGTGGAAGCGCTAAAAATTATACTTTACAAACGTAAAAGAATTGGTATGATGACTTGTCGGGTTGGCGGTGTTTGATTCTGCGATATCGCTAAACGTCGACCACAAGCGTCGTGAAGAGTCGGAGTGAAACGATGATCGAGGAGCGGGACATCAGCGTCGCGATGAGGGACGGCACGCGGCTGGCGGTGGACGTCTATCGACCCGATACACCCGGCAGGTATCCCGTCCTCTATGCCTCGGCTCTGCACAACAAGGATATCCAGGGGCCCGACATCGCCGACAGTTTGCCGCCGCAGCCCGCCCATGCACCGCTCTGGTTCGGCCCCATCGAGGCGGGCGACACGCGGCGCTTCATCGCCAACGGCTACGTTCACGTGATCGCGCAGCCGAGGGGGTCTGGCAAATCGGAAGGGCATTACGGCCACGAGGATACGGACCACTACGACCTGATCGAATGGATCACGCAGCAACCCTGGTCAGACGGCAAGGTCGGAATGGTCGGCATCTCCGGATTTGCCGGAGAACAATGGCGCGCGGCCGCGCAGGGACATCCAGCGCTGAAAGCCATTTTTCCGTACGACGCGTGCAGCGCGTATGGCGGCATGTTCGGATTCCGAGATTTCAATCCTGGCGGCGTCCTGCACACCTTTCCTTATCTGCTCGACGTCTTCAGCACGGTTCACGAGTCCCGTGACCGCCCCGGCGAGCTTCCGGCCGCAGATGAAGAGCTCTGGCGCCACGCCATGCGGAACCCGGACTACAAGCAATACATCAACCTCTACAACATCCTCACCCAGAAGGGGCAGCGCACGTTCATCATGTATCTCATGATGACACATCCCTGGGAGATCGACGGAACGGTCGAACGCGCGGAACAGATTTTCAAGAAAATCAAAATACCATTCTACACGGGCTCGGGAGCTTATGCCTACACCTACAAGCTTCATTGGCTCGGCGCGCAGCACTATTTCCAGAACGTCGATGCACCAAAGAGACTGCTCTTCACCGGCCCTGCTCACCTGGAGCGGCCATTCCATCAATACCACGACGAGATTATCCGTTGGTATAACCATTGGCTGAAGGGGCAGGACACCGGCATCATGGACGAGCCGCCGGTGCGCTACTGGCTCATGGGCGCCAACGAGTGGCGCACCGGAACGGATTGGCCGCTGCCGGAGACCCAGTGGACAAAATATTATCTCTCCCATTGGGAGACGCTGTCGACCGAGCCGCCGCGACCGGCCTCAGAGGTTGGCGCTTCGGCGCGCGAGCCCGATGTCTTCACGCAGATGCCGGTGACGCGGACGACGAAGGTCGAGCGCCTGCGCTACATGACTGATCCCCTGCCGCACGACGTCACCGTCGCCGGCCCGATCACGCTGACGCTGTACGCGGCAATCGATCAGGACGATACCAACTGGATCATCGTGCTCAAGGACGTGGGGCCAGACGTCTCTGTTCGGACCGCTCGCGAGGGTGAGCGCGATGTTCCGTCGACGCTACCCGAACGCGAGCTGACGCGAGGCTGGCTGAAGGCGTCCTATCGGGCTCTCGATGAGAAGCGTTCGAAGCCCTGGGAACCGTTCCACAAGCTCACGCAGGATGCAATCGCTCCCGTGAAGCCGGGAGAAGTAGTTGAGTACCAGATACAGGTCCTCGCCACGGCAAATCAATTCAAGGCGGGGCACCGGATCTGCCTCGACATCACATCCATGGACGTTCCGACCGGCACCGGAGCGATGTCCGACGTCGAGTACATTCCGTACCATGTCTGCAGCAGCAAGACCGTCACCCACAGGATCTATCGGGACGCGGAGCGGCCGTCGCATTTGCTGCTGCCAATCATCCCGGAACCTGCCGGCCGGCGTCCGGCCTGATCTCTGCACAAAGGAGCACGTGTTGCAATGACAACGATCCGATTTGAACGAGACGGTGCCATCGGAAATATCGTGTTGGCCAATCCGCCCTTTAACCGACTGGACTTGCGCTTTGCGGAGGCTTTGCGAGTAGCCGTGCACCAGGCCAGCGAAAGCGACATACGTGTGCTTGTCGTTCGCTCAGAGGGGCCGCACTTCAGCTTCGGCGGTGAAGTGCGCGAATGGCCGGGAAAGGATGTCAACTGGTTCAGGACGTTCGTCGCTGACGTGAACGTCCCCTATCGCGCCATCGAAATGCTGAAGATCCCGACGGTGGCTGTGGTGCAGGGGATCGCCTTCGGCGGCGGTTTCGAGCTGGCGCTGGCGTGCGATTTTCTTGTCGCGGCCGACAATGCGACCCTTCGCTGCGTCGAAGTTACGACAGCGATGCTGCCGATCGCCGGAGCCTTGCAGCGGATCGCTGAGCGCGCTGGTCGGGCTCGCGCATCGCGTCTCGCCATGCTTGGTGAGCCGATTTCCGGACGCGAAGCCGGCGCGCTCGGAATTGCGACGCATGTGGTACCTGAGAACGAGCTTTCAGCGACCGCGTCTGCATTGGCCCGACAGCTGGCGACGGGGCCGACCAGATCGTACGCAGCGACGCGCACGCTGCTCAAGGCGTGGTCGAGCGGAGGGGTAGCCGCCGCGGACCTTGTAATGCTCGACGTCGCGATGGAACTCTACAACGGTGCCGATGCGCAGCGCGGCTTTGCCAACACGGCCGATGCCTTCGACAAGGATATCGAGCCGCCAACGCTGGTGTTCGAGGGGAAGTAGACGTCGGCCGTGCGATGCAGTGCATCCTGGCCGGAGATTCAGGAAAGAAGCTGATCGGAGATAGTCGTGCAACGTGAAAGCTATGTGCATGGTAACAGCAGCCCGCCCTTGATCGGCAAGACCATCGGCGCCCTTCTGGACGAAGTGAGCGCGGCTGACGGATCTCGCGAAGCGCTGGTTGTTGCACACCAGAAGATTCGCTGGACTTACTCGGAACTCAAGGCGCGCTGCGACGCTTTCGCCTCGGGGCTTCTGTCCCTCGGCCTTGAGCCAGGCGACCGCGTCGGCATCTGGGCCCCGAACTGCGCGGAATGGACAATTGCGCAGTTTGCGACGGCGAAGGCCGGCTTGATCCTCGTCAACATCAATCCAGCCTATCGCTTGGGTGAGCTGGAGCATGCCCTGCGATCCGTGGGATGTCGTACGCTGATCACCGCCGCACGCTTCAAGACGAGCGACTATATCGCAATGATCCGCGAGCTTGTCCCCGAGCTCGGAAACGGAAGCGGCGAGTTGAAGAGCTCGCTCCTCCCGGAGCTGCGACACGTTATCTCGACCGCAGGAACGCACGATGGCTGTCTGGCGTTCGACTGGATCCTGGAGAGAGGCAAGCAGGTTGGCAGCAGGCGACTGGACGCCGTCTCGGCGACGATCCAGATGGACGACGCCGTCAACATCCAGTTCACCAGCGGCACCACCGGATTGCCGAAGGGGGCGACACTTTCGCATCGCAATCTCATCAACAACGCGTTCTTCGTGGGAGAGGCGACTGGAATCGAGCCCGGTTCTCGCGTGTGCATCCCGGTGCCGCTCTACCATTGCTTTGGCATGGTGATGGGCAATCTCGGTTGTGTGACCCACGCGGCAACGATGGTCTATCCATCCGAGTCGTTCGACCCGCTAAAGACCCTGGAAGCCGTCGAGACGGAGCGTTGCGACGTACTCTACGGGGTACCCACAATGTTCATCGCCCAACTGAACCACCCCGAATTCTCGCGCTTCGATTTGAGCTCGCTTCGCCGCGGCATCATGGCTGGAGCTCCGTGTCCCATCGAGGTCATGAAGGAAGTCGCTTCGACCATGCACATGGGCGAAGTCACCATCGCTTATGGGATGACCGAAACCAGTCCCGTGAGCTTTCAGAGCAGCCGGGACGATCCGCTCGAACTGCGCGTTTCGACGGTCGGACGGATACAGCCCCACCTCGAAGTCAAGATTGTCGATCGAGACGGTCAGATAGTCCCGCGTGGCGAAGCCGGGGAACTCTACACGAGGGGATACTCGGTGATGCTCGGCTATTGGAAGGACGAGGCGCGGACAAGGGAGGCTGTCGATTCGGCTGGCTGGATGCATACGGGCGATCTGGCGACCATCGACGACGATGGATATTGCCGCATCGTTGGAAGGATCAAGGATATGGTCATCCGCGGCGGCGAGAACCTCTATCCTCGCGAAGTCGAGGAATATCTGTATCGGCACCCCGATATTCAGGACGTCCAGGTGTTCGGCGTGCCGGACACGAAATATGGCGAAGAACTCTGCGCCTGGATTGTTTTGAAAGCTGGCGCCACCATCGACGAAGAAGAAGTCCGCAGGTTCTGTCAGGATCGGATCTCGCACTACAAGATCCCGCGCTACATCCGGTTCGTAGAGAGCTTTCCTTCTACTGTGACCGGAAAGGTTCAGAAGTTTGCGATGCGTGAGGCTATGATCGAGGAATTCGCCCGCGCGGTCGGAGTCAGCACATGAGCCTCGGCGCAAACGGCATGGAGGCCTTCGAATATACGGCATTGCCGGCGCGCGTCCTTTTCGGATTCGGCACCATCGCGAAGGTGGCCGACGAGTTGGCTTCTTTAGGTCGCAAGAGGGCTTTCGTTCTCTCCGATCCGCATCATGCGGCGACTGCCGCGGCGCGTCTCATGCGTGCCCTCGGCGAACTCGGTGTCTACCTTTCGACGGATGCCGTCATGCATACGCCGGTGGAGGTCACCGAACGCGTATTGGAGAAGGTCGTTGCCTGTAATGCAGATTGTATTGTGGCTCTCGGCGGCGGCTCGACCATAGGCCTTGCCAAGGCTCTGGCGCTTCGGACAGACCTCGCACAGCTAGTGCTTCCGACCACCTATGCCGGCTCGGAGGCTACTCCCGTGCTAGGCGAGACGCGGGAGGAACAAAAATCGACCATCCGTTCGATGAAAGTCCTCCCCGAGGTGATTGTATACGACGTGGAGCTCACATATGGCCTCCCGCCGGCGATATCGCTGGTTTCTGGAATAAACGCGATCGCGCATGCAGTGGAAGCGCTATACGCAAAGGATGCCAACCCCGTCACGTCGAGCCTTGCGGAGCAGGGCATCACAGCCCTCGGACGTGCGCTGCCCAGGATTGTTTCAGACCCGACCAATCGGGGTGCTCGCGCCGACGCTCTGTTCGGAGCTTGGGTCTGTGGAGCGTGCCTCGGAGCGGTAGGGATGTCGCTCCATCACAAGCTATGTCACGTGTTGGGCGGCGCTTTCGGTCTTCCGCACGCCGAGACGCACACCGTGATCTTGCCGCATGCTGTAGCCTACAACGCGGCTGGTGCGCCGATCGCCATCGGCCGCGTGGCTCGCGCGCTTGGTGCAGACCATGCTGCGCAGGCCCTGTTTGATCTTGCCGCAACGAATGGAGCTCCTACCTCGCTTCGCGAGATCGGTATGTCTTATTCCGATTTGGACGGAGCCGCCGAGGCGGCGGTCAAATCTCCTTATTGGAATCCGCGCCCCATCGAGCGGAATGCGATTCGGAAACTCCTGGACGACGCCTATAACGGACGCCGGCCTTCTTGAAAGGGAGAGCAGGAATGACATCGATCATCGCGGTTAATGATAGTTCGAGAGGAGAGATTTTCCCCGAGCTGACGCGCGACGTGATCGATCGCATGAAGGACGCCGAGAGCCCCAGGTTGCGTGAGATCCTGGAGTTGGTTGTCAGCCACGTGCATGCGATCGTGCGGGAGGCGAAGATCACGCATGACGAATGGTGGCAGGCGATCGACTTTCTTACCCGTGCCGGCCAGATGTGTTCGGACAGCCGACAGGAGTTCATCCTCTTGTCGGATATCCTGGGGATCTCGATGCTGGTCGACGCCATCGATCACGTTGGGGGTCCGGGCCTCAGTGAATCGACGGTTTTAGGCCCGTTCTATGCTGGACAGCAGCGAGAGCTTGCCGCAGGCGAGAGCATTCTTCTGCGGGAAGAGGAGAGTGACCCACTGGAGATGCGTGGCCGTGTTACGGACTCCCAGGGACGGCCGATCGCAAACGCGCTCGTGGAAGTCTGGCAGACCGCGCCCAATCAACTGTACGATGTTCAGGATGAAGATCAGCCGGACGGGCATCTGCGGGGTAGTTTTCGCACCGACGGCGCGGGCACCTTCCGATTTCGAACCATCATGCTTTCGATCGACTGACCGGCACCTTGGCCGACATGAGGAACCATCGGGTGTGCGGCGTCACCCATGAGCGTGATGCGCTCCTTGGACCAATGCAGCAGCGGAGCGCGATCATAGATGCCCCAGCGAAAAGTCTCGTCGAGCGAGTTGATGGTGTCTTGGACAGGTCGATCCCAGCCGGCATATTCGGCTGCCAGGGCCTTCAGGTCGCCTAGGGCGGACCACGATTCTTCCGAATCAGTATCTGTAGGAACGAACGCGACCATGTTGATCAATCGTCCTCGCGCCACGGGATAAAGGAGAAAGCTACGACCGGCGCCCAGCCAAAGCGCGGG
>WNFR01002151.1_pt1 | contig 23457 bp, 22 predicted proteins | sample 5400221 | NCBI WGS metagenome assembly WNFR01 (sample SAMN13153357, study PRJNA577476) | soil metagenome | isolation source: 40 cm soil under Madrone tree | place: USA:California | collected 2016-06-14 | reverse complement strand
CCCAGGCGGGCATCGACGTCAACCTCTTCAATCAGGTCATCACACGCCCGGCTGCCGCCATCATCAGTACCATCCTGCGCCTGACCGGCACGGGCTAGCGGACCCGTTAAACTGGCACTACTCCTGAGGAACAGACGCCGTGCAAGCAGCCGCAAGTTTCCCTGCCGACAATCCAGCAGCATCGTCGCCGATTGTTACGGTCGCGGGTCTGAGCAAGACATACGCAACCGGCCTCAAGGCGCTCAAGCGCATCGACCTGACGATTCGCCGCGGTGAAATCCTGGCGTTGCTTGGCCCGAACGGCGCAGGCAAGACGACCTTGATCAACATCATCTGCGGGATCGTCACGCCGAGCGAGGGCAGCGTAGTGGCCGACGGTCACGATATCGTGCGCGACTACCGCGCTGCGCGCAGCAAGATCGGCTTGGTCCCGCAGGAGCTTCACACCGATGCGTTCGAGAGCGTCTGGGCGACGGTGAAGTTCAGCCGCGGCCTGTTCGGCAAAGCCGCGAATCCTGCCCACTGCGAGAAAGTGCTACGGGATCTGTCGCTATGGGACAAGAAGGACTCGAAGATCATGACGCTTTCCGGCGGCATGAAGCGACGGGTGATGATCGCAAAGGCGCTGTCGCACGAACCTCAGATCCTGTTCCTCGACGAACCGACTGCCGGCGTTGACGTCGAGTTGCGCCGTGACATGTGGCAGATGGTGCGTCGGTTGCGCGAGAGCGGAGTCACCATCATTCTGACCACACACTACATCGAAGAAGCCGAGGAAATGGCCGACCGCATTGGCGTCATCAGCAAGGGCGAATTGCTCGTGGTCGAGGACAAATCCCTGCTAATGCGCAAACTCGGTAAGAAACAGCTAACGCTGCAATTGCAGAATCGGCTCGCGAAGATTCCGCCGGAGCTGTCCGCCTATCCCCTCGAATTGACCGATGACGGCCATGCGCTCGTGTTCACGTTTGATACGCAGCGCAAGGAGACCGGCATCGCCACACTGCTCAAGCGCCTCGGCGACCTCCATATCGACTTCAAGGACCTGCATTCCAGCGAAAGTTCGCTCGAAGAGATCTTCGTCAACCTGGTGAGGACACGGACGTGAACGTGCCGGCGATCAGCGCCATCTACCGCTTCGAGATGGCACGAACCTTCCGTACGCTGATGCAGAGCATCGCCTCGCCCGTGCTGTCGACATCGCTGTACTTTGTCGTGTTCGGAGCTGCAATCGGTAGCCGCATGGGCGCCATCGATGGCGTCAGCTACGGCGCCTTCATTATCCCCGGCCTCATCATGCTGTCGCTGCTCAACGAAAGCGTCTCGAACGCATCATTTGGCATCTACCTGCCAAAATGGTCCGGCACAATCTTCGAACTACTGTCTGCGCCGGTATCGTACGTTGAAGTGCTGATAGGCTACGTCGGCGCCGCAACAACCAAATCAGTGATGCTGGGAATCTTGATTCTAGTCACGGCACGTCTGTTCGTGCCCTATGGAATTGCGCACCCCGTCTGGATGGTGGCCTTCCTGATACTGACGGCTGTAACCTTCAGCCTGCTCGGTTTCATCATCGGCCTGTGGGCCGACAGCTTCGAGCAGCTGCAGGTTGTGCCGCTCATGATCGTCACGCCCCTCACCTTCCTCGGCGGCGCGTTCTACTCGATCAGCATGCTGCCTCCTCTATGGCAGAAAATTACCTTGTTCAATCCGGTGGTCTACCTGATCAGCGGCTTCCGCTGGAGCTTCTACGGCGTGTCCGACGTGAACGTCGTCGCGAGCGCCGCCGCGACACTGGGCTTTCTTGCGTTGTGCCTGGTGGTCGTGAGCTGGATATTCAAAACCGGATATAAGCTCAAGACTTAGACGACCCCGTCGCGCGCCGGCGCTCGGAAAGAAAAGCAGCTCACGCAGCTTGTGGCGGCCCGATCACGCTCTTTGACGCGGAGCGAGCCTCTGTGTCAGCCTAAGTGAATGAAGCAGAGCGTGGACCTTTCAGGAACTGCTTTCTGCGACGTCGATGGGACCGGCTACGCCAGGGATTTCATCACCTACCTGGATCAGGCGGCAGATCACTTCAGGCCGCTGAAAGTCTTTACTCACTCACTCCTGCGACTCCGACCGGGTGAAAGGATTTTGGACGTAGGGTGCGGCTGTGGAGACGATCTCCGCGAGCTAGCAACTTTGGTTACTCGGAATGGTTGCGCGGTGGGCATTGATAGTAGCCAGTCGATGATCGATGAAGCACGTCGGCGCAATGCCAAGTGTGGGCTTCCACTGCAGTTCGAACGGGGCGACGCCGGGCACCTCCGGTGGCATTCAGACTATTTCGATGCGTGTCGTGCAGACCGCGTCTTTCAGCACTTACCCGATCCGCAACGAGCATTGAACGAGATGATTCGCGTGCTGAAGCCGGGTGGTCGTATATTGGTCGTTGATCGGGATTGGGGAATGGTCGCGGTGGATGCATCTGACGTTGCAACGACTCGCGTGGTCCTGAATCGGGCGCGCGCAGGCATCCGTAATGGCTGGATGGGGAGAGGGCTTGGCGGACTCTTCAAGAAGGCAGGAGTCATCAATGCAGAGGTTCAAACAAGAAGCATCAGCATCAAGAGTTTCGCCGCCGCCGACACCCTGCTGGACTTGCGCGTGGTGCTTGACCATGCGATTGCCGAAAAGCTCGTAAGCCAGGCCGTGGCCGCTAAGTGGCTTAACGATCTCCTCGATCGCGATGCCGCGAGCAAGTTCTTTGCGACGGTGACGCTATACATAGCCTGCGGCAGGAAGAGGCTATCCGTTGGTGCGTGAGTGCTGGCGACGTGGCAATTTTAATGTTTCGCGCCGCGAGTTCATCGAGGCCGGCGTGGTCGCGAGCGTCGGTACCCTGCTCAGCCGAGCCGCCGGCGTTGTCGCTGCCGCTGATCACCAAAGCCATACCCTCGACCGCAGAGAGGATTGCAGCGATTGGGATCGGCACCGACTCATTTCGCGACAAGCTGCGCGACGAGATCCGTGCGGAGCTCAAGCGCATGAGTGAGCTCGGTGGTTCGGTGATCGACACGGCCGCCGCCTATGGTGACAGCGAAGCGCTGATCGGTCAGGCGCTTGACAGCCTCGGCACGCGCGACAAGATGTTTATTGCGACGAAGCTCGTAGGTAGCGAATCCAACGGCCGCTCCGGCGCGACGGGCGCCGGCAGCTTCGAGCGATCGCTCCAGCGGCTGAAAACGCCACGCGTCGATCTCGTGCAAGTCCACAATCTCAACGGCGTGGCGGGGCTGATTCCCTTGCTGCAGGAGTGGAAGAAGGCTGGAAGGATTCGCTACGTCGGCGTAACCACGTCCCGCGTCAGCCAACACGCAGAGATCATCGACGCCATGCGCAACTACCCGCTCGATTTCATCCAGGTGGACTATTCGATAGCCAACCGCGACGCGGCCGAGGCAATTCTTCCGCTCGCGCTGGAGCGCAAACTCGCTGTGTTGGCTAATTTACCCTTTGGACATTCTTCGCTGTTCCGGCAAGCCGCGGACCGTGAGTTGCCGGGCTGGGCGGCTGATATCGATGTAGCGACCTGGGGGCAATACTTCCTCAAGTATGTCATCTCGCATCCGGCGGTGACCTGCGCCATACCGGGCTCAACAAAGGTGAGCCACTTGCTGGACAATCAGGGCGCCGGCCGCGGCCGACTCCCGGACGCAGCCATGCGCCGCAAGATGGAGGAGTACTGGGACCGCAAGCCTTAATAGCGGGCGCTGCATCGGTGGCCACGGCGCCCTATGACTTCAACGACGCACTGATCCCGCTGGGCGGATCGATGTGGGTGCGTTTGGCTGAGAACTGGTTGAACGCTCGATAGCGCACCCGTGCTTCGAGGGACGTGATTGTAGATCCAAGGCTATAATTGTGATTGTCCTTCGGTCTGAGTGCGAGGCTGCTCGATGAACGCGTCACGGGAACCAGTATGGCGCAGCGAGGCAGAACGGCGGGCGAGGATCGATCTGGCCGCCTGTCATCGCCTGGCGGCGCGCTTCGGTTTCAGCGAGGGCATCGACAATCACATGACGATGCTCGTTCCGGGACACTCCGAGCGGTTTTACCTCGCGCCCTTCGGGCTACTGTGGTCGGAAGTGAAAGCCAGCGATCTGCTGGAGCTGGACTTCACCGGAACCGTGGTGGCCGGCAGCGGCTTGGTCGAGGACACAGCTCTTTACATCCACCTCTCAGTACACCGTCTGATACCTCAGGCCCGGTGTGTGCTGCACACGCATATGCCTCATGCCACGGCTCTGAGCATGCTCGAGGATCCGCGCCTGGACATGGCGGCGCAGAACGCGCTCGGCTTCCATGACGACATCGCCTACGTCGATTACCAGGGCTTGGCGCTGGACTACGGCGAGGGCGAGCGCCTGGCACGCGCCTTGGGCGGCAAATCGGTCCTCATGCTGCGCAATCACGGCGTCCTGGTTACGGCGCGCTCGGCGGCACAGGCGTTTGAGCGTCTGTACTTCCTCGAGCGGGCCTGTCAGGCGCAGGTCCTGGCGCTCTCAACGGGACGCAAGCTCCGCATCGTTCCGCAGTCGGTCGTGCAGGCGACCGTCGCACAGTTCAGGGCCGGGGAGAGCGTCGGCGGTGAGGAGCGCACTGAGCTGCACTTTCAGGCTCTGAAGCGGTTGTTGGATCGCAGCGAAGCGGATTATGCGAGTTGAAACCCCCGCGAACAGCGTCTGAGCCGGCCGCCGGCACACGCTGGTCGATCGTGGCTCTGCTGGCCGCGGCACTGTTCATCAACTATGTCGATCGCGGCGCGGTGCCCACCGCCGCGCATCTGATCCAGGACGAGCTCGGATTTTCCGCGCGCCAACTGGGGCTGCTGTTCTCGGCGTTCTTCTGGTCCTATACCCTGCTGCAGATCCCTGTCGGGTGGGTCGCCGAGCGCTATGGCGCCCAGCGGGTCCTGGCCGGGGGGCTCGCCGTGTGGGCGTGCGCCACCATGCTCGTCGGCCTCGCACAGTCCTTCGCCGCCCTGCTCGCGCTGCGACTGCTGCTCGGCATCGGAGAGAGCGCCGGCTTCCCCGCTGTTTCGAAATTGCTCGCAACGCTGGTACCGGTCAAGAGCCTGGGCACCGCCAACGGCATCGTTGCGTTCGCGTACCTGTTGGGTCCGGCTGTGGGCGCTTACTGCGGCGGACTCATCATGGTGGAGTTCGGCTGGCGAGCCGCATTCTGGGTATTCGGCGGGCTCTCGCTGCTCTGGCTGTTGCCCTGGTCGCGAGTCGAGCTGCCGCGACGCGCGCTTCAGGCGAGCGCCGCTGACGGTCCGACGCTGCGCACCCTTCTCAGGCAGCCATCCCTGTGGGGCACGAGCCTCGGTCTGTTTTCAAGCAACTACACCTTCTACTTCATGCTGACATGGCTGCCTTTCTATCTGGTGCGTGAGCGCGGATTCTCGACCGGCGAGATGGCGAGCCTGACGGGCAGCGCCTATGTCGTGAACGCGCTGAGCGCGCTGATCGCGGGCTGGGCAATCGACCGTGTCGCGCGCTCCGGACGTGCGAACCTCGCTTACAAGGCCGTGATGGTGGCGGCGCATGTGGGGTCGGTCGCCTGCATGCTGTGCATCGCGCTGGCATCGCCGCCCTGGGCAGTCGGGGGGATCTTCGTCTATCAGATCCTCTCCGGAATGTCTTCGCCGGGTGTGTTCGCCATGTCGCAGATCCTCGCCGGTCCAGGTGCCTCCGGTCGCTGGGTGGGAATCCAAAACGCCGCAGGCAATCTCGCCGGTGTCATCGCTCCGGCGCTCACCGGCCTGCTCGTCGAGGCGACCCATCACTTCACAGCAGCATTCCTGCTCGCCGCGAGCGTCAGTGTTCTGGGCCTGGCCGGGTGGGTATGGATGGTTCCCCGGCTCGCCCCCCTCCCCTGGCCCACACTCGGGGCGGCGGCTGCTCTTGAACCGGTGCGACAGATTCGCCCTCCTGCGGCGTGAGGGTCAATTGGCTGCGCGCCACCGCGCGGCAGCTCACCCTGCGGCCAGCGTGCGCTCGACGGCCCCGGTGAGCTTCCCGATGAGCTCCGACAGCTCCGCCTCGCGGGCGTTGTACGGAGGCGCTACGATGATGGTATCGCCCAGCACGCCTCCCACGTGGCCGGCGCACGGATAACAGATCAGCCCGTTCTCGAATGCGCGCCGACCGATCGTATGACTGACGGCCCGCTCCGCCGGGAAGGGCTCCTTGGTGGCGCGATCGCGCACCAACTCGATACCGATCAGATAGCCCCGGCCGCGCACGTCGCCGACCTCATCGAACCGCTCGAGCGCTGCCCGCAGGTCGCGGCGCAGCGCCTCGCCGCGGATCCGAACATGCGACACCAATGACTCACGCTCGATGATGCGCTGAACTGCAAGACCCGCAGCGCACGCGGTCGTGTGTCCTGAATACGTGTGTCCGGTCAGAAACGATCCTTGCGCGGACAGGATGGTGTCGCCGAGTTCCTTGCGTAAGATCGTTGCCGCCAGCGGGATGTAGCCGCCGGCGAGTCCCTTCCCAACCGCCATGATGTCAGGGACTATTCCATCGTGTTCAAGAGCGCGCCAGGTCCCGCACCGGCCGGCCCCGCACATCACCTCGTCGGAGATCACGAGTACGTTATGCCGGTCACAAACGGCGCGGACTGCCTTCGCGTATCCGGGAGGAGCAGGCACGACACCGCCCGCCGCCCCCACGACTGGCTCGAAAATGAACGCCGCGACCTGCTGTGAGCCGAGCGCTTGGATCCGTGCATCGAGTTCATCAGCCAAAGCAGCCGTAAGCTCAGCTGCGGACAGCCCGCCCAAAGGCCGGTAAGCGTTGGCAGCAGAGACGAACGACACCTCGAGCAGGCTTCCTTCGAACGGGCGCCGACGCTCCAGGAAGCCTGACACGGAAAGCGCGCCCAAGGTATTGCCATGATAGGAGCGCTCCCGAGCCACGAAACGCGTCTTCGTGGGCACACCGCTGGCATCCCAGTATTGCAGCGCCAGCTTCATCGCCGACTCGACCGCTTCCGAACCGCTGGACGAGTACACGATGTGCCCGAATTGAGGTCCGCAGCGCGCGCGGAGCAGGCTCGTCAGCTCCTCAAGCGGTTCGCTGGTAAAGAGGTAGCGGTAACCGCACGCCACCTTTCCAAGTTGCTCGACGATCGCCGCGTTGACCTCGCGGTTACCGTGACCGATGCTGAACGCGGCGGGGCCGCCCGATCCGTCCAGATACTGCCGGCCATCGGCGTCATACACGTAGCTCCCTGCGCCTCTCACGATGCGAGGCAGCGCTTGCATCCCCCAACCCATGGCGCGATGTGCAGTCATATTCCGGCACCTGCCGCGCGGCGGGCATGCGCGTCGTCGCGAAGACCAGCTGCCGTCTTGCAATCCGTCATCGACTAAGGTGCATCGACACCACTGCCGGCACCAAAATGTCGGTCAGCGATCAGGCACAGTATCTCAAACATCATCGTAGCTCCGACCAATGCAGTGTTGCCGGTCTGGTCGTAAGGCGGCGCAACCTCAACCACGTCACCACCGATCAGGTTCAGACCCCGCAAACCACGCAACAGGCGCTGGGCTTCCAATGTTGTAATGCCGCCGACCTCGGGGGTGCCTGTACCGGGTGCGTAGACGGGATCGAGCCCGTCTACGTCAAACGAGATGTACGTGGGTCCATCGCCGACAACCGCACGCGCCTCTGCGATGACGCGATCAACGCCCAGTGAGGCGAACTCCTCAATGAAGACCACGCGCATGCCGTGCGATCGGGAGAACTCGATGCCATCCATGAAGTTTTGGCCGCCTCGAATGCCAATCTGGATCGTGCGCTTCGGGTCCAGCACGCCGGCTTCGACGGCCAGACGAAAAGGCGCACCGTGAGTGAACTTTGATCCATAGAACTCACCCCACGTGTCGGTGTGAGCGTCGATATGCACCATGCCAAGCGGCGCCGTGGCAGCAATTGCCCTGAATATGGGGTAGGTAATGGAGTGATCACCGCCGGCGCTGATCGGTATGACGCCCGCCGCCTTGACCTTGCGATAGAAAGCCTCGATATCGTCGTTCTGCTTTTCCAGGTCGTACCGATGAGAAAGGCGTACGTCACCAAGATCGGCAATCCGGCACAGCTCGTACGGATTGACGCCCAGAGCGAGGTTAAATGCCCGCATGAGGCTGGACGCGTTGCGTATTTCGCGCGGGCCATGTCGTGCGCCAGGCCTGTTTGTGACCCCGAGATCAGTCGGGACGCCAATAAGTCCGATGTCCACACTCTCAAGTGTGGTTGCCAGAGGAGCACGCATGAATGTTGCAATCTCGGTATAGCGCGGCTCCTTCATCGGGTCATAAGCATTCTCACCCGCAATGTCAGGCCTGATGTAACGCTCGGTGCTCACGCGTCGTAGTCTCGTTTGAATTGAGGATCAGTTGATCATAGGCACATCGTACCTCGAACGCGACGCAAGGGAAGCCCAAGGCCAAGGTTTCGCCTAAAGCCGCTTCCAGTCCTTGAGAATCTCGCGCGCCGCGTTGTGTCCGGGAATGCCTGAGACCCCGCCCCCGGGGTGTGAGGACGAGCCGCACTGGTAGAGCCCGATTATCGGAGTGCGGTAGTCCGCCCAATGGGGTGCAGGACGCTGCCAGAACAGCTGATCGGCCGAGAGTTCGCCGTGGAAGATGTGGCCCTGGGGCAAGCCGACGATGGCCTCGAGGTCCGGCGCGACCAGCGTTTCGATATCGATGACCTGTGCGGAAAACCCGGGCGCCATCTCGTCGAGCACATCGAGCGCCGCCTTCGTCAGATGCGGCTTCTCATCGGCCCAGGAGGCGTTGTCCCGCAGCGTATAGGGCGCGTGGCCGCCAAAGACATTGATGACGTGCTTGCCTGGAGGGGCCAGCGAATCATCCACAATGGTGGGCACGACCGCGGTCAGAAACGGCCGGCTGGAGTACCAGCCGTACTTGGCATCGTCGTACGCGCGCTCCAGATAATCGATACCCGGCGCGACGTGCACGTAGGTCGGATACCTGAACTGCTGCCGCGCGGCATCGAAGGCCCGATAGCGCGGCGGCTCGTGGGCGGCGATGTTCATCTTGAAGGCCGTCGAAAACGTGCGGAACGTGTCGATCTCACGCAACAGGTCCGCAGGCAAGTGCCTGGCCGCGACCAGCCGCCGGAACAGCGTCGGCGCCGCGGCATTGGAGGCCACGACCCGGGCGTGGAATTCGCGCCCGTCGACCGTGCGCACGCCTTGCGCACGGCCTGCGTTCACCAGCACCTCCGCCACCGGTGCCTGCGTCATGATTTGCATGCCAGAGCGAGCTCCACAGCGCGCGATCGCTGCCGTGATACCGCCCATACCGCCGCGCACAAAACCCCAACCGCCCGCCCCCTGATGCTCGCCCATCAGGTGATGCATGAGCACGTATGCCGTGCCGGGGGACTTCGGGCCGGCAAAGGTGCCGATCGAGGCGTAGTACGCGAGCAGGCATTTGATCGTGTCGTGCTCGAACCAGGCAGACAGATAGTCGTAGGCACTCTGAGTCAACAGGTCGATCATGCGATATGCACCATCGCCAATCGTGCGATGACGCCATAGCAGGGCGGCACTCTTCTTAAAGCCACTCCAGCTGCGCCGCACCGGGTCAACCGGTGTCTCGAAGAGCAACTGCCGCACGACGGCCGCGGACTCCTCGAGATAACGTGCGAACTGTGGATAGATCTCCGCGTCGTGACGCGAGAACCGCGCAAACTCGGCCTGGGTTTTCTTGATGTCATCACTGAAGACGATGTAGTTGTCGGCGCCGAGGGGGCAGAACAGATCGTTGGCCGGCAATACTTCCAGCCCAAATGAGTTGAGTTCCAGATCCTTGATGACGCGTGGATGCAACAGACTCATCACATAGGAAAATCGGGATGCGCGGAAACCCGGGCTGAACTCTTCGGTGACGGCAGCGCCACCCACGATCTCGCGCCGTTCCAGTACCAGGGTCTTCAGACCAGACTTGGCGAGGTAGGCGCCACACACCAGCCCGTTGTGTCCTGATCCGATTACGATCACATCATAGGTAGTCGGCACCTCGCCCTCCCCGTCGATCGGACTGCCGTGGCGCTATCGTGTCTCGCCGCCGGTACGACGGCAAGCTGCTGAGGATGGCGAGCTTGAATTGTTACCGCGCATCGCTGATGCTGCTGCGTCCGATGCGAAGTCTGCAGCGATGTTAACCAGCGCGGTCTTTATTACCTGCGCCGTCACGGGCTCGGGCGATTCGGTCAAAAAGAACGCGAACGTTCCCGTCACGCCTGAGCAGATCGCCGCGTCGGCGCTTGAGGCGCATTCCGCCGGGGCGGCCATCGTGCATCTTCATGTTCGTGATCCGGCCTCCGGCGACCCAAGCCGCGAGCCGGCGCTGTTTCGGGAGGTGTTCGAACGGATCCGCGGCAAGAATAATGAGGTGATCATCAATCTGACGGGAGGCATGGGCGGTGATCTGTTGCTGGGACCCGACGAAGCGCCCCTCAATTACGCCAGTGGGACTGACTTCGTAGGCCCCCGTGAGCGCATTGCGCACATCATCGAATTACTGCCTGAGATCGGCAGCCTCGACTGCGGGTCGCTGAACTTCGATGAAGCCCTGTACGGCACGACGCCCCGATACTTGCGTTACATGGCTCGAGAGTACCGCAGGACGGGCGTGCGCCCCGAGATCGAAGTCTTCGAGCTCGGGCACATCGAGCTTGCCAGGCAACTCATCGCGGAAGGCCTTATCGATGCGCCCGCCTTATTCCAACTCTGTCTCGGCATAAAGTACGGCGCACCAGCCACGACCGAGGCCATGCAAGCGATGCGAGACGCCCTGCCGCCCGGAGTCCATTGGTCAGCCTTTGGCGTCGGCCGGATGCAGATGCCAATGGTCGCCCAGGCCGTGCTGCTGGGGGGCAATGTGCGGGTGGGTCTGGAGGATAACCTCTACCTTGAAAAGGGCGTGCCTGCGACCAATGCTCAACTGGTCGAACGTGCGGTTGCGATAGTGGAGCTGTTGGGCGCACGTGTGCAATCCGCCGCTGAAGCGCGCAAGCGCCTGGGCCTCGCCCCGGCCCGCTCTCAATGACGCTTGGCTACGCGGCCCCGGCGGCCCGCCGGGCCAGTGCCCTTAGAGCTTTGAACCGACCCGTCGCGGACAGCTCTTCACGCGCTGCTTGAGCCGTCCAAAGCGCCTTACGACGGGCGACGAACGAACTCGTCGATAGCTGCTCGAGGGCGCCGGCCTTTGCGAACAGGAAACCCTGCCCGGCGACACAACCCAGCGCAAGCAGGGCGGCGACCTGGGGTTCGAACTCGATTCCTTCTGCCACTGTATCGAGTCCGAGCGTCTCGCCAAGCGTGATGACGGCGCGTGCAAGCTCGGGCCCGTTGTCGGAGTTGGTCAGACGGCTTACAAAAGAACGGTCGATCTTCAGAATGTCGATCGGGAAGCGGTGAAGGTAGGACAACGACGAGTAACCCGTGCCGAAATCGTCGATCGCGAGCCTGACGCCGAGCGCCTTCAAGCGCTGGAAGCGCTCGAGGTTTGCATCGGTGTTGTACATGGTCGTGCTCTCGGTCAATTCGATGACGAGATTGCCCGGCTCAAGTCCGGATTCCTGCAGCGCCTGCGCGACGTCATCCACCAGCTCGCCGTGTTGCAAGTGGCGGCCCGAGATATTCACGGCAAGCCGTAGTCCAGCCCCGCCGGTTATGGATCTGCGCCACGCACACAAATCAAGGCATGCCTGCTTCAGGACCCAGCGGCCCAGCTTGACGATCTGGCCGCACTCCTCCGCCACCTGGATGAACCGGCCGGGCATCAATATGCCGGCCTCCGGGTGCCGCCAGCGCACCAGTGCTTCAACCCCGAGAAGGCTCCTTGTCCCGAGATCGACTATCGGTTGATACTCGAGAAAGAATTCCTCATTAGCGAGCGCACGACCGATATCCGCCTCGAGGCGCAAGCGTTCGTGCAGCATGTCCTGCATTTGCGGCTTAAATGTGACGTGGCGGTTCTTGCCCGCCGCCTTGGCGTGGTACATGGCGATGTCCGCGTTGCTCAGCAGCGCCTCGGCGCCGCCTTCGGGGGTGGAGAAGGCGACGCCGATGCTCGCTGCGACGCGTACCTCGATGCCATCGAGCGCGAACGGCAAATCCAGCGTCTCGATCAGCGCGTCGGCCAATCGGTTCACGTCTGCACTCGCTGCGATCCCCTCCAGCAGAACGGCGAACTCGTCTCCGCCGAGCCGCGCAACGGTGTCCGAGGAACGGGTTGTCTTCACGATCCGCTGTGCGACCGCTTGCAACAGGCAATCGCCGGCATCATGACCGAGTGAATCGTTGATGTTCTTGAAGTTATCGAGGTCCAGGAACATGACCGCAATGGAACTCTGTCCAGATTGGGCCAGAGTCAGTGCGTGTTGCACGCGGTCGCGGAACAAGTTTCTATTTGCAAGAAGCGTCAGTGGATCGTGGAAAGCCAGCTGCCGCAGCTGTTCTTCGAGCGCCTTGCGCTCGCTGATATCCCGAAAATTGAGCGCCAGCCCCTGTACCGCTGGATCTTCCGTCAGATTACTGCCGACGCCCTCGATCACGCAGCGCCTCGCGCCTCGTTCAATGCGAAGTTCGACCGGGCCGACCGTGCCTGAGCGCGTCGCGGCGACCTCGGCCAGGAACATTCTCACTTTTTCGCTATCCTCGCCGACCCATAGGGCAGGAAGACTCTTGCCGGTGATCTCTTCCGGCTTGAGCCCCAAGGTGCGCTCGCAAGCGGGCGACACGAAACGCAGAACGCCGTCGGCGGCGACGATCATAATGACGTCGGAGGCATTCGCTATCAGCGATGCGTATCGTTCCTCGACCATGCGAGCCGCCCTGCGCTCGCGCAGCAAGGCATCCCCGCGCAAAACCACACCCTGCCGGACCATGAACAGCAGCGTGAGTGCGAACACGATCATGGTCATCACGGTCGTCGGACCGCCGATGTCGCCGCGGGCGAAATACACCAGTACCAGAAACGCTGCGAGCATCGCCGCATAGGGGAGCGAACGCGCCAGAGCGTCTGAGGCGTTCGACACTGCACGCGCCGGCACCACAATAGTACGCATCTGTGCGCGCCCAGCGGCGGCTACCGGCGCGTAGCAGGTCAGGTACAGCACGTCCTGAAAGCCGCCCGGCAAGTAGTAGCCGCGCACCTTGGCGAGTGACCAGAGGATGTCGCCGAGAAACATGGTTGCAAATCCGCTCAGGAGCAGCAAAGGAACGCGCCAGCCGCCGACGTTCCCGGCGCCGGTGAGGACCAGCACGCCCAACATGAGCAAGACAACGCAGTCGAGCCCGAGGTACGCCAGACTCAGTGCTTGCTTGAGCAAGTCGACTTCGGCATGCAACGCCGCGGGGCGGATCACCAGGAACCAAAAGAACGCGCCGAAACCAACAACGAATATCGTCGCGTCCAATGACAGTTGGATCCAGGGTACGCGTACGGCCGTCGCCCGTATCAGAATCAGCGCGGCTGCCGCCAGCACCGGATAAAACGCGCAGAAGAAAATGTCAGCGGGACCCGGAAACGGATCGTGGCCTCGCAGCCAGGAAATGGTTCCGATGGCAACGCCGACGAAATACAGAGCCAGCGCGACCGCCAACCAGATCCACCCCGTTCGCAGCGCACCACGGGCTGTATGGCGCGCCGTGGCAGCGGCAACAAAGACGCTCGCGAGGGCGGCCGGCGCGTCGGACAATAGTCCGACGTAGTGGGTGACCTCCGCTCCGCCGAACCCCGTAAGCATCCAGACCGTGCCGGTGATGACGTAAGTCACCAGCCCGATGAAGAGCACATCAACCCAGCGTGGTGTCGCTCCGAATCGAATCGATTGCGCAGGTAGTACTTTTGTGTCCACGTCGGATATCTGGTAGGCGATTCCGTCGGCTGACTGGACGTACGGCTACGGGATGAGTCAGCCGCCGCAGGGCGAATTTGAGGCTAAATCGCGAAGCCGGCCAGCAAAAAAAGACTCTGGCGTGACGCAGTTCTCGCGGGCAGCCAGGAACTGCGCAGTCCATTCACGTTCAGGGTTCCACTGCCGGCCCGGTGCGCCTGCGTGGACGGTCGCTGGGTGTCGGTGTAGGCTTCACCCGCGCAGCGCGGGCGTTGACGGCGCGCTCGCCGCTTGCCCCAGTCGGCCCCCGGGGGCACTGCGAATGATTCCTGGTTCCGTTCCGATCACTGGGAGACGCGTTCATGGTTATGAACCAGACGACCGACGTCGAACGGGTTGCCGCCGCCGTCAGCGCGACGATTCACAAGCACTGGGTTCTGTTCCTGGTTGAGGGAATCCTGCTGACTGTGCTAGGCATGCTTGCGATCCTTCTGCCTGCCGTCGCCTCGCTGGCAGCGACGCTGATTTTCGGCTGGATCCTGCTGCTGAGTGGCGGCATGGGCCTGGTAACCACCATTCGCGCGCGTCACGCACCGGGTTTTGGCTGGTCGCTGCTGTCAGCGCTCATCGGACTCGTTGCCGGCGTACTGCTCCTCGCCCGGCCGGTGCTGGGAACCCTGTCACTGACAGCGGTTCTGATCGCTTTCCTTATGGCGGAAGGCGTCGTATCCATCCTTTACGCGACCGAGCACCGCAAGGGCTTTTCGGCCGGCTGGGGCTGGATGCTGGCGAGCGGCCTCCTGGACCTGGTGCTCGCCGTGATTCTCCTGGCCGGCCTGCCCGGGACGGCGGTGTGGGCACTCGGCGTGCTGCTCGGTGTGAATATGATCGTCGGCGGTGCGGCGTTGATTTCCATGGCCCTGCAGGCTCGCCCGCCGGCGCAGTAGCGGTTGGCGAGCCGATTGACGCGCGGCGGCACCCGCGGAACATCTGCCATACTCGGCCCCCGACTCCGGTACAACTGTTCCGCTTTCATGGAGGCGCACGATGGGTGATTACAAAGGTCGCTGCTTTTGCGGTGCTGTCGAATTCACGGTGAGCGGCGAACCCGTCGCCATGGGTTACTGCCATTGCGAGTCATGTCGTCACTGGTCTGCGGGCCCGGTCAACGCGTTCAGTCTTTGGCAGCCTGCGGCCGTAAAGGTCACCAAGGGTGTCGACAACATCGGCACGTACAACAAGACCCCGGTGAGCACCCGCAAATGGTGCAAGAGCTGTGGAGGTCATGTGTTCGCGGAACATCCGCCACTGAAACTCACTGACGTGTTCGCCGCCATGCTGCCGGGTTTGAAGTTCCAGCCCGCCGTGCACGTCAACTATCAGGAGGCGGTCTTACGCATCAAAGACGGCCTGCCCAAGATGAAGGATTTCCCGAAAGAGATGGGTGGCTCTGGCGCTACGCTGGCCGAATAGAACTGCGGGCGCGACGCGCCCCCATCGGTCTAGCAAGATGAAAACGGCGGTAGTGACCGGAGCAGCCCAGGGCCTCGGGCTGGCCACCGTTTCGATGTTGGCGCAACGCGCCTTCCGCGTCGTTCTGATCGACGTTCAAGCCGTTGATGGCCAGCTGGCGCGCTTGCGAACCGCAGGCCTCCATGTTGATGGAATCAGCGGGGATGTATCGTCGGAATCCTTCGTGCAACAGGTGGCGACGCAGATTTCAAGGGAATGCGGCGCCGCCGATGTGTTGGTGAACAACGCCGGCATCAGCATGATCGCGCCTGCGGAAGCAACGACGGCGGCTCAGTGGCAAAGAGTGATGAACGTCAACCTGCTCGGCCCGTTTCTGCTGTGCAAGTACCTGGGCGCCCAGATGCTGCAGCGGCGCACTGGCAGTATCGTCAATGTCGCATCGGTGGCGGGCCTTGCAGGGATCAGCCACCGCAGTGCCTATTGTGCGTCCAAGCACGGTCTGATCGGACTCACGAGGGCACTCGCCGCGGAGTGGGGCGGGCGCGGCGTGCGGGTTAACGCGGTCTGTCCAGGCTGGATCAAAACCGAAATGGACACTGCCGACCAAGGCAGTGGCGCGTACTCGGAGCGGGATATAGTCAACCGCGTGCCAATGGCGCGTTTTGCCCAACCCCAGGATGTGGCGGCAGCTATCGCGTTCCTCACGGATGCCGAGAAGAGCGGCTTCGTGAACGGCATTGCGCTGCCGGTCGATGGTGGTTGGATAGCCGACGCCAGCTGGGAGTCCTTGCGCATGCGCACCAGGATGTAGCTGAGGGCACTGCCGATCCAGCCTCACTTGGCCAGGATACATCGTGATCGTTCATCTCATTGATGGCACGTACGAGCTGTTCCGCCATTTCTACGGCCTGCGCCGCTTCAACAAAGGCAACGATCGACCCTTCGGCGCTGTAAACGGGGTGCTGCATACCGTGCTGCAGATGATCGAAGAGGGGGCGACCCACCTCGGCGTGGCGACCGACCATGTCATCGAATCCTTCCGTAATGGACTTTGGTCGGGCTACAAGACGGGTGACGGCATCGAACCAGCACTGTTCGCGCAGTTTCATCCGCTCGAAGATGCACTCGCCGCGATGGGAGTGGCCGTGTGGCCCATGGTCGAGCTGGAAGCCGACGATGCGCTCGCCTCGGCGGCGCGATTCGCCTGCGAAGATGAAAGGGTGCAGAAGGTGTGCATCTGGACACCGGACAAGGATCTGGCTCAATGCGTCCGTGGCGACCGGGTGGTTCAGGTGGACCGCAAGACGAAGGTCATCCGCGATGCACAGGGTGTCCGCGAAAAATTCGGTGTGGCGCCGCACTTGATTCCGGACTTCCTCGCCCTGGTCGGTGATGCCGCAGACGGGTATCCAGGCTTGGCGGGGATCGGTAAAGCGACCGCAGCACGTCTCGTCAGTCGATACGGTCGCATTGAAGACTTTCCGCCGAGCGTGCTCGGCGAGCGGCGCGCGCTGGCGCTCCTTTTCAAGAAGCTGGCGACCCTCAACAGTGACGCCCGGCTTTTCGGCAACGTTGAGGAGTTGAGGTGGCGCGGAGCCGCCGACGGATTCGCCGCGTGCGTAACACGGCTGGGCGATGATCGACTGCTCACTCGCAGCCTCAAAGCTTCTGACTGGAGTCCTTCACATGAGTGACCTGCGCATCGGCTTCATCGGCCTGGGCAATGTCGGCGGCCAACTCGCCGGCAACCTGCTGCGCCACGGGATCGAGCTGACGGTGCGGGACCTGGATCCGGAGCGCGTGGCGTCGTTTGTCGCCCGTGGCGCAAAGCCGGCGAACTCCCCCAGGGAGCTCGCCGCAGGCGTCGATCTGGTGATCACCTGCCTGCCCTCGCCGGCCGTTTCTGCGCAGGTCATGGAGCAGCCCGACGGTGTCCTCGCCGGCCTCGCTGCCGGCAAGATCTGGCTCGAAATGAGCACCACTGATCACGCCGAGGCCCGGCGCCTGGCCGCGCGGGTCGAGGAACGAGGCGCCACGGCGATGGATTGCCCCGTGTCCGGCGGCTGCCACCGCGCAGCCACCGGGAACATCTCGATATTCGCCGGCGGCACGCGTGCGGCCTTCGAGCGAGTCCTGCCGGTGCTGTCGATCCTCGGTCAGAGGATCCTGCACACCGGTCCTGTAGGCTCGGCTTCCATGCTCAAAGTCCTCACCAACTACCTGTGCACGGTGCATCTCGCGGCCCTTGCCGAGGCGCTTACGGTCGCCAAGGTGGCGGGCCTCGATATGAACACGACCTACGAGGGCATCCGCATCTCCTCCGGAAACTCATTCGTGCATGAGACCGAGTCGCAGGTCATCCTGAACGGCAGCCGCGATATCAACTTCACCATGGACCTGGTCGTCAAGGACGTGGGGCTGTTTGACGCACTGGCCAGGGATCACGAGGTGCCGCTGGAGCTCTCCCCGCTGGTGCTCGGCATATTCAAGGACGGTGCACGTCGCTACGGCGAGCGCGAGTTTTCCCCGAACATCATCCGGCGTCTCGAGGACGCCTGTGCAGTGCGTGTCCTGGGGGAGGGATTCCCGGCACAGATGGTCGACGACGAACCCAAGATCCCCGGCTACGAGGTCGTGCCACGACGCCAGTCGCTTTTATAATGTTGACGTCATAATATTATAGAAACCCGACAGACTGGCGGACCACATGGGGACCGGCACGCTCATCGAAACGCGCTCGATCGACTACGTGCCGCTCGCCGAGCGGCACGGCAAGGTCTGGCACCTGTGGCCGGTGTGGTTCTCCGGTGACGCGCACCTCGCCACGCTCGCCGTCGGCGTGCTCGGCATTACCCTCGGGGGCAACCTGCTGTGGACCGCGGTTGCGGTCGTGGCGGGGTGCCTGCTGGGCACGTTCTTCATGGCGTTCCACTCCACGCAGGGGCCGCAGCTGGGCCTGCCGCAGATGATCCAGTCGCGGCCGCAGTTCGGTTACAGCGGCGCGCTGCTGGTGTGGGCGGTCGCCATGGTGGCCTACATCGGCTACAACGCATTCAACCAGGTGCTCGCCGCCCAGGCCCTGCATCAACTCAGCGCATCGATCTCACCCACCTCTCCCGCGGCCATCGTCGCATTCGCGCTCATCGCCGTGAGCCTCGCCGCGGTCGGCTACGACAAGATCCATCTTGCGCAACGCGGTTTCGCGTACCTGATGATTGCGATCCTCACGGTGTTTTCGGTCGGAGGGCTGTTTCTCCTCAAGTTTCCCGCTGCGCAGTGGGATCCAGCGGGGTTTCGCGGCGTACCGTTCCTGGCAGAGCTGTTCGCCGCGGCCTCCTACCAGCTGAGCTGGTCGATCTATGTGTCGGACTATTCCCGCTACCTGCCGCGCGACGTCGGGGTACGGGCATCGTTCTGGTGGACCTACCTCGGGGCCTTCGTCGGTGGCGCCTGGATGATGCTGGTGGGCACGGTCGCGGCGGCCGCGGCCCCGACGCTCAATGTCGCCGCCGCCATGCAGCACGCCGCAGACGTCGTGCTTCCCGGTCTTGGCAAGGTGTTGCTGGTGGGCGCTCTCCTCGGCCTGATCACCATATCGGCCCTGAATTTCTACGGCGCCTCCCTGACGCTGCTGAGCTGCGCTGACACGGTGAGGCCGCTGCGCTGCACGGTAGGCAAGCGCCTGGCGAGTCTCGCGGTGGCGTTCGTGGCGAGCAATCTCATCGCGCTGGGCTCCTCGAGCAACTTCATCAACCGCTTCGAGGATCTGCTGTCGCTCTTGCTGTACCTGTTCACTCCCTGGACGGCGATAAACCTCATCGACTTCTACGTCGTGCGCCGCGGCCATTACTCGATCCGCGAGATCTTCAATCCCCGCGGCATGTACGGGCACTGGAACTGGCGTGGCCTCATCGCCTACGTGGTGGGCTTTGTCGTCATGATCCCGTTCTTCAGCTCCGGGATGTACACCGGACCGATCGCGCGGGCGCTGGGCGGCGCCGATATCGCCATGCTGGTGGGCCTGCCGGTCGCCGCCGGCGTCTACCTGCTCGCCTGCCGCTCGATCGATCTTCACCGGGACCGGCAGCGGGCGGCCGCCGCGGACATGGGCCTCGACCCGGACGACGGGGCGACTGCACGGACCGCGTAATTGTCAGTACCATCGCCTCATGCCCAAGATCGTGGATCATGCGCGGCGCCGGGACGAGATTGCCCGGGTCGCCTGTCGGGTGGTGGCCGAACATGGCTTCGACCGGGCCAGCATGGTGCGAATCGCACGCGCGGCCGGTTACACCACCGGCATGCTGGCACACTACTTCGATACCAAGCAGGACATCATCATCGCCGCCTTGCGGCTCATTCTGCGGCGCATCGACGAGCGCTTGACACAGCCCGCGGCAGCGACGGCCCGGCCGGATCTTCTGGCTCTGCTCACCGAGGCCCTGCCTGTCGACGAGCATCGACGCACCGAGTGCGCCTTCTGGACCACCTTCTGGGGACAGGTCAGCACCGACAAGCGCCTCAAGCGCATCAACACCTGGGTGCACCGCGAGTACATGCGTCTGTTCGAACGCTGCCTGGCGCAGTGCTGGTCGGAGTGGTCGCAGTGGTCGCCGGCAAAACGCGAACAGGTGCTGCGCTCGCTCGTCACCTTCATCAACGGACTCACCGCGAGCGCGGTAGCGAACGCCGGCGACTGGCCGGCAGAGCGGCAGATCGAGCAGCTGCGCCTGCAGGTGCAACTGCTGCGCGCCTGGGCGATGGGAACGGCCGGCGCGCCCTTCACGCGCCAGGCCGCGGGCGCTTAGCGCCCGCAGGCCCCGCGGGTTTGGTCGATTCAGCGAGCCTACCGGGATCGGGCCGCGCCTGAAGGCGCGGCGCTCAGGAAAGCGTTGATCACGTCCGCGCAGTGCTGCGGATCTTCCCAGAACGGGTTGTGCCCCAAGCCCTGGAAGACCTTCACCTGCGCATACGGCAGCGCCTCGCGCAGGCTCTGGCGCACCTCCTCCTCCATGATGGGATCGGCGCTGCCCCAGATGAGCAGCGTCGGCGCCTTGAGCTTGGGCAGCGTGCGCTGCAAATCCGCCTCCACCAGTCCCTGATCGAGAACCGCCAGCCACACCCGCAGCGGGATCGCCGCCGCGTCCTCGCGCTGGCGGCGGATGAAGTCTTCGTCGACGGGCGTCGGCGAAGACCACCACCCGATCATGAACGGGGAGTCCGGATCGATCGGCTCCTTGAGCCGCCGGATCTGCGCGGCGTAGTCGTAGGCCGGCTTGCGGGGCGCAGCGCCGGCCTTCGCGCCTCCGGTGGAGGAGATCAGGATCACGCGTCGCGTGCGTTCCGGCCAGTACTCGGCGAAGGTCTGCGCGATGATGCTCCCCAGGGAATGCCCGACGATGTCCGCCTGCTGCACGCCCAGCGCGTCGAGCAGCAGTTTGATGTCGTAGGCGAAATCCAGCCGCGTGTAGCAGCACTCGGGTTTGCCCGAGCGCCCGTGGCCGCGGATGTCGACCAGGATCAGGCGCAAGCGGGGCGAGAGGTACGGTACCAGCGGTACCCAGTCGCGCGCGCTGTCCGTGTAGCCATGAATCAGCACCACCGCAGGACCAGCCGGAGCGCCCATGGACACGTAGGCGAGGCTCTCCCCGTTAAGCAGCGAGACGCTCTTCTTCAGGGCGTCGAACGCGTTCAGATCGATCTTGGCGGGCGCCGCGGCAGGTCCGTTCTGCATCACCAGGGGGAGAAAGACGACGGCTAGCCACGCGAAGCGCTTCACCGCGGCACGTCCTGCCGCGAGCCATCGAGCCGAGCCAGCCCGTCCCGGGACCGCCGGTCCTCGCTGTCCGTTGCGATGGCGCGCTCGTAAGCCTGCTTGGCGCGCCGTTTCAGCGTCACGGCATCAGCGCCAAAGCTCGCGCACGGCGCAAGGAGCAACAACAGGAACGGCACGCGCGCAATGCACGGTTGCACGGTGTTCTCCCGCTTGACGTTCTGGTTTATGGGCAGGGGCCGCTCGCAGTATGTGCGGTCACCGGGTGCGCGTCACCCCGACCGGCAGAGTGTCCGCGGCCTGCATGTCCGGATCCCGAAAGGCATCCGGACGTCGCAGGTACTCGAGCGCCATGTCGAATGCGTCGTGCCCCCAGAAGAGCTCGTCGCCGATCACGAGCGTCGGAACACCGAATATGCCGCGTGAGCTTGCCCAGTTGGTGTTGTCGCGCAGGCGTTGTTTGATGGTCGTGTCGCCCAGAGCCGCCTGCGGGTCCGCGACGCCCAACTCACGAGCGAGCTCGGCGATGACCCCCGGATCAGCCACGTCGCGCCCCTCGCGGTACACGGCGTCAAGTGCGATCCGCGCGGCACGTCGATCGCTGCCCGCGGCGATGATCAGGCGCAGGGCGGCCAGCGGGTTGAAAGGATGCGCCGGTGGCATGCGCATCGGCAGTCCCAGCTGGCGCGCCCGCCACAGGGCAAAGCGGTAGGTGAAGCGGCGCTTGGAGGGAATTTCTGCCGGTCCCAGCTGCCCGAAGTGTCGCAGCAATCCCGCAAACAGCACCGGCACGAATTCGACGCTCACGTGGGCTGGCAAGCGCGACAGCTGCGGGAAGGCCAGATAGGCGAACGGCGAGATGACGTCGAATACCCACGAGACCTTCAGCACGTCCTTCATGAGCGTCAGCTGCCCGCCACACGCACGATAAGCTTGCCGAAATTCTCGCCGCGCAGCAGCCCCATGAGTCCCTGCGGAGCGCTCTCCAGTCCGTCGATGATTTCTTCGCGGTAGTGCACCCGACCTTCGCGCAACCATCCGCTCATGTCCTGTTGGAAGGCCGGGGCGCGCGGGTAATGATCGAAGATGATGAATCCCTGCACCTTCACCCGCTGGCGCAGCACCGTCGTCAGCAGCAGCGGCGTGCGGTCGCCCCCTTCAGGAAGCCTTTCGAGGTTGTACCAGGCAATCAGGCCGCACAGCGGCACCCGCGCCCCGATATTGAGCAACGGCAGGACGGCGCCGAGAACCGCGCCCCCGACGCTCTCGAAGTACACATCGATGCCGTTCGGGCAGGCAGCCGCGAGCCGCCGTGGCAGCTCGGCCTCATGGTGATCGAGGCACTCATCGAACCCCAGTGTTTTAAGCGCGTACTCGCACTTCTCGCGGCCGCCGGCGACACCGACTGCGCGGCAACCCTTGAGCCTGGCGATCTGCCCCACGACCGATCCCACCGCGCCGGTGGCGGCCGCCACGACGACCGTCTCGCCGGCTTTGGGCTGTCCGATATCGAGCAACCCCACGTAAGCCGTGAGCCCAGGCATCCCGAGCACTCCGAGGGCATACGACGGCCGCGGCATCGCGGCATCGATCCGGACCAGATCGCGCCCGTCGGAGAGGCCGTAGTCCTGCCAGCCGACGTTGGCGAGCACCAGCTCACCCACCTTGAAGGCGGAGTTGTGGGAGTCTTCGATCACGCTCACGGTCTGCCCGGTCATGGGCGCGCCGAGCGCCACGGGCGCCACGTACGAGCGCCCCTCATTCATGCGGCCGCGCATGTACGGATCGAGGGACAGGTAGCGCGTGCGCAGCAGCACCTGGTTGGGACCTGGCACCGGCACGGGCTCACTCTCGAGGCGGAAGTCCTCGACGTTCGGGGCGCCCTTGGGGCGGCGCGCGAGCACGATGCGGCGATTCACGGCAAGTGGGGGACTCATGGGGGGCATCGTTGCGTTTCAGCGCAGGAACTCGAGCGTCACCCCGGGCGGTGCGCTCGCGCTGCGATCGATGAACAGGTCTGCCAGCAGCGTGCCCCCCGGCTCGACGCTGTAGACCGCGAAGTCGCGCACGCCGGCCTCGTACAGGACACTGTCGTCGATGAAGAATTGTCCGGTGCACTCGCGCGCCGGGCGGTTGAGGATCACGTGGGCGGCGTCCGCCACCATCTCGGGCTTACGCGAGCGGCGCATCATGGCGGCACCGCCCAGAGCGAACTCCACCGCGGCGGTCGCGATCGTGGTGCGCGGCCACAGCGCGTTGCAGGCGATGCCGGCGGCG
>WNFR01002540.1_pt1 | contig 23477 bp, 16 predicted proteins | sample 5400221 | NCBI WGS metagenome assembly WNFR01 (sample SAMN13153357, study PRJNA577476) | soil metagenome | isolation source: 40 cm soil under Madrone tree | place: USA:California | collected 2016-06-14 | reverse complement strand
TGCTGACCTTGTAGCCGCGAGCGTGAGCCTCCACGGCGCAAGGCCGTGGCATCCGCAAACGCTGCTGACCTTGTAGCCGCGAGCGTGAGTCTCCACGGCGCAAGGCCGTGGCATCAGTTTGAGTTTTCACACGGTCTCTACCGCATGGTGGTGACTTCATGGGACCGCGGCATGTGTGACTGCGACAGTTTTGGCGTAGAGATTCATTAGATAGCAAGGTCGCCGTTCGACTACAATCGCCGCCGCATTCGAATGATCTCAATATGAAGAGTCGAAATAACTATGCTCTCCCCCTGCCTGGCATCTTCCTCCTTATCGGCTTAATCTCCTACTCCACTATTCTCAAATCATTTTTTCTCTCAGATGACTTCGTGCTGATAGGTAGGGTTTTGGAAGGCGACTTATCGGTCACCTGGGGGTTGGGACTGGGGGGCTTCTTCCGTCCGCTCCTTATCTTGAGTTATGTCGTAGACGCTACATTATGGGGAAGTAACCCTTTTGGTTATCACCTAACTAGTGTTGCGCTACATGCTTTGAATTCATATCTTGTCTTCATTCTTTCAGCCCGGTTGCTGCGAAGGTACCGTCACGATCCTGCCATTTCGTTTAGAATCTCTGTTGCAGCAGGTCTCATCTTTCTTCTGCTCCCTTCACATACAGAAGCCGTCTCATGGATTTCGGGCCGCACTGACTTGATTGCCACTCTCTTCTCCTTAACAGGCCTCATTATTTACGATTCATACCAGCAGGAAAGGTACATCCCATATCTTGCTGGCACCCTTATTCTTTTTATGCTGGCGCTACTCGCTAAAGAGTCCGCGCTCTGTCTTCCCCTCATCATTATTGCCATGGAATTTTCTCCTGCTACTCGCGAGGAACACGCGCCTGATTTTAGACAAGCAATAAAAACAGGGGCTATGCTCGTTCTCATTCTGTCGGGCTACTTCTTAATCCGCCATGCTGCCATCGGCACATTTATCGGTGGCTATGGCGTAAGCCATCACCTGAATTTCAAACCTTCATTAATCTGGGAGCGATTGCCAAAGTATTCAATGAGGACGCTAATGCCTCCTCTCCCACAGCAGTTGTCCTTCATGTTCATTAAGCCCTTCAAGTCTCGCGCGTTCGTAGCCTTTGCCGTGATTTGTACGGGGCTGCTCTCGATGCTTCTCGTTTGCAGACACAAAAGGCAGTCTGCCAGACGGCGAAAGCAACAGAACCTCTTTCTATTTCTGCTGCTTATATCGTTCCTCTGTTCTTTACTTCCGGTAGTCACAATGGGCATCAGTGTTTTTGATACGTCAGGCGAAAGATTTGTTTACCTGCCATCCATCTTCGGCTCAATAGCCATTTCGTATATCTCAGCCATCTTTATCAGTAAACGCAACCTGTGGCTGCTAACCATCTTTTGTCTATTAGCCCTCTACTCAGCCGGGCTACACAGAAGTAATCAGAGATGGCGCGACGCTGCCAACCTCTCGAAATCCATTCTTGATGATCTAGTCAGTTTATCCAGGCATGATGATCTATTAGTTATTAATGCTCCTGACAGTTTTAGGGGAGTACCCGTTTACCAGAACGGCTTGGAGCAAGCGCTCAGAATTTTTCAACATGCTAAAAAAATAAACCACGTTGATGTGGTGGCATATCACAGCCTACAATCAACAACTGATGTGATCGACGTGGTGCGCGCAGCGAATCTGTTTTCAATTTATCTATTAAACGAGAAAGCCGAGTTTTCACGAGTAAACGATCAGGTGGAGTGTATGGGAGTTGTGGAGCGATCCAGAACTTCATTAGTAATCCAGTTAAGAGATTGCTTTACAGGAAGGGATGTATTTTACTTTCATGACGGTAAGATGGTTGCTGCCACTCCTCCGCAAGGTGACATTCAATAGGCATTACTCGTAGGAAATATTGAGACAAGATGGAATACCTGAAATCAAGATTGCTGAACTCAGCCTTGGTGCTGTCCCTGTTCCTTCCTCTGCTCGCACTGCCGACGGGTCAAACGTATGCCAGGGCGTATCGGTTGAGGATGGAGCCGAGGCTCAGTGTTGCAGGTCTCAGGATTGAGTACAAAGAAGATCCGCTCGGCATTGACGAAACGCGCCCGCGTCTAAGCTGGCAGCTTCAGTCTCTTCAAGCTAATGAGCGGGGCGTTACACAATCTGCTTATCAAGTGCGAGTGGCGCCGAGTCTGCGTGAACTGCAACTTGGAAAAAACCTGGTCTGGGACTCTGGCGAGGTCCAATCGAATGACTCCACTCAACAAGCATATGCCGGTCCAGCATTGCGATCGGGACAGAGATATTATTGGCAGGTGCGGGTCTGGAACGGTCAGGGTCAGGCATCAGAGTGGAGCGCCCCAGCCTATTGGGAGATGGGCTTGTTATCGGCGCCGGACTGGAAAGCAAGTTGGATCGAACCGGAGCTAAGGGAGGACGATTCGAAGTCCGGACCTGCGCCAATGATGCGGAGAGAATTCAAGCTAAACGGCGTCGTCGAAAGTGCCCGCGCATATGTGACAAGCCACGGCCTTTATGAAATGCAGCTAAACGGCCAGCGCGTAGGCGATGAGGTTTTTACGCCCGGTTGGACCAGTTATAAGAAACGCTTGCAGTACCAGACCTTCGATGTGACTCATCTGCTGCAAAGCGGTGATAACGCAGTTGGCGTTACGCTGGGCAATGGCTGGTACCGGGGTACGATTGGCTTCGAAGGTCGTCGAAACTTCTATGGTGATAGGCTCGGGCTCCTCTTGCAGATCAAAGTCCTGTACAAGGATGGACGCGAAGAGTTGATTACGACCGATCAGAACTGGAAAGCGACGACGGGTCCCATCCTGATGTCTGAGATCTACAACGGTGAAACCTATGACGCCCGACTCGAGCAGCCGGGATGGAGTTCACCCGGGTTTAATGATGCCGGTTGGTCCAATGTGCAAGTCGCCAATCACCGCAAGGATGATCTCGTTGCTCCCGCCGGCCCACCCGTACGCAAGACCCAGGAACTAAAACCGTTGAAGGTTTTCCAGACTCCAGCCGGCGACACAGTAGTAGATATGGGTCAGAACATGGTCGGCTGGGTCAGACTCAAAGTTCAAGGACCTGCGGGCACCGTTGTCACTCTCCGTCACGCTGAGGTGCTCGATAAGGACGGGAACTTCTATACGAAGAATCTACGTAAAGCAGAACAAACGGTGCGGTACACGCTCAAGGGCGGGAACACGGAGACCTTCGAGCCACATTTTACCTTTCAGGGTTTTCGCTATGTGGCAGTTGACCGCTACCCCGGTGAATTGACGACCGATAGTATTACTGGTGTCGTCGTTCACTCGGACATCAGACCGGCAAGCGAGTTCGAGACGTCAAGCAAACTAATCAATCAACTTCAGCAAAACATCCTCTGGGGGCAGAAGGGGAACTTTCTCGATGTTCCTACAGATTGCCCGCAGCGCGACGAACGGCTGGGGTGGACCGGCGACGCGCAAGTCTTTTCGCGCACTGCGGCCTTCAACATGGACGTAGCTGCGTTCTTTTCGAAGTGGTTAAAAGACGTGGCTCTCGATCAGTTTGAAAACGGCAGCGTTCCGTTTGTCGTGCCGGATGTGTTGAGCAGTCAAGGAAAACCTGCCGGTGGTTCCGCGGCCTGGAGTGACGTCGCCGTAATCATTCCCTGGAATATGTACCTGAGCTATGGCGACAAGCGAATCCTCGAAACGCAGTATCAAAGTATGGCGAAGTGGGTAGAATACGAGCGCCAGCGCGCGGGCGAAGATTACATCTGGGATGGCGACTTTCACTTCGGCGACTGGCTGGCATTTGCTACGACCCGTCCCGATTATCCCGGGGCAACTACAAGTAAAGATTTGATCGCGACGGCGTTCTTCGCACACTCGACCGACCTGCTACAGCGCACCGCCCAGGTTCTCGGAAAGCAAGAGGACGCGGCGCGTTTCGCTGAACTGCTTGCGCGGATCAAGAAAGCTTTTTGCCGCGAGTTTGTAACGGAGACGGGACGCGTGGGGGAGGATACGCAGACGGCATACGCGTTGGCTCTTCAATTTGATTTGCTGCCTGATGAATTGCGTCCCGTTGCAGCAAAGAGGTTGGCACAGGAGGTTCGCCGGCGAGGACACTTGACGACAGGCTTTGTCGGCACACCGTATCTCTGTCATGTGCTCAGCCGCTATGGCTATCTGGACGAAGCGTACATGCTGCTCAACCGCGAGGAATATCCTTCGTGGCTATATCCCGTGAAGACTGGCGCCACGACAATCTGGGAACGATGGGACGGGCGAAAGCCTGACGGCTCGTTTCAAGATACGGGAATGAATTCTTTTAATCACTATGCCTATGGTGCGATCGGAGAGTGGATGTATCGCGTGATGGCCGGTATTGAAATTGACGAAAAGGCGCCAGGATACAAGCACATTCTGATTCAGCCACAACCTGGCGGTGGATTTACGAGCGTTAAGGCCACTCACGAGACGATGTACGGCAAGGTAAGTTCCGGATGGACGTTAAGCGACGGCGGCTGCCGAGAACGCAACTCGCGAACGTGACGGAGAGCGGTCAAGCGCTGACCAATCAATCCGGGATAAGCAACGCTCGGCAGGATGGAGAGTCTGTAACGGTGGACATAGGCTCGGGTCGTTATCTCTTCGAATGTGTGATAACCAAACCGGCTCGGTCTAACTCGGGAACTCACGATAATTCTTCTCGGCTTACCAGCAAATGATTCAAGCAAACAAGACAAACTTGAGACTTGAGATGAGCCAGACAGAACAAATTATTTCTCCCGCCAGGATGCTAAGGCACTTCCCGGTTTGCTCACTTATCCTCTTAGTTGTGCTCATTAATTCATCAATCGGTCTTGCGCAAACTTCGGTAAACTCCGCAAAACCGCTGGGGCCAGAACCATTTCCACTTTCTCGAGTTCGTCTTCTCGCAGGGCCTTTCAAGGAGCGTCAGGACCTTGACGCCCGCTATCTCTTAATGGTCGAGCCGGATCGTCTGCTTGCTGGTTTCCGCCAACAGGCAGGGCTGATTCCGAAAGCCGAACGCTACGGCGGCTGGGAGTCGCGCGAGGTAACCGGGCACGGTTTGGGACATTATCTTTCCGCATTGTCCCTCCTTTATGCGGCTACCGGGGATACGAGGGCGTTAAAACGCGTCGGCTATATCGTCTCGGAACTAACGGCTTGTCAGCAGGCGAACGGCGATGGCTATGTTCTGCCCGTTCGCAAGAGCGTCTACGAGGACATTCGCCATGGCAAGATCAAGGCTTCGGCTTTCAATCTCAACGATTACTGGGTGCCGAATTATACGCTGCACAAGGTCTTTGCTGGACTCCGCGACGCTTATCGGTTGGCCGGAAACAAGCAAGCCCTCGAGGTCGAACGCAAGCTAGCTGACTGGCTGGATGGAATTCTCTCCGGACTGAGTGAAGCGCAGATTCAGGAAATGCTTCGAGCCGAACACGGTGGGATGAACGAGGTGTTAGCTGATCTGGCCGTGGATACCGGCAACACGCGTTACTTCCGCATGGCCGAAAAGGATTTCAATCACCTCAGTGTACTTGATCCGCTGATGCGTGGTGAGGACAAGTTGAACGGGCTCCACGGCAACACGCAGATTCCAAAGGTCATCGGTCTGGCGCGCGAGTATGAGATCAGCTCCGAGCCGAAGTATCGCGAAGCAGTGGAGACGTTCTGGGACAGCGTAGTGAACAATCGTTCGTACGTCATCGGCGGTCATGGCGAGGGGGAACACTTCTTTCCGCCGGAGAAATTTCCGGACAAACTCACTCCGCACACAGCCGAGTCCTGCAATACCTACAACATGCTCAAACTCACGGGACATCTGTTCTCATGGGAGCCAAAAGCGCCGCAGATGGATTTCGTTGAACGCGCACTGATCAATCACCTGATGGCGAATATTGGCCAGCAACCGGGCGAGTTCGGTTATTTTCTCGGTCTGAGTTCGGTAGGCATGAAAGTGTTCTCGACGAAGTTCGATTCGTGGTGGTGCTGCGTGGGCACGGGCATGGAGAATCCGACGCGATACGGCGAGCAAGTTTATTTCCACAGTCCAAACACTCTTTGGGTGAATCTTTACCTTGGCAGCAGGCTCAGTTGGGCTGAAAAGGGACTCGTGCTAAGACAAGAGACGCGTTTTCCCGAAGACGACACGGTGCGGCTTGTCGTCACTTCCAAAAAGCCTGTTAAGTTTGCGTTGAAACTTCGTCACCCGTACTGGTGTGAAAAGCCCATTGTAAGAATTAACGGCAACGTGGTACCGGTGAAATCCGTGCCGTCGTCCTACATGACTTTCGACCGCACCTGGAAGAGCGGCGATACTTTGCAATTGCATCTGCCCATGACGCTGAGGTTGGAGCCGCTGCCTCACTCCGAAGAGAAAATTGTTGCGGTCATGTATGGACCAATGGTTCTGGCTGGCGTGATTCCCGCGGAAGCCGGTGTGCCTGATCCTGCGAAGAAGCGTTACAGCGATCATCTGAGCGCGAGGGGCAAGACCGATGCGTTTCCGCCGGTCTTCGTCGCGCCAGACTTGGACCAGGTGCTTTCGCATTTGCATTCGACTCGCGAAGTATTTGCCGAGTTTCGCAGCACCGGCTTGATCAAGTCCGCAGACCTCACGTTCGTACCGTTCTATCGCATCTATGAGGAACACTACGCCGTTTATTTTCCCGTCATGACGCCGGACGAATGGCGTCGACGAGAGGTGGAGTTGAATGCGGATAGAGAACGGCGAGCTCAATGGGAGGCCGCCACGCTCGATACGGTCGAGCCGGGTTTCCAGCAATCCGAAGTGGAGCACGATCTAAGATCGGAGAACAGCGAGACCGGAGACAATCAGGATCGCAAGTGGCGCGACGCGCGCAATGGCGGCTGGTTCTCCTACCAGATGGGCGTTGATCCCGAAGCACCAATCGTTCTGGTTAGCACTTATTGGGGTGATGAATGGCAGGAACGTAACTTCGACATTTTGATTGATGGGGCGAAGGTCGCGACACAGAAGCTTCACGCGAATAAACCCGGTGATTTCTTCGACCAAATCTATGCGATTCCGCCCGCACTTACAAAAGGGAAAACGAAAGTAATGGTACGGTTTCAGGCGCACACGAACGACATGGCAGGCGGCGTTTTCGGACTGCGCACGATGAGGGCGAACGCCATGTCCAATCACTAGGAGGTGATTCTATGAGGGCATATGTCATGACTACCGGCGCGGTCTTTGGGCTGATCACTTTGGCGCATCTCCTGCGCATTTTCATGGAAGGGCGGCACCTCGCGACGGAGCCGATATTCATTCTCCTCACGATTGCAGCAGCCAGTTTATGTCTTTGGGCTTTGCGCCTGCTTTGGGTCGCGAAACGGTCGTGAAGGCAGCAGCCTGGCCCCATCATCTGACATTAATTGAGCCTTGGATCTGCGCGGCATTGATGGCAGTAGTGATCTGTCTGCCTCTTCGAACTGCTGCTTTCCAGGAAAATCTAAATTTCAGGCGCCTGGAACGCATCGCGGAAACGATTCGCCAGGGACAACTCGCGCGCGCAGAGGCTGAGCTTGAGGATGTGCTGCGAACACAATCACACAACGCCAATGCACTAAACCTGCTTGGCGTCGTTCGCGCGCAACAGCAGCGAGAGGTTGAAGCAGAAAAGCTGTTCTTGAATGCAATTAAAGAATCGCCAAGGTTAGTGGGTGCATACGTTAATCTGGGGCGTCTCTACTTGGACCAACACCAGTCTGAACGATCCCTTTGGGCCTACACCGAAGCCGGCAAATTGGCGCCGGATCGAGCAGACATCAATTATACCCTCGCGACCATTTATGAAGAGCGGCATGACTTTCTTCAGGCTGTTAGTTTTCTTGAAAAGATCCCTCGTCCCTCATGGGGCACTTCAGAACTCTATTTGATTACCAAGTGCTATCTGGCTCTCGGCAAGACCAATGAGGCGCTCACTCTGATTGGACCACTCAAACGGCCCGGTGTGCTCAACGCGGACGAAGCGGCAGGGTTTGCCGCAACCTTTATTGAGCAGAATTTGCCGGATGAGGCGATTGCGCTACTAAACGCAGCACGACAACGGGAGCCTTCATCCTTTGTGTTGCTCTATCAGCTCGGCGCGAGCTATGCGCGGAAAAAAGACTGGAATCAATCGGAAGAGTTTTATGCTGCAGCGCTCGCCCTAAAACCCGACAGTGTTGCCACTATGCGTGACTTAGCTCGCTTGGCGCGAGCGCGCGGCGAATTGGAGAAAGCACTTTCTTACCTGGTGCGCGCGCGCAAGCTTGCGCCTGACGCTCCCGCGGTACTTTACGATTTTGCGGTGGTGGCCTTCAGCATGGACCTGATTCTGGATGCTTTACCTGTCGCTGAACGCTTATACCAGCAGCAGCCAAACGAACCTGCTTACGTGCATCTGCTGGCGGTGACACGCTTTCGCCGTGACGAGAAAGCCCAGGCCGAAACACTCTTGCGTCGTTACATTGAACTACGCCCGAACGAAGCCTTGGGTTATTACCTGCTCGGAGTGACGCTATTCACGATCAAACGGTACGACGAGGCGCGTAAGGCGCTGGAACAGAGTCTGGCCTTCGGCCACAATGCGGACAGTGAATATCTACTGGGTCTGATTGCAGACACCGAAGGCGATACAGAGGGCGCTTTACGTTGGTTACAGAGCGCGCTTAAGTCGGATGCATCGTACGCGGCAGCACAAACGCTGCTTGGCGTTGTTTATGTGGAGCAGAAGAAATATTCCTTAGCGCGCACGACGCTGGAACGTGCCATTCAGCTCAACGCCAAAGATTTGCGAGCGCACTATCAATTGGGACTCGTATACGCGAAGCTTGGGGAGAAGGAGCGGGCTCAGCAGATGTTCGCCATCGCCGACCAACTGCGGAAAGAGCAGCGGGATGAGGAAACGATCAAGTTTAAGTTGACAGACCCGCCACAGTGACGGCTATAGTTCTGCTATCGCGCCCCAAGGAGAATATCGATAGTGAGTTGATCGAGCCGTTCGTATTGCAACCCCTTTGCAGCGAGTGCTGCACGATCAAATGTCTGCTGCAAAAGCGAAGCGGCATTCTCCTTTCGGTAAGAGTCGATTGAGGGCGCTTTCTCATTTAAGCTGGCAATCTCCGCCAGTAGAGTTTTGATTTCAGGATCAGCGTTCCAACTAGCGGCCTTGTCTTTCAGAATGAGATAGGTACGCATACACCCGCGCGCGAACTCTTTCACGCCTTGATAGTCTTCTGTTCGATAGGCGTGCGCATCAAAGGCGCGGGGACCGTCATAACCAACATCCTCGAGAAATTTCACCAGCCAGAAAGCCGCCCTCGGATTGGCCGATCCGAACCGTAGATCCTGATCGTAACGACCGGGTATCTGGTCGTTTAGATCAATGTGAAAGAGTTTGCCAGCCTCCCAGGCTTGCGCCACTGCATGGGTCATGTTCAAGCCCGCCATGTGTTCGTGCGCGACCTCCGGGTTTACGCCAACCATTTTTGGATTGTCGAGCGTGGCAATGAAACCAAGATAGGCGCCGGTCGTCGGCATGTAGATGTCTGCCCGCGGTTCATTTGGCTTTGCTTCCAAAGCAAACTTGTAGTCATAGTTTTGATCCTGCGAATATCCACAAAGATAGTTTAGCGCCTCGCGTAAACGCTTAATAGCTTCATCCGGACGGCGGCAAGCGTCAGTCTCTGTGCCTTCGCGACCCCCCCACAGTACAAATATTTTCGCGCCCAGTTCTGCCCCTATGTCCATGGCCCGCATCGTTTTCTGCAAGGCGTAGGCGCGCACCTGCGGGTCATTTGCGGTGAACGCGCCATCGCGAAACACCGGATCGTAGAAAAGATTAACCGTGGCCATTGGCACTTTGAGGCCGTTTGCTTCGCATGCCTTCCCAAACTCGCCCACTATTTTATCCCGTTCACTCTGCGTCGCATCGATCGGCACCAGATCGTTGTCATGCAGACAAGTGCCATAAGCGCCGATCTCAGCGAGCATTCGCACCGCATCCAACGGTGGCAGTGTCGGACGCACAGCATCCCCGAAAGGATCACGACCGCGATTACCCACCGTCCAGAGACCAAACGTAAATTTGTGCTCTGGGCGTGGTTGATATTTATTGCTCGTCATTTCACACCTCACTTAACTTCAGATTAGCTGCGACCGCGAAGTTTATTGGTCTTGCTGATAAACGCGTCAACGTTATCTTTCTTGATAATTAGCGTTGGCACGAAAATCTGCTTACTGGGTGGGACCACGGATCGGTCCCCGCCAAGAACTTTCGTCATCAATTGAACCGACTGGTAGCCAAATTCATAGGGTTGCTGGACCACCGTTGCATTGATCGCGCCACTTTTGACACCGGCCAACGTCTCGTCTTCCTCGTCGAAGCACACAATCTTCACCTGGCCAATTTTGCCGGCTTCCTTTACGGCATTCAAAATGGCAGGGCCATTGTAGCTCCACAGGCCGACCATGGCGGCCACCTCCGGGTATTTAACAAGCGTATCTGAAGCGTTGGATTTGGCGCGGACGCGATCAGTGTCATCCGTGCGAACGTCTATTACCTCGATCTTTGAACCCTGTAGCGCATCCTTGATTCCCTGGTAGCGTTCCTGAGCATTGCGTGCATCGATCTTGCCAACGAAGATCATGATCTTGCCGCCCTGCGGCAAGGCTTCCTTAATCAGGTCACCTGCCTGGCGTCCCGCGGCGCGATTGTCAGTACCTATATAAAAAGCGCGAGCACTTTGCGGAGCATCGCTATCCTGCGTCACAACAAGAGCTTGTTTGGCCGTATCGTTAATTAACTGGGTCTGATTGTCAGGGTCGACTGGACTGATGGCGATGCCCGCAATGCCCTTGGCAAGCAAATCATCAACGATGCGCCTCTGCTCGGCAGCCGTCCCGTCTGCCGGGATTCTGAACTCCACCTCCACGTTGGGAAGCTCGCTGTGAGATTGTTCGACGCCCTTGCGGGCAATGGTCCAAAAGTCCGATGCGTTGTTGGTGACAAAGGCCAGTTTGGTCTTTTTCTCGCCAGTGCCTTTGCAAGCCAAAATAAACAGGCCCATCAGGAAGCAGGTAACTACGATGCGAAAAGTTTTCATGAGCTCTCCTTTTATATGCAATCTCGTCTTAACTCACTGAGGGCTCAGATAGCCCTGAGGATGTTTCGTCCGCCACTCCCAATCGGTGCGAAGGATTGAGGCAAGATCAGGCCGGGCCGGCCGCCAACCTAAGAGAGTGCGCGCTTTCTCAGCATCGGCAACAAGCCGAGAGGGATCTCCCGGGCGGGGCGGTTCAATATTGAGCGCGATCGGACGCGCGGTTACCTGACGGGCGGTCTCAATTACTTCCATCACTGAATACCCATGCCCGTTTCCCAAATTGATGCGCTCAGACTCCCGGCCAGCTCGCAGATAATCGAGCGCCAGGATGTGCGCGTGGCCCAGGTCAGAGACATGTATGTAATCACGGATTGCCGTGCCGTCGGGTGTCGGATAAGTATTACCAAATACAAGTACGGCCGGGATTTGACCGAGTGCGGCACGCAGCACGTTGGGCACGAGGTGCGATTCCGGTTCATGATACTCGCCAAACTCACTTGAGGCGCCACACGCATTGAAGTAACGCAACGCGACAAATTTTAGTCCGTAGGCCCGGTCGTAACTTTCCATGATGCGTTCCATAAACAACTTGGACCAACCATAAGGGTTTGTTGGCTGCTGGGGATGATCTTCAGCGATGGGGATCTTTATTGGCTCGCCATATGTAGCACAAGTTGAAGAGAAGACCAGGCGGCGTACGCCCGCCTTGAGCAGGGCGTCCAACAACGCGATGCCTTGTTCGACATTGTTAACAAAATAGCGAGCCGGATCTATGACTGACTCGCCGACGTACGCTAGCGCCGCGAAGTGAATGCAAGCTTCAATCTTATGTTCACTGGCTATACGTGCTATTAGTTCACGATCCCCTATGTCACCTTCATAGAAAGGTACATTGGGACTAACGGCAGAGCGATGGCCGCGCGACAGGTTATCCAGAATAACCACATCCTCACCACGCGCGCGCAGCATCTCAACTGTCACGCTGCCAATATACCCGGCACCGCCGGTCACAAGGATCATTCTGATCTCCTTACACTAAGTGGCGAGAAGTTGAACTGCCCAAACAGAGCGACAGTGATCGTAGTTCATATCAGACGGCGCTCAATTTCAAATGCCCGAAGGCAGCGCTGCCGGGTGAAGAACCCGCGAAGATATATGGCTGGTGGCCAGTCTCTTTGGCGTATCTTGCGGCTAAATTCTCGATGGCTTTTCCGGCCTCGCGGTCGCCAAGTACAGCAACCGTTCCCCCGCTACCGCCACCGGTGATTTTAGCGCCATAGAGTCCCTGTGCTCGACCAGCTTCGCGCACCAGCTCGACAAGACGATTAGTGCCGGCAACGCTTAGTCCACATGCCGAATAACTCGCATGTGATTGATACATCAGTTCGCCCAGCAGTTCTAAGCTCCGTTCGTTGGTGTTTCCACCCAGTAACTCCGCAAACACGCGGACGCGATGGTGCTCATAGATCGCATGGGCTGTCGGAACTCGCACCGCATAATTGCCTTCTGGATCGACTCGCGTCAACGGATCCGTAGTTCCCTGGTAGCGTTCAAGGAACTCCGCGCCTCCAATCTGTTCCGGGAGATGCATCGCATAGTAGTGCTCGAACTCCGAAGGCGTAACATTAGCCAAGTAGCCGCCCCAACGCGAGTCATCAATGCGAACGAAGGCTCCGGATTTCGTCTCCGTGGCTTTGAGACCGGCCAGGCCGGCGAGGATGCGGTAGCCCATGAATGCCCCTGCGCGCACCGAACCATAGTCCGCACCTGATACCGAGTGTCGGACTCCTGAATCCAATCCCCAAAAACCGATCTCATCAGGGATGGCAATCATCCCTCGCATCTCGGCGGGTTGACACAGAAGTGCAAGCAGCCGATTTGCCTGGCCGCAGGCTGAGGTCATCTGGTCCATTACGCCGCAAGGTGCGCCTACGACCAGATTCTCAACCATCTGACACAGCAGGGCCAGCTCGCGTCCGTCAATCTGAATGTCGAACGCCGCGGTGACTGCGCGCATAGCCGCGACCTCTAAGGCAGCTGACGAACTCACCCCTTTGCCACTCGGAACGCGAGACGAGATCAGGATACGCGCGCCCTCTGGAAAATGAATGCCGCGCTCGCGCTCCAGCACCAGGAAAACGCCGGCTACGTAAGCAGCCCAATGCCGGCCTGGGTCGCGCTGAAAGTATCTGCGAGCCTCCTCATAGTTGACTGGCCCGTCGGCGCCCTTGAATTCAGACAGCGACATTTCAAAGGTCAGCTCTGGCATAGAGGCTTCGGACAAGCTAACGATCTTAAGCGTGCGTTCAGAATCCCTCTGCAAGCCAACAAAGGTAGCTTCCTGAATCGGTAACTCCAAAACCAGTGATCCGGAGTAGTCGGCGATCCCACCCATAACGTCTAGACGTCCGGGAGCCCGGCCGACAAACAGTTCCCTTTGGGTCGAAAAAAGATGGCGCACCTCCGGCGTTGAACTCTGGTCCAGGGTGCTCAGAATGCCGATAAACGCGGCAACATCCGGCAAATTATGTGTTGTGCCCTGAATGATGCGACGACTACTCATCCCGGTTGAATTCCACGTTTCTGGAACAGAAGGTCTCAATTCGAATGGTCCAACAGTCCGCGGTTTTTTAGCGCCGCCTGCAGCAAAGGTTCGATCTGAGCCCGAATCTGTTCATTGGCATAACCTGCCCAGGCCACGTCGGGCTCGACTGCCAACCTTACGCGCAAAGGCCCACCTCTTGCATCGGTGATGATTACCCCCAATTCGCGTGCGATAAGTTCAGTGCAAAGATCGTATGGATGGCAACAGATGCCAAATGGCAACCCACGCTCGGCAAACACTGGCCCCATAAGGGCGCGGAGGTCCGCGATGAACCGGTCGTGGCCGGACATCAATTCATAGAACTGGCCGCCCGACGAAGTATATTGATCTTCGAAGCAGTTTGCTTTTCCGGAAGGTGATGGGCCGAGTGCCCCTTGTACAATCTCTTCATCGATCGCCGCCAAAATATCACGCACTCCGGGGAAGAAGCGTGCGATCATCGCGTACCCTTGCTCTATTGTTGACGAACGCGAAGGTTTCAGGTGAAGCGGTGAACGCTCCTTTGTCAATCTATTGATCCGTTCTCCTCGTACACCCATGCCGCGAATGGCCCAGACGGTATCTGAGAGATGCTGTTTGACGAGTGGAATTTCTGTTTGGACCGCGAGTTCAATGTCTTGCAGATTTGTTTCCGGCCCGCGATTGGGCGCAACACCCGTCAAGATCCAGGCGCTCCGCTTCTGGTACATGAGGCCGCGAGTGCCGTCGATTGGGTCAACGATGATGCGCCAGACAGCATCGGCTTCCGGAAGTCCGCGAGGCAGCATGATCTGTCCACCTTCAAGTCCTTCGGCGATGAGCACGAGGGGCGCGGTTGGCGCCAGCTCGCGTTCGAAGACCTCGACTAACAATTCTTCGCTTACCCGATCGACAGCAAAGATTGTGTCACCCTCTTCTTCTTTGACGACCCGCGCCAGCTCATCCACTGCTGCACCCTCACATGCTTCGATGACCGCCGCGCTTATTCGCTCGTGGAGTTGGCGGATTGGCGCTAGCAGCGCATGTACATCGGCCATCACTTCTTCTCCCGTTTTGGCAGGCTCTTGTAATGTACATCGAGTTGAGCACGCAGTTCGTCCGCCTTTTCTTCAGGCGAAGTGTCACTCAGGAAATTTCCGCCGCCGATTTCAGGTCCGGCCAGGTACTTCAACAAGTTCGGCTTTCGCAGGGGCGGGTGAAACTCTACGTGGAAATGGAAACCACTGTAGTCGCCGCCATCAACCGGCGCTTGGTGCAATGGCATGACATAGGGAAAGGGCATCTGCCAGAGATTGTCAAATTTGACCAGGACTCGTTTTAGCACTTCGGCGAAGTCTCGCACCTCGCGATCAGAAAGCCTGTCGATGTTTGGATGCGTGGCTTTCGGCGCCACAAAGACTTCATAGGCATAGCGTGCGAAGTAGGGTAGAAAGGCAATGGCCGAGTCGTTTTCAGCGATAATGCGTCGGCCATCCTCGATCTCGGCTGAGAGAATATCCTGAAAAAGCACTCGACCCGTTTCAGCCAAGTGACGCTCGCTAGCACGCGCCTCGTTTTCAATAGTCTTGAATACAAAGTTGGTAGCATAAATCTGGCAATGCGGATGCGGATTTGAGACGCCTACCGCTTCGCCTTTGTTCTCGAAGATCAGAACGTGCGCGATCTCTGGCCGACTGCCAAGATCCTTGTATTGCTCTTGCCAAACCCGGAGCAGGTTCTCCATTTCGGCTGGCTCGAGTTCGCCAAGCGTAAGGTTGTGTTTAGGGCTGTAGCATACGACACGCGCAATCCCGCGGGCCGGTTGGTTGCGGTAAATCTGAGATGGGGGATGCAATTCAATGGGAGCACTCGGCGAAACACTGGGATGATCATTATCGAAGACGAAGGTTTGCGGATACTGTGGATTGACCATCCCGCTCACGCGCGGGTTACCAGGGCATAGGTAGCAATCGGGAACATATTCCGGCAACTCCTCCGTTTCATGTTCCATCATGCTGCCGCTCCAGGGGCGGTCCTGACGGTGGGCCGCAACGATTACCCACTCTTCACGCAAAGGATGCCATCGCTCTTCCCAAACCATCTCTTATCCTCTAATCCTTTCGCGAGCACTGGAGATCGAGATCGCGAATTCATTCAACTCTCCGGGCCTTCCTCTGCGTTCTCGGCGTCTCTGCGGTGAGCTTTCTGTTACGGGCCGATTCACCGCAGAGACGCCGAGAACGCAGAGGGGGCGCGGAGGTAGAGCTTTAAATTATGCCACCACTCGATTGGAACGCTAGTTCATCCCAGACTTATCTGAAGACGCGTCACTGAAGCGGGGGGAAAACGGAAGACCAGCGCCTGGCCCCTCAGGCCCGCATCCACATCTTTGGGTTCTAAACTGCGTGGATTATCAAAGGTGTTGTGAGCGTGAATGTCGCTCGCCGCCAACGTCCTGGCCCGCGCACTCTGAATCGTGGCTCCTTGCACAACAATCTCCGTATCTTTGGCTTCGCTCGCGTGCGGGTTAACCGCCGTGAGCACCAACTCTTTTTCATGCAGGGAAGCCGAACCTGCCAGGCCCCAGAAAGAAGCAGGTTTTCCCACCCGTGTGTAAGTAACAGTCGGAGCTGAAAAAACTGTCCGCACAGATCGACCACCTTGATGCGCCGCATACATATCAAAGACATGAAAGGTTGGCGTCACGATAAACTTGTCTTCGTGTGCAATGAAGAGAGAGTGCAGACAATTAATGAGTTGAGCGACGTTGGCCATGATCACTTTGTCAGCGTGACGATTAAATGTATCGAGCGTCAGACCGGCCAGGAGCGCATCGCGCAGCGTTGAAGCCTGTCCCAAAAGGTGAGTCGGATGCGCCTCCGTGCCCGGCTTGTACCAGGCGCCCCACTCATCGACGATTAGCTTGACGCGATGCTGCCGGTCAATCTCCCCCATCGCTTGCCAATGACTGTTGATCAGTGGTTCCATCGTATCCCCCTGACGGAACAACTCATACCATTCCTCAATGCCGAAATTGAGACCATCACCCTTCGCCTGAAACCAATCATCGCTCTGCCCTTTGCTAAGGTTCCAGGAGTAGTTGTGCAAGCCCCAACCATAAAGAGCGCCGAGTTGTCCCGATCCCTTTTCAACCAGTTTCGTAAAGAAGCGGCGCGTCCACCCTAGGTCTGCGCCGTTCGGACCAGAGCCGATGAAGGCCAGATTCACGCCATAGCGCGGTACCCATGCGATATAGCGGCGAAACTCCATGGCGTACTCTTCGGGTGTGAAGTTACCGCCGCAGCCCCACGATTCGTTTCCGATGCCCCAGAAGCGCACCTTGAATGGTTCGCGCTCACCACCTGCCCCGCGCAAATCAGCAAGCGACGTGCTGCCGGCGGGAGCATTGCAGTATTCCACCCACTCGTAGGTATCTTTTGCCGGAAGGCTGCGCAGGTTGGCGGCGAAGTACGGTTGAGCCCCAGATAATTTGCAGAACCGCGCAAACTCGTTGGTCCCAAACTCATTTGGGTCATATTTCCATGGACCGTCTGGCGCATTTCTCCATTCGGGTGAGTCTACCCAGAAGTTAGTGCGACGTGGTCGTTGGCTTTTCGGACCAACGCCGTCGTGCCAGTTGTAACTATCCGCAAAGCAGCCACCCGGCCAGCGAATCACCGGAGCCTTGATCCTTCGCATATTCTCAACCAGCGCGGCACGTATCCCACCGATATTGGGTATCTTCGAATTTTCGCCAACCCAGATTCCGTCGTAGATAACACCCCCCAGATGCTCGGTGAAGTGGCCATAAATGTCGGGCGAAATCGTGCCAATTGGTTCGTCAATGAGCACTTCGACGCGGGCGTCGGCGTGGCGCGCCACTTGGGGCCGGATGCCGGTTGTCAGTAAGGCTGCTCCTCCCAGGAGCGCACCACCAAGAAAGTCACGTCTTGCGACTGATTTCATCTTTAATCTCCAAGATGAGGAATATGACCGTTTTCTCGCAATTATGTCGCTGTGCGTGCTTATATAGGCTGATAGTGAGCATCTGTCAAGAATTGATTATCATTCCTACCATTCCTGTACAATATTGAGCAGGCGGACGTCGTATCGATGAAGAAAAGAATAAACAGAGAAATGCATGACGAAGCCCCTAGTGTCAGAAACGAACGAGCAAAGAGGATAATCCGAGAGCTCTTACACGATGGTGAAGTCTCGGTCGAGCGTTTATCCAAACGGCTGAAGATTTCCACCTCGACAATCAGACGAGAACTCACCGAGTTGGAACTTGCGGGTTTGTTGAAGCGAACGCACGGGGGCGCCGTGCGGGTCGAACCGATGCTCTATGAACCTTTTCGTCACGTCTCATCATTTAGCGCTCAAGAACAACTGCATGCTGCTGAGAAACGACGGATAGGGCTGGCTGCCGCAGAGATCATTCGCGATGGTGAAATCATTGCCCTTGGAGCCGGTACGACGACGACGCAGGTGGCCCGCAGCATCCGTCATCGTAAGGGAATTACCGTGGTGACCAATGCAGTTAACATCGCCATGGAACTCAGCCACCGCGCCGACCTCAAACTAATCGTTACCGGTGGGGTTATGAGCGGCGACTGGTTCGCGCTTACCGGCTCAACCGCAATATCGGCTGTGGGCGAGATGTTCTACGACAAGGTTTTCATCGGCGTTGATGGTATTCATCCCGAGCACGGTCTGACAACAAATTATCCGGATCAGGCAGCCGTGCATCGTGCCATGATGCGGCAAGCACGTGAGCGTATCGTGGTTGCAGACCGGACGAAGATCGGAGATGTGGGAACCGCCCTAATTTCTCCTGTTGCTGATATGGATCTGATCATTACTGATAAAGGCGTTACGACGGCTGCAATTGGCAAGTTCGCGGGAAAGAAGTTTCGAATCCTAAAAGTCTGAATAACGACGAGCGTCATTGGAGCACGCCGGCGCGCGGCCAGCCATCTTCCCAAACGATTGTCGAGATCTGCAGCGAGGGTTTGCCGGTTGTGCCGCTATAGCTGTGAAACACCATTAGATCGGATCCTGAGTCTAGCAGGACTGATTGCCCGCCGGGTCCACGCCACGCGCCATCTCCAGCCATCAACAGCGTGCCACCTCCTGTCATCAGGGGCTTACCATCGCGATCGAAATAGGGTCCGATGATTTTTTTTGCGCGTCCCACCATGATTTTGTAGGTACTCTCCTTGCCTCGGCAGCAAAAGTCGAATGACACGAAGAGGTAGTAGAGTGTTTCATGCCGGACGATGAACGGCGCTTCAATAGCAGCTGGCTCGAGTGGGTGGCGATTTGCCAGTGAATAAAGCGTGATGTCTGCTCGCGACAGCTTGCCGGTCTTCTGGTCCAGCTTGCGCATTTTGATTCCGCTCCAGAAACTTCCAAAAGCGAGCCACATGTCGCCGTTCGCGTCTACAAAGAGGTTCGGATCAATGGCGTTCCAATCATCCTCGCGTGTGGAACGAATAACCAGTCCTTCATCCAGCCAGCGATAGTTGGGACTGCCAGGATCGAGTGTTTGATTTGTGATCAAGCCGATGACGGAGTGGTTGCTGCCAAAAGTGGAAACCGCATAGTAGAGAAGATACTTCCCATTAACGTATGAGATATCCGGCGCCCAAATGCCGCGAGCGCCAGGAATCTCCTTCAGCGCCCATTCCGGAACGGCGTCAAACACGTGCCCGCAAAACTTCCAGTGGAGCAGATCCTGAGAGCAGAAGATGGGGACGAGTTTCTGAGCGAACCGGTTGGTCGCGAAGATGTAGTAAGTGTTGCCCTGACGAATGATAGACGGGTCATGGATCGGGCTGACGTCTCCTTCTAGTTTGAGGACTTCTGGCTGCGTCTTCTGAGAGGGCGCGGGTGACTGGGCGCCTGCAATTGCCAGGCATAGCACAAGCGACACAAGAATGATTTCGCGAATCGTGGTCAATGCAAACCAACCGGCTATCGGGTAGTCCTAATTTCACGCCCGACGATTTTCTCGGTGTTCTCCGTGTCTCAGTGGTGAAATGGTTTTCGGCACTTTTACCACCACGGAGGCACGGAGAACACGGAGAATGCATTAAGACAATCTTAAATTACTACACTACGCTACCCCCAAGTGGTAGTGACACGCACGACATCGCATTCATTTAACCGCACTGCCGATGCGCAAGACCGTGAGCGAGTTGGGAGCAAAGGTATAATTAAACTCGCGTGCTGCTGTTAACCGTCGTTCCAAAGGCGAGACTTTCATGGGCGTCTCGAAACTATTCTCAGATTTAAGATCGGCACTAGTCAGGACGTAAGCCTTGCCCACTCTTTTGACTCCCTGGGCTCCTGACAGATTGATATGAGCCTCTCTTTGCGAAACAGTAGCATTAACCACTTTCAAAACCACTTCACCGCTTGGTTTATCGAGTGAAGCGCTGACGTAGAGATTCTGCTGACCGTTCTTCGTGGAACCGTCGAGCAGTACCGGCAGGATACGGGTCCCCTTATTTGTGCTGAATAACTTTTGCACGTAGTAGTTCGGCGTGCCATATGATCGTAGATTGTCAAACCAGATCATGTCGGGAGTCCACTGCCAGGCATCGACGTGGGCGAAGAGTGGCGCATAGGAGGCCATCCTGACGACATCCGCGTTTCGTTCAAGGCCTGTAACGAAGGCAGCCTCCGCGAGTGCGCACTCCCAGTTGTTTCGATTGTTCGGGCTGGCGATGCCAACGCTTTGAGCGGCGTACTCGCCCGCGAAGACCTTCGGACCGGTACGCGGATAGTTGTCGTACCTATCAGAGTTGGCGAGGAACCAACTTGGCGCCATATAGTAATGCTCGTCAACGATGTCGGCTTTCAACTCACGCAGTCTGGACCAAAGGAATTGAAATCTCTCGTCGTTCGGACTCGGTCCAGCGTCGGAGACGAGCGTGATCTCAGGGTGTTTTTCTTTGAGAACCCTGGCGAATTGTTGGTAGCGCTCGATGAATTGTGGTCCCCACTGTTCATTACCCACACCCATCATCTTGAGATTGAAGGACGCCGGGTGTCCCATCTCTGACCGCAAACGTCCCCAGGAACTATCACCGGGACCATTGGCGAACTCAATGAGGTCCAAGGCATCCTGGATGTAAGGATCTAGTTGGTCCAGCGGGGCCAACTCGCCGGAATTGAATTGGCACGCCATGCCGCAATTAATGATCGGTAGCGGTTCAGCGCCGATGTCTTCGCTCAACTGGAAATACTCGTAGAATCCCAGTCCGAAAGATTGGTAATAATCCGGCGCGGGTTTGTGTTTGAACTCGTCGTTCCAGCGATTGATGATGAGGCGCCGCTTAGTGAGGTCTCCGATCGTGGTCTTCCATTGGTAGCGGGTCTTCAGGTATCTGCCCTCAACGATGCAGCCTCCCGGGAAGCGCAAGAAGCCCGGCTTCATGTCTCTGAGCAATTGGACCAGGTCGGCGCGCAAGCCGTTCTCGCGATTTTTCCAGGTGCCCTTCGGAAAAAGGGAGACCATGTCTACGTCAATTGCACCGCGACCTTCCGTTAGCAAATTGAGATGTGCTTTGAGGCTGGTAGTTGACGGAACCAGGGTGATGGCATATCTCTTCCATGTTGAAGTTAATCCTGCGAGTCTTCCTTTGCCCAGGTTGCGCCCGCTCTCATCTTCCAATTCGACGCGCAGCCCGACAGGATTTCGTTCCACTCGTCGTGTATTACCCGCCCGCTGCGCATGTTCCACGTTTCGAGCATAGAGAGAAAAGGTATATGCCGCGCCTCGCTGTACACCCATGCCGCGAAAGCCTTCATTCATTGCGCCAAAACCTCCGCCGGGCTTTTCCACTTCAATATGAAGGTAATGGGAGTTGTTTGCGTTGATGGGATTCTCATCAAGAACAGTTACTGTTCCCTTCGAATCGCCGCGCGCAATCTGCTTCCAGGCCATCAGCGGTTCGGGAAATTCAAACGAGCGGTTCTTGACCCGTTCAGGATACAACCCGCCGTCGGCGCCGAAGTTAATATCTTCAAAGAAAACTCCAAACATCGTGGGAGATATGTCACCGCCTGGCTTATCTACTTGGACAGTGATGTTGCTGGATTGTGCGAGGATGAGTTGCGCCTGAAGCGTGAGACACAGCACAGAAATCAGGACCACGAATCGGGTCGACGAGATTATTGAGAATCCTGATGTATTCATTGACACTGCTCCTGAACCAAGATTGTTAACCCGACGGGAAGTTCACGTACCGCGGACTTCTCCATGTTCTCCGTGTCTCCGTGGTGAAATGGTTTTCAGCGCTTTTATCACCACGGAGGCACGGAGAGCACTGAGAATGCGCCAATACAATCTCAAAAATTAGGACACTACTACCCCACGTGCAATCGCGCCGCGATCGGAAAAAACGTCTGAAGCATTCACTGACGGAAGAAGGTGGATCTATCACCTTCGGGTGCTCACTGCTGCGACACTTGTCTTCGCTGAACGCGGATTGCTACGGCTGCGAGCTTGCCTGTCATCCGTTTGATGAATTCAACCTCATCAGCGCGGTATGGCGTGCCATCCGTGCGAAAGACCTCGTGAAACCAGATTGCCGGTTCGCGATCGGTATAAGGATGCTGCCATGAATCCCACGGCAGGTAGGTCTGTGTCTTGCCCGCAACTAGTCCCCAATTGATTGCGGCCACCTTATATTTCTTCGCGATGGGCATAGTGCCTTGAAAAGTGCTGCCATTGCCGCGCGCCATATATTCGGTGCAGAGAAGTGGCCGGCTATAACGCATGAGCCACTTGACGCGTTTTTCAAACTCTTCTGGCCCATCGTAGTTGTGAAACGAGACCACGTCAGACAGGTATATCTGCGTGAGCTCCATCGCGCCCATCTTTTCGTTACTGGACCAATCGCCCTTCCAGATCCCGGAGGTTAAGGGTTGTTGCGGTCCCTCCTCGCGCGCCCATGCAAACGCCTGCGGAAGGAGGGCCAGCACAAGCTCGACTTTCTTCTTTGGCTCGAGTTTCTCGTAGCTTGAACCGTTGGTGTTGTCTGGCTCATTCCAAATGTCCCAAGCCAGGATCCGGGGATCACGCGCGAACGCGCCGACAACGCCTTTAACATATGCTTCAAGGCGTGGATACTCCTCGGGATCTGAGAGTGCCCGAGTGCCGGGGCTTTGCATCCACCCGGAGTTATGCACGCCTGGCCGCGGTGCACGTTGTTTGCCCAGCGCAGGATTCGGATCCCAACAGGAATCAAACAACACGAGCATCGGTTTAATCTTATGCTTCTCACAGATGCTTAGGAACGTGTTGAGGCGGCGCTTGAATCCGGCGGGGTCTTGCTTCCACATAAGGTCGTGCAAAAAAACGCGCATCGTGTTCATGCCGATACTTTCTGCCCACCCCAGTTCCGAATCGATTCGTTGTGGATCGAAAGTGTCTGCCTGCCACATCTCAAGTTCATTAATGGCCGTTGCCGGGATGTAATTGCTGCCAACAAGCCATGGCTGCTTCTGATACCAGGCGTTGGCTTTTTGTTGGGACCATTTCTCGGTGGGCACAGCGGATGCAGCGTTGCAGACCAGCATGATGAGCGAGAGCAGTTGCAGGATTCTTTGCACCTTTGACATAGACTTTCCAGCCTCCGATATGAAATCAAACTTCATGTGGTTTACTCACCCCTGGTGATGATCGTTCGACGCGCTTCAAAGTCGATAGCAATTGTTAGCGAACGCACAATAACATGCATGTCA
>WNFR01001638.1_pt1 | contig 23483 bp, 11 predicted proteins | sample 5400221 | NCBI WGS metagenome assembly WNFR01 (sample SAMN13153357, study PRJNA577476) | soil metagenome | isolation source: 40 cm soil under Madrone tree | place: USA:California | collected 2016-06-14 | reverse complement strand
TGCCGCATCCTCTGCGCGGCCGGCCTGTGCCCTCGCTGCCTCCCCATCGAGATGCACAAACGCATTGAGCTTCGGTTGCAATGTCTCGATGCGTTCGAGGTGTGCCTCGACAACTTCCACTGGCGACAGCTTCTTGGTCGCGATGCTCTCGCGAATCTCCGCGATGCTTGCGTAATGTAGTGTTTTCATTAGCGAACCACGGAGCGTATGTGGGTCTTCTGAACACGTCAAGTTTCCCCGGTTCCACGCGAATTTAATGCGGCCTCGATTGTGGCCGCGAAAACGCAGCTTGACGGCGCCTCGGTCAGCCGTGAAAATCGATACGGTCTCGCGGCGTGGCGGTCTGTGCCGCGCCCCGGACGATTCGTACAGGAAAAAAACCTCATGCTACGCGTGCACCGCCTCGGAATTCTGCTGGCCATAGTCTGCGCGGCCATTTTTTCTGCCATCGCCATTCCTTCGCTGCGCTCGCGAGCCAGCGGCGCTCCGCAAAAGCCGCAAACTGCGCCGAAATCCGAAACGAAGGGTAAGGAGGCCGAAGCCTTCCGCAACAACACCCTGGGCGTCGCTTACATGAATCAGCAAAAATTCGCCGAAGCGCAAAAATATTTTGCGAAAGCCCTCGCCGCCGACGCGAAGTTCGCCATCGCTCGCCTCAACCTCGGCATCGCCCTGCTCAGCCAGCAAAAACTCGAGCCCGCTCGCGCCGCTCTAGAGGAAGCTACGCGCCTCCTGCCCAACGACCCTTACGCGTGGTACAACCTCGGCCTCCTTTACAAAGACACCGGCGAGCCCGAAAAGGGCATCGAAGCATTTCAGCACGTCGCGCAGCTTTCGCCCGAAGCCGACGCTCATTATTTTCTCGGCTACCTTTACACGCAGCTTCAGCGCTACGACGACGCCATCGCCGAATTTCAGAAGGCCATAGCCGCGTTTCCCTATCACGCCTCTTCTGAATTTGGCATCGCGCGGGCCTATCTGCGAAAAGGTGACTCGGATTCCGCGCGGCAGCACCTCGCGCGTTTTCAAAAAATCACTACCGAGCATCTTGGCTCGCCGTTCGGAGCAGGCTACGGAGACCAAGGCCGCTTCTCGCTCGCCGAACTGGGGCGCAGCGGCATGCTAACGGCGCCGCCCGCGATCCCAGTGAGCTACAAGGAGCAGCCTTTTGTAGCAGCTCTCGCCGGCGGCCGTCCTAAGCTCCCCGGGCCCAGCACCGGCGCGTGTTTTCTCGATTACGATGGCGACGGCAAGCCCGATTTATTTTTGGTCAGCGCCCTGAGCGAAGGCACCAGCCGCTTGCTGCACAACACCGGCAACGGCCGTTTCGTCGACGTAACCGAAGAAGCCGGCCTCTCGTTAAAAAGCAGCGGCCTCGGCTGTGCCGCGGGTGATTTCGACAATGATGGCCACACCGACCTCGCTGTCTGCCTCAGCGATGGCGTGCATCTGCTGCGCAGCAGAGGTGATGGGACGTTCGAAGACGTTACGCAAACCGTGGGTATTCGCCGCGAGCCGGGCTGCGTTGGCGTCACTTTCGTCGACTACGATCACGACGGCGACCTGGATCTCTACATCACCATGTCTCCCAGCGACGCTTCGGCCGGCACTAAGCCGCACAACATTCTCTGGCGCAACAACGGCAACAGTACCTTCACCGATATTTCCACTGAAACGGGACTAGGCATAGACGCAACCGGCGCCGGCCTCGTCACTTCCGATTTCAACAATGATCGCGCTATCGATTTCATTTTTGCCGGCGGTAGCCAAGGCGCGGCGATCTACCTGAACCCGCGTGAAGGGAAATTTTCTCCGCTGCCCGGCATCGATTTCACAAAGGAAAATCTTCCACCCGCCGTCGGCGTGATCGCATTTGATTTTGATAAAGACGGCTGGATGGACCTCGCCTTCACACACACCGGCGCGCCGGGCATCAGCCTGTGGCGCAACATCGAGGGCAAGCGCCTCGAGCGTATCGCACTCCCTGGTTTCGGCTGGCAGCGCGGCTGGGGACTTTCCGCGATCGACTACGACAATGACGGCTGGCTCGATCTCGTCGCTGTTGGCGAATCCACCTCCGGCGGCGAAATCCGCCTGCTGCGCAATCTCGGAGCTCCCGGCTTTGCTGATGTCACGCGTCAAGTTCATCTCGACGCCGTCAAGCTTTCGCAGCCGCGCGCCATTGCCGTAGCCGACGTCGTCGGCAATGGCGTCCCCGATTTAGTCGTCACACAACTCGGCGCGCCGCCGCTTCTGCTCCGCAATGAGGGCGGCAATCAGCACAATTGGATGCGCATCGACCTTAAAGCGCTGAACGACAACAAGAGTGCCATCGGCACCAAGATCGAGCTCTACGCCGGTCCGCTGTATCAAAAATGGGAACTGCAAGGCGCGTCCGGTTTTCTCGGCCAAAATGCTCCGGCCATCCTCGCCGGGCTCGGCACCGAGAAGAACGTCGAAGTCGTGCGCCTGCTCTGGCCCACCGGCGTGCCGCAAGACGAGATCAATCTCGCCGCCAGAGAAGAGCACATCATCGGCGAACTCGATCGCCGCGGCAGTTCTTGCCCCGTTTTATTTGCCTGGAACGGCCGCGAATACGAATTCATAGCCGACATGATCGGTCCCGGCGTCGTCGGCCACTGGATCGCGCCTGGCGAGCGCGACGTTCCCGACCCCGACGAATATTTGAAGGTCAACGGGCCCAGCGTGCGTCCCCGCAACGGCCTGCTCAGCTTCCGCTTCATGGAGCCGATGGAAGAAACCGTCTATCTCGATCAAGTTCGCTTGCTGGCCATCGACCATCCTGCCTCCTACGACGTTTATCCCAACGAGCGATTCGTCAGCGCCCCACCATTTCCCGAATTTCGCGTCATCGCCAGCCGCGACGCGCGTCCGCCCGTGGGCGCTTGGGACGATCACGGCAACAATGTGCTTCCGCTCATCGCCAAGCCCGACCGCCAGTACGTCGCCAACCTCGAAGAGCTTCCTTTCGCCGGTTTCGCAAAATTGCACTGGATCGAGCTTGACCTCGGCTCATGGGACGCCGCCAAGCCGCTGCGCTTGATCATCGACGGCTACACCGACTATTTCACTGCCACGTCCATGTACGCCGCCGATCAAGCCGGCATCAGAGTGATAGCGCCCTACGTCGAAGCCCTGGAGGCGCAAGGCAAGTGGGTGCGCGTCGTCGACGACATGGGCTTTCCCGCCGGCCTCGAACGTACCATGGTCGCCGATCTCACTGGCAAGCTGCCGCCCGGCACGCGCCGCATTCGCATCGTCAACAACCTGAAAATTTATTGGGACGCGATTCGCATCGACCAAACTCCCGACCAGCCCGATCTCCGCGTCGCCGAAGTGCCGTTAGCCGATGCCACGCTAGATTTCCTGGGCTACCCGCGCGAAATTCGCCTCACGCCCGCGAGCGACACCACGTATTCCTACGCGCGGCGCAGCATGAGCGGGCCGTACGCGCGCGCCGCCGGCAATTACACTCGTTATGGCGATGTACGTCAGCTATTGGAAAAGCCCGACGACCGCTTCGTCGTCTTCAGCTCTGGCGAGGGAGTCAAGCTCGATTTCGATCCGCGCAAACTCCGCGCGCTACCCGCCGGCTGGGTCCGTGATTATTTCTTCTACGCCAACGGATTCGAGAAGGATCTCGACTTCTACGCCGCCCATGCCTTCACAGTAGAGCCGCTTCCGCGCCACACGCTACTCCCATATCCCTACCCGGAAGGCAAAGACTACCCCGACGACTCCGAGCATCTCCGCTGTCAGCTCGAATACAACACCCGCCAGCGCTCCGGCCGCATGCCCTCAACCCTGCGCTACCACTACGCGCCCTAATCGCAATATTCCTGGAATCATTCGAAGCGAAAAACCATTGTCATCCTGAGGCCGGCGTATTTCAGCTGGGCCGAAGGACCTCAACCGATCCCCGCTACAAAACATGCTCCGCCACGCCCCACGCCGGCTCAATCCCTCCCCTTCAACAGTGCCTCGCGTATCTCCTCCAACTCTTTTTTCTTCTCCTTATCCACGTCCGGAAACGCCAGGTCCAACCCATTCAAGGCCTCGATAATCGCCGACGCCACCACCAGCCGCCCGTACCACTTGTTGTCCGCTGGGACCACGTACCACGGCGCCCGCTTCGTCGCCGTGTTCCGCACCATCTCCTCATATGCCTCTTGATAGTCGTCCCAGAATTTCCGCTCCTTAATGTCGTCCATTGAAAACTTCCAATTCTTCTTCGAATCGCCCAGCCGCTCCAAAAATCGCCTCTTCTGCTCCTCTTTCGAAACGTACAGGAAAAATTTCCGGATCACCACGCCGTTCCGCGTCAAGAAGCGCTCGAACGCATTGATGTCCTCATACCGATCTTCCCAAATGTGTTTGGTAATCAACTCTTCCGGGAGCTTCTCCGCCTTCAAAAGATGCGGATGGACCCGCACCACTAGCACTTCCTCGTAATACGACCTGTTGAAAATCCCGATCTTTCCTCGGCTCGGCAACACCTTGTGTTCCCGCCAAAGAAAATCGTGCTCCAACTCTTCGTTGGTCGGCGCCTTGAACGCATACACGTCGCATCCCTGCGGATTTATTCCAGACATCACGTGCTTGATCGCCCCGTCCTTGCCCGCGGCATCCATGCCCTGAAAAATCAGCAGCAGCGCCCACACATCCTGCGCGTAGAGCTTCTCCTGCATCTCCGCAAGCACTGCGCTGCTGCCCTCCAGCAGGCTCTCCGCCACCTTTTTCGATTTCACTCCGTCGGTGTCGCCAGGGTTAAAATCCTTCAGCCGGAATTTCTTCCCGTCCGTAACGCAATACGCAGTGGCAATCCCTTCCATTTCCTTGACCAGTTTGCGAGCTTTCATAGTGCCCGCAGTGTAGCGCACACCGCCGCGCCGCAACATCCGCGATACTGTGGGGACCGGGCTTCAATAGATAGACCGGCGCTGCATCAAAACAGCGAGCCAAGCCCCCACCCGAAAGCGCCCAATCGATTGCGCAGGTGAAGCAGCGAGCCGTCCGGCATCCATACCGAACGATTTAGCCGCAGCACGTTCCACGCGTAATACGCTCTCACCGGAACGCCAACCTGCGGCAGCGTCCAGCGCAGCTCTATTCCCGTCGAACCGTGCACGATCCCGTTCGTCGAATCGATCGTCGCTGGCTTCCATTGTCCGAGCCAGTTTCCCTGCAGCAATCCCGAGCCTAAATCAAAGAAGGCGGCCGCTTCCGTTCCTCCGCCAAACCGTACCCGATACTCCGCGTTGCTCGCCCCGATCAGGTTCGCGCCTGCCGGTGCTGCGGAATAACGCGCCGCTCCCGGGGACGCCGACGAAACGACCGCCTGCGGCCCAAGTTCTCCGTCCCGCAACCCGCGCACAAACTCATCTCCCCTGTACCATCGCGCCGAGGGCGGCATATCGCCGGAATAGCTCCCGACTCCGCTAAACGTCGTTCGAAATGCCCACGCATTTTGTGCTTTGAAAATCGGATCGCGCACGATACGCGCGTACTCCGCCTTGGAGCGCACTAGGTTCTCGCTTCCGCCGAGCCATCCACCCGAAACCGAATCGGCCAGCACCCTCTGCTCGTTCCCGGAGTTGCGCGTCCACGCGATGCCGACGAAGCGGCTGGAAGATCTGGCCTGAATATCTCCGCTGGACAGCCCGTTCAGTCCGGCCGATGCCGTCGGCGAATAATTCGTGTCCGAATAGGAAAGCCCATAGCTCACGGTCAGCGCATCTTGCGCAGTGAGCGCGTAATTGTAGTCTGCGGTCAGGCCCTCGCTTCGCTGTCGAAAGAAAGGGCCCTTCACGCTTCCGGTAAGCCGCGGCCGCAGAAATGTATCGAACACCGAGAGCGCCAGCGATCCCCGCGAGCCCAGAAATCCTTCCTTGGCCAAACCCATTGCCAGTTGCAGGCTCTCAGGCCCTCCTTCGATTTTCGACGTAAGCAACTCCTCACGATTCAACAGATTGAATAAGGAATAGGCGATTCCCAGCGTGCTGCCGAATTGCCCGTGGCCGCCGACCATCGAAACTCGTTGCTGGCCCAGTTCTTCCACGTGAATCGTAATATCCACGCTACGGGTGACGTCATTCGGTTCGATGTGAATGTCTTCTTTCTTGATTGGCTTGAAATATCCGGTGCGTGCCAAGCGCGCCAATCCCGCTTCCAACCCCCGCTCATCCAGTGGCGCTGCCTCCTGCACCCCAATCCGCTTGCGGAGATAGCGGTCCGGAAAACGATGAATGCCCGCAAACTCCAGCCGCCGCACGGTGTATGCGGCATCGGAACTTAAATCCAGCCTGATTCGAACGGTACGCGCCGCTGAGTCCATCGTTCGAATCGTTTCCACGTCGCGAATCGTCCCTGCATTTTCCCGTTTTGCTCGCGCGCGGACGCGCGCCTCCCACGCACGCCGCAAATTTTCCACGCCCTGCTCCGAATATGTCTGCGCCGCCGCAATCTTTTCTTGCGGGGTTTGCCCAGTTCGGTCGATCCCGGCCGCCTTCTCAAGAGCCGCGCTCGTTGTCAGCGAATCAATTCGATAGAACGTCCCGGCTTCTATGGGGATCGCCACCGCCAAACGCATGTTTTTGACTTTGTGCGGCCAGGGTAGCCAGCGCCGCGAGGTGTCCTCGTATTCCTCAACCTTCGCCGCCCCAGCCCGCGCCTCCGCATAACCATGATTTTGGTAATACGCCAACAATCGCCCTCGGTCCCCCTCGAACGCCACGGGCGTGAACACGCCCTTTCCGCGCACGCCAGCCCAGAAGGAGCCGGGTGAAACCCGCCGCATCTGCCGTTTCAGCAATTTCTCTGGGATCGAGGAATTTCCCTCGAAAGTTATGCGCCCCACCCGAACGTGCGGTCCATCGCTGATTGCGAATCGCACCTCTACCGTCGCCTGCTTGGATTCCTCTCGCACCATCTGCACGCGCCCGCGCGGATGGCCCAACTCCGCGAGCGCAGATTCAATCGCCTTGCCCGCCTGATCGAGCCTCACCGGATTTTCCGGTTCGCCTAACTTCGCCGTCAGCCTTTTCTCCGCCAGCAACTTTTCGATTTGCGCACGTGAAAGCAAACGCGATCCGCGGTATTCCACTTTGGTCAAAAAAGGCAGCTCCGGCACATAAAATATCAGCCGCAGATATCGAGTGGAATTTCTGGAACTCTCCGCAGTATTTCCGGTCTGGACCTCTGCCCGTACCGTTTCGAACCATCCCGTGCGCGCTAATGCCCGCACGTCATGCTCAATTTTCGCCCCGTCCAGCGCGTCTCCCGCGCGCGAGAGCATCTGGCTTTTCAGCGCTTCCGGAGAAATCCGCCGCAGCCCCGCGAACGCGATTTCGTCGACGATTGTGCCGTGGGTCGCTCCGACCGGGCTGACAAGCGCCAAACCTTCTGGCTTGTTTCCTCGAAAAGGCTCGTCTTGCGCGCGCAGCGTCGCCGCCCCGACAAGCGACACCACGACTCCAGCCGCGATAATCCAGCGTCTCAGCATCGCTCCTCTGCACCAAGGACCGATGCCTGAACGGATGGCGCTGCCTCTCTCCGGGTTGTCCCCGCAAACAAAAAGCCCGCCGCAAAACGCGGCGGGCCTTCAATTCGGTTCTCTACTGGCGCGGGCTGTCTTCCCCTTCAGTCTGGTTCTAATCAATCGGCTCGCCGGTACTGGGATCAAGGAACAATTTACCTTGCTCATCGTCGTCGCGGTTAAAGTCGAACATTTGTGCAATCGAGTTTGTCATGGCGTCAAACGAGCCCTGGCCGATTCGTTGCCCACCGAGGAAGTTGTCCTCAATGAATCGCAGGACTGAGCTCTGATCAGTCACGGAGTGGTCCACGAAGTTTCTCCGCGCCCATGGAGAGACAACGAGCAGTGGCTGGCGTGGACCTAGGCCGCAGCGGCCCAGCGCGTGCGCGTTGATTGAATCGACTCCAGGCAGGGCTGTCGAATCCGCCGAGCCGCCGCAGAGACCGGCGCCGCTTAGTGCGTCCGCCGTGCCATGCGACTGGTTGAGAATCGGTCCGATTTGATGGTCGTACCATCCATCGGAATCGTCGTACATTATGACCACCGCTGTGCTGCTCCATTCACGTTGGGATTGCAGAAAGTTGATCACGTTGACTAGGAAGGACTGTTCGTCCAACGGGTCGGAATACCCAGCATGTCCGTCCTGGTACGCTGGCGCTTTGAGGAAGTTCACCGCCGGGAAATTGCCCGCCTTGACCGCGGCAAAGAAGTCGTTGACGTCATATTGATGATTCGCGGGACCGGAGTGTCCAATTTCCGCAATCGACGCGGGCCGCGTGTGACTTGGATTGGCGGTCGACGCGTAGTATTGGAAGAAAGCATGATGCGCGATGTAATCGCCCGTTGTCCCCGCAAGGCCGGTCGAACTCCTCTTGCAGCCCGTGCTTCCATTGGAGTTCTGCACCGTGAGGTCAAACCCACCCATGAACGCCCCCCAACTAACACCAGCCGCGTCGAGCAGATCGCCGACATTTTGTCCCTTCATAGTCACCACCGCGCTGCCCGAGCAGACGTCCCCGACTGGGTCCGGATCGTTTATTACGGTGAATGATCCGGCTCCCCCATCGACCACTGCGAAGGTGGCGGCCGCAGCGGAAATGTTAGTTGCGCCGTTAGTCTGGCCCGAAACGAGGTTTAACAAACCCGGTGTAGAGGGTCCAAAGCCTGTGCTATAGGAATTATCGCTCATAGCAAAATGCTGCGCGTAGTTCCACAATGCGGTGACTGTATTGCCGTCGAAATAGCCGAGATTCAGACCGGTGGTGCTGGTGACGCCTCCTCCTGTCGGCGGAGGGCCGGCCTTGCCAACGAACAAAGGGAACAAGTCCATCAATCCGTTGTCGAACGCTTGCTGTTCCGCCTTATAGCCATGGCCCTGGTCTCTTGTGACCGCTTGCGAGCGATCCAGGCGAAACGGATTCGTTGCGCCCGCGCCATTCGCCGGATTCAAATTCGGATTGTTGGTCAGAAGCGCCTGGCTTAAGCCATTCACCGTAGGCGTGCCGATGCGGGCACGAAAGCTTGGCTCACCTGCCGGGTTCAGCGCGTTCGGATAGGTTCCGAAATAATGGTCGAACGAAACATTTTCCTGAAAAATCACCACTAAATGCTTAATGGCGGTGCCCCTATCGTCGCCATCACCAGCGTGAGCAAACGCCGGACTGATGGGCAGCAATGTGATGGCTGCCGCCATCAGCGTTGCCAATACCTTTGTAAGACAATGATGCATAAAATCTTCTCCTTGATTTCACAATTTTGACCGACAAAGTGCATTCTACACGGACGGGACGCATCCGGCGGGCTTCGCAGGTGAACCCGCGACTAAGGTTCTAAGCTCCCTCTGTTAGCGCCCGATGAATGCGCGGTCAAAAACTGAGCGACTCACGTCCAATCCGTGTAAAATCGCGCCGCCGAAGCCTTTGGAGTGCGGCAATCTTGCTGCCGCTTTCACCGAGCAAGCACGACAAGCAGCGCCAGCCGATAAATGCCCACTCTAGCCCGCAAGCTCCGCCTCACCGACTACTTCACCCTCGCCTTCGGCACCATGGTCGGTGTCGGCTGGCTCGTCCTTATGGACGACTGGCTCGCCCGCGGCGGCCCGCTCGGCGCCGCGCTCGGTTTCGCCGTCGGCGGACTCCTCCTTCTCCCCGTGGGCTATGTATATGGCGAGTGGGTGCGGCGTTTGCCAGACGCAGCAAGTGAAGCTGCCTACACCGCACAAGTCTTTCCGCCCATCGTCAGCTTCTTCACCGGATGGGTGATGCTCCTCGCCTACTTCATCGTTTGCCCGTGGGAAGCCGTGGCCATCGGCAAAGTTGCCGCGTACATTTTTCCATCCCTCAATTCTTTCGAGTTGTACAGCATCGCGGGCCAGCCCGTGTTTCTTCCGCGCCTTCTCCTCGGCGTCGCCATGACCGTCTTCCTCACCATTCTGAATTACCGCGGCATTCGCCTCAGCGCCACCTTTCAGAACTGGACGGCATCCACCGTCATTCTTCTCTTCCTCCTGCTGTTGAGTATCAGCGCATGGCGCGGCTCTCCCTCAAATTTTCAACCCCTCTTCCGCGCCAGCCCCTTCGTCTCCATCCTGCTTACCCTGCAAATCGTTCCGTACTTCCTCACTGGTTTCGAGTCCGCGCCCAAATGCGCCGAAGAGGCTAATCCAGAATTCAAGCGCACCGGCTACATGCGCGCCATCGCCCTGGCCCTGCTCGTCGGCGCCGCTTTCTACGCGCTCACCATAGTCGCCGTCGGCTACATCGCGCCCTGGCAAAGCGTCATCGGCAAGCGCTTCGCCACCGCCCTTGCCTTCGAGCAAGCCCTCGGCGCCCGCTGGCCCGTCCGCCTCATTTTGGTGATGGCCTTCTTCGGACTCTTCCAATGCTTCAACGGAAACTTCGTCGCTTCCAGCCGCTTGCTGTTCGCCTATGGCCGCCGCCGAACCATTCCCGCGCCATTCGGCCGCATCCACGAAAAATTTCAGACGCCATCCATCGCCATCCTGGGCATCGCCGCCGCCACCATCGCCGGCCTGCTCCTCGGTGACGCCCTCCTCGTTCCCGTCACCGAAGTCGGCTCCATGGCCTCCGCCTTCGGTTGGCTAGCTACCTGCGTCTCGTTCTTCCTGGTCGAACGCAATCTCCGCTCCCGCGCCCTCACCTCCCTCGGCATCCTCGTCGCCGCACTCCTCCTGCTCATGAAGCTCGTCCCCGCCTTCCCAGGCCACTTCACCCAAGCCGAATGGATCGCCCTCGCCTTCTGGCTTGTCCTCGGCGCCTCGCTCCATCTCCGCTCTTCGTCTCCGCGCATCGCCGCGAACTCGGCGTCCCCCCGTTAGGCCTCCGCCGCTTGGCGCATCTCGTGAATTAACGCTAGCTCGGCTTGCCAGATGGCGCCAACCACCACAGCTACACATCAGCAGGCAAGGAGACCGTTACATGAGATTATCAACAGTCATCGACGCGGAACGCTGATTTAAGATAGGTCGTTACTTCGGTTCTCTATGCGCATCAGTCGCGGCTCAGCCAGAATAGTGGAACAGCGCAGCCGCCATGTCGTCGTATTGTTCCTGCCCGCCCATAAACCTTTTCACTTCCGCAAAGGTTCTACCTAGCATCTCTGTCGGCGATGCAAGACGCTCAGCGTTGCACAGCTCCTGTAACCGCTCGGTTCCGAACAGTTCCTCATCGCGGTCGAACGCATCCGTTAGGCCATCCGTGAAAAAGAGTATCGAGTCGCCGGGCCTCAAATCGACAGTCACCGTTTCGTAACTCGTCCCCGCAAACAATCCCGGCGGAATTCCTGAGACTCCCAGCATGCGGCAGCCAGCGGCAGAATAGTGAAAGGGCCCGGGCATGCCGGCGCTAGCGATTTGCAGTTGGTGGCTGCGCGGGTCGAAGACTACGTACTGGATTGCCGCGTGCCGCTGTGGCATGCCGCGGATCATTAACCGGCGGTTAAAAGTCGCCAGAACATCGCTCGGTGACGTCCCTGTCTTATGCACGCCACGCAGCGTTCCTACCGTCAGGCTGGCATACAGCGCCGCCGGCAGCCCCTTGCCAACGACGTCCCCCAGGTAGAGACCAATCGTCTTGTCCATTAGCTCGAAATAATCCAAAAAATCCCCACCCACCGCTGCCACGGGTCGGAATTCGTGAGAGATCGTTACCGCTCCGGCTCGCAGAGCCTGCGTCGGCATCATCAGGCTCTGAATCGCACGAGCTTCCTCCAGTTCCTGTTCTCTCAGTTTTTCGAGGGCATGCAGTTTCAACTCTAGCGCAGTCGTACCCATCAGCTTGTCCAAAGAAGAGACGTTATACCGGGAAGGGGGACACCACGGCTGAGGAGAACCTAACATAGCGGCCGCCACTCCAAGCGAAAAAAAGAACCGTCGTTTCCCAACCCGAATACACATCCAAATGAAGATGGTTAGTCCCCACTGCAACTTCCCACAACGCCAGGAGTTAGTCGCATCGCCGAACGACGCTACGCTACTCAATTCTCAATGCGTTCATGGGCGAAATTGAGGCTGCGCGGTTTGCGGGAATTATGGCCGCGAAAAATGAGCAGATCGCAAGCGCCCCCGCAGCCACGCTCAGTGCGAGCGGATCCCACGAGGAAACGCCGTACAGTTGGGCTGAGATCAGGCGGCCTGCGCCAATTGCCAGCGGCAATCCGAGGATCAATCCTACCAACACGCGCTTAAATGCCCCGGCCAGCACAAGGTGGATCACTTTCGGGCGGTCAGCGCCAAGCGCCATGCGAATGCCGATTTCGTTGGTTCTCTGCGCAACGCTATACGCCGTGACGCCATACAGTCCAACCGCAGCCAGCACCAGCGCCACAATCCCGAACAAGCCGGCAAGGCTCGCCACAGCCCGCTCACGATCGAAGGTAAGCTCAACTTGCTGCTGCATGCTCCTGATGCTGTTGATCGTCAGGTTGGGATCCAGTTCCGCAAGCATCCGCGTAAGCAGTGGCTCCAGCGCTCCCGGGGACATGCTGGTCACCAGCGTAATTCCATCCATAAAGTGCGAGCGCAACTCCAGTTTCTTCATCAAGGCATCGTGATAATCGACAGTTTGCGCCAGCGGTACGTAGAACATGGGACGCGCTGGCCTGCTCAACCCCCAGCCCGCGAACTTCGCATCGCGCACCACACCCACGATGCTGAAGGTGCTGGCATATTCGGGCATATCCAGCCCGAAGTGCTGCGCCAGCGGGTCTTCCTCGCTCTTGAAAAAGCGCTTCACGAAGGCCTCGTTTACAATTGCCACCGGCGCCGTGGTTTCGTTGTCCGCTGCGCTAAACGCGCGCCCCCGCAAAATCGGCATGCCCCAGTTCTGCAGATAGTTCGCACTCACGCGGTCCCAGGAAGCGCCGGATTCTTCGTTTAATTTGGCGGGAGGATGACCCGCCACCATGATCAGTTCGCCCCAGTTATCGGTGAGCGGGTTGTACATTGCCAACCCGGTTCCCTGCACCCCTGGTAGGCGACTCAATTGTTCTTCAAGTTGGCGGTACAGCGCCGCTAACTGCGGCGGCGTGTAGCTGGCTGGCGGAGGGTTCATATCCACCACCACGCGCCCTTGCACTTGATATCCGAAGTCCTGATGCTCCAGCTTGTTTAGGCTTCGCGCCAGCATCGTCGAGCCGGCCACCAGCACCACCGATAAGGCCGCCTGCACGACCAGCAGCGCCTTGCGCGCGAAGGAAGAACGGTCCCGGGTTCCGCGGCCCGAACCCCGCAGCGCTTCCGCCGGATCGGTTCGCGTGGCCAGCCATGCCGGAGCCGCCCCGAAAATAATTCCCGTCACCAGCGCCAACCCTAGCGCGAATGCCAGCACCACGAGCGACGGCGCCGCGCTAATTGGCAAGAATTGGGCGTTGTGGAACGCAAGCGCCAGCAGCAAACGTGCCGCCCCCATCGCCACCACTAAGCCGGCGATTCCACCGCCAATCGCAAGTAATATGCTTTCCGTCAGTGCCTCCCTAACGATCCGTCGCGGCGTGGCACCCAGGGCCAGCCGAACCGCCGTTTGCCCCCGGCGCCCGACTCCGCGAACCAGCAGCAGGTTCGCCACGTTGGCACACGCGATCAGCAGCACCAAGCCGCACACTGACAGTAGGATCTGTAGGCTCCGCCCGTACTCCTCCTTCATCACCGCCACTCCCGCACCGGCGGGCACCACATCCAGCACTTGCTTGGGAAGCAAGCGGATTACGTCGGGCATCCAGTTGGCGGGATATCCGGAGTCGTTCTGCATCCATTGCCGCAAGACTCCGGTAAGCCGCGGAGCCATTCCGTCCGTCGAAGCTCCCGGCCGCAATCGGCCGATCATGCGCAGCCACGCAGAGATCGACTGATGGAGTAGACCTCCGTCGGCATCCATCATGGGTTCCTGTTGCAGCGGGACCCAAACATCCGGAGGGTCGCTTTCCAGCGTTTCGCCGAAAAATCCCGGGGGAGCGACTCCAATCACCGTAAATGGGTGCCCCTCCACGACGAACGTCGAGCCCACGACCGACGGATCGCTGGCATAGGTGGTCTGCCAAACGCGATGGCTGAGCACTATCACCGGTGGCGCCCCCGGCCGGTCGTCTTCCGCCGTGAACACTCGTCCGCCAAACGCTCCCACTCCCAGCGTCGAGAAATAGCTCCCGGTGACGTATTCCGAGCGCAGCGGCTTGGCGACCGAGTCGATGCCTTCGCGCCTCACGCTCATCCTCCAGCGCCCCGCCTGAAACGCCGTAACTTCTTCAAATTCCGGTGTTTCCGCTTTCAGCCGCTCGTACAAAGCAAACGAAAACATTCCCCATTTGTCCTGAGGCCCCCCCTCCACGCAGCAATCGTCGCCTTCGCCGACGCGGTACAGCCGCGCGGGATCGGAAACCGGCAGCGACCGCACCATCACCGCATGGATCAACGTGAATATTGCCGTGGTTCCGCCGATTCCCAAGGCCAAGGTAAGTATCGCTGCAGCGGTGAATACAGGCGACAGCCGGAACTGCCGCATAGCGTACCGAAAATTGCCCAGCAGGTTTTGCATGGAAACCTCTCAGTACTCTACGCAACTCAGCCCCTTCGGGTTCCCAAAATCCAGCAAACTTGCGCACGGCGCCCGCACTTCAGCACAATTCCGCCTGGTCCCGTTCTATTGACGCTTCAGGGAGTCGTTTGTCACCGAGCTGCCACCTCTAGGACAATCCGATGCGCGGGCGAATGCCCAGAACGCGCTTGCCGGAGAAATTGGATTTCAGATGTCCGGTAACCCGACCGGGAGTTACTCCGCCCGTTTCTTTGTGAAAACCGAAAATGCTGTCTAGGAGTTTCTTACGTTCGCAGGAACTTGAACAACGAGTGTGTAGGTCCCGAGGGCAATACGTGCAGCTCGACGACGATCAACATCCGCACCCGTAACCGGAGGAAGTCTCTAGAGACTGACTAACTAATGGGGAAAAGAGCGCAGCGCATTCCATCCTGGCCAGGAGTGATTCACTCCAACAAAGGCCGTATACTTTTGCGCAGACCAACTTGTGACATCCCCACATTTCGCTTGCGGCGAAGCGGCGGACCATACATTCCGGTTGGCCGACCACTCGCCCGGAACACTTCTGACGCTACTCAAGCCGGTTTCTGGCCCCTTAAGCGGCCGAGTGTCTTGGACGTACCGCAAAAGCCGTTTTCAGGGAAGTACGGAGATGCCATCCACAACAGGAGTTACGGGTGGCTCGACGGGCCTAGGTGAACTCATTTCCTCCACCTGGTCTGGGAACCGAACTTTCCCCGGCCCGTCAACGTATGAGAACGTATAGGAGACGGTATCTCCCGTAGAAATCCCTGCTGTCTCGCCAAGAGGATCGTCAATGGAAGCTTTAGGGCAAAACCTAAAATTTGCAGCGCGTCAACTGCGGCGCAATCCCGGTTTCACCATAACGGTGATCCTTACCCTGGCACTCGCCATCGGCGCAAACACCGCCATTTTCTCCATGGTGAATGCGCTCATGCTGAAGAGCCTGCCCTATTCGCATCCCGAACGGATGGGCACTATTTACACACGGATCACCGGCTCCAGGGCCTCCGATGAGCGACACAAACTAAATGGTGAGCAATGGGAGCTGCTGCGCGACAATGTCCCCTCCCTGATATCGGCTGTTTCAAGTCCAAGAACTTCGGGCGTAAATCTCCAGGCGGGTTCGCACGTGGAGTACGTGCATGGCGGGCGCATCTCGGCTCACTATCTCGACGTGCTAGCGGTTCAGCCTGTGCTGGGGCGCAATTTTTCTGACGACGAGGACCGTCCGCACGGGCCCAAGGCCGCCATCCTAAGTTACAGTTTGTGGCGAAATACCTTCAGCTCTAATGCCAATATTTTAGGGCAGGGCATTCTGTTGAAAGGCGAGCCGTACACTGTGATCGGAGTGCTCCCTGAGGGCGCAACTACTCCCTTGAACGCCGACCTATACACGGCGCTCCAGCCCAGCCACGAGGGCGAAGGCGGGGGAACGAACTTTGAGTCCGTCACGCGGCTGCGCGATGGCGCCAACTGGCAACGGGCGGATGCGGGGATCAACCGCGCCTGGGCCCTGCGCTCCAATCGCTATGAATTAAAGAACAACCCCGGCGCGCAGCTGACCTATTATTCCGTGCCGCTCCAGAAGGGCCAGACCGCCTCGCTGCGTCCGCAGGTTCTGGCGCTGATGCTGGCCGCAGCCTTCATCCTGCTGATCGCCTGCGCCAATCTGGCCGGGATGACGCTGGTCCGCATGATGCGTCGCACCTCGGAAGTGGCGACGCGGCTGGCGCTGGGGGCCTCGCGCTGGCAGATCCAGAAGCAATTCTGGATCGAGAACCTGCTGCTGGCACTTGTTGGCGGAACCGTTGGCACTGGTGTGGGCTTCCTCGCCTTGCGCGGTCTCCTGTTGCTGCTACCCGCGACCTTTCTCCCAGTCGCCCGCGTTCCCCTCGACGGCCGCGTGATGGGCTTCACGCTGGGTGTCTCGCTGTTGACCAGCATTCTGTTCGGTATGCTCCCCGCGCTCGCAACTCGGAATGAGGACCTACGCTCGTCAATGGCCAGCCGCGCCGTGGCCAGAAGCGGCAGCTTGCGCCTGCGCCAGGGGCTTATCGCTGGCGAGGTCGCCCTGACCGTAGTGTTGCTGGCCGCTTCCGGCCTGCTCATCCGCACCCTTGTCCACTTGGAGACGCTGCCGCCGGGGTTCAACCCCAACGGAGTAATGACCGCCAAGGCCTCGCTCGACGACGCCCGCTTCCACGATCCTGCGGCCTTCAGAAAACTATTGGACGAGAGCACGGCCGCCATGCGGCAGATTCCCGGCGTGCAGAATGCCGCGGTCGGATTGAGCCTGCCGTATGAGCGCGCTTTGGTTGATGGAGCGCTGGCCATCAGCGACGGTAAGGAAGCAGGGCAACACGTCGAAACAAATGAGGTATACGTCACACCCGGTTATTTCGAGGCATTGCAGATCCCGGTCCTAATGGGGCGCTCCTTCACCGCAGAAGACGGTCCGGATGCGCAGCGTGTGGCCATCGTCAACCAGGCATTCATGCGCAAATTGTTCCACGGGGCAAATCCGGTTGGACGTTACGTGGATAAGAATATGGTGATTGTCGGAGTAGTGGAAGATGTGGCCATCGCGCCGGGGTTGGTTGCTGGTGCGCCTCTTACCGGCGAAGAGGCTATGTATATCCCTGCCGCGCAAAAAGATGCCCAGTCACTCTCGCTGGTTCACGTATGGTTCCAGCCAAGTTGGATCGTCCGCACAGCCGGCCCGGTGGAAGGATTGAACGCGCAGATGCAGCGCGCGCTGGCGAGTGCCGATCCCAACCTACCCTTCTCGGGCTTCTACAGCATGCGCGACTTGCTGGTGAAGACCCTGGCGACACAGCGAGTCGAAGTGGCGCTGCTGGGCGCGATGGCGGCACTGGCGCTGCTGCTGAGCGCGGTCGGCATTTTCGCGCTGGTTGCCAACATGGTGGCGCAGAGGACGCGCGAGATTGGGATCCGCATGGCCCTGGGCTCGACTGTGAGTCAGGCAATGGTGCAGATCGGCCGCTGCGGCGTGGGCGCCTCGGTACTGGGCCTTTTTCTAGGACTGGTCCTTTGCGCGGGAGCGCTGCGAGTGATGCGCGGCGTGCTCTATGGCGTAGGTGTGTACGATGCGCCCACAATCCTCACAGTCGTCTTGACGCTCGCGTGTGTAACGCTCATTGCTACCACTGTGCCAACTCTGCGAATTGCAGGAATCGATCCTGCAAAGACGTTGCGAGATGAATAGGACAACGTCGGGAAAAGCCATTCTCTTGCGCTCCTGCCTGGCTGTCGTTAAAACAGCCGTGGAATGCGTCTCCCCCTGCTTGGAATCTTAAATGTAGCATTCCCCAGCGGCTGGCAGCCCGTTGCTGCGATGTTGTATATGGCTTTCCAATACTGACGAGAGAAGTAGAGAAAAAAACAGGGCGTCTTGCTTAGGTGGGCGGTGGGAGATGCCGCGTCGCGACACTATGTTCCTGCTGCGGCGGCTGCGGTCTGATCGAGGATTTTTGCTGCGCGGCCCACTTCCGACACTCCAAAAATCACCAATGTTGCATTCGTAGTTGGCTCAACACCGCAGTATGCATAGTGAATGTTGATGTTGGCGTCGCCTAGCTTCGAAGCTGCGCGTGCCAGTTCGCCGGGGCCGTGGGGAAGCTTGGCCTGGGCGATTTCGCCTTCTGTGTAGCTTATTCCTTCCTTGTCCAGGATTGCTGCGGCGGCCGCGGGATTGTCGACGACCATGCACACGAGGATGGTTTTCTCCGCGGGGATGGATTGAAAAGCCAAGATGTTCGCACCGCGGTCCGCGAGCGCGCGGCAAACTTTTCCCAGCGATCCCGGACGATTGTCCATGCGAATGGTCAGTTCCTTGTTAATGGGCATTTTGGAGACCTCCTGCGTTCGTATCAAATCGAGGCGTAGAGGTTCGACGTGGTGGTGCGGGAATCTTACGTCTAGCCCTAGGTTGATGCAAGGGAACATCCGGAAGGATTGGGTGTATACTCCGGCTACCCGAAAGACGAACGATCTCTTCGGATGAGGAGTTTCTCGACCGGGAAACCAACAATTAACTGAGCCTGGCCGGCGTTCGGTCCTCGCGGCTCGGCCGGCTCTCAATCAGTGAGGGCGTGATGAAGCAAACCTTTGCTATCGGCATTGGAGGCGCGGCTGGACAGGGTGTCGCCACCCCGGGCGACATTTTCGCGAAGATCTTCAGCCGGCGCGGCCTGAACCTCAACGCCTACAACGCTTATCAGTCCATCATTCGCGGGGGCCACACTTTTCTGACGATTCGTACCGGCCCGGAAAAGGTCACCAACATGGGTGACCGCATCGACCTGTTCATTCCGCTCAACCAGGACAGCATGGATCGGCACCTGAAACTTCTCACTGCCGGCGCCGCATGTATCTACAATGCCGATACAATTAAGTCCGGCGCGGCCGGGGACGGCGTGCAGCTTTGCGCACTTCCGGTTTCCGAGTTGGCCGATATCACGCGAAATAAAGTTGCGCAGAATACGCTCGCGATTGGCGCCGGTCTGCACATGATGGGCATCGGCTTCGCGGCTTTAGAGGAGGTCCTGCGCGAGCAGTTCAAGAAAAAAGGCGATGCCGTTGTGGCTGAAAACATCGGGGTTGCGCGCGCCGGCTATGACTATGCCGCTGCGCATTTCACGGCTTTCGCGAATCCGCTTCCCAAGACGGAGAACAAGTACGCGATCTTGAGTGGCAATGTCGCGATGGCCATGGGAGGCGCGGCCGCGGGGGTGAAATTTTACTGTGCCTACCCTATGAGCCCTTCGACCGGTGTGCTGCACTGGATGGCGGCACACGCGCGCAAAGCCGGAATTATGGTGCGCCAGGTGGAGGACGAAATCGGAGTGATTAACATGGCCATCGGCGCGGCTCAGGCCGGCGTCCGCGCCATGTGCGCTACCTCCGGCGGCGGCTTCGCGCTGATGAGCGAGGGCCTCGGCATGTCCGCTATGATCGAAACGCCGGTGGTGGTCATCAACTGTCAGCGCGCCGGCCCGTCCACTGGCGTTCCCACGAAGACCGAGCAGGGAGACCTGTGGCAGATGCTTGGCGCTGCATTTGGGGATTATCCACGGATTATCGCGGCGCCGCTGGACATCGGCGATTGCTTCAAGCTGATCCCGGAGCTATTCAACCTCGCCGATCGCTTCCAGTGCCCCGGACTCGTGCTCTGCGATCTCCTCTTGTCCGAAGGCCGGCTCAGTGTGCATCCGAACGACCTGGATTTCAGCCCACCGATCGATCGCGGCGAGCTCATCACCACCGCGAACGGTAACGGCGCACACTCTGCGGCTTCCACGAACGGCGGCTACAAACGCTATAAGATCACCGACAGCGGCGTTTCACCGCGCGCTGTTCCCGGCGTGCCCGGCCACATTCACACGGTGGCCACCGACGAACACCAGGAAGACGGCGTACTAATCAGCGACGAGTTCACCAACCCCATCAAGCGCCGCGCCATGATGGAGAAGCGAATGCGCAAGGTCGCTGGCATTGAGGCCGCCGTGCCGCCACCGGTACTTTCAGGTCCGCCCAACGCCGATGTGACATTGATCGGCTGGGGTTCAACCAAAGGGGTAGTCGAGGAAGCTTGCGAACTCCTGAGCGAACAAGGAATCTCTGCCAATCAGCTCCAGATTCGCTGGCTTGTGCCGCTGCATGGCGAAGCCATTCTCGAAATCCTGCGGGGCTCGCGGCATACCATCATCGTGGAGAACAACTACAGCGGCCAGTTCGCGCGCTACCTGCGCAGCGAAACCAGCTTTGTGCCCAGTGGCCACATTCGCAAGTACGACGGCGAACCTTTCATGCCGCATCACATTGTCGACGCCGTGAAGGAACAGCTCGCGGGGAGCACGAAACTTTCGGTTCCCATGCACGAGATTATGGTCTGAGGAGGAGACGCACATGGCGACCAGCGTACAGCGTGCGAATCAACTGACGATGGCGGAACTGAAAGGGAAAGTCGATCCCGATTGGTGCCCGGGCTGCGGCGATTTCGGAGTGCTGGCCGCGCTGCAAAAGGCCTTGGTGGAGCTGCAGATTCCGACCCACAACGTCGTCACCATCAGCGGCATCGGCTGCTCCTCCAATCTTCCCGGCTACATCAACACCTATGGCATGCACACGCTGCACGGCCGCGCCCTCGCGGTGGCCACCGGCCTCAAGCTCGCCAATCACGAGCTCACCGTGGTGGTGACGGGCGGCGACGGTGACGGCTTCGGGATCGGCGGCAACCATTTCGTGCACTCCATGCGGCGCAACGTCGACTTGCTGTACATCGTGATGGACAACCAAATCTACGGCCTTACCACCGGCCAGACTTCGCCCACCAGCCGCGTCGGCATGAAAACGAAAAGCATGCCGTTCGGCAACATCGAAGCGCCGGTTAACCCCATTTCCCTTGCTCTAGCCGCAGGCGCCACTTTCATCGCTCGCGGCTTCAGCGGCGAGCAAAAACATCTCACCGAACTAATCAAGCAAGGTATCGAGCACAAGGGCTTCTCGTTCCTCGATGTGTTCAGCCCGTGCGTCACCTACAATCTCGACAATACGTACCAGTGGTTTCGTCCGCGCGTGAAGAAACTCGAGGACGACTCTGCTTACGATGCAGGTGACTGGACCGCCGCGATGGAGAAGTCTCTGCTCTGGGGCGAGGAAATCCCCATCGGCAAATTCTTTGAGCGCACGGACGTCTCCACCCTTCACGGCGCCGAGCCGGTGCTGAACGAAGGCCCGCTAGTCCATCGCGAGCTCAGGGTGCCTCCCGACGCGGCCCGTTCGTTCATAGAAGAGCTGATGTAGCCACGAGCGGCCGGCTGCCAGGCCAAAATTACTCCCGTATTTGTGAGATGGAGTATCGACAGGTGGCGGGGTGCGTTCGCGCAGCCAGAAATGGCTGTGCCACTCATGCTGGAGTTAGTTGGGGGCGGGGTCGGTGCGCTTTTTTAGGACCGGGCGGTCGTTGGTTGGGGGGGCCTGGGGAGCGGCGGCCGCTGGGCCTGCTCCGGTGGCGGGGGCGGAGGCGGAGATGCCGCCTTCTGTATAAGCCTTCTTTAGGAATTGCTCGGCGACTTGCTGGGCACCGCCGGTATCGTCGTTGGTTTGCTTGGCTTTGCTGTATTCGTTGACGGCGCGGGCGCGCTGGCCGAGCAGGTCAAAGATCTTGCCGAGATAGATGTGGCTCCAGACGTCGGTCCACTTCTCGGAAGCCTCCGGAACGGTTTGCAGGGCGTCGCGGAACGCGTTGGCGGCGGCCTGATAATTCTTTTGGTAGAAAAAGGCTTCGCCCATGCGGAAATTGGCGAGTGGGCGACTGGGTTGGATGGAAAGCGCGCGCTGATACTGGCCAATGGCGTCGTAGTAGCGGCCTTGTTCGGCAAGTTCCTCGCCGCGGGCGATGGCGGCGCGTGCGCGCAGCGTGGAGCTGCCCTTCAGGATGACGTTATTGGGATCGATCTTGATGCCGCCGGGCTTGGGGCGGCCGAAAGTTTCCACCGTAAATTCGGACTCGGTGCCGACGACGTCGATCGTCTTGGTTTCCGGATTGCCTTCCGTTTCGATGCGCAGGTCGACGGGCATGTGGAAGGTGTCGAGGGGCTGCTTGATTTTGCCGACCACGCGGAAACCTTGATGCGTGCGGTAGACCACGTATTCGATGGTGAAGTCTGGAACACCGGTGGAATTGAGCCATTGCGCGAAAAAGCTGCGGAGATCGGGCGGTGGTTGTCCGGCTTTGGCGGAAGCTTGTGCATGCTGCTCGGCGAAGGCTTCGAAGTTTTCTATGGTGGCGCTGCCCTCGGCGTATTTGAAGTAGAAATCGTGCAACAGGGATTTAAAGGCGACGTCGCCCATCTGCGCGCGAACCATGTGGAAGATCATGGCGCCTTTGTTCATCACCACGGAGCGATAGTCGGCGGAGTAGGGCGCCAGGCGCGCAGCTTGGGCGATGGGCGCGGCTTCTTCGTACATTAAGGCGCCGACGGCGAATTCGTCGACAGCTTTCAGACCTGCTTCTTTGCCGGCGTTTTGCTCGGCGTAAAGAGCTTCGGAGTAACGCGCCAGGCCATCGCTGATCCACACATCTCCACGCGTGGCGGGCAGAACGGCGTTACCCCACCATTGCGAGGCGACCAGGCGCGCGATGGTGCGGTCGGAACCTCGGGGATCCCAGATGCGTTTGCTGAGGAGCAACAGACCCGGCCCGGCAAAATCGCGCAGCGTGCCGTCGGGAAGCTGGGCGAGGGTGAACTCTGGGCGGGGCAAGGGGCCGAACATATCGGAAAACACCGTGGTAGAGCGCGCCACGTCGTCGGCGAACTTTTGTGCATCGCCGCTCGCTTCGCGAGGAGCATATACGTTGACGCTGATGCCTTCGGCCTGCTTGGGATTGAGTTGCAGATTTCCGGCGACGAACGTGCCATGCGGGGCGGACGTGTCGCACTGGAAGGTGTAGACGAGGCGATTGCCTTCGACGCTGTTCCTGCCGGGAGTCGGCGTGGGAGCGGCGGCTTTGCCGGTGCCGGCCACGGCGAAGGCTTCGGGAACGTTGAGGCGGAAAGTGGCGGTGTAGCGGTTGGAGGGATAGTTGGTGAGCGGGAACCAGCGCGCGGGAAGAAGCAGGAAGGCGCCGTCGCGATTGATGGCCGCGGCGCGGACGCCGGGGACGGGGCTGTTTTCTTCATTGGCGAGAGGGCCGGCGTAGGTGAAGGTGAGAGTCACTTTGGCGCCCGGCGCCACGGGAGAAAGCAGATTGACGATGACGTTGAGGGGATTTTGGGAGTCGCGCTCAAAGCCGAGCGTCTTGCCTTCCGCGGACTTCACCACGGTTACGT
>WNFR01001634.1_pt1 | contig 23500 bp, 16 predicted proteins | sample 5400221 | NCBI WGS metagenome assembly WNFR01 (sample SAMN13153357, study PRJNA577476) | soil metagenome | isolation source: 40 cm soil under Madrone tree | place: USA:California | collected 2016-06-14 | reverse complement strand
TATAAACGCCCTTGTGCAAATCAAGATTGCCATCGAACGGCAGAGAGGCCATCAGAGGCGACGAGTAATCTTCATTTCGATCGGCAGCATGAAAACGGATCTCATGTTCGGAGGGCTCGATCACGCAGTAAGCGTACATATTAATGGTGGCATTCAATACAGCGCCGCCATAAAGATCGCTGTAAGGCGCGACATCGGTACCACCGCCCGCCATGCTCAGTCTTAAGGGAGCCCTTGATCTTATCGTCATGATTTGCGACTTACCTGAGACGTTGAACTATTACGAGTCCCTGCGGCGGAATGCATGCCAGCCTCCGCTTGAGACCTTACTTTCAAAGTTGTCGTTTCGGGCTGCAATAAGCTCGCAAACAGCTGCTCGAAGAACGATTTTGTTCCCGCCACCGAATAATCTCTGCTCACTTTCTCAAAACCACCCTGGGAAAGCTTATTCCAAAGTTTTGAATCCGTGTAAAGCCGCACAACCTTTTTGGCAAATTCAGCAGGGTCGTCGGCAGTCAATACGTCAACTTCATCCTCGAGGTCAATTCCCTCGCAAGCGATTGCCGTAGCCACAACAGGCAACCCGTAGCTCAAGCTTGAAATAACTTTGCCTTTCACGCCAGCCCCATAACGAATCGGTGCGACGGATAAGCGGCATTGATTGAAGTAAGGCGCCAAATCGGCGACATAGCCGGTCACGATAACGCTCCTGTCGCTGGTTAAATCCAGTATCTCGCTCGGCGGCTTACTGCCCACAATAAACAACTTGACGTCCGGAATCTCCAGCTTGACTAAAGGATAGATACTTTGAACGAAATAAAGTATCGCATCGAGATTAGGTGGATGCTGAAAGCCACCAATGAAGATAAGGTCTTTCCTTGCGGAAAAACCCGCTTCCCTGCCCGGCATGTCGCGAGGGATAGGTACGACACTTACGTTCAAGGACGGACGTTCCTTGAACAATATCTCCTTTTCGTACGCACTTACAACGACTGTGTGGTCTGCCTTTTCGGCCACGGCTAGTTCCTGATTCATTCGCTGCAAAGCCGCCCTCGCCAGCGCCTGATCGTTCTCAAGTTCGGCCCGTCGTTGCTCACGAACGAAGTGCAGATCTTCGGTGTCGAAAACTATCTTTGCACGCGCGCAATACTTTCTTACGTCATCAATATGCTTTTCGGCGACGTCAACGCGAGCGATGAATACCAGGTCGTAATAGGAACCGTAGTCCTCCAGGTGCGACTTAATCGATGGCGTTTGCGGCCAATACAAACATTCGACTCCGATACGCTGAAGATTCGCCGTGTACTTCTCGTCTCGATGTAAATTGTCCGGAACAAAAGTCACCTTGTAGCCCAGTGTTTGAAAAATCTTAACGTGGTTGAAAACCGTCAACGAACCGGCGTCCTGGTCCGGGGTCAAAACACAAGCATCGAGAACCAGAATTCTTTTGTTTACCTGACGTTCTTTGGACGCGTAGGGATTCACGCCAGATTGACCATGGTTGGCCAAAACCGTCGACCACCGAGTAAGAAATTTCTTTTGGTTTACAACCTGATAACTCTTAACATTGGACGAAGTGTCTCGGCCGGAAGTGATGCCTTCAAAGTGTACAAGTTGTGCGAGGGGTTGGTAGTAGACTTTGAAACCTGCTTCTCGAATGCGAAAAGCCAGATCCGAGTCCTCACAATATGCAGGGCGATAATGAATATCGAAACCATTCAGCTTATGAAACAGGTCCTTCGGAACAACAATACCGGCGCCCGAGCAATAATCTACCTCGCGAAGGTAGCAGTACTCAGGTTTCTCAGGGTCATCCAGTCGACCATAGTTCCATCCCGATGCGTCATCCCATATTATTCCGCCAGCTTCCTGCAAGCGGCCATCCGGGTAAAGCAGTTTTGCTCCCACAAGGCCTGCATCGGGTTTCAGTCTAAAGGTTTCCAATAATTCTTCGAAACAACCCGGCAGCACAATTGTGTCATTATTAAGAAATAAGAGGTAAGACCCGGTCGCTCGATCAGCTCCGTGATTGCAGGAATCGATAAAGCCGCTGTTTCTTTCGTTGGTTATAATGTGAATACCAGTTACCCGAGCAAGCATCTCTCGAGTATTATCGGTGGAGCAATCGTCCACGATAATTACTTCGGCCTTAAGTCCACCGTGTTCAAGCGCATCTCTGACCGACCTCAGGCAGTTATAGGTGTAACTGCGCTGATTAAAAACTGGAATAATTATCGACAGGAGCGGTTCGGTGCTGGTGTTAAGCGCAATTGGTTCAAATTCACTCGCGTTGTCGGTTATGCTTTGCGGCGGCGCAATAACAGTTCCCTTATCGCTCAAAATTGACGTGAATATTTCTTTATTTCCCTTTGCATCGTATGCCCTAACTGTAAGCACACCGGGGCGAGTAATTGGACCAGTCAGCGAAAGTGAGCCACCAAACCCGAGATACTGAGTAGAGTTCTCGGGACAGAATTCCTTTGCGTCGTGGCGCTCTCTGCCATACCCTATTGAGCCCAAATATTGATGGTCCAGAAACGCCTCGACGCGAGTCACCGCAGCCGCCCTGGAAAAAACCCAGCCAGAAATATCAATTTTCCCGAGGACTGGGTCAAAACCTTTGATGGGATCGATCTTTCCAACGAAGACCTTTGCTCTCCCAAAATTAAGTCGCCGACGCATACCGTGAGAAAAGCGCTCCAGCTGCCGTATAACAGCAATCAGCCGCCATGCTCGGGACGCGTTGATCCACTCCAATACTTCCGACTTTTTGATCAATTGCGCCCGGGTCTCGTTCAAGTTTGCTTCAACTTCATCAAATCGCCGGACGCCACTAGCGATTTGTGATTCGGCCTCAATCAGTCCTGACGATGCTTGAGCAAGTTGATGTTGAACTTGAGCAAGTTGATGTTGAACTTGAGCAAGTCGATATTGAAGATGAGCAAGTCGATGTTGAAGATGAGCAAGTCGATGTTGAAGATGAGATTCCTCGGCATTAGCCTTGATTAATTGATTCTGGTAAGCCAGAAGCTCTTCCGCCTGTTGCTGCAGCACTCTGTCCTGCAAATTCAGCCGGGTTTCAAGCTCGCTTAAAGTTTGAAGACGTTCAGTCAATTGAGCTTCATAATCAGTCAATTGAGCTTCATAATCAGTCAATTGAGCTTCATAATTAGCCATTTGCTCCAGGCTATGAGCCAATTCTTCAGCTTGCCGATTCACCTGGTGGCTTTGTTGGGCTAGCTGTTCCGCCTGTTGCGTCAGTCGAGACTCGCATGAAGCTAACTCAGCTTGTACCCTGGCTAAGTCCGCATCTTTTTGACTTAACTCTGCCAGCTGGTTCTGGTCGGCCAATCGGGTTGCAGCAATAGACTCGCCCAGGTTTTCGACCTGAAATTGAAGTTGACGAATATGGTTGAGTCTTTCACCTTCAAGTTTCCGTAATAAGTCATCATTGTTATCGAGGTACACGGAATCGAGTGGGAGCTCGGGCAATGAGTCGTCCGAACAAACAACAACAAAATAGGTGGGCGCCGGCAAAGGACAAACGTTGTCTCGAAGCTGCCGGGAGTCGCCTGAGTAGGCTCGGTAATGATCCCCACTGCCATCATCCAGCGGGTAAACAAATGAACCCGTTGCGAGCCGCTGGCCATAACATTTTATGTTCTTGAAATGACGGCTTAACAAATCCATCAGCTCGTCGTAATAGAGCTCTTTTACATGATATTGATTTACAAATCCTGGCTCGTCGGAATATACAAAACGATTTGGAGAGGAAATAACCAATAATCCGCCGGGTTTAATTACGCGCTTTATTTCGAGCATCATTTCCTCATGTTTATCATGATGCTCGATCGTCTCGAATGAAGTAACAATCTCTACAGAATTGTTCGGCAGGGGGATCGATTCACAACTGCCCACGAGGAATTTGAGATTTTGGTTGTAGTAACAATGACGCGCATGTTTGATCGTGACCGGATCAATGTCAACACCGATCACCAAATTCGCAACCTGCGCAAGTAGTGCCGAGCCATAACCTTCGCCACACGCAATGTCTAAAACGGATTTACCCCTGGCAAACGCCATTGATAGCCCGTAGCGATGCAGGTGCTCATATTTTATTTGGCCATCTTCTGACGGCACATATCGTTCACCGGTAAACTCCACGACTTACGACTCTCCCCTTTTGATATTTTCGAAGCAGTATGAGAGCTCGCTGAACGAAACAACAAGCAAAAAAGCTTACTAGAGAAAACGTCTGGACGTCAGGCAAAAAAATTGGTCAGGGCTGATTGACAAACTCTCCGGCCGACCGGTCCTTCATATCCTCAGCATTGCGATACTCGGACGATCCACATTACGAGACGACACCTCGCCAAGCAAACCCTATTAGCCAATGCGATGTCGTGGTCCACAAAATGCGACCAACTCCGTGTGCATAATCGAATTCAGGACCAAAGCGGCTGTATTTCACACGCAAATTGTTAAGTAGGCGTTGAGGGGGACTAGAACTGAGTCGTCATATACCGTGCCAGAATCTACTATAGGGTTCGGGATACATTCTTGCAAATTCCTGAGAACGATCTTCGGCCACCGAATGAAACCGCATCATAGAGTCCCGAGAGCACGGAGTCCAGCATCGGACACGGTAAAATGGATGTGGCCTGCACAAAATGTGCTGATCGTTTAAGACCCTTATCTCGACCAAATTTCCATTCTTCTTTCTTTCGTTAAGAGAAAAATCGGAGACCAACGCGCAGACCCTTCAAAATCGGCGACGGCAGGGCGAACACGAGCGCCAGAGTCATAAATCCATGAGAAAGCGCCAATGCAAACAGGTTCGGTATGTCTTGATATACCTGGGCCCAGATAAACCCACCCGCAAAGGTAGCGACCGCAAGCCACGGATTCGGAAGGTGAAGGAGCGCGAAAAGACAAGCAACGGTTATGCTGCTGAGTACGCCTCTCCCAAATAGAATTTGCGTCCGACGGTTTATAAACCCCTGCAGCGCATACTGCTGGACAAATCCCCAAAGTGGCAGCCATAAAATCCATTGCCAAATTTGAATCTTTTTCGACTGAAATCCCCCTGTTGACCACCCGAGCATCAAAACGACTAAGACACTAAGAGTCATTGGCAAGGCTAGTTTTCGCATTGCGGGACCGAAATTGTCAAAACGCAAGCCTATATCGCGCAGGGACTCAATTCGTACGCGATGTGAGACGATCATTGTTATGAGTCCAAGTAAGAGCGGAAGCGCTCCAAGCATTTTAGCGAACGTACCGAATGGCAAAATCATCCATTCTGCTGCCAGGAACGAGACGGTTACCGATGCTATTTCCCAACCGGCTATAATACGATTGGCCCCTGAAGCTTCAAACGCGATAACCCAATCCTCGACGGAATTCTTTATTGAATCATTTGTGATCAAGATTGTCTCCTGCTGTATCGCGACCTGTCCAGTCTATTCGACAGTGAACTTGATTGGCCTACCGATTATTCGTAAAGACCGGTTGTCCTGGGTGCCACTGTCCTTTCTGACGGCGAAAACTCGCGCTTCGTGTTCCCCTGGCACTAAAGAAGGGGTAAAGAAAACAAATCCGTGCTTTTCGTTTGCTGCAAGGCCAACAGAACTGAAATCGGGTCCAGGATCGTCGGTAGTTCGCATTTCGACAAAATGTCCATCAATATACAGCCGCACCTCGACCTGTTCACTTGTCTTATCCTTCTTAATTGCCCAGCCCTTAACGGTCACAGCGTTCGCAGTTTCCAGCCATCCTTTGAAGTAGGGCTCAGCAGGATAGTTCTCGACTCGGAAACGTATGGGTTTGCCGAGCAGCACAAGAGTGCGGCGCTGCCCGTCATAACTCTTATACGCCGCGTACACTCTAGCCTCGTGTTGTCCCTGATCCAACGGGGGCGTAAAGAATAGAAACCCATGTCTTTCATCTTTCGTCACGCCTGCTGTCACGAGGCCGGGATGCGGAAAGTCCGCCATTCGGCTCTCTGAGAATTCACCGTCGATGTACAATTGAACCTCTACTTTATTGTCGAGATTGGATAAATCGACCACCCAGCCCGTGATCCACTCCGGACCTGCTTCATCGAGCGCACCTCGAAGAGACGGACTGAAAGCCGAGTAGTAAAATGCCAGAGCAAGGCCTCCGATAATCAATACGTCTAGTGTTGATTTCAGGGCCAAACACACAACCAAAAGTGTAAATTTGGGATACCTGTTATTTAATTTCGTTGGCATGAAATGTCGTTGCTCCCCCTAAATCACGCCACGGAAAATTGGTACACAAAGAAAAATCAGCCGCGGATAGACGCGGATAAAGACGGATTAAAACCAATAGAGGCCGTATTGTCCTGAAGATCAGGAAGTCATATTCGAAGGTTAAGTTCGCCATCGTGCACCAATCTGGTCTGATTTAGATTAATCGATTAGTGGATCGGCGTCTGAGTTTGCATGACATGATTTAGTGGAGTGTGGTCGCAATTGATGTTTCAGTCTGACGTTGGATCTGAAATGCTCCGCTGCTTTGGAGTTTTTCAAAGATACAAACATACTCTTCGGCCATAATGCAGGCGGGCAACTGGTGAGTAAGTTCACGATTATTCTGAGACATCTCAGCTCTTTTTTCGGAAGAATTCAAAAGCTCAATTATCTTTTCAGCAAGTATCCCAGGCTTTCTTATCCCGCAGCCAAAGAATGCAATATTATCGATGGCAGGCCTTCAAACCAGATCGTACTTTTGTGCGCGCAAATATCGTCGGAGACAACGAACAGTGCGAATTACTCTCGCGACCCGCATGGCGATCGAGGGTTTTCCGTTCAGGCTCTCTTCGCGAGTGTAGATGAATTCAGAAACTTCCACGTCAAGTTTCTTAAGTACCAGAACAGAGAGTGGTTCACAGGACGATGGTCCCCAAATCTCTGCTTGTGAGGAATACCAATCAGTAAGCGCATATCCCAGAAAACGAACTCCTTATAACTGAATAATCAACTACGTCGCTAATCAGTCTCGTGAGCAATAATCGGACGCTATACGATGTTTCCTGAATTGTCTAACGAAATTTCCAAGTCTTAAATTCGGCGTATCTACCTTGGCAGGGAGAGTTTCGAATAGCGGACCATATCGTCAATTTCTTAGAGTCGGGATCAAGACCCCGCTGGAGCACGAAGCGATTTCAGAGTCTTCGAGTGATCCGAGAATCACAATTGCAAGCATTCCTCGCGGAAAGCAAAAAATTGATAAGTCCCAGCGTGCGCGTAACCGGGTGAGACTACCAGAATCTGCCTCTATTCTGCAAGCAGTGCAGTTTGTTCTCCTAACGTTTGTGAATTGGGCAGTGAGTTCAAGCCAGGTAAGGGAGGATAACAAGGCTTGAGGAAAGAATCATTGAGGTCTCGATCATTCTGCGGGCACGGCCAAAGTCATCGCATAGCATTTGGGCAAGGAGTTGTTTTGGCTTGTCCGAGGAGGCGGGGTATAGGCATTCTCGTTGTGAATGCTCGTGACGGACATGGCGGGATATAATTCGTCAATATGGTAGCGTAAGCACATGGGCAAGATACCCATGCCATGTCGGGAAAGTTATGTTTGTGGCGCCACGAGGGTCAGATGGAGATTGGGTTGGTTTTCTTTTAGCCTTTGAAGGTGCCATTCGCTGCGGAATAGGAGGACCGGATGGTCGAACCTGTCGCGAGCCGTGTATACCTCAAACAAGCGATCCGCGGCGCGCAAGGCCTCCCAACCATCTGCTACCCAACGTGCGGCCATGAAGGGCAAGGGCTCAAGCCGAGTTGCCACACCGTATTCGGAACTTAGACGGGATTGCACGACTTCAAATTGAAGCTGTCCAACAGCAGCGAGAATGGGCTCCTGGGTTCCGGAATCGACGGGGCGAAGAATCTGGACAGCACCTTCTTCCTCGAGTTGCGCGACGCCTTTTTGAAATTTCTTTGCGTGGGCCGGGTTTGGATTTCGAAGATTTGCAAAAAGCTCAGGCGAAAAGGAAGGGATACCCGGATAAACGAGTCTTGGCCCAGTGTAGATGGTATCGCCAATGGCAAAGACACCCGGATTGTTAAGCCCAATTACATCGCCCGGGAATGCCTCTTCGACAGATTCGCGCTCCTGGGCGAACAGCTTTTGCGGCCTGGCAAGCCTGATGGTTTTTCCACTGCGGGCGTGAGTGACCAACATGTCTTTGGTGAATTTGCCCGAACAGACCCGCACGAACGCGAGACAGTCGCGGTGCCGGGGATCCATATTCGCCTGAAGTTTGAAGACGAATCCGGACAATTCCGGATATGTCGGCTCGATCAGCCCGATGTTGCTTTCGTGTGGGCCCGGTGCGGCGGCATAGTCCAAAAACGCACGCAAAAACGACTCTACGCCAAAGTTGGTTACGGCGCTTCCGAAGAACATCGGAGTCATCGTGCCATTGTGAACTGCCTCGAGGTCGAAGGAAGACGATGCGCTGTCGAGGATGTCGAGTTCTTCCTTCAGTTGCCGCAGTAACTGGTGCGGAATCAAGGATTCTATTTCGGGGTCGTCAAGCCGAATTATCCGTTCGAGTGCCTCTTTGCGTCCCTGCAGGTAACGTTCGAACAAATGAACCAGACCCGTGCGGCGGTCATAGACTCCTTTGAAGTCCTCTCCCATCCCAATCGGCCAGTTTGCAGCAAAGACTACGAGATTGAGTTCTCGTTCGATTTCATCCAGTAGCTCGAGCGGGGCCCGGCCGGGACGGTCAAGTTTGTTCACAAAGGTAAACATCTGCAAAGAGCGGAGCCGGCAGACCTCGAACAGTTTTCTGGTCTGGGCCTCGAGGCCCTTGGCGCCATCGATAAGCATCACCGCGTTGTCAGCGGCGGCCAGCGTCCTGTAAGTATCTTCACTAAAATCCTGGTGACCAGGCGTGTCGAGAAGGTTCAGGTGAAAGCCTTCATATTGGAACTGCAAGACCGTTGAGGTGACGGAGATTCCGCGCTGCTGTTCGATTGCGAGCCAATCGGAGGTAGCCTGGCGGCGGTTTGCGCGGCGGTTCTGGACGGCACCTGCCTCCTGAATTGCACCACCATAAAGGAGCAGCTTTTCGGTAAGCGTAGTCTTGCCGGCGTCCGGGTGCGAGATGATTGCAAAAGTGCGGCGGCGTTTGACCGCAGCAGCGATTTCATTCTGTAGATCAGTCATTAAAATTCCTCGTCGAATGCAAACCGCCATGGTACTACAGGGGAAGGGGGAAAGGGGAAGGGGGAAGGGAAGGAATTTTGAGTTTTGAATTCTGAATTTTGAATTGGAAGGCATTGTGGAAGGCGAGCGGGAGGGGAAACTGGAGCAAAGTGGGGGGAAGGGGGAGCGGAAAGGGAGATGGGAAGGGGAGATGGGAGAGGGAAGAGTGATGCCATTCCACTGTTTATGCATTAGCATTTCGAGTAGATTTTTACATGAGGCAACAGGTACCCCTTATCGTTTTTTGGATTTGTGTTTTTTGCTCTGTTCGCTGTAGGCGTCGATGATTGCCCGGATCATGCCGCCAAAGCGTTCGTTTAACTCCTCGCACCGTGTGGTGTTGTGCATCTCGACGCCTTTGCGTTCGCTCTGGACAAGCCCAGCCTCTCTTAAAATTTTAAAATGCTGGGACAGGGTCGATTTCGGGAGCGTGCGATTACCGAGTTTTAAAAAAGTCGAACAGGTTTGCGGACATTCCGAACTCTCGATTTCAGCATATATCTGCACGCGTACGGGATCAGACAAGGCATAAAGAATGCCTTCGACAGTGATGTCGCTGACCGCAGGGTGATAAACTGGCTTCATAATTGAATATAACACGCACTTGACAGTTAGTCCATTAGTTCGTATCTTTTGAACTTTAGTTCATTAGTCGTGAACTTTGAAACTAATACGGGAGACCATTCCAAACGCAGAAAGGCAGGAACATCATGGCAAAACTAAAAGACAAAATCGCTGTTATCACGGGTGCGACATCGGGGATGGCCCTCGCCACCGCCAAGCTCTTCGTTGAGGAGGGAGCCTATGTTTTCATCACTGGGCGCCGCCAGCAGAATCTGGATGATGCGGTGAAGGCGATCGGCAGGAACGTGACCGGCGTACAGGGTGACGTTTCGAACCTGGCGGACCTTGACCGGCTGTATGAGACGGTGAAGCGCGAGAAGGGACGGATCGACATCCTGTTCGCCAGTGCGGGCGTTGGAGAGTTCGCGTCCATTGATAACATGACCGAAGAGCATTTTGACAAGATCTTCGGCGTAAATGTCCGGGGAACTGCCTTCACGGTGCAGAAAGCCTTACCGCTTTTCAGCAACGGTGGCTCGATCATCATGAACGGCTCAATCGCCGGCATAAAGGGCTTTCCAGGCTTCGGCGTCTACAGCGCAAGCAAGGCGGCCCTACGCTCATTCGCCAGAGTCTGGACGGTGGACCTGAAGGATCGGAACATTCGCGTCAACGTGCTCAGCCCGGGCACTATCGACACACCGATTCTGGAAGGCGTTCCCAAGGAGATGCTTGACCAGATGGTTACTCTCATCCCGCGGGGTACCATGGGCCGGCCGGAGGAGATCGCAACGGCTGCTCTATTCCTGGCATCAAGCGATTCCAGCTTCGTCACGGGCACTGAGCTGTTCGTCGACGGTGGCACCGCGCAAATTTAATGTGACAGGTGACAAGTGACAGGTGACAAGAAACTGCGCGCGAACGGCAAGGAGTATGTTGCACCAAAAGAGAGACTAAACCGATGTATGAAATTATTATCGTCGGGGCTGGACCAGCAGGGATCAGTATGGCGGCTGAGGCTCGCACAGCAGGCATCCCATCTGAGAGGATTGTAGTGCTCGAGAAAGGAGAGAGTCATTCCTGGGCCATTCGCAAGTTCTACCCTGCAGAGAAGGTTGTCCTCGCAAACTATAAAGGTATCGAAGCAGTATGCACGGGTGTAATGTGTATTTCTGATATGTCGAAAGATGAGACCCTCACCTATATCGACCGAGCCATCGAGCAGTATGAGCTGGCTGTTAAGTACAATGAAACCGTCCATACCATTCGGCATATGCAAGGAGGAGGATTCGAGGTTGAAACATCGAAAGATCGCTACGAAGCCCCCCGCTGCGTGATAGCAATCGGCATCCTCGACAAACCCAATAAGCCTGGCTACCGGATCCCTGTCACCCTGAATACTCGCGTTCACTACGATCTGACTTCCGGGGCGTTGGAGAACGCGGATTGCCTTGTAGTTGGAGGCGGGGATACGGCCAGCGAGTATTGTCAGTATCTTGTTGAGCGCGGTAACCGGGTGACGCTCTCATACAGGCAAACCGAGTTCTCACGACTGAACCGCATCAATTACGAGAGCTTAATGGCGCTGGAGCAGCGCGGGCAAATCACGATCCACCGAGCAAGTAACATCAAACAGGTGGAAGAGGACACAGACAAACGTGCCCGTGTCTTGTTTGACGAGGCGATATTTCCACCACAGAGGTTCGATCACATCGTCTACGCGCTGGGCGGAACAACACCGACGAATTTCCTCAAGGCGGCAGGCATCGGCTTTGACGGCAGTGTACCTGTCGTGAAAGAGGGCTACGAAACCAGTGTGCCCGGGTTATATCTTATCGGAGACTTGAGTGCGGGAAGGAAGGGTGGCTCAATTAATCTGGCGTTCAATATGGCAGCAGAAGCCATGCAGAACATTTGCAGACAAGCCGCGGAGGGCTGAGCCTGAGGAACGCGCCATTTCAATCCTGAACCCGCGAAACGGGCGACGGATGTAGAGTTTCCGACGCCCGTCAGTGGCTCGATCAGGTGCTCCGGCTCTGTCAGGCTGCTGGTTCAGCAGCTCCTGGTCTTTTAGCCGATTCGCTCCGGGTCACGCGGGGGTTGCGAGTAGCGCAGCGAGCCAGGCGTCGTGAGCGTCTCCCCAGTCTCCAGCAGCGTCTTCAGGCCGGAGAGGATCATCGGCCAGCCGCCGTAGAGCTGATCGTTGGCGTCCTCGCGCAGCTGATCGTGGGTGACTATCAGCCGGCATGAATCGCCGACCGGCTCGATCTCCCAGGTCACCCGCGAGGTCCCCTCGCTCTTTACGTCCTCGCCCCATAGGGCTCTGAAGGACTGGACCAGCCGGCGCGGCGGATCGACCTCCAGATTTTCGCCCTCGAAAATGGGCGCTCCCCCGCCGACGGCCTCGTAGCGGGAGCCGGTTGTCCAGTCCGAGGTGACGACTGCTCCGAAGCTGTATTTGCGCCTCATCTCGGCGTCGGTGATCGCCTTCCAAAGGCGCTCGGGCGTCGTCTTAATGTAGATTTCGAATACTTTCTCCATCGTCTTTTCCTCCAATTTGTGCTTGAGGTCGCTCAGCGTAGCGGCCCACGGTTCGGCGTACTTGCTCACCCACCGGTCGTGGACGAGCCGGATTGGGACGGGGTTCAGGAAGTGCAGCTTCTCGCGTCCACGCCGCTTAGTCACGACGAGGCCGGCTTCCTCGAGCACCTTCAGATGCTTCATTACGCCGAAGCGTGTCATCGGCAACCGGGCCTCGAGCGCGCCGAGCGTCTGCCCGTCCTGCTTGAACAACTCGTCGAGCAGGCTTCTACGCGTCGGGTCGGCGAGGGCTCTAAACACATCGTCCATGTCGTTGAGTATATGTGACCGTTTGGTCACATGTCAAGCGGAATGTTGTGGTTGAACGAGCCGCGAGGGGGGCGCGGCGCAGGTTGCTGAGCAGAGCGGGCCAGCGTATCGGTCAACGGGCGCCCTATTCTTGACATGCGCCCTTGGCGCATGTTAAACCGTGAATCTTCCGGATTGCATTCCGAAGTCCTGTTGTAAAGTAGCCAATGCCCTGCTGAACGGCTCCTGGAAAGGTCTCGTCTTGGTGATCGAAACGACGACTGAACTGGTCCTTGCTAGTCGGATTGAATCAATTGGGATGGCCGCGGAAATCGCAGCCAAATTCCTGAGCCAATTTGGGGCGGGAGACGATGTCGTTTTTGCTGTCGATATGGCGATACGTGAAGCAGTGACGAATGCGGTTATTCACGGCAATAAACAAGACGGAAACAAGAACGTCGTGGTATCGTTTTCAAAGTCCGCAAATGCACTCGAAATTCAAGTCCGGGACCAGGGCCATGGCTTTGATCCAGAAGGTGTCGCAGATCCGACGGATCCACGAAACCTGTTGAAGTCTTCCGGACGAGGTATTCTTTTCATGCGCACTTTTATGGACGAAGTCGAGTGGCTGGCGCACGATGAAGGTGGTACTGTCGTGAGGATGACCAAGCGGCTCTGAAATCGTTTTGATTTAGGTTTGCGATGCTCCATCGGAGAAACGTGATCGCAAATCGGAAATCGCAAATCTAAGATTCCTAAGAGGAGATTTCTCGCTATGGCAGAACTGGAGATCAAAGAGCGGCAAGCCGGAGATGTGACGGTGCTCGATATGGACGGCAAGGTCACGATCGGTGAGGGAAGCGTTGCGCTACGAGGCGCAATCAGACGATTGCTCGAAGAAGGCAAAAAGAAGATTTTGTTGAACCTTGCCACCGTTGGTTATATTGATTCGAGCGGCATAGGCGAACTAGTATCGAGCTTTACCGCGATAAACAAAGAGGGCGGACAGTTGAAGCTGCTCAATCTTACACAGAAGTTACAGGATCTTTTGGCGATTACAAAGCTTCTTACAGTTTTCGATGTTTATGAAAACGAACAGGAAGCCCTAAGCAGCTTTAAGTAGAGTTTATCCAAATAACTTCTTCTGAGAACCGCCGCCGGCTTGCGAGATAGCCGGCGGCGGTTTCGTTTTAGAAGGGGAAGGGGGAAGGGGTAGGCTGCGCGCTGGCGCGCGAATGCTTTTACTGATTTTTGGCGTAACGGGTGACAAAAGGGCGTCAATCTGTTCGGCTCCGATTTGGAGGGCAAATGTTGAGGGTAAACGCACACTGAGGGAGGGTTCCGTTGCTGCTGGTGGTTTGTTAAACGAAGGCTACCTCTAGTATTCTTGCGGTGAAGACCGTAAGTTTTTGCCATAGTCTCCCTGACGTGTATTCATCTCTTCTCGGTCAAATAATTATGAAAAAGCCATTTCTTTCCGTTTTTCCATTGGCGGTCGCTTGTGCCGTGTTAATCCTCGGGTCTGTTGCCGGAGCCCAGAATCAGCAGAGTGCCGCAGGGGGGCGTGGTAGCGCCCAGGTGCAGGTGATGAACCTTACCGATTATGGCGTGGCGCTTGAACCCGATAAGCGACTGATTGTAATGATGGCCGCACTCGATGCCGCTGGTTTTGATCCGACGCCAAACGGGGCAACAGCATCAGCATTCAGACAGCAGGTGCGCAGGGACCAGGCGAATCTTGACCCGGACCTGAAGCGCAGATTGCAGGACTACTTTGAGCGCAATAAGTTGCATGCGACCGGCACGATGAAGCCCACCGCGGCAGATGACGCAGCACGCTATATCTCGCTCGCGTTGTCGCTGGGGCCTGTGCCGCAACTCGACTCGCCTTCGCGGTCTGACGATTTGCCGGGAGAATTGCTGGAAGTGCTGGACTTTGCACCATTAGTTCGCGAGTTTTATCGCCGTTCCGGTATCGAAGAGCGGCTTCCGAACTATTTCAAGCTCTACCAGAACGAGGGCGACAACATGCGGAGGCCGACTCAGGAACTGGTGCATAGTGTGCTCTCGTATCTGCACACTCAGCCAATTACAAAAAGAATGGAACGAATCGAGACAACAAGTCCAGGGACTGGAAAGCGTAAAGGTCAAATACAACGTGCTCGGTCGTTTCGTGAACACGAGCGAACGTTTTTTTTGACACCTGACCTGCTGGCGGTTCCTGGAAGTATAAATTTTCGGGGCATTGGCGATGACTATTACGTGATCATTCCGTTCAATGCAGATCCGCGGTCGTCAGAGGTTCGTCGTGCATATCTGGAGTATGTGATGGACCCACTGGTAGTACGATTTAACAAAGATATAACGGAGCGCCGCGATCAAATCAAAGGCTTGCTGGCAAAGCGCCTGGAAGCGGGGAGCAATGTGACTCCTGATATTCGTCTGGCGGTTTCGAGGTCTTTGGTTGCGGCGACGGACGCGAAGATGGAAGTGCTGGAGAAATTGCAAAGTATCGATGCAGGTTCGCGCAACCGATTGGCGGTTGCAAACAAATCAAAAGATCCTGTGGGCGAGCGCAATGCGATCCTCAAGAATCAGGCAGAATTAAAGAGAGCAGTCGATGACGAGATGGTTGCACAGCTTTCCGACGCATATGAACAGGGTGCGGTGCTTTCGTTCTATTTCGCTGAGCAATTGAACGGAGTGGAAACTTCAGGTTTTGACATCGCCAATTCGTTTGCCGACATGATTGCGTCGTTTGATCCGGCGAAAGAAGGGGCTCGGTTGGAGGCAAACGCAAGCACGAGAAAGCGCGCACTGGAGACCAGGAAGGAACGAGCGGCAGCACTGGCAAAGGCGAACGCGAATCCTGGCGAACCCGGAGGCGAGCGGCGAAGGGCGCTGTTCAATAGCCTGGGGGAGGTTGAAGAATTGCTTCGGGTAAAGAACTATACGGAAGCGGAGACCAGGCTAAAAGCATTGATGGTAGAGTTTCAGCAGGAGCCGCGGATATTCTTTGCCCTGGGACAGGCGGCAAGTTTATCGGCACAAGATGCCTTCGATGAAAACCTGCAGGCTGAGAGGCTGGGTCGGGCGTTGTTTAATTATCGAAGTGCTATCCAGTGGGCGTCGCCAGAGTCAGATAGTCAACTGATTTCACGTGCGCACGCGGCGAGTGGTCGAATCCTTGTATTCATGGATAAGCGTGACGATGCGATGAAAGAGTTTGACGCAGTGATTGCAATGGGTGCGCAGGCGGATGAGCGTGCGTTGAGGGATGCGAAGGCAGGGAAAGTGGCGCTGGGCAACCCCAAGTAAGTTTTGTCGGTCGAGCGCCTTCAGCAATAAGACTCACAACAAGGGCCGGTCCAATCGTCTGATCTCTCGGGGCGATACTTCCCGTTCGCGAAGCATTGAATCTTTCGAACGGCAACCAGCAAGTTAAATTCGTTCAAAATTGATTGTCGTAGTAGTTCAAGTACGAATGGCTTTAGCTACAAGAGACAAAGTGATTACAGAGGATGCCCGTATACGACAGCGGGTACTGGAAACTGCCGTCGCCATTTTGACTGAGCAGGGAATGATTGAGGGACTGCTGATGCAGGCGGCTGTTTCAGCGGGATATCCGATTGAACGCGTGAGAGTATTTTTCCGGCGTGATGAGGAGATGATCCTCGCGCTTTACTCGCGACTTGCCGCAGAATTGGAAGCCCGGGTTGCTGAACTGCCCGACGGCAGCATCGGAGATCGATTCCGATTCATCATGCTTGCAAAGCTCTCGATTGTGACGCCATACCGCGAAGCATTGGGTTCGTTGATGGCGGCAATGCTGGATCCGCGAAGTGAACTTGGAATACTTAGCGCACAGACCGAGGTCATCCGAAATCGCGTAAGCGCTGTTTTTCGGTCGGTGGTCCTGGGGGCTTCCGACAAGCCAAACAAGAACGCGGACCTCCTGACACGAAATCTGTACAGCGCGCATCTTTTGCTGATGCTGTTATGGACCCAGGATCGAAGTGATGACAGTTCTTCGACTCGGGCTGCGATTGATCTCGCTTCCAATTTATTCTCGATGTCGTCAATGCTCGCCTGGGTGCCGCAAGTTAAGTCAAACATTGAACTGATCGATCAAATTAGTGCTGCCTTTGTCGAACCCACTGCAAATCCGCAAGACAATGCAGTCGCTTCCAAAATCCTTCACCGCATTTTCAAACATCGCCGTCTTCAACCTGGCGCCGGCGGCTGCGCACTGATCCCTTGTGACAGTTGCTTTGCGCTTCATCTGCCCAAGGTTCGACGTTTTGTCGCAAATCGGGAGTCAGTGCACCTGCTTCTGCCGGCGTTTCCCGCGAAGTCACCTAATACACGCAAAGTCGCAGGGATTTTGCCCGACATGGCGGAAGAACAGGCGCTTCGGTTTTTGCAGACGCTGGCTGAAGAAATCGGAGAGTTTTATCCGCCTGGCGTCAGAATTACGATTTGTTCTGACGGACATGTGTTCAGCGATTTGGTCAACGTTGCGGACGAAAACGTCACGAAATATGGACAGGGAGTTTCCCAAATTATTGAGCGATGCAACCTCTCCGCACTGGAGACGTTCAGCCTTGAAGACCTGTATGAATTGCCTGATCCCCAACTGATGCGCGAGCGTCTTTGTAAGCATTACGCACAGTCCACTGCCAGGATTCGCGAGCGCGTCGAAAATTTCGAAGGTGCTCGAGCGCTCTTCAATGGAATCCAGAGGTTTATCTTTGAAGACCGCATAGCACTTGAACCCGGGCGGAGCCGGACATCCGTAAGGAACGAATGCAAAGATGTTACATACCAGGTTATCCAAAGAAGCGAGGCCTGGGGTAGGTTGATCGCGGATTGTTTTCCCGCTTCGATTCGACTTTCAATTCACCCGCAGCTCCCGCATTCTGAAAAGATCGGGATTTTGCTTGGCGATGCTGACGATGCATGGCTTACACCGTGGCATAGCGTGGCAGTAAACGAGAACGGAAAATTTCGATTAATGCAGCGCCACGCCGCCGAAGAAATCGGAGCACGGTTCGTCGAGGATCCAAACGGATCGCATTACTTCGAAATACATTAACGCAGATGTATAACGAGACTGTACACGCAGCCCGGGACAGGTACCTTGCGGAGAACTCGTTGACCCTCGCCAGTTACGATGATCCCAAATTTCCGATCTACGTATGGAAATGGCCTGTTCGAATACCGAATCCCGGCTTTCTCCCGTCGCACGATCTGCATCATGTAGTTACGGGGTACGGCACCGGCTGGATTGGCGAGGCGGAGATAAGTGCTTATGAACTGCGCGCGGGTTGTCCATCTTTCCTGATTTTTGTTCTTTGTGTTGGCGCCATTTTGGGCGCCCTGCTGGTGGCGCCGATACGAGTGTGCCGGGCGTGGCGGAATGCCCGAAATACGCGTACGCTTTATAATTCTCCAATTCCTTATGAAGAATTACTTCAAATGCAAGCAAGCGAGCTAAGACTGCACCTGGGAATACCTTGTGATGGCTGGTGCAAGCGAGATGGACGTTGATTAGAAACTCGCAATGAAACTAATCCTCGATCGGCAAAATCCTTTTGGCCTTGTTGTTACTTCAGATTTGCAAACCACAGCTCTCGACTCCGTCAGTATTCCCATGCTGGTTGAGTGGATTCAGAGCGACCGCGTGGTTGTTTTCAGGGGCTTCAGACCATTGAACGATGAACAGCTTTCGGGTTTTTGTTCCACTCTCGGCGAGGTGCTTGAGTGGGACTTTGGTCCGATCAACGAGTTGCGAGTCCAGTCCGATGCAAAGAATTATCTCTATACAAATCATGAAGTACCGCTGCACTGGGACGGCGCATTCGTGGGGCGTATTCCACGGTACATTTTCTTTCAGTGCGAAGTCGCGAGTCCTGGCAACGGTGGTGAGACGCTTTTTTGTGATACCGTTCGCCTGCTGAAAGATGCGGATTCTCGTGAAGTCAATTTGTGGAAGCAAATCTCGATCAGATACTCAACCGAAAAGATCGCTCACTACGGCGGGTCGTTTGTTTCGCATTTATTGAGCACACATCCTGTGTCCGGCGAAAACACCATTCGTTTCGCCGAGCCCGTGAAAGACCTGAATCCTGTCTCACTAGATATTACCGGCCTGCCGAAACAGGCAGTTGACAGTTTCCTCGATGACCTTGGCAAGAGAATGCGAAATCCGAAATACTGTTACGCCCACGACTGGCGGACAGGAGACATCGTTATTGCCGACAACCATGCATTGCTTCACGGCCGCCGGGCATTTAGGCAGGATGCAAAGCGTCATCTGCGCCGGGTAAATATTCTCTAAATGAAATTTCTCATATATATGCTTCGAATTCGCCGGATTGAATTCCGAGTCGCGGAAATTCCAATCCTTGCGATACCGGCTCTGTTATTGATTCGAGATATATCGATTGTCAAAACGTTTGTGTTTTGGGAAGGGATACTCGTCTTCTTCTTCCTTTTTGCATTTGGGGACATGATCAACTGTCTTGCGGACAGGGACCTGGACGCGGTTTACAAGCCCCATCTTTCAGAAGCCGTATACGGACTCGGGGTAAAGTTCGTCACCTTCCAGGTAATAGCATCGGCGGTTATCGCACTGGCGCTCGCCGCTCATGTGTCATGGCAATTGGACCGCTGGTTGCTTTTACCTCTGGTCGCGGTTGGCGTTGTACTTGGCGCAGCGTATTCCGTCAAACCGGTTCAACTTAAAGGACGGGGCCTGCTACAGTTATTTTGTCTCTGGATGATCATTTTTGTCGGCCCAATGCTGTTCATCGGTTTACTTGTGAGCGCAGTTCCATCAGTAACTTTGACTATCTTCGCTGCCGCCTACGGCGCACTTCAGATGGGTATTATTCTGGTCAACACGGCTGAAGATTATCCAGAGGACAAGAACGCCGGCATCACCACGACAATCGTGGCACTCGGATTAAACCGCGGAATCTCACTGGCAATGTGGCTGACGGTTTTCGGGACGATCGGCGTGTTAGTGATTCTAGTCATACTCTTTGGGCGACAAGTGGAGCATGGCTGGCCGTTGATTGCGCTGGTGCCAGTTGCAGCGGCTTCAGGTTTTGTGCTCACGGGGCTCGTACGCCTTAAGCGAAATATCGATCGTGCTGAGCTTGGGCAGAGCATCAAGCTTGTAAAGAAAGCGGGAAAACTCGTGCCGCTTTGGGTAACGCTGGTCGCATGGTCGACATTAGGCGCGGCCGCGGTTCTATTTTATTACCGGTGAGAGGATGAGTCCGTATCGTTTCTTAAGAAGCACGGGATCGAGTATGGTCCAAGGCTTGTGGTTGAGTGAGATTTGAACAGTCCCTGCCGGGATGCAGGAGTTACGGTGGCAGAAGGCCACGCAGGACAACGAGTCCAAGGCAAGCGATCGATTTTTCGAAGAATGTTGGTGGTTTTGATTCGCGGGATGACATCTGCTCTCTTTTGTGAGATGGTTGGTTGGTTGATTGGTTGTGGTGTTGGTCGAGTAAACTCAGGGTCAATCCATTAGTGGACGGTAAAGGTTGCGACGATGATATTGAATGGCAGAGATGCCCAGACTTCGAAAGCCAGGAATCGCGTTAAATATGCGCTGCTTCGCGAAGTGGAAGTTGCAGGTGGAGAACTAGCGTTTGACCTGCTAAGTCGGAACCATCGCGAGATGCAGGCGCTGAGAGAGCTGGCAACTGAGTCAAAGCTTGTGTTAGTGAGTCAAACCGACAACCTTGCTACCTACCGCGCAGTGCCTCAAAATTCTTGATGGATGCAAATGGTGAGCTAACTTTAAGGCTTCAAGATTTGCTCTTCGCAACTCTCCGTTTTCGTGGACCCCTTGCTAAGCTAGTGCTTACGTGAGCAGTGTATAGGTTGGACTTTAACGATCCACCAACTTCCGTTTGTGGGATTCAAGGGGGACCACTGTCCTGCTTTTCGTAGGATGGACATTAACGATCCGCCGGCTGCCGCCAGCGGGATTCAAGAGAGCTCTGGCCCCCTTTAAGACGATGATTCGGTCATGGGTTCGTGGGTGCTATGGGGAGTTTCACCTTCGAACCATTCCTGGAATCGTTCAAAGTAGACATACACGACCGGGGTGATATACAGGGTCAGAACCTGTGATACCGCCAACCCCCCAACCACAGCGAGACCGAGGCCGCGTCTGGAATCGGCGCCGGCACCCCATCCAACGGCAATAGGCAAGGTCCCCATCAATGCAGCCATGGTCGTCATCATAATCGGTCGAAACCGTACCACGCAGGCCCGATAGATAGCCTCCTTTGCATTACTCCCATCAGTTCTCTGCGCCTCAAGCGCAAAGTCGATCATCATGATCGCATTCTTTTTTACGATGCCTATCAACATGATCAAGCCCACGAATGCATAGACATCCAATTCACGCTTGAAGATCAACAATGTCAGGAGCGCGCCAAGGCCGGCCGATGGCAAGCCTGAAAGAATCGTCAAGGGATGGATAAAACTCTCGTACAGAATGCCAAGCACAAGGTATATGACAAGTATGGCTACCAACAGCAGTAAGGTCAGGTTTTGCAGTGACGACTGAAATACCTGGGCTGTTCCCTGAAAACTGGTGGTTATGGTTTCAGGCAAGGTTTGTTTAGCGAGCGCGAGCACCTGCGCTGTTGCCTGGCTTAGCGATACGCCGGGCTTGAGGTTAAATGAAATAGTCGCCGAAGGAAGTTGTCCGAGGTGATTGACCAGCAACGGCCCCACGCCAAGCGAGAGTTTGGCGACAACATTGAGCGGCACCAACTGCCCTGAATCGGACCGGATATACAACTTGCCAAGTGCAGACGGATCCAGTTGGAACTCCGGCTTTACCTCAAGAATCACCTGGTATTCGTTTGTCGGCGTGAAGATCGTTGAAATCTGGCGCGAACCGTAGGCATCCCCAAGCGCCGTTTGAATCTGACCGATAGTTACCCCGAGTGCCGAGGCCTGTTTGCGGTCGATATCAACATTGACCTGTGGGTTTTTGATTTGCAGATCAGTGTTGACATCCTGTATCGAAGGGAGGTCGTGCATCTTCTTTTCAAGGACAGCGACATTGTCATACAGATCCTTCGTATTTGAAGCCTGGAGTGTTACCTGATAGAGGCTTCTCGAATTCTGTCCACCGACACGAATCGACGGCGGGTTTTGTATGAACATTCTGATGCCAGGTTCGTGCGAGAGCTTGGGGCGGAGTTCTTCAACAATCTGGTCGGCGCTGAGTTTGCGCTGGGTGAGCGGTTTGAGCCCGATAAAGATTGTTCCGGCGTTACCGCCTGAGTTTCTTCCGCCGGCACCGACCGTTGAACCGACCGATTCGACATTGGGATCCTTTCGGATGATTTCGGCAAGCACACTTTGATGCTTAAGCATGTCCTGGAATGAAATACCCGGTGCACCTTCCGTGCTGCCAAGTAACAAGCCGTTGTCGTCGCTTGGGATAAAACCCTTTGGAACAATCGTGAACAGGTAGACAGTCACCCCGGCGAGCGCAATAAAGATAAGGACCGTGATGAAACTGTGCTTCAAAACAAGTTTGAGAGTCCATTCATAGGCGGCGAGAACGTTTTCGAAGAGGCCCCCGGAGTTCCACCAGTGCCGCCGCTTCGTACTGTTATGTTTTTTAGCGCTTTCACGAACCGAACCGGCCTTTAGCAGTCTGCTGCAAAGCATCGGGGTAAGGCTGAGGGAAACAAAACCTGAAACCAGAATCGCGACGCTGATGGTGATTGCAAACTCTCTGAATAGGCGACCAAGGATACCGCTCATGAAAAGAACGGGTATAAAGACGGCGACAAGCGAGATCGTCATCGAAAGAATAGTAAAGCCAATCTCGCGAGATCCACGCAGCGAGGCCTGCATGACAGTCTCTCCGAGCTCAGTCCGTCGAACGATGTTTTCGAGCATCACCACGGCATCGTCCACGACAAAGCCGACTGAGAGCGTAAGCGCCATCAACGAGAGGTTGTCGAGGCTAAAGTTCAGGAGATACATCACTGCGAATGTCGCAATGACAGAGGTTGGTAGCGCGAGTGTTGGAATGATCGTCGCCCGTACATTCCTGAGAAATAGAAAGATGACGAGAACAACCAACGCTATAGCCAGTAGCAAAGTGAACTGGACATCGTTTACCGACTTACGAATCGAGATAGAACGGTCGTTCAAGATGTTCAGGTTGACAGATGCGGGCAACTGCTTATTGAAAAGGGGCAAGAGAGCGCGAATTGCGTCGACCACCGCGACCGTATTTGTGCCTGGCTGGCGCTGGATCGCCATCGTCACACTACGGTTACCATTGAAGTAGCTGGCGACTTTGTCGTTTTCAACACTATCACGAACATCGGCGACATCCTGCAATCGAACAGGCGAACCGTGGCTATAGGCCACGATTAATGGACGGAACGCAGCGGCGTTTGTTAGCTGTCCATTTGTCTGAAGAGTAAGGTTGTAGTGGGAACCATAGAGCGAACCGACAGGCGTATTGGGGTTGCCGTTCGAAATTGCAGAGGCCACCTCGTCAATGCCAATACCACGGTCGGCAAGCGCATTGGGATCGAGTCGGGTACGAACGGCGAATTTCTGAGCACCGTAAACCTGAACCTGGGCAACTCCGTCCACCATTGAAATACGCTGAGCGATAAGAGTTTCGGCATATTCATCGACAGCCGAAAGCTGCAACAGTGGCGAATTAAGAGATAGAAAAAGTATGGGACTGTCCGCGGGATTGACCTTTCGCAGACTCGGCGGAGTCGGAAGTCCCGGCGGCAATTGAGGAAGTGCGGCGGATATGGCGGTCTGGACGTCCTGGGCGGCAGCGTCGATG
>WNFR01003346.1_pt1 | contig 23504 bp, 25 predicted proteins | sample 5400221 | NCBI WGS metagenome assembly WNFR01 (sample SAMN13153357, study PRJNA577476) | soil metagenome | isolation source: 40 cm soil under Madrone tree | place: USA:California | collected 2016-06-14 | reverse complement strand
CCACTCTCAATTCGTTTACTTGGAGCAGATTCTAATCTTGATGAATGGCGCGGGGTACAACCCGCGCTTTGCTCTGCGAAAACTTGATAGATGAACGAGGGCCGGTTGTTCCCGGCCCTCGCTTCTTTAATCAGCTGTTTTTGGCCGCAGGTTGCCCCGCTCCCCCGTTTCTGCTCCAATGTCTGGGTGCCAGCCGCGAAAAAACATTCGCCAACTCAAATCCTGATCTTCGATGTGGACGGAGTGCTTGTTGATGTGCGCGGCACTTACTGGCGTTCTGCGCTCCAGACAGTCCGCCATATCACCGGCGAGCGCGTTACCTATGCGGAGTTGCACCGGTGGAAAAGCAAACCGGGTTTTAACGACGACTGGAGCATGGTTTCCGCGTGGGTAAGTTCGCTGGGGCACCCCACTTCGTACGACGAGGCGCGGGCGGCGTTTGAGAGATTCTATTGGGGGAACGACGGACAGCCGGGGAACGTTCGCAATGAAAAGCTGATGGTGACGCCGCGGCAGATTGAAAAATGGGCTCAACAATTCGAGTTGAATCTTTTTACCGGGCGCACGCGGCAGGAATTTTCATTCACGTTTGAAAAATGGCCGGCTACGAAATATTTTCGCACTATCATCACGATGGACGATGCAAAACGGAAGCCTCATCCGGAAGGATTACACAGGATTCTCGGAGAGCGCGATCCGTCTACAGCGCTCTATCTGGGCGACAATATTGATGACGCGCTTGCGGCACGCCAGGCGAACGTTCCGTTCATGGCCATCATCGCTCCCGGCGAGCATGGCTATCGCCAGCGCGCAAGACGCTTCCGGGATCTCGGTGCTCGCGCCCTTTTGCCGCGAGTGAAGGATTTGTTTCGGAGTTTGAAGTAAGAGCGGTGACCACGGAGTGGAGTTCAAGTTGAGGGTGGAAGAAAAGCGACGGCAAGCCGCCGCACTCCAAAAGGGCTAGCCGACAGGATAACGGCTTATATAGAAGGCGCGTTCTTCGGCATCGGCCTGGGTGCGGAGCCGCCATTCGGGGAATACGGCAAGATCATCGGCGAGGGCTTCGATAGTGGAGCGTAATTCCAGCTTCGTGAGCCAGCGATCGGGGATGGCTTCAACTCCGGCGGCGGCACCGAGAAGGTTACCGGTGATCGAGCCGGTCGAGTCGCTGTCTCCACTGTGATTTACGGCGAGAATGATTCCGTCTTCAAAGTCTTTTGCTCCGAGCGCGCAATAGAGGCCCATCGACAGGGCTTCTTCGGCCACGAAGCCCTTTCCGAGTTCACGCAAAGCGAGACGTTCGCGAGGGCGGGACTTTGCCAAGCTTTCCGATCTTTCGATAGCGGACAGGGTCTCTTTGTGGGACGGATGATTGCGGAGCTCTGCCTTCGCTGCGTGAATGGCGTCCGGCAAGGAGTTCCCCACAAGCAGCAAACTGACAATAACGGCAAGCACGCCCGCGCTGAGACAGCCGCTCGGATGTCCGTGGGTAATCGCCGCGAGTGCGCTGCCGGTTGTAAAAACGTTCGAGTGGAAACGGTCAGAATTACGCTCGCGATTATGGGAAGCCGCGAAATACATTCCCACAGGAGCAATGCGCATCACGCCGCCGCAGCCTTTGCTGTCGTTCATTGCCCGTGTCACTTTGCCGCGGCTATTTTGCAACGCGGAGAGGCAGGTAGTTCCCGGAGCGCGCCGACTGAAAAGTTTTTTCTGCTGGAGCAGCCAGCTAGCCTTGGCATTAGCAGACGAAACTAGCCGGGAATTCTGTTGGGTCATAAGCCAGCGCGCGTAAGAGCCAGCCGCCGCTCGAAAAAAGTCCGGCTCCTGGCCTTGTAAAACCGAGGCGACATGCGCGGAAAGCAGGGCCTCGGCGGTGAAGAGCGTCATCTGCGTGTCGTCGGTGATGGCGCCCAGCTTCCCGTAAGCGGGAGCATAGTCGCGGATTCCCGGTTCCCCGTAGGTGCGGAGGATTTCGTCCATGTCCAAGAATTCAACGGGAGCGCCGAGAGCGTCGCCGACGGCGCCACCGAGCAAGCATCCGCTGAAGCGGGATCGCGCGCGGGAATCGGACGGAATCCGGGGAAGGGACATTTTTCCGTGCACCTAGGAGCGGCTCTCTCGCTGGACAGGATACAGCGATTCGGCGGAGGTCAGCCAGCCCCATGAGGAATTTCCGGCATCCTACAGAAGGAACTCTTTGCTGTCTCCCTGGGAATTAGTAGTGGGATTGTCTTGCGTATCTGGGGTTGAACATGAAAGCAATTCGGAATTACAAATTGGCGGCATTGACAGGATTTGCGGCGCTCGGTCTCCTGGGTGCTGGGGTAGCGCACGAGCAATCTCCGTCGGGGCCCATAACGACGGCGCCGGCGCAGCAGGCACCCGCGGTGACTGCTCAGAATTCGGCGCCATTGCCCCCGCCGCGCACAACCATACTTGGCGCCTGGAAGTTCAATCCGGATGACAGCGACGACCCGCGCAAGAGGCGGCAGGACTCCCAAGATTCGAACGGCGGTTACGGCGGCGGTCGTGGACGCATGGGTGGTGGATATCCAGGCGGCGGGCATGGAGGCTACGGCGGGCGCCGCGGTGGCGGAGAAAGCGATGAAGAGCGGCAGAAAATGCGCGACCTCTTCACGCCGGCCCGCGCGATTACATTTTCGATGACGGGCGCAGAAGTCGATCTCCTGGATGACCGGGACCGCAAGCAGGCGTTTATGACCGACGGGCGGAAATTGCAAAAGTCTAAAGATGGAAATTATCAGGAGATTGCCGCCAAGTTTGACGGCAACCGCCTGGTCACTGATGAAAAAGATCCTCGTGGAAACAAAATTAGCAGAACGTTTGAGCTGTCTTATGATGGCCGGCAACTCTACGAAACGCTGCACATGACCTCTGGCCGCAGCAACACGCCGCTCGTGATCCGCTACGTATACGACATACCGTTGCAAACGACCTCCGAGACAAAGCAATAAGAGAATATGATTTGGGCCGGTTCCGAGAGACCTCGAGCATTCCTGCGCTCGAGCTATAACCTTCAGAATTGAGGTACAATCCCCATACAACAACGAATACTGGCAACCCGCGAAGGCCTGCCGCTATTTGCGTTGAAGCCGACAATTCCGCAATCCATCACGTTACGGAGGATTTCCATGTCGATCAAGATTCTGGGCCGTTTTGCAGGTTGCGTGTCTGTTCTGCTGCTTGGAATTCTGGCAATAGCGAGTCCTCCGCCAGTTCATTACCATTTACTGAAAAAAGTGCCGCTGGGCGCGGCTGCAGGTGGCGGCCGGGAGTATTTTGACTATCTAACAGTGGATTCCCATGGGCGGCGCGTCTATGCCTCACACGGCACGGAGGTGAAGGTGGCCGATGCGGACAGTGGCGCCGTGGTCGGAACGATTTCGGGATTGAAACAGTGCCACGGAATAGCGCTGGTGGAAGAACTGGGCAAAGGATTCATCAGTGATGGCGGGGCCGCCAAGACGGTGATTTTCGATGTGGCGAGCATGAAAGTGACCGGCGAGGTAAAAGGCGAGGAAGATGCCGACTCGATTATTTATGACCCGGCCTCGAAACGCGTTTTTGTTTTCAACGGTGACCCCAAGAGCGCGACGGTGATTGATCCGGCGAACGGAACTGTGGTGAAAAGCATTTCCTTGGGAGGCGGTCCGGAGTTCGCCGTGGCGGACGGCAAGGGAATGGTCTACAACAACATTGAAGACAAGAATGAATTGGTGGCGATCGATTCGAGCACGCTGACGGTCAAGTCGCGCTGGCCGGTAGCGCCCGCGGGACAACCGACTGCCTTAGCCATGGACCGCGAGCACCGGCGGGTTTTCGCGGCGGGCCGCAACCCGCAGAAGCTGGTCATCCTAGACTTCAAAAACGCACAACATCTACTTGACCACAGCGGATTTTGGACCACCTCCTGCTCCTACCGCGGAACGTCCGCACCCGAATCCGGCTCCCATTCCGGGAACGTTTCACTTGCTCATTTACGGAAAGTGAGCGCAGCGGCGCAGCGGTCGCGTTGACGTAACGGCTCTGTGAATGCTATAAAATTAAGTTTCCAGACGGCAGCGTTAAGCCCACCGTGTGCTCCTACCGGGTTGGAGCGTGGGTGCCAGCCGGGTGGCTGCGACACTTGACGGGATTTAGGCGACCCAATTTTCGATGCAAGCGATTGTTCACCAACTAGGCGAACTGTTCCTCGAGGCTGCGCCCACAGTCCTGATTATCCTCCTTTTTTACTTCATCTTACGGGCGCTTTTCTTCAAACCACTTTTGGCGGTGATGGCCCAGCGCGATTCGCGTACCGGGGGCGCACAAAAGGCTTCAGAAGCAGCCCAAGCCGCGGCTGGAGAGAAGGTTAAGCAGTATCAGGAAGCCCTCCGGCAGGCCCGCGGGCAGGTCTACGCCGAGCAGGAAGCCGCGCGCAAGAGACTGCTCGACGAGCGCGGCGCGCAGATTAAGGCAGCGCGCATGAAGGCCTCCGGCGAAGTCAGCGCGGCGAAGGAACGCGTGGCGGCGGAACTTGCCGCTGCTCGCCGCGATGTCGACACGACCGTTGGGCAGCTTTCCGCCGAAATTGCGAGCCGCATCCTGCAAGCTCCGCCGCGTCCAGGCGCTCCCGCGAGAGAAGCTCGATGACACGAAATCGTCTCCTTTTCCTGGCTGTGAGTATTCTATTTGTGTTCCTTTTCGCAGTCGTTGGGGCGAATGCTGCTGAGGAAGGTGGCAACGCGCCAACCGAGCGAGCCACGGAGATCTTCAAGTGGATCAACTTTGCGATTCTTGCCGGCGTGACCGTGTGGGTCTTTGGCAAATTGCTGCCGCCAGTATTTCGGAACAGGGCGGAAGCCATCGGTTCGGCGATCACTAATGCCACTAACGCTAAGGCGGCGGCGGACGCACAGCTTCGGGATGCGGAGGGCAGGCTCGCGAATCTGCAGAAGGAAGTTGCAGAACTCCGCGCGATGGCCGAAAAGGAAGCTGCTGCCGAAGTGGAGCGTCTTCGAGCCGCCACACAGAGCGATGCGCAGAAAATCGCCGCTGCGGCTAAGGCGGAAATCGAAGCCACGGAACGTGCCGCGCGCCTGGAGCTGAAAGCCCTAGCCGCAAATCTTGCCGTGGATGGGGCAGAGACGCTTCTTGCCAAGCAGTTGACTCCTAAGGCGCAGGAATCGCTCATCAGCAACTTTGTGAAAACTCTGGAAGGGAGGCCTAATTGAAGTCCGCGAGCCTCCAGTATGCGAATGCGATGGCAGACGTTGCCCTCGCTCAGGGCGCAGCCGAGCCGGCTGCCAAGCAGCTGCACGAATTTGGCGCGGCCTATGGGCAATCCGCCGAACTGCGCACGTTTCTGGCGAGCCCGGCAGTGAGCGTCGAAGCCAAGCACGCGGTCATCGAGAAAATCGTGGCGCGACTGGGCGCGACCAAAATTATCCGCAATTTTCTATTTGTGCTGGCGGACCACCGGCGCACGCAGTTGATTCCGGAGGTTATCGCCGCATTTCACCAGGTCATCCGGCAGCGGCAGGGAATTGCGGAGGCGGAGGTCTCTTCCGCCGTCGAATTGAGTGCGGCGCAAAAGAAAGAGATGGCGGCAACGCTGGCGCGGCTGACCGGCAAGAAGATTGAAACGAAGTACACGCTTGATCCGGCCTTATTGGGTGGCGCGGTTGTGCGGATCGGGGACACGATTTACGATGGCTCGTTGCGCAGCCGATTGAATGAGATGCGCGCGCGTCTGGCGGCTGAGTAGACACGGATTCATTGCTTGCCGGGCTAAAGCCCGGCGGCTACACAACCAGGGCGGAAACGACGGAGCGGGCATGGCAAATATCAAAGCGGATGAAATCAGTAAGATTCTGCGCGAGCAGATTGAGAACTACGAACAGACCGTTTCGGTCGACGAAGTCGGCGCGGTCATCAGCGTCGGCGACGGTATTGCGCGCGTTCACGGCCTCGAGAAGGTCATGGCCGGCGAGATGCTGGCTTTCCCGCACAACGTTTTCGGCATTGCGCTCAATCTCGAAGAAGAAGAAGTCGGCGTGGTGCTGCTCGGTGAATCGCAGGAGTTGAAGGAAGGCGACGTCGTCAAGCGCACGAACACGATTATGTCCGTGCCCGTGGGCGAGGCGCTCGTTGGGCGCGTAGTGAATCCGCTGGGCCAGCCGGTAGACGGGAAGGGGCCCATCGCAACGAAGCAGCGCAATCCACTCGAGAAGATCGCGCCGGGCGTGCTCGATCGCCAGCCAGTACGCGAGCCGCTGCAGACCGGAATCAAGGCCATTGACGCCATGATTCCCATCGGCCGAGGACAGCGCGAACTGATCATCGGAGACCGCCAGACCGGCAAGACCGCCGTCATTCTCGACACCATTATCAATCAAAAGGGCGGCGATGTTATTTGCATTTATTGTGGCATCGGGCAAAAGCGCTCGACGATCGCGCAGGTGGTGAAAACGCTTACCGATGCGGGCGCGATGGATTACACCATCGTAGTTACTTCCTCCGCTGCGGAGCCTGCGTCGCTTCAGTACATCGCGCCTTACGCCGCGTGCGCCATGGGTGAATTCTTCCGCGACACCAAGCGGCATGCCATCACGTTTTACGACGATCTCTCCAAGCACGCGCAGGCCTACCGCGAAATTTCGCTGCTGCTGCGGCGTCCTCCGGGACGCGAGGCGTTCCCGGGTGACGTGTTCTATCTGCACTCGCGCTTACTGGAACGCGCCGCGAAATTAAATGACAAGCTCGGCGGCGGCTCGCTCACCTCGTTACCGGTGATCGAGACGCAGGCGGGCGACGTTTCCGCCTACATTCCTACGAACGTGATTTCGATTACCGACGGCCAGATCTATCTTGAGTCCGACCTTTTCAACGCCGGAATTCGCCCCGCCATCAACGTGGGCATTTCGGTCAGCCGCGTTGGTGGCAACGCGCAGATCAAGGCGATGCGGCAGGTGGCTGGCTCGCTGCGTCTCGATATGGCGCAGTACCGCGAGCTCGCGGCCTTCGCGCAGTTTGGCTCCGATCAGCTCGACAAAGTGACGCAGGGCCAGCTCGCGCGCGGCCAGCGGCTCACGGAAGTTCTCAAGCAGGATCAATATGTGCCGCTGGCAGCAGAAAAGCAGGTGCTGATCCTTTACGTCGCGACAAGTGGCCTACTGGATGCCGTGCCGGTCCCGGAAGTGCGCCGTTTTGAGCGCGAGTTCCTGCAGTTTGTGGAGACCAACTATCCTTCGATACTGAAGAATGTTGCGGCAAAAAAAGCGCTCGACGATGGCATCAGGGCGGAAATCAAGACCGCCGTCGAAGCTTTCAAGGAACGATTCACCGCTGCCGTTGCGGCGGCAGTGAAGTGAGAATCGGCGCTTAGCGACTAACCATGGCTACACTTCTCGATTTCCGACGCCGCATCCGCTCGGTGAAAAACACCCAGCAGATTACTCGCGCGATGAAATTCGTCGCCGCGGCCCGGCTGCGCCGCGCGCAGGAAGCGGCCATCGCGGCGCGTCCCTACGCCAAAGAACTGGCGCGGATGCTACGCTCAATCATGTCGCGCATTTCTGAGCCGCAGCACCCGTTGCTTCGAAGGCGTTCCGAAGAGAGGATTCTGGCCCTTGTTCTGACGGGCGAGCGCGGGTTGGCCGGCGCATTCAACGCCAACATTTTGCGGAAGGCGCAAGATTTCTTCCGCGCCTACAAAGGCAAAAAGATTTCGACGATCCCCGTGGGCAAAAAAGGCCGCGACTCGCTTAAAAAAGCGGGATTCAATGTCATCGCGGAATATGTGAACGTTCTCGCGCGCGTCGATTTTGCGACCGCGCGGGAAATCGCCACGCTCGTCACGGATCTGTATACGAAGGAAGAGATCGATTCGGTGTATATCGTCTTCAGTGAATTCAAAACGGTGATGACGCCAAATCTGGTGGTCACAAAGCTGCTGCCGGTCGAGGCCGTTCACGCGGACGAAGAATCCGCGACCGAAAGCGCGAGTTCGCAGGTGGATTACATCTACGAACAGCCTGTTGAGCAGCTCCTCGGCAAGTTGCTGCCGCGTTATGTCGAAACGCAGATTCTCCGCGCGATGCTGGAATCTTCCGCGGCGGAGCATGCCGCGCGTATGACGGCGATGGAATCGGCCACCAAGAACGCGGGCGATGTGATCGAGGCCTTGACGCTGCACATGAACAAAGTGCGGCAAGCGGCCATTACCAAGGAAATTATTGAAATCGTCAGTGGCGCGGCTTACGGCGCTTAGGAGAAAGCAGCATGGCAGAGAAATACGCGGGCGTGGGGCACGTCGTACAGGTCATCGGACCTGTCATGGACATTCAATTTGAGGCGGGCCATCTTCCGGCGATCTACAACGCTTGCCGGATTACCAGCGAAGGCTTCAACATTCCCGAGCCGCTTGACGTCACCGCGGAAGTCCAGCAGCACCTGGGCGAAAGCCGCGTGCGCGCGATCGCCATGGAACCTGTCGAGGGCATGGTGCGCGGCATGAAGGCCTACGATCTTGGAAAAGGGATTGAAGTTCCCGTGGGCCGGGCCACCCTGGGCCGGGTGATGAACGTTCTGGGGAAACCCGTCGATCAGCTCGGCCCCATCGTTAGTGAAACGCACTACCCCATTCATCGCCCGGCGCCGTCGCTTGAAGATCAGTCCACCACGCTCGAAATGTTTGAGACCGGAATCAAGGTCGTCGATCTAATCGAGCCCTATTTGAAAGGCGGCAAAATCGGCCTCTTCGGCGGCGCGGGCGTCGGCAAGACCGTGCTCATTATGGAGCTGATTCACAACGTCGCAATGAAACACGGCGGCGTTTCCGTGTTCGCGGGCGTGGGCGAACGCACGCGCGAAGGCAACGACCTATGGCTGGAAATGTCCGAAGGCGGGGTCATCGTGCCCGGAAACACGGAAAAATCGCGAGCGGCGCTTATTTACGGCCAGATGACCGAGCCGCCCGGCTCGCGTCTCCGCGTGGGCCTTACAGGTCTTACGGTCGCCGAATATTTCCGCGACCAGGAGCATCTCGACGTACTCCTCTTTATCGACAACATTTTCCGTTTCGTGCAAGCGGGCTCGGAGGTGTCCGCTCTTCTCGGCCGCATGCCTTCTGCCGTTGGCTACCAGCCTAACCTGAACACCGAAATCGGCGAGTTGCAGGAGCGCATCACTTCGACGAAGAGCGGATCGATTACTTCGGTGCAGGCCATTTACGTTCCCGCCGACGACTACACGGACCCAGCTCCGGCCGCAACCTTTGCGCATCTGGACGCGACCACCAACCTCAGCCGGCAGATTGTCGAGCGCGGCATCTACCCGGCGGTCGATCCGCTGGCGAGCTCTTCGCGCATTCTCGATCCGCGCATCGTCGGTGCCGAGCACTACGCCGTGGCGCGCGGCGTGAAGTCCATTCTGCAACGCTACAAGGACTTGCAGGACATCATCGCCATTCTCGGCATCGAAGAACTTTCCGATGAAGACAAGCGCACCGTGGCGCGCGCACGCAAGATCGAAAAATTCCTTTCGCAGCCCATGTTCGTGGCCGCGCAGTTTACCGGACTCGAAGGCAAGTACGTCAAGATCGAAGACACGGTGCGCAGCTTCAAGGAAATTGTAGAAGGCAAGTACGACGACGTTCCGGAACAGGCGTTTTACATGGTCGGCACGATCGAGGAGGCTCTCGAAAAGGCCGAAAAGATGAAGGCCAGCGCGTAAACGATAAATGATGCCCGACGACATCGAACTCGTAATCGTTACGCCGGAGAAGCAATTGCTTCGCGGCAAGGTGGCCAACATGCAGATGCCCGCCGAAAACGGGTATTTGGGGATTTTGCCCGGGCACGCGCCACTGATGACGGAACTGGGGATTGGTGAACTGAGTTATCACGACGTGAGCGGGAAGGAATCCACGCATGTCGCCATCGTTCGGGGATTTGCCGAAGTTCTGCCGGACCGCGTCACAGTTCTTGCGGAAACCGCCGAGCGCGCCGAAGAGATCGACGTTCAGCGCGCCAAGGATGCCCTGGCTCGCGCCGAGAAGCGCCTGGCCACCAACGATCCTAATATCGATTGGGACCGCGCCAACATCGCGCTGCAGCGCGCGCTGATCCGCATCCAGGTGGCCACCAAGAAGCGCAGCGCCCTTGTTTCGGGCTCCTGAAGCACCCCTATTGCTTTTCGCGTGACACGGCTTGCGACTTACCTCCAGCGCCAGCATCCAATGGGGTGAAGCTGAACAAACAATGGAACCTATCACCATTTACAGCACCAGGTGGTGCCCGGACTGCTGGCGCGCTAAATCCTTCTTGAAGGAACGCGGCATCAGCTTTCGTGAAGTGAATATAGAGATGGATCCAACCGGGGAAGAAATCGTCATCAAGGCTAACAATGGCCTCCGCAAAGTACCCACACTCGAAGTAGGCGGGCGGTATTTTGCATGCAGCCCTTTCGATGCCGAGCAACTCGCCGAGGAACTCAACATTCCGCTGAATCCTTAGTTCAAAGCAACGCCTCGAGCCCAAACTCCCGTCAACTGCAAACCTTCATCAAACAGCAAAATATCCGCATCGGCTCCCACACGCAGGGAACCTTTCTTGAATTCGATCCCGAGCAAAGTAGCCGGATTCAGCGTCAGCATGCGCACCGCGCTCGGCAAGGTGATTCCCAGCGCCATGATGTTTCGCAAAGCACGGTCTAACGTCAGGGTGCTGCCTGCCAGCACTCCATCGGCGTTCCTGCATACCCCACCACTCACGGTGACTTCAAATCCACCCAGCATGTACTTTCCGTCCGGCATGCCCGTTGCGGAGAGGCCGTCGCTTACGAGAGTTACATGCTCCGCTCCCTTGGCAAGGAGAAGCAGCTTCATGGCGGCTTCTTCGACATGTACGCCGTCGGCGATCAACTCCGCGTTGACGTCCGGCGAAGTGAGCACCGCCGCGATGACCCCTGGATCGCGGTGCGAAAACGGGCGCATGGCGTTGTAGACGTGGGTAGCGCTGTGCGCCCCTCGGGCCATGGCTGCACGGGCTTGCTCGTAGGTTGCATCGGTATGGCCGATTGAAACGACCAGTCCGGCTTGTCGCGCGGCATCGATACAGGGAGCGGCGCCGAGGACTTCTGGAGCAATCGTCAGGATCCTGGCATTGCCCGCAGCAGCTTTGAGGAAACGGTTTAGCGTTTCCGCCGATGGCAGCTGAATCCATTCGGAGGGGTGAACGCCGCGGCGCTGTTTGCTGATGAAGGGCCCCTCGAAATGGATACCCAAGACTTCCGCGCGGGGCTCCTCCGTTTCGTGCTGTTGGGCCATGTATCCAGTGATTCCTTCGACGGCACGGAGAGTCTGTTCCGTGCTGGCTGTTACCGTAGTGGCGACCAGCGATGTGGTGCCATGTTGCGAGACTTTGCGGGTGATCGAGCGTAACGCCGCACTGGTTCCCTCCATGACATCGTGGCCGCCGGCTCCATGGATGTGTATGTCGATAAAGCCGGGAATGGCGGTCTTGTCGGTTGCGAGAATTTCCCGGGCCCCTGCTGGCAAGGTCATGCTCGACCGCGGCCCGATAGCCACGATGGAATCTTCGCGAATCAGGATCCCCGCGTCGTTGATTTCAGTCGTAGGCGTCAGAGCACGACCAGCATGAATGAGAATGGTTGGCATTGCAGCACAACATCGTAACGGAAATGCATCCCGACACAAAACAAAACGGGCGCCCCGATCGGGACGCCCGTTTTGATGAAATGTATGAAGATTTACTTGGTTGCAGCAGCAGCGGCCATGTCGATGCTGGTCAGTTTGAGCGTTTCGCCTTCCACGGTGCCCTTTACGGTCACGTGATGGCCGGCATGCGCCGCCACTTTGTCCTGGGCGTCTACGACATAGACTTTCTTGTCGGCGTCGTTCACGAACACGTACTTCGCGCCATGTTCCTTGACGCACTTGGTCGTGCACTCGCCGGCTTTGTCGTTTGCGCCTTTCACTCCGCACTGGCTGTCAGAAATCCAGCCGGTCCATGAGCCATCGGCCGCCATCGCGAGAGCCCCCGCGAAGAGCGTCGCTGCCATTCCCACTGCAAATCGTACTTTCATGATTTCCCCCTCCAGAAATCCAACTGTAGTTTTGGATCCGCCGGGCCGCCCATTAGCTTGGCACAGCGACGGTCTGGTGTCCAGACACTTCCTAGGACCCATTTTGGAGGAGTCTTATTCCCGGAATAGCGCTAAAAAGAAACGGGAGGATTCTCTGGAATCCTCCCTATGTTGCTGTGCTGTGAAGGAGCTAAAACTGACTTCTGCGGAACTCGCTTACTGCCCAGAGGTTGCGGTGCTGGCCGAGGCTGCTCCCGCGGACTTCGGGACGCTCAGGTAACCTGCGGCGGTAGTCTTGGTAACCTTGTTGACCACCAGTTCCAGGGCCGAGCGGTTCCCGCCAGTGTAGAAGAAGATCGGCTCATTCACGGAGCGATCCTTCTTCTCGAAGCTGTTGTCGTCTGCCAGGACGTTGATGGTGTAACGGTTCTTTTTGGTGTTGGTGTCCTTCAGTTCGATTCGGATGGCGCCAACCTTTGTCGCGCCGCCCTTGCGCTGCACGGTGAACTCGAAGTAATCCCGCTGGCCGATGCGGCGCAGCTGATCGATTTCATCATGGTTCCGTGCGATGAGCGTGCCCATTTCGCTGCGCGCCATCTGAATGCTGTTCTTGGTAGCGTCCAGATCACCCTTTACGCCAGTGACGTCGCCATTCAGCTTGCTAACATCGTCGCTGCTGGCCTTGGTAGCCAGTTCCGCCTTTACGGAAGTCGCCAGGTTGTCAACTTTTTTGTCTACCGCGGTGGTCGCATTCTTGTTCTGTTTGCGCGCTGCGATCAGCTCGCCTTGCGTAAGATTCAGTTTGTCGGTGACCACCTTCACGTCGCTCTGCATCTGCTGGTTAATCTCGTCAGCCTTCGCCAGTTTCTGGCTCAGCGCTTCATTAGCCTGCTTCACGCTGGCTTGCGTCGATTGCTCGACGCTCTTGGCCTGGTTCAATGCGCTCCAGCCCACCCCTAGGCTCAGAAGCGAGAAGCCGCCCAACACTGCCACCGCCAGTCCAACCCAACGGGGTGTGCCGGTCGTGTTGGCCGAATCTTGAAAGTCGCTCATATACTTCGTTTCTCCTTTGGGCTTTTCGCCCTGTGGCATGGAATGCAGCACCCGTTTCGCCAAATGGTTTGATCGCGTCGGCCGCCTCGTAAGTTATTGATAAAATGCCAATTAGAGGTGATAAAAGGGGGCAGGAAGTAAAGTTCCATAAGTACTAGGACCAGTAAAGATTACGTTGTTTGCTCGAAAACCGAACAATTTGCTGTAGTTACTTTTAGGAACCTCGATAGGCGGAAATACACCGGATTCCCTCAGCGAAAAGGAGCGACTAGACAGAACTGCGTGGCGCTAAAGGGCAATATTTCAATAAGTTAGGGATGAAGGGAATCAAGCAGCGCGAAAGCCGGCTTGACCTCCGGCCACGCGTTCGGCGCTGAAATAACGGTCGAGTGTGTTGATGGCTGCGTCCAGAACGAGGTTGCAGTCAGAGCAGGATTCCAAGTGGCGCCTGATCTCGACCTCAACCGACGACGACAGCCGTCCCTCTAAGTACCAACAAATCAAATGGATGGTGTCTTTACAGCTCATTTCCCCCGTCCCCCCAGATTCCCAAAGACTATGCTTCCGCCCGCTGAGGAATGTGCATTTCTGGAGCCAAACCTAGCTTTCGCGGTCCAAAATATTATCTGCTGATAAATCAGAAGCTTAGCGAGGGTTACTAAGCGCCTCGGCTCTGAGAGTGTGGCGTGTCTTGATAAAGATTACATGTGAAGTGGTTCAAATGCGCAGAATCTCGTCATAAATGGCACTACCTCTGGGGGGTTACTGTCATTTCCCGCAGGGCTTGGATCCGCTTCTCCAGCGGCGGATGGGTACTGAAGAGAGAGGATAAGCCCCCGCTGCCGAACAACGGCTTTACGATGCACAATGCTGAGGTCGATGGAGAAACAGAAGTTGTGGGGATGCGCTGGTTGTACGCTCCCAGCTTTTGTAAAGCGCTGATCAAGCCGTAAGGCTGCCCCACCATGCGCGCTCCGGTTTCATCGGCGGAGTATTCGCGCTGGCGTGAAAGTCCAAATTGCAGAAACATGGCGCCTATCGGTGCCAAAATCATAATGAGCAGTCCGAGAATACCGCTTCCACGATTCCCTTCACTGTCGCGCTCACCAAAGCCAAACCAGTATCCCATCCGAGGAATCCACATAATGGCCCCGGCAAGAGTCGCGGCAACCGAACTGATGAGAATGTCGTAGTTGCGGACATGCGAAAGTTCGTGGGCAATCACGCCTTCGAGTTCGTCATCGTTCATCAATTCAAGCAGGCCCTGGGTGACCGCCACTGAGGCATGCTGAGGATTGCGCCCCGTCGCGAAAGCGTTCGGAGCGGCTTCCGGAACCACGTAGAGCTTCGGCATGGGGAGGCGCGCCTTGCCCGCAAGACGTTCCATCACTTCATGGAGCCTCGGTACCTGCTCACGCGAAACCCGCCGCGCGCCACTGGACGCAAGCGCGATCTGGTCTGAGAAGAAATACGCGAACGCGTTCACGCAGATAGCGATGCCCAAGCCAAGAGTCATCCCGTTCCGCCCGCCAAAAACCTGCCCCACGAACATGAGCAAGAGCGTGAGAGCGACCAGCAAAAACGTTGTCCGAAAAATTCTCATTCTGTCTATTCCATTCTAATCGTATGTCACGTGCAATCAAGTTGTACTAACGGAAGCGTCCAGACTTTCTCCCCTTATCAGTTAAATTCCGGCCGCGACAGCAGGTTGTTTTGCCGGCGCTCGTTCAAAGCGCATGGCGTCTTTCTGTCCGTCGCGGTCGACACGGACATGATCGCCGGGCAACACCTTGCCTTCCAAGATCTGCAGCGCAAGAGGGTCCTGAATGAGCCGCTGAATAGTTCTGCGCAGCGGCCGAGCACCGTAGGCGGGATCATAACCTTCGCGCAGTAACAATTCTTTCGCTGCCGGCGTCAGCTCCAGCGTAATCTGCCGCTCCACAAGCAGTTTCTCGACACTCTTCAGCAGCAGGCCGACGATGCGTTCCAAATGTTCTTTCCCGAGCGGATTGAAAATCACAATCTCATCGATGCGGTTGATGAATTCCGGCCGGAACGACGCGCGCAAGGCTTCCATGGCTTCCTTTCGCGCACGCTCCGGATCTTTGTTCGCCAAGTCAAAGATCGCCGTGGACCCGACGTTGCTGGTCATCACCAGCACGGTGTTCCGGAAGTCCACCGTACGGCCTTTGCCGTCGGTGAGGCGCCCGTCCTCCAGAATCTGCAACAGCACATTGAACACATCCGGATGAGCTTTCTCGATTTCGTCAAACAACACAACCGAATACGGATGGCGGCGCACCTGCTCCGTGAGCTGCCCGCCTTCCTCGTAGCCAACGTAGCCGGGGGGCGCGCCAATGAGCCGCGACACGGAGTGCTTCTCCATGTACTCGCTCATGTCGATGCGAATCATCAATTTTTCATCGTCGAAGAGAAACTCTGCCAGTGCCCGCGCCAGCTCCGTTTTGCCCACGCCGGTAGGTCCGAGAAAAATGAAGGAACCAATCGGCCGCTTGACGTCCGAGAGGCCTGCGCGGCTGCGCCGCACGGCGTTCGAAACGCGGCCCAGGGCGTCGTCCTGGCCGATAACCCTCTGCCGTAGCCGCTCTTCCATGCGCACCAGCTTCTGCGCTTCGCCTTCGAGCAACCGGCCGGTGGGAATTCCCGTCCACTTGCTCACCAGTTTCGCGATGTCTTCTTCATCCACTTCTTCCTTCAGCATGGGCGCATCTTTTTGCACCGCAGCGAATCGCTCTTGCGCCTGCTTCAAGTCACGCTCCGCGGCTGCAATCTTGCCGTAGCGGACTTCCGCCACTTTGGCCAGTTCGCCGGCGCGTTCATATTTCTGCTCCTCTGCTTTAAGCTGCTCAATCTGTTCCTTGAGCTTGCGGATTTTTCCTATGGCCTCTTTCTCCGCCTGCCACCGTGCCTTTCGCCCGCTGGAGTCTTCCTTCAACACCGCCAATTCCTTTTCGATCTGCTTGCGCCGCTCTTTCGAGTGCGCATCGCTTTCTTTCAACAGCGCCTGGCGTTCAATTTCAAGTTGCATGATACGCCGCTCGATTTCGTCAATCACCACGGGCAGGGAATCGATCTGCATGCGCAGGCTCGCCGCCGCTTCGTCGATCAAGTCGATGGCCTTGTCCGGAAGGAATCGGTCTGAAATATAACGATTGGAAAGCGTGGCTGCCGCGAGAATCGCCGCATCCTTGATGCGCACACCGTGATGCACCTCGTAGCGCTCCTTCAGTCCGCGCAGAATCGCGATACTGTCTTCGACGGTCGGCTCGCTCACTAGCACGGGCTGGAACCGGCGCTCCAGAGCAGGATCTTTCTCGATGTATTTCTTGTATTCGTTGAGCGTCGTGGCGCCGATGGCACGCAGCTCACCTCGCGCCAGTGCCGGTTTGAGCATGTTGGACGCATCCATGGCGCCTTCCGCGGCGCCTGCTCCCACCAGGGTGTGGAGTTCGTCGATGAACAGAATAATTTGCCCTTCGGCTTCAGTGATTTCCTTCAAAACGGCTTTCAGCCGGTCTTCAAATTCGCCGCGGAATTTTGCCCCCGCCACCAACGCTGCCAGGTCCAAGGCCACCAGGCGCTTGGTCTTCAACACATCCGGCACGTCACCGGAAATGATTCGTTGCGCCAAGCCTTCTACAATCGCGGTTTTCCCAACGCCAGGCTCGCCGATCAGTACCGGGTTGTTTTTCGTGCGCCGGGCCAGAATCTGCATCACACGGCGAATTTCTTCGTCACGTCCGATTACCGGGTCGAGCTTTGATTTGCGCGCCAGCTCCGTCAAGTCACGAGCATATTTTTCAAGGGATGCGTACGTAGACTCGGGATTTTGCGAGGTCACGCGCTGCGTTCCGCGCACACCTGTCAAAGCTTGAAGAATGGATTCGTGGGAAGCGCCCAGCCGTTTCAATAGTTGCCCAGTCGGGTCGCGGTCCTGCGAGGCAATCGCTAGAAAAAGGTGCTCCGTGGAGACATACTCGTCTTTGAAGCTATCCGCTTCCTTGAACGCGCGCTCCAGCACGTCGTTCAACGAACGCCCCATATGCTGCTGAGCAAAACCCTGCACTTTTGGCAACCGTGCAATCTCACGGTCAATTTCTTGCGACAGCGCTTCGCTGCGAACTCCCAGGCGCGCGAGAAGCGGCGACACCACACCATCAGCTTGCGTCACTAGAGCCGCGAGCAAATGCAGAGGCTCAATCTGCTGGTTTTCGTGGCGCGCGGCGACTTCCTGGGCGCTTTGCACCGCCTCTTGGGCCTTGACGGTCATTTTCTCAAATCGCAACATAGCAACCTCGTTTTCAGCGATTGTTTAGAAAGAGGGACTGGCACTCTCGCCAGCCCCTAATTTACCGCTGCACTGCAAGGCTCGGCCAGAGTTACTTGGCGGAAGCAGATGCGGCCATCGCCGGAGTCCCGACGTTGACCTTGATCTGCTTGGGCTTGGCTTCCTCGCGCTTTGGAATGTTTAGCGTGAGGACACCGTTCTGGTAGTCGGCCTTGATTGCTTCTGAGTTCACGGTGTTGGCAAGAGTGAAACTGCGGGCGAAGCAGCCGTAGGCGCGCTCCACACGCAGATAGTTCTCTTCGTTCACCTTCTTCTCGAACTTGCGTTCACCACGAATCGTCAGAATGTTGTTCTCCACGCGGATGTCCAGATCCTTGGGATGGACTTCCGGCAGGTCGGCCTTGACGACCAGTTCATGTTCGGTTTCGTAGATGTCAACCGAAGGCGCCCAGGCCGTGAGGCTGGACTCTTCGCCTTTGCGCTCGAAGACATCGCTGAACAGCCGATTGACTTGGTCCTGCAGGGAAGTGGTCCCGCGGAAGGGTTCCCACCGAGTAAGAGTTCTCATGTTTCAAGCACCTCCTATGGTGACTGTAGACGCATGATAAAATATGAGTGTATATTTGTCAAGTACGAATTTTGACCCACAAGGAAACTCAATAAATCATTACGTATCAACTGTTTATGACAGGTACGGTACAATGGGGAGAATTGTTCTCTTTCTTGGATTTCTGGTCAAGGAGCTGACCAGACGAACAATAGTTTGTTTTGCTTACGCTAGTGGGTTTGCTGTTAAACTGCCGCCTCCCATGCGTTTGGATGAGCTTGACTATCATCTTCCCCGAGAGCAAATCGCGCAGCGTCCCTTAGACCGTCGCGAGGCTTCGCGGCTCCTATTCCTGAATCGTGCGTCTGGAGTTTTCGAGGATCGCTCGTTCACGGATTTCCCCGGTTTGCTGCGAGGCGACGAACTTCTCGTGCTGAATAATACGCGGGTGATCCCAGCTCGCTTGTTCGGAAGACGCGCCGGTGTCCATTCGCAGCCACCGTCGCGGGCCACAAAATCGGAGCATCTAACAGGAAAAGTCGAAATTTTCCTCACCCACGAACTCGATTGCGAGATTTGGGAAGCACTGGTTCGCCCTGGACGCAAAATGCAGGTTGGGGAGCGGGTTCTCTTCGGCGGGGGCGAACTGGAAGCCGAGGTACTCTCGCGCGGTCAGCTAGGCTTGCGCGCGCTGCGATTTATTTCTCATGACCAAAGCAGCGTGAGCCAGCACTTCGAGCGCCTCGGACATGTTCCTCTTCCGCCGTACATCGAGCGAGCGGATGAAATTTCTGATCGCGAACGCTATCAAACCGTTTTCGCCAAACGTCCCGGAGCGATTGCAGCTCCCACGGCCAGTCTTCACTTCTCAACGGAAATTCTCGAGAGAATTCGCGAGCGGAGGGTAGAGATTTGCGAACTCACGCTGAACGTAGGCCTCGGCACGTTTCAGCCGATCCACAGCGAAACGCTCGAAGGCCACGTAATGCATTCCGAGGGCTACGAGATTCCCGAAGGAACTGCGGAACGCATTGGCGTGGCGCGCGAAGCCGGGCGCCCCGTTCTGGCCATTGGTACGACTGTAGTGCGAGCCTTGGAAGACTCCGCTCTGCGCGCGGCCGAATCAGGTTCAGCGAACTTGGTGCTTTCCGGCAAAGCTGAAGCACGCTTGTTCATCGTGCCGGGGTTTCAGTTCCGTGTCGTAGAAGGCCTGCTAACAAACTTTCATTTACCGCGTTCCACGTTGCTTGCCTTGGCGTGCGCTTTCGCCGGCCGTGAGAATGTTCTGAGGGCCTATAAGCACGCCGTCAAGGCAGGCTACCGCTTTTACAGCTATGGAGATTGTATGTTGGTCCGTTAAAGCTTGGAGAGAGCGTTTGCGGATTTAGCACGAACTTGCGCGAGCACAGCGCAAAAAAGGCAGCAACGCACTTATTCCCCACAAACGGATCTTGTTACCTCAGTAGTTATGCTCCAGAGGGTGACAAGCAGAGAGGCCACCAAGTGCGCGGGGCAGCCTCTCTCTCGTCCATTCAAAAGGAGTCACGAAATCTCCCCTTCTATTCGCTGAAGACGAAAACACGAGTCTGGCCAGCAAAACGGACTTCCCTAACCTGGCCATTTTCCCCGACCAGGATGGAATCATAGGCGGCCTTGGCGCTGCGGTCTTCCCACCGTCCTTCGGATTCGGCAACGACCTGTTTGCCTTTTTGCACGGTGGCTTTGTTTCCGTCAATTTCCAAACGGTACTCTCCGGCCCGCAAATCGGTTTTGCCGAGTTTCGCGGCCTGCGCAATGTTGATGGTTTTGGCAAAGGGCTTCGCAAAAGCCGGCACTGCCAATGCGGTGGCGGCCAGCAAAGCCATGCTGCGGACAAATGAATTTGATTTCATGCGTGTCAACTCCCTTTCAAACACGATCGAGTCAGCCGCATTACTGGCGCTCATTGGCCAGACGGAGTTGACACGCATGTGACGGACGAGTACTCTCGCCCGTGAAGACACCTACTCTTCCTGGACTAACGGCCGGAAAGACTGCGTGTCACGACCCCGCGGCTGCCACCGCGGGGTTTTTCTGAATCTCGCCAAGAACAGCCTGCGAGCGGTTGCATCCGTATAGACGAATCACCGGGGACGAATGTTTCGTATCGCAACCAAAAAATTTGTTTTCATTCGAATCAAGCATCTGCAGTCAATCTTTATTTTGCCTCATCTGCTCAAGTTGGCATCTATCGTGTCTTAATGACGCATAAAGAAATGGGTGTTTGTTTAAAAGCTGCCGTTTTTCTGAGTGCTGCCGTCACGATTTGCCGGGTTTTGTGCGTCGCGCCGTGCATCGGCGCAATTGTTCATTTATTGTTCATTTATACTCGGTGTCACTTTTCGGATAGTGAGAATGCGGATTCTTATTCTCAGTGATTTACACTCGAACGCTACTGCACTCGACGCCGTCCTTGACGCAGCGAAAGGGCGCTGGGATGCTTCCGTCTGTCTTGGCGACGTTGTCGGCTATGGCCCCGATCCCAATGAAGTCACAGCCCGCTTGCGCGAACTCCGCACGCAGACCATTCGCGGAAATCACGACAAAGCGGTTACTGGGTTGATGGCCACGGAAGATTTCAATCCCGTTGCGAAATCTGCTGTGGATTGGACGCGTGCGCAGCTCAAGCCCGAACACCTCGCGTGGTTATCGGCGTTGCCTCGAGGACCGCTGGCGACCGATGGCATAGTGCTCGTCCACGGCGCTTTTCAGGATGAAGACGAATACGTGTTCACTCCCGCGCAGGCACTCGACGGATTACTGGACTCCACTGCGGCCGTCACGTTTTTCGGGCACACCCATCACCAGGGCGGCTTTTCCTATCAGGACTCGCAATTGGAAGTCCTGCAGATTCGCCCTCGCGCCGGCGAATCGTTTGCCGCGCTGCACACCGAGCTTCCGCGCCGCTATCTGCTGAATCCTGGTTCGATCGGACAGCCGCGTGACGGCGATCCGCGCGCTGCTTTTGCGATTGCTGACCTGGAGCACCAGATTATTGAGTTTTGGCGGGTGCCATACGATATTTCCGTCGTTCAGGAACGCATGCGCGCCGCGCACCTTCCGGAACCACTGGTTCAGCGACTCGTCGTGGGCCGCTAAAGGGCTGAGAATTACTGACCACACCTATTTTCTTTCGCGTAGAAGTTTTCTGCACACGGCTTCTGTCTCATAGGTAGAATAACTCCCCCGGCAGATGGGGTACGAACAGTGCAGCCTACAAATTTTTCCGTCACTATTCGCCAAGCAGGGGCGATTTCTCTTCTCGATGTTTCGGGGCGCCTGACGTCCTACGAGACCGGTGCCTTGCGCGAAACCATTTCCCACCTGTTGAAGCAGGGCCGAAAGAACATCGTCCTGAATTTAGGCGCATTGCAATACCTGGACAGTTCCGGGATCGGCGAGCTCGCCAGGATTTATGTCTCGGTGGTGAAAGTGAGTGGCCAGATGAAAGTGGTCGGCTTGTCGCCGAAAGTGGAAGAAATTCTAAAGATTACTCAGCTTTATCAGGTTTTCCCGGAATTCCCGAGCGAAGAGGCCGCGCTGCAGAGTTTTCCGGAATCCGGCCGCAAAGAAACCATTTAAATCTATAAACTCAAAAAATTGCCCTAAAAGGAGAGAAGCGGTTAAGGCATTAGCCTTAACCGCCTCCCGGGGTGTGTCCTCGAAGTGGTATTGATAGGTTAGATGGCCGCCAGCCAAAAAGGTTTCCCTGGGAACAAACTTTTTTTGAAAAAATCGATTTAGCAGCGTAAATCTCAATAAAACAAATACTTACGCCACCGTTCGTCGCGGTGTCCGATCAGCCGCATCAGCTGCCGGGAGGTGTGCAGAGTAAACGGCCGGGGTCTTCGCGCCAGTTTAAGTCCGGCTTCTTCTGGGGTCCGGTCACCCTTGTTATTATTGCAGCGGTAGCAGCAGGCCACCAGGTTTTCCCAGCTGGAACGCCCGCCCCGCGACCGCGGTACAACGTGGTCCAGCGTCAATTCCGAGCTTGGAAATACCCGTACGCAGAACTGGCACGTGTTGCGGTCCCGCAACAAGATATTCTTGCGCGAAAGCGCACGGCTCTGTTGCGGAATATGCCGGTAGGCAAGCAACCGGATCACGGAAGGCACTTTGTGCGCATGCGCCGCGGAATGCACTTCCGCGTTGTGCATCTCTTCCGCCTGGGCCACACCCTTCAGCATCAACACCATCGCGCGCCGCACCGCCGTCACGTTAATTGGCTCGTATGTCGCGTTCAGCACCAGCACCGGCTCTTGCATCAGGGATGCACGCCGCGGCGAAATTAAGTTGTGGGATCTACTGCCAGCGGGACCCTCGGAACCGGGCATGGCCTCGCCCATGGCTTCCGGGGTGTAGCGCCCCCGGGAATCCACCGACATGTGCCGGTTTGCTCCCATCGCGCCTTCTACCACCTATCTTACCACTCTCTGGTGCCTGGCAGGGGGTTTCTGATGGCCGCGCCGCGGTTAGCCCAATCAACGATTTGCCTGCGGCATCGCGCAGCGCTCGTGCACAGGCAACCCGCGTCGCTCCAGTTGTCAATACATTATCTACCAGTAGGACGCGTAGATTGTCAACTTGGCTGCCTGGACGTGTGGCAAAAGCGCCACGCACAGACTCCCAGCGCTCATGATTGTATCCCCGCTCGAGTTCTCGTTCGCGATGTAGTGGTACTGGAACCACTACGTCCGCGGCGATCGCATGGCCCTCAGCGCTCACTATTTCAGCGAGCCGGTCTGCAAAGCACGCCCCCAGCGGCTCAATCTGCTCGAATTTCAGCAGCAGAATCGCCCGCACCACCGCGTTTTCGTACAACGCAAAACTACGCGCCCTCGCAAAGGCATACTTTTTGTCCTGGCAAGCGGGGCAGAGCAGCGGCTGCTCCGGTTCCCGATTCAATCCGGGCAGCGGCCGCCCACAAACCTCGCATAAGATGCCGAGCACAGGTGCAAAGGATGAAAGGCATTCTTCGCATAGAGGAACCTGGCTGGCGCTCGTCAGCAGCCTGTCGCAGATGCGGCATCCGGAAGGAAAGAATACACTGACGACCGCATCACTGATCTCCCCATAGCCAGCCCCGGCCATGTCGAAACCAACCGCGCACACTTCCGCGCCGAGTTGGCGCCATGCTACTGGATGACCTTCCGCCTCCCACGACAGCGCCAATCTACTCTTTTTATGCCTTAATTAAAGAAGGAATGTATGTCGCAGGAATCGAGCTTTCGCGTGCCCGGTAGTGGCGGGTCTTCAGACCCGCACTCCTAGTCTTCCTTAGCCTCATTGCAGCAATCCCTGCTCCGTCTTCTCCTGGCAGGCGATACAGTGCTTTGCCCACGGCACAGCTTCCAGCCGCTTCTGCTGCAGTTCCTCCTGGCAATTCGCACACACGCCGTACTCATCGGCCTGGATACGCTTCAGCGCCGCATCGATCATATTCAG
>WNFR01001633.1_pt1 | contig 23508 bp, 15 predicted proteins | sample 5400221 | NCBI WGS metagenome assembly WNFR01 (sample SAMN13153357, study PRJNA577476) | soil metagenome | isolation source: 40 cm soil under Madrone tree | place: USA:California | collected 2016-06-14 | reverse complement strand
GTGGGTGTCCGAGGAGGCCCCGGTTGTGATCAATGGAAATGGGCGACGAAGTTTCTGGGGTCGCGGGAACGGCGTCGCCAGCGATCGGGAGAAGATCGAGATCTAAGGCAAACATATGTACAAAGAGTTTTTTGGACTTCGGGCCAACCCGTTCAACGTCAATCCGGATCCGCGCTATCTCTATCTGACGCGGCACACGGAAGAGGCCCTGGCATGCCTCACGTACGGCATCCAGAGCCGCAAGGGTTTCGTGCTGCTGACGGGCGAGGTGGGTACTGGCAAGACGACATTGATCAACAAGTTGCTGGAGTGGCTGCGGTTGCAGCAGGTGGCGACCGCATTCATCTTCAACTCGCGCCTTGACGTACCGCAGTTTCTGGATTTCATGATGGCGGACTTCGCCATTCCGTGCGATTCGAAGTCGAAGAGCCAGGTTCTGCAACGTCTTTATAACTGGCTGCTCGACCGTTATCGCGCGGGCGAAACTGCTGTGCTCATCATCGATGAGGCGCAGAACCTGTCGGATGAAGTACTGGAAGAAATCCGGATGCTGACCAATCTGGAAACCTTCACAGAGAAACTGCTGCAAATCGTACTCGTAGGACAACCGGAACTGGAACAGCGTCTGAAGCAGCCCCAGTTGCGGCAATTGCGGCAACGGCTTACATTGCGCGCCAAGACGCATCCGTTCAATGTCGAGGAGACCAGGTCGTATATCAATCAGCGCCTGCGCATCGCCGGTTCCAACGGCGATCAAATCTTCGAGCCTGAAGCGGTCGCGGCGCTTTACCGTTACTCGATTGGCGTGCCGCGTGTGATCAACCTCTTATGTGAACACTGCCTGGTGAGTGCATTCGTAGACCAGAAGAAAACGGTTTCAGCCGAAATTGTGGATGCGGTCGCCAAGGATTTTGACCTGGGCGACGGGATCGCGGGCGGAGCTATGACGCCGGTGGTTCCAGAAACGTCTTCCGAAAAGTTTGACCTGGTAGAAGCTCTTCGTACCCTGGCGACACTAGCTGACAAGATCCGTCAATCCGAACATGAACTCCCCAAGGAGAGAAAAATATGAGCCGAATCCATGACGCTTTAAAACGCGCCGAACAGGACCGAGCAACTTCAATGGGGGGACACGTCGAGCCTGCCTTGGAAAGGCCAGAACTGCAACCGGTCAGCATGCCGGAGTATGCGCAAACACAAACTGCAGTGATGCCTTCGATATCGCCGTCGGCGTTCAATTACGAAACTCTGCTCTCGCGCTGCCCGGTGGCGGAATGGAACCCAGACGAGCGCACCATGCTGTTTTTCAAGGACGACGAAAACCGGAGAGGCGCGGAAGAATTTCGCACCCTTCGATCGCGGCTCTATCAGATTCGCGAGAAGCTGCCTTTGAAGCGGCTAATGGTGACCAGCGCGCTGCCGAAAGAGGGTAAGTCGTTTGTGGCCGCCAACCTGGCCCAGGTCATTGTGCGACAGCACGGCAGGCGCGTCCTGTTGATTGACGCCGACCTGCGCAGCCCGGGCATGCACCGTCATTTGGGGGCGTCTCAGACCCCGGGATTGTCCGACTACCTGCTTGGAGAATGCGACGAGTTGTCGGTCATACAACGCGGTCCAATGGACAACCTCTTCTTCGTGCCTGCTGGACGTCAGGCGACCGGCGCGCCCGAATTACTGGCTAATGGACGCCTGAAGCTTCTGATGCAACGGGTCGAGCCCTTGTTCGACTGGATCATCATGGATACGCCGCCGGTCATTCCGGTTGCCGATTCCACATTGCTGGCAAATTTCTGCGAGGGAGTCCTAATGGTCGTACGGTCGAACTCCACTCCCTCGGATCTGGCTCGGAAGGCTCGCGAGGAATTCCAGGACAAGCTGCTGCTCGGAGTAGTGCTCAATGGCATACCGGCCGATCAGCTTCCGCAGTCCAGGTATTACTACGGCGAGGCAGCAACGACTCACGCGTAAAACGAACCGAGGGCATGGGTGATCCGGCTTTTCAATGTCTATTACCCGATTCGCACACTGATCCTGCTCGCAGGAGAGGCGCTGATTGTATGGACCTCGTTCCTGCTGGGGGCGGTGCTCGAACTTCGGGAAGATAGTTACCTGGTGCTGAACTACGAAGGTGGGTACATAAAAATCTTCGCGGTTACGGCCGTGGTACTGCTGTGTTCCTATTGGTTTGATCTGTACGATACCGCCCGCCTGACTACTAAGGGCGAACTTTTCTTCCGTTTGTTGCTTGTGCCGGGGTTGCTGGCCTTCCTGCTCGCCGCCGTAAGTTACGTTCGTCCCAATTATGTGCTAGGGAATGGTTCCTCGGAGTTGGGTCTGTTGATCTTGACGGTCGCCATGATCGGCTGGCGGCTAGGGTTTGGTTGGCTGGTGCAATTGCCGATCCTGGTAGAGCGTATCTATGTGCTTGGAACAGGCGAGCGGGCGCAGCGTCTGGTGCTGGGCTTGCGGCAAAATCCGGAACTGGGTGTCGAGGTGGCCAGTTGGACGGGGAAACTGGAAGGCGCAGTGACGCGCGACTCGGTAGCGTCGCATTTGATGGACACCGTCCATCGACAAAAGGTGCACCGAGTGATCGTGGCCATGCCGGATCGGCGCGGCACGATTCCGATGCGGGAGTTGCTTGACCTTCGCTTGCTAGGCGTGAAGATCGAAGAAGCGACGTCGTGGCTGGAGAAGATGTCGGGGAAAATCGAGGTCGAGAACCTTTACCCGAGCTGGCTGATTTTTGCCGAAGGCTTCAAGCGAAGTTCCATGTTTATCGTTGTGCGGCGAGTGCTTTCCATTGTGATATCGCTTCTCGGCTTGGTTGCGAGCGCACCGCTATGGCCGCTGCTGATGCTGGTCATCAAACTCGATTCTCCCGGACCGGTGTTCTACACCCAGCGGCGAGTCGGGAAGGGTGGAGGCGTTTTTCGAGTCGTAAAATTTCGCACGATGCGCCAGGATGCGGAAGCCGCCAATGGTCCGCAATGGGCTGGCACGAACGATCCGCGAATCACGCGCGTAGGCAGGTTTCTCCGCTCCTCCCGGCTGGATGAGATTCCGCAATTGTGGTGCGTCCTGAAAGGCGACATGGCGTTCGTGGGGCCGCGGCCGGAACGTCCCGAATTCGTAGAGTCGCTTACGAAGGAAATCCCATATTACGGAGTGCGGCACATTGTTCGTCCTGGGCTGACGGGATGGGCGCAGATCAAATACAAGTACGGCAGCACGGTCGAAGATGCACGCGAGAAACTGCAGTACGACCTGTTTTATATCAAGAACGCGTCGATCGGGCTGGACCTGCTGATTATGTTTCAAACCATCAAGACCGTCCTGCTGCGGCGGGGGGCGCAATGAAATGGATGTTCTGGATTGCGGCGGCTGCGATCGGTTACGCGTATATCGGGTACGTGGCCTGGTTATGGGTACGAAGCCATTGGGCGCCGCGTCCGGTGCGTCGTGGAGCGATCGAACCGACGGTATCGGCGGTAATGGTGGTCCGGAATGAAGAGGCTGTGCTTGCCCGGAAAATTGAAAATTTACTGACGCTTGACTATCCGGCGGAGAAGATGGAAATCGTGGTGGTCTCCGATGGATCGACTGATGGTACGGGAACAATACTTCACGAGTTTGCAGCGAAGGCGGGCGTGCGATCCCTACTGAAATCGGAATCGCAGGGCAAGGCGCTCGGATTGAATGATGCCATCAAGATGGCGAGCGGAGAGATTCTGCTGTTAACCGACGCGCGCCAGTCAATCGAGCCCGCTGCGCTGCGGTTGCTGGTCGAAAATTTTTCCGACCCCGCCGTCGGTTGTGCGAGTGGCCAATTGATGCTGGGCGATCCCGCGCAGGGAGAGACGGGGAAAGGCATGGGCTTGTACTGGCGCATCGAGAAGAAGATTCGCGAGATGGAGTCGGCGTCCGGGTCGGTCGCAGGCGCGACCGGAGCGATCTACTGCGCTCGCCGGGAGTTGCTCGATTCGTTGCCGGCGGGAATTATTCTTGATGACGTACTGCTGCCCATGCAGGTGGTGTGCAAAGGAGCCCGGGTGATTTTTGATTCCCGCGCGCGCGCCTGGGATTCGCCGGACTTGGGCGGAGCTCGCGAGTTTTCCCGCAAGGTTCGGACTTTGAGCGGGAACTATCAACTCTTGCAATTGGCTCCGTGGCTTCTCAGTTCAAGAAATCCGATCCGATTTGAGTTTGTTAGCCACAAACTTTCGCGCCTGGTAGCTCCATTCGCGTTGGTCGCGCTGCTGGTGGCGTCCCTGTTCTTGCCGCAGCCTGGGTATCGCGCGGCACTGATCGCGCAGCTGGCGTTCTATGCGTTGGCCGTGGTGGCGATAGTGGACGTTAAGATCGGTCCCTTGTCGCGGATCGCGGATCCGGCGCGCACGTTTGTGGTCTTGAATTCCGCCGCTCTGGTGGCGTTCGTCAATTTCGTTACGGGCAGAAAGGCGGTTTGGGTCCGCTGACTGCCATGCGAATTCTCTGGGTCAAAGCCGATAAGCTCCTGCCCGTTGAAAACGGTGGGAACATCCGCACGTACCACATCTTGCGGCATCTATCGTTGCGGCACGAGCTCACGTTCTACTCGTACTACGGGGGTGAGCCAGATAAAGCCTACGAACGGGAGTTGCAGCAGCGCTTGCCTGGGTCGGTCTCAGTATGTACCGGCAAGCGGGAGCTGTCCGGGATTTCGCGCGGCCTGGATTACCTGGTCCACCTTAATTCGCAGCCACCGTATGCAGTGAGCCGTTTCGCCAGCTTCAAAGTGCAAGACCAGTTGCGCGCGTGGTTCCGGGAACAACGTTTTGATGTAGCCGTATGCGATTTTCTGGATGCTGCCGTCAATTTTCCGGGACGCCTGAACATTCCCTGTGTGCTGTTTCAGCACAATGTGGAGAGCGAGATCTGGCGGCGTCATTCGGAGACGGCGAGCAATCCCGTGAAGAAGGCGATGTACGGGATGGAATTCGGAAAAATGCAGCGCTATGAACGGATCGTAGTGCGCAAGTTCCAGCACACGGTGGCGGTATCCGAGAGCGACCGCGCGCTGATGATGGAATGGGTTGATGGAAATCGCGTCACAGTTGTGCCGACGGGCGTGGATCTCGCCCAGTACCGGCCCAATCCAGACGAGTCCGAGCCTGGCCCTGTGGTCACATTTGTCGGAGCTATGGATTGGGAACCGAATGTGGATGGCGTGGAATACTTCACCAGCGAAATTTGGCCGGCTATCAAGGCGGACGTGCCGGAAGCGCGGCTCCGCATAGTAGGACGGAATCCGGACCGGCGGGTGAAGAAATGGGCGTCGGAGTCGATTGAAGTTACAGGACGTGTGCCTTCGGTGGTGGAATATCTGCATCGGTCGGCGGTAGTGATCGTGCCGTTGCGAATCGGCGGCGGAACGCGCTTGAAAATTTACGAAGCGATGGCCACGGCGAAAGCCGTGGTTTCGACCACCGTCGGAGCGGAAGGATTGGATGTTCATCACGGCCGTGACATCATGCTGGCCGATGACAGCCACTCTTTCGCTCAGGCAGTCATCATGCTTCTGCGCGACCGCGAATTGCGACGTCGCTACGAACGGGCAGCCGCTGAGACGGCGGCTCGGTGCGATTGGCCGGCAATTGGCGAGCGCTTCCAGGAAGTCCTGCACTCTGTAGTGGCGCGGAAGAACGCGAAGATGGGTGCGATTCCTGCGCGTACGGCGTAAAGAAGAGAGGGTTTGTGGCGATGGGCGATAACGGCACGGCAGTGGCGACGGACATACTGGGGCGGCGGAAGTTAGCCCCTGTCGCCGACTCTACCAAGGGCGCCTTCTTCTGGCTGGCTGCTTTCTTTTTCGTGTATTGCGCGCGGCCGGGGGATTGGATTCCCGGGTTTAAGTACGCGCCGCTCGCGAAAATTACGGCGATTCTGGCCATGTGGGGATTGTTCTCCAGCCTGGGGCACACCAAGCGCACGTTCAAGGACTTACCCAAAGAAGGCAAGTATCTGCTGGCCATGATTGGCCTGCTTTTTGTCAGCGGTTTTCTTTCTCCGATCTGGAAGGGCGGCGCCGTCTCCCGCACCCTCGATATCTCGAAGGTATTCGTGGCCTGGGCTCTGACGTTTTTGCTGATCACGACCTTTGATCGCCTGCGACGGATTATCTATATCCAGGCTGCGTCGGTGGTGGCTATTTGTATCATCTCCATCATCAAGGGTCATGACATGCCACGCCTGGAAGGCGTTCTGGGCGGCATCTACTCCAATCCCAACGATCTGGCCTTTGCCATCGTGCTGTCCCTGCCTCTTGCCCTCGCCTTTTTTGTCACGGCCAAGAGTAACTTTGTGAAGCTCGTCTGGTTGTTTGGCATGTTGTGGATGATGGCCGCCCTCTTCCTGACTGCCTCTCGCGCCGGATTCATCGATCTGGTAATTTGCGGCTCAGTGACCTTGTGGCATTTCGGCATTCGAGGCAAGCGTTATTATCTGATCGTGGGAACGGCGGTCCTGGGCGTGGTACTGATGGCAACCGTCGGGGGCAAACTCTACGACCGCTTTTCGGCGCTAAACGGCGAGAGTAGCACTGACCAGTCCGCCTATGGATCTTACCAGGACCGCAAATACCTGATGCTGCGTGCCCTTAACGGCATCGAACACTATCCGATTTTGGGCGTGGGCGTGGGTAATTTTGTGACCTATTCCGGGATCTGGCACGAAGTGCACATGACCTACCTTCAGATCTGCGTGGAGGGTGGTATTCCGGCGCTGATCTTGTACCTGATGTTTTTTGGGCGCGGGTTCAAGAACCTGAAAGTTCTCCTCAAGACCAAGAATCTTGATAGCGACATCGTCCTGTTTGTGGGAGCGCTGCATAGTTCGCTGATCGGATTCATTGTGGGAGCGCTCTTCGCGCCCGAGGCGTATCAGTTCTTCCCGTATCTAGCCGTTGCGTTTACAGCGACCCTGTTTCAGATCGTGAAAGAGCGGGAACTCGCAGCAAAACCCGGCCCGGCGTCCCCTCCGCCGAAGAAGCCGCGTCATTTCCTGGAGACCTATGCCGACTACGGAAGAACGGGTGCAGTCACCCCTGTCCGCTGACCTGCAGGCCATTTTGCGATGCCTGAGTTGTGGTTCCAAACTTGAAAGTGACCAGGCCGGAGGTTTTGCCTGCCCGGCCTGCAGGCGCACCTATCCCAACGTGCGTGGCATCGCCCGTTTCGTTGAGGCGCAGGACTATGCCGCCAGTTTTGGTTTTCAATGGCACCGGTATCAGAAGACGCAGCTCGGCGAAAATGACGTCAGGGGCTCGGAAAGCCAGTTTGAGATGAAGACCGTTCTTCGGAAACACGAATTGGAGAACAAACTCGTTCTCGACGTGGGATGCGGCATGGGCCGCTTTGCTGAAGTAGCAACCCGCTGGGGAGCGCGCGTGGTTGGCATCGACCTCAGTGCGGCGGCGGAAGTTGCAGCCAAAAACCTTGCCGACCGCGACTTTGTCGCTTTCCAGGCCGATGTGTTCGCACTGCCCTTTGCGCCGGAGAGCTTCGACGTGATTTACAGCGTGGGTGTTCTGCACCACACGCCCGATTGCGAAGCCGCGGTTAAGGCGCTGGTTAAGCACCTAAAGCCCGGTGGAGTCCTCGCCGTGTGGCTGTATAGCGGTTACAACAAGTGGTACCGCTTTAGCGATTTCTGGCGGCGGTTCACGCACAAGATGAAGCCCGAAACCCTGCACGGCGTGCTCAAGGTCGCGGTGCCGTTTTTCTATCATCTACGCCGGGGCTTGCTGAAGGTGCCGCTGGTGGGGCCTCCAATCGCGGGTGTGATTCATCATGTGTTTCCCGTGAACCGTCACGAAGATCCAGAAACGCGGATGCTCGATACCTTTGACTGGTATTCCCCGAAGTACCAGTCAAAGCATACCTACGAACAGGTATTTCGGTGGTACGAGGCGATGGGGATGGAAGACATGCATGTGGGTGATATCACGATCGCAGTGCGAGGCCGGAAACCCCTTCGCCGGGGTGAGTAGAAGTCACAGTGTCTTGAGTGAGTTGAAGATCGCGATGAATTTGGGGTTTGCACTTACGTATGCGGGCAGGGTCCTACCCGGTGCCACCTGGCGGGCGCTAGGAGCGCCGGCGCGTGGTCCCGTGCACCTCGTGATCGCAATGGCCGACCATTTCGAGCCTGCAATTGTTCCGGGAGCGGGCCGTGAGCGTGCCCTCCGGTCCGAACAGGAACGCCGCTTGGAATGGTGGACCCGGGAATATCCGAAAGTCGCGGACCGATGGCGGGACCATGATGGGCGTCCCTTCGTTCACACTTACTTTTACCCGGCAGAGCAGCACGACGAAGGCTTAGTTGAGGCGCTGGCCGGTCACTGTCATGCTGGTTGGGGTGAGACAGAGATCCATCTTCATCACGGAATCCCGCATCCCGATACCGCCTCGAATACACGGAGTGCGCTGACGGAGTTTCGTGACGAACTCGTCCGTTACCGCTGTCTGGCCTACGAAGATGGCAGCCTACAGCCGCGCTATGCGTTCGTCCACGGCAATTTCGCGCTCGCAAACTCTGCGGGTGGAAAGGATTGCGGCGTCGACAGCGAGATGCAGATTCTGGCTGAAACCGGCTGCTATGCCGATTTCACTCTGCCGACCTCGCCGCTGCATCCCGCGCAGACCGCCAAGATCAACTCGATCTATGAGTGCACGCTTCCGCTGGACCGCGCTGCGCCGCATCGCCAAGGGATTGGATTGTCCGTGGGGCGTCCGCCGGAGGTGTTTCCAGTAGTGATCCAAGGACCGCTTGTCGCCGACCTGCAACGCTGGCGGCGAGAGAGGCGGATCGTCCTCGACAATGGCGCCGTCACTCGGAACAGTCCCATGAGTCTGCATCGGCTCGCGGTATGGAAACAGGCTCGCATCAGGGTTGAAGGAAGGCCCGACTGGTTATTCATCAAGTTACATTGTCACGGGATGGATCCCACTCAGACAGATGCGGTGATCGGGGATGGGTTTCGCAGCTTTCTTTCCGGCCTGGTTGGCGGCGCTGCCGACCGCCAGGAAACGCTGCATTTTGTAACCGCGCGCGAGCTGACAAATATCGTCCTGGCAGCGTGTGATGGCAGGGAAGGGAACCCGGACGATTTTCGAGACTACCGCTTCAAGCTCTTTCGGAACCTGGCCATCTCGACTGTTGAGGCAGCCTCTGAGGCAACGCTCAAGGAATAGAGGAATCGTTCATGTGTGGAATCGCCGGAGTGGTAAGCACAACGCGGGCGAGCAACATTTCCGACGCTCTCGTGCGGCGAATGTGCGATCAGATCGTTCACCGCGGTCCCGATGACGAAGGCATCTTTGTCAACGACGGCGCGGGCCTCGGAATGCGCCGCCTCAGCATCATCGACCTGTCCGGAGGCCACCAGCCGGTTTTCAACGAAGACCGTAGCGCGTGGATCGTTTTTAACGGGGAGATCTACAATTTCCCCGAACTTCGCTCAGAGTTAGAAGGCCGCGGTCACCGCTTCTATACCAAGACGGATACAGAAGTCATCATTCACCTGTATGAAGAAATGGGTGCGGATTGTGTCAAGAAGCTCCGCGGAATGTTTGGGTTGGCCATTTATGACAAGGCGGCGCGCAAGCTTGTCCTGGCGCGCGATCGTCTCGGCAAGAAGCCTCTGCATTATGCGCAGCTCGGCGATAAGCTGTACTTCGCTTCGGAGATCAAGTCGATCCTAGCGGTAGCTCCTGAACTAGCCGAAGTCAATGCGCAGGGCCTGCTCGAATACCTGAATTACGGCTACGTACCAGACCCGATCACAATCTTCACCGGAATCCACAAGCTGCCAGCGGGACATCTGCTGGAGTTCACTGACGGGAAGATTAATATCCGCCAATACTGGGACCTTCCGCAATACGGCACACATTTGCCCAAGAGCGAAGAGGAATGCCTGGAGGAATTGGAGCGCCGCCTGTTTGAGGCGACTCGTATCCGCCTGATCTCGGATGTTCCTCTGGGCGCATTTCTCAGCGGCGGAACCGATTCTTCGACCGTGGTTGCCCTGATGGCCCGCGCTAGTTCTGGCCCGGTCAAGACTTTTTCTATCGGCTTCAAGCACGACGATTTCAACGAAGCCGATTTCGCACGCATCGTCGCACGCAAGTTCGGCACCGATCATCACGAGCTGATTCTGGAGCCAAACGTTGTTGAAACCGTCGAACATCTCACGAGTTCACTGGAGGAACCTTTCGGCGATTCCTCCATGCTGCCGACCTATTATGTCTCTGAGATGGCGCGCCGGCATGTGACCGTGGCCCTCTCTGGCGATGGTGGCGACGAGATGTTTGCCGGATACGACCGCTACGCGATTCACGCCAAGCGCCGGATCTTTGCAGCGATTCCGGAATGGGCCCGTCGCTTTTATCGGGAAAGTGTTTTTCCCCGGCTGCCGCGCAACATGGCAGGCCGGAAGTTCACCTACAATGTCTCCTTGCCGTGGCAGGAGAGGTATGTCGACGGGCTTTCTTTTCTTCCGGCCTTCGAGCGGGATTTTCCCATTTTGTCCCATGGTTTCCGCGACGTACTCCAAGGCAGCGTGGATCCTGGGAATGCACTGCGGCGTGCGTTTGCCCAGGCCCCGGCTCACGATCCGATGAGCGAAATCCTGTATGTGGACACGAAGACATATCTAGTCGGAGATATCCTGACAAAGGTCGACCGGATGAGCATGCTGAACTCGCTGGAGGTACGGGTACCCATCTTGGATCATGAGTTTGTCGAGTGGGTCGCAGCCCTGCCTGCACACTGGAAACTGCGCGGCCAGGACCAGAAGTACATTTTTCGGCGGTTGGCGGAGCGAGTCGGGGTTCCGCGCGAAGTGCTCTACCGGAAGAAGCGGGGTTTCTCTCTCCCTCTCGCACACTGGATGCGGAATGAACTGAAGGGCATGCTGGGCATCCTCCTGGATGAGCGGACGCTGCAGCGAGGGTACTTCGATCCCAATGGAGTGCGGAAGCTGATGGATGAGCATACCCGCGGTCGCCGGGAACTCAGCGCACGTCTGTGGCGCTTGTTGATGTTCGAGCTCTGGCACCGCAACTTCCTGGAGAAGTTCACCCGGCCTGCCGGTCTGTTCTCTTTGCCGATAGTGGCAGACTCGCGACGAAGGACACCAACCACGGCTCCGGCGCTGGCTTCGGCCCCAATGGGAGAGTGACTTGGTAGAGGCCAGTCCCGAGGTGAACACAGATCCAAGCTCTCCCGTTACTGAACCCATCCGTCTCTTCCTGATGACTAACACGTTCGAGACAGGCGGCTCGGAGCGCCAACTTGCCGTTCTGGCGCAGAGCTTAAGCCGCGAACGATTCCAAATTCGCGCAGGCTGCATTCGCCGCGATGGTCCGTTCGCCAAAGACTTCGAGGACACGCCGGAGTTTCGGTTGGGCGGAAGTTTGTACGGATGGCAATCGATCCGCACGCGGCTGCGACTGGCGCGGCATTTGCGCCGCAGTCGAATTCAGATTGCCCATGCTTTCGATTTCTATACGAGCCTCACGTTAATTCCCGCTGCGCGGCTGGCTCGCGTGCCCGTGGTGATTGGAAGCTTTCGCCAGCTCGGCGATTTACTGACGCCAGCGCAATTCCGGTCGCAGGCGATTACATTCCACTGGTGCGATGCCGTTGTGTGCAATTCGCAGGCGGGGGCCGACCGACTGGCTGATGATGGTCTGGCACGCGGCAAACTGTTTGTCATCGGGAATGGCTTGCCGGACGAGGCGTTTGAGAGGGTGCCTGCGGTGTTGGCGCCGCGTCCTGGTGTGATGCGCGTTGGCATGGTGGCGCGGATGAATGCGCGCTACAAGAATCATTATGGATTTCTGCGAATCGCGGCACGTATTCAGGAGCGGTTTCCGGATGTTGAGTTCGTCCTGGCTGGGGATGGTCCACTCCGAGGAGAAATCGAAGCGGAGGCGCAAAACTTGGGAATTGGAAGCCGTGTGCTGTTCCTCGGCGACCGTCGCGACGTGCCTGCCGTGCTGGCTTCGATGGATGTCTCGGTGCTCACTTCAGATTCCGAAGGACTCTCGAACGTGATTCTGGAATCTATGGCCGCGGGCGTGCCGGTGGTTGCCTACGATGTGGGAGGAAATCGCGAACTGGTCAGCGTCGATCGGGGCGCGATTGTTCCGGCCGGTAACGAAGAAGAGTTTGCTGCCGCAGTGGGACGGCTGCTCGATGAGCCTCCGCTCCGTGAACGATTGGCTCGCAGCGCGCGTTCTTTCGCGGAAGAAAAGTTTAGTTTGAAGCGGATCAAGTGCGCCTATGAAGAACTCTACCAGTCGCTACTCGCCAGCAAGAGTGCGAGGAATTCGGCGAGATGATGGAAGAGGGCTTGCGAGATCCGCAGAAGCGCTTACGAGTCGCGTTGATCGCGCCCAGCCTGCGATACGTGGGAGGACAAGCGGTGCAGGCCGATTTGTTGTTGCGGTTGTGGCAGAACGATCCGGATGTCGAGGTAAGCCTCATCGCGGTGGATCCGCCGTTGCCCCGCGGGTTCGAATGGGCGGAGAGTATTCCCGGACTACGAACCATTCTGCGCGAGCCGATCTACTTTCTGCATTTGTGGCGCGGTCTCAAGGATGTAGACGTCGCCCATATTTTCTCCGCGTCATACTGGTCGTTTCTGCTGGCGCCCGCGCCCGCGTGGTTATTCGCGAAACTCCGCGGCGTGAAGACTCTCGTCAATTATCGGAGCGGAGAAGCGCGCGATCACTTGGAGCGATTTCGCTCGAGTAAGTTTGTCCTGTTGCGCACTGATAAAATCGTTGCTCCCTCCGGCTATCTGGTGGATGTCTTCCGCGAATTCGGATTGAGCGCGGTGGTCGTGCCGAACCTAGTGGACCTATCGCAGTTTCGCTATCGCGAGCGCAAGCCACTGCGGCCGAATCTGCTGTGTACTCGGGGCTTTTCTTACTACTACTGCGTCGACGTGGTGGTGCGTGCTTTTGCAGAGGTGAAGAAGATTTATCCGGACGCAAGTCTCACGCTGGTGGGCGGCGGTCCTCTGGAGGCTGAGGTGCGACGGTTGGTGGCGGATCTGGAGCTCTCCAATATCGTGTTTACCGGCGTTGCTTCACGTCAGGAGATTGGTAAGTACTACGATCAAACAGATATTTTCATCAACGCGTCGCGGCTCGACAACATGCCCGTGTCGATAATTGAAGCATTCGGCGCGGGCACCCCGGTGGTGACTACCTCTCCGGAGTCGATGCCTTATCTGGTCGAGCACGAACGTACCGGGCTGCTGTCTCCGATTGGGAACGTGCACGCGCTGGCGGCGAATGTGATTCGGTTGCTGCGGGAGCCCGACTTCGCCGCGCGGATGGCGCGAGATGCGTATCAGGAGTCGCGTAAGTACAACTGGGGTGTGGTGCGGGGACAGTGGATCACTGTATATCGGGCACTACTACCAGAACTGTTCTGGAAAGAGAACGAACTGACTCGCTAGTAGAACTATTTGGCCGTGACGAGCCGCATCTCCTGTTGTCGAACCTCGGCGTGCGGTTCGCCCTCCAGGCATACGCGGTGCCACAATTCCAGGTTCAGCAAACGCCAGATGCGGTCGTAGTTGTCGCGATGTTTGTCGCGGTGCTCGTGGAACAGTTGCTCAATAGCCTCACGGCGGAAGTAGCCGCGATTGAGGCTGCGAGGCTCGAGGAGCATTTCGCGGATCGTCTCCAGGCGCGGACCGGCAAGCCAACCGCTCCAGGGAGTGGGGAATCCGAGTTTCGGCCTATAAATAATTGAGTGCGGGAGAATACCTTTCATTGCTTTTTTTAGGATGGTCTTTCCGGCGAGTCCCTTGATCTGCACTTCGCGGGGGATGCGGGTTGCGTGCTCCACGAGAACATGATCGAGAAAGGGAACTCGGCTTTCGATGGAGGCGGCCATGCTCATGTTGTCCTGCTTCATGAGCAGTTCGACGAGATATGTTTTGATATCGGTGTAGAGCAAGCGCTGCAACAGTTCGCCGGATGAGTGCTCCCAGTATTCGAGAACGTTCTTGTACGCGGTGCTCGGCGAAAATTCGCGGGCAAATTCGTTGGTCAACAAGCCGGTCTGTTCGGCCTCGCCAAATGCGGAGAAGAAGTTGTCGAAGTAGAAGGAAGCCCACGAGGCGCCGTCTTTCGCTAAAAACGTATGTTCGAGTTTTCGCCGGAGCGTGGCGCCAAGCAGCGATGAAGTGGCGACGGTGTTCCGCAGTCCTCGACGCAAGCTGCCAGGAACAACACTGCGGTAGGCGCGATCCAGTGCCGCATTTTTAAGGGTGAAGGCGTAGCGTGTGTAGCCCGCCAGAGTCTCGTCGCTTCCTTCACCCGTTAGAACTACGGTGACTCGCTCGCGCGCCAGCTTAGCTACGAAATAGAGTGAAACGCTCGACGGCCAGACGATCGGCTCGTCTTCATGCCAGATCAAATGTGGGAGCGCGCTAAAAAAATCCTGTTCGCTGACTTGTACTTCGCGATGCTGCGATTTGATGTGGTCGGCCATCACGCGGGCAAACGGCAACTCGCTGTAAGTCTGCTCGCCGTAGCCGACAGAAAAAGTTTCGATCGGCTCGCGGCGAATCTTCGTCATAAGGGCTGCAACGGCGCTGGAGTCGAGGCCGCCGCTCAGAAAAACTCCCAGCGGCACGTCGCTCATCAGATGGCTGTTGACCGCGCCTTCCAGCAGTTCGCGGTAAGCCTCAACGTAATGACTCTCGTCCCGCGATTCGTGCGTGGACGAAACGTCCAGATCCCAGTACTGCCGGATCTTGGGCTGCCCATCCAAGCCGATTTCCATCGTGTGCCCGGGCGGAAGTTTGCGGATGCCGGAGTAGAAGGTGCTGTCGCCGGAGAGATATCCGAAAGCGAGGAACTCGGGCAAGTTGGCGCGGTCGAACTCAGGACGGATGCTGCCATGCGCAAGCAGAACCTTGATCTCCGATCCAAACAGCAGCCGTTCCGGAGTCAACTGGTAGTAGAGCGGTTTGATCCCGAGCCGGTCTCGCGCGATGAAGAGAGTTTTCTTGTCGCGGTCCCAGATCGCGAAAGCGAACATGCCGCGCAGGTGCTTCACACAATCGGCGCCGTACTCTTCGTAGAGATGAACGATGGTTTCGGTATCGCTGTGCGTGCGATAGGTGTGTCCGCGGGCGATGAGTTGCTCCCTCAGAGCGAGGTGGTTGTAAATCTCTCCGTTGAAAACGATCGTGAGCGAGCCCTGTTCGTTGGAAATCGGCTGATGTCCGGTGGCAAGGTCGACGATGCTCAAACGGCGCATACCGATGGCCGCCGGGCCGTCGCTATGGAAGCCGTCATCGTCGGGTCCACGGTGAGCCATTACCCGGCACATTTCGCGGAGCAGAGCCGGGTTGGCTCGAGTATCGCGCGCGAATTCGAGAATTCCTGCAATCCCGCACATTCAGGGCTTCTCCGCGTACGTAGACGGGACGTTCGAAGCGTTCGCCGGCAACGTCGCGCCGCCAGTCAGGTTCCGAAACAGAGGTGAAACCGAAAACTCATTCGGATCAGCGTTCAGCACCGCGCCGTGCCCGCGCCATTCAAAGAATTCGGAGGGCCGCGGCGCTTTCAGCATTTCCTGATTTTGCCAAGCGAGATACGTTCCGCCGACCATCACCAGATGGACGAGTTTTTGTTCTTCGATGCGGCAATACAGAAACTCGGCGTCGGAAAACCACGGCCCAAAATTCCATGGACGTTCGTCGAGCGCGAAGCAGAAACCATGATTGGCGTCACGATTGACCAATTCATACACCTGTACGGCAGCGTGCCGCATCCCGATAAGCGTGACATCCTGCGACATTGCGCTGGGATGGGACTGGAGCACGGTCGCGATCTCCGCGGGCAAACGCAGGCGGGCATGAGCGCGCACTCGGGGCGCCGGCTGAAGTGCGCCGTAAGCAGGCGAGATCAACCCTCTGGTTGTGTCCAGTCGCCACATAGTTTCGTCCGGCACGATCAAATTTAGAATTGGGCGCTCGCCTTCTGCGCTGCCGGGATCCGAGATGGCGAGCATGGTTGCGCTCTGTTCACGGACTTGAAGATGGGGAGCGAAGTGCCACAGCACTTCCAGGTCGTGCTCTTTCTGGCCCAGAGCGACGTCGCGCACCAGTACTGGACCTGCGTCAATTTTAACAACATATCGTCCGTGCGTTACCGGGTCGGCCAACCGCGTATAGCCGTCGTGGCTGGCGGCGAAAAAACTAAACGTTTTTCCGGTACGCCAGTTTCCCACTCGAATGGTTGGAATCCCGGTCCAGGAAAATGGGCCGTCGGGTTGCGCCTGGTCCACTCCGTCAACGCGCATCGTGTTGTGCGCGCCGGTTCCCCGAAGTACGTTGCGGTCGGCCGAATCGGCGGAGATGTAAACGCCGGCGCCTGAATCCACGAGAATGCGTTGGCCATCTTGAGTGAGGCGCACGCCGAGCGCGTCTGCATGGCCGTGCCCGGAATGTCCGGTACCCTGAGGCCCGGCGTCGACGACGATCTGCTGCGTGGAGGATTGGGAGTCGGCGAGGATGTAGAGGCCACCCTCAGCGAATGCGGTCGAACTGGGCTGTTGATGCGCGTTCTGATGAGATAGAACCTCCACGGCTCTCTGCCCAAAAAGCCAGATCGATTCTTCCGTCAGGCGAGCAGCGGAGAGGCCTTCGCGGCCATAGATCAACTTTCCGAGAGCGAGCGGGTCCGTCATGTGCTCAGTTCGATTGCGGCGTGGATCGAAGACTCTGCCTCCGTCGTCGTCCCCGAATCCTTCGGGTGGACCGGCCTGGGCGAGAGCCTGCACGACCGAGAGCATCTTGCCCAGCGTGGAGTCGTACTCCGCCGGAATTGCCACCTCGTTGCTCGCGGCCAGCAATCTCGCATAGAGAAAGAAGTCGAGCGCGTACACGTGATAGTGCAGTGACTGTTCGAAGTAAACGCCGTCCCGGCGAACCTGGCGATGGGCTTCCTGCAACAAGATTTTCCAACCAGTCTGCTGCCAGCGCGCCGCAGTTTCGATTTGAGGATAGAGGGTCCCAAGAAAAAAGAGTGCGACCGCTTCACCGAGCAGGTGCGTGTTGGGCGAGAAGTAGGTTGACAGATAGCGGTCGATGTAGCGTCCATGAAGCGCCAGAGCGGGGAGTAAATCGGCGCGCAGCTCGCGGTAGCGGGGCGCGTCGGCTAGCATCTGGTCAATCCATATCCACGAAAGAGTGCGAAAGGCTACTTCCAGCGAGCTCCCCCAGTTAATGCCCAGCGGATAAGGGTTGGCTTTGATCCAACTCCGCCATTGCGCAACTATCTCGCAGACATACCTTTCGTTTCTGCTGAGCAGCCATGCTTTGGCCAGCGTGACGAGGTGCTGGTGCCGGTTCAGTTCCCAGACGACCTTATGGTCGCCCACCACCGCGAACTCGAGAAAAGGAATCTTGAACCACGGATCGAGGGGGGCGCGTTTTCCATGGATGCGGTCCAGATGCCAGTCGATCTCGGCGCCGTAATCGAGATCCGCGTAACCAAGCAACCGGAAATGATGGCGGCAGATTTCGTCCCCCTGATGAAGGATTTCCAAAGCCTGGCTGGGCAAAGATGCGCGCAACAGATCGGCACGTTCTTGTGCTTCACCATGATTGAAGAAGAATCCTGGCGAGCGCGATTGCGATGCTCCGACCCGGACTGTGGCCGGCGCCATGCCCATCCGATGGCGAGCCAGGTCGGTGCCTTGGTGGACTTCTTGCCCGACGCGCGTGCGGATTTCGTCCCAGCTCATGTGGGACAAGCGCGCCAGCTTGTTTTGCCATCCCGACGGCACAGGTTCCTCTATCTTACATTTGGGCCGCAAGATGGTTCCATTGGCGCGCGCTGGGGGGAGGGAAATTGTTCCGCATAACTTGTTGGCAGACTGCGTCTATCGAGGAACCCAAGGGGAAGGTAGGCCATCTCTTATCCTAAAGTGGTTCCACGCAGTGGAAAAACTTGTCCACTTTTGCCAAGGCTGAAAGCCACTCTCACTAAGCAAACAAACCTGTAAGTAAGTGTAATGTAATCAGTTAGTTAAGAATGGTGACTCATGAGGAGCCTAGCATTGTGGTGAGCCGTTTGCTGTCTATTCAGGTTGAGTTGGTATAGTTGAGAAACCGAATTTCATAAGTAAAAGGGAGCGCTGCTTGAGCTTGTCGGTCAGTATTTTCGGGCTAGGATATGTGGGATCGGTATCGGCGGCGTGCTTCGCTTCCATGGGGCACAAGGTTATTGGCGTCGACGTGAGCCATGCCAAGGTCGAGATGCTGGATTCGGGGCGCACTCCGATTGTCGAAGCCAGGATGGCGGAGCTTGTGGCGGAAGCCAATAAAGCCTGCCGGCTGCACGCGACTACCGATGCAATTCAAGCAGTTTTGAATTCCGATGTGTCGTTCGTCTGTGTAGGCACGCCCAGCCTGAAAAATGGCAAGCTCGACTTGAGCCATATCGAAAACGTAGCACGGGAAATTGGCGAGGCCATCCGGCAGAAGAATGCGCCACACGTTTTCGTTCTGCGCAGTACGGTGTTGCCAGGGACGACTGAAGGCGTCGTGCTGCCAATTCTGGAAAAAGCTAGCGGGAAGAAATGCGGCCGCGACTTCACAGTCTGTTACAACCCTGAGTTCATGCGCGAGGGCAGCGCGGTTGCAGACTTCCTGAATCCGCCTTATACGATTCTTGGCGCGACCGATACCAATCACCTTGCCCCTCTGCGTGAGCTCTACAAGGACACGCCCGGCACACTTTACGAGACAACGATTCCCGTCGCGGAGATGGTCAAATATTTTTCGAATTGCTATCACGCTTTGAAGGTCGGATTCGCCAACGAAATGGGGACGATGTGCAAGCACCTGGGCGTGGACGCACAGGCTGTGACCAAGATTTTCACTTCCGACACGAAGCTCAACATCTCGCCGGCATATCTTTCGCCAGGATTTGCATTCGGCGGCTCATGCCTTCCCAAGGATCTGCGAGCTATCACCTACAAGGCTAAGGACTTGGACCTGAAACTGCCGTTGCTGGAGTCTCTGATGCCCAGCAATGCTGAGCATGTGGATCGCGCGGTTGAAATGGTAATGGAGACGGGCAAGAAGAAAATTGCACAGCTCGGGTTGAGCTTCAAGGCCGGCACCGACGATCTGCGCGAGAGTCCACAGGTGCAGTTGATCAAGCGGCTCATGGGAGAAGGTCTGGAAGTGCGCATCTGGGACGAGGATGTTTCACTCGGACGGATCGCCGGCGCCAATCGCCAGTACATCGAAGAAGTGATCCCGCACATCGGGTCGGTCCTCACGGATGATCTGGAAAGCGTGCTGCGCGGCGCCGAGGTTGTCATTCTTGGAAACAAGTCGGCCAGCAAAGAGCAACTGGCGAAGCATCTAAAGCCCGAGCAGATTGTGATTGACCTGATTCATCTGGACCCCGCGCGACGCCCGCAAGGCGTAAAGACATACGAAGGAATCTGCTGGTAGCTGGAGCGCGGCATAAAAATGAAGTTCCACTCTATCGACTATAAGGCAGCCGACTGGAAGCATCTGGACAGCTTCGAGGATCGAACCGTCTTTCAGACGCGCGAGTGGCTGCAATTTGTCAGCGAGTGTCAGAACGCCACTCCGGTGCTGGCCGCACTGCGCGAGGGGACAAATATTCTCGGCTACTTCACCGGACTGACATTTTCCAAGCTCGGCGTGAAGATATTAGGCAGTTCTTTCCCCGGATGGACAACGCCGTACATCGGCTTCAATCTCCAGCCGGGCGTGTCACGCCGCGCGGCGCTGGAAGCTCTGGAGAAATTCGCATGGGACAGCCTCAGGTGCCTGCACATGGAGGTATCCGATCCGCATTTCACCTTTGAAGATGCGGATGGCCTCGGCTTCAAGCCTGAGTTTTACGGTTCCTATCGTAGCGACCTGAATAAATCCGAGGAAGACCTGTTTAACAGCATGGAGAGCGCATGTCGCCGCTGCGTTCGCAAGGCGGAAAAAAGCGGAGTGAAGATCGAAGAGGCGCACGATCTCGCTTTCGCCGACGAGTACTACGAGCAGCTGAAAGATGTTTTCGCAAAGCAACAACTCGTGCCGACCTACTCGGTCGAACGCGTGCGTTCGCTGGTCAGGAACATGGAGCCGTCGGGGCGCGTGCTCCTGCTCCGGGCTCGCGATGCGGAAGGGAAGTGCATCGCCACCGGCATCTATCCGGGCTTCAACAAGATTGCCGAGTTCTGGGGCAACGCCAGCTTTCGCGCCTATCAGAATTTGCGTCCCAATGAAGCCTGCCACTGGTATGCGCTGCGCTACTGGAAGCAGCGCGGCGCGGCAATTTTCGATTGGGGCGGAGAAGGCACGTACAAGGAGAAATACGGCTGCACACCCTATCGCGTCCCATGGTTCACGAAGTCGCGATATCAGATCGTGGGAGCATTGCGCAACGAGGCGCGCAACATGTTCGCACGCAAGCAGAAGTTTCTGGGCTGGCTGCAGGGCACCCAAACGCAGGCAGGTCGCGGGCACTTCGAAGAGTAACGGGGAACCCGATGTCGTTGCTTGCTCGAAGAGATACCGGCATCTTTGCATACGGCAGCGACAGGCCGAAGCCGGCCTTACTCGACTCCGGCGATCGCCGCTTCCACGGCGTCCACGTCCGCCCCTAAATCTTTGCCCCCAGCGGCAGCGCCAGCTCCAGGCGAAGCCTTGGCACAGCCAGATATCTTCTCGTGGCAAAGCCGTGGATCTTTGCTTACGCCATTTTTGAAGTCACGAATTCCTGCCGATTGTGGAGAAGCTACGATGTTTCCTGCCGGCCAGCGGCCCCGTTCCGTAATGATGATGTTGTTGTCGAACTTGTAATTGCTGAAACACTCCTTCAAAACGGCCTCCGCACCTTGGCCCTGGACTTCGCTTGCACAGTCCTCATGGGCGCGACCGGCAGAAGCCAAGCCCGCACGGACTCCGCCGATGGAGAATACACTGTTTGTCACGCTGAATTTGTCGATCTTGCCGCTCTTAGCCGTAAGGGATAGCAACGGACCCGGCACGAAGGCTGTGATGTGGTCCATTTCCAGATCGTGTACCGGGGGTGCGACCGAAAGCATCTTAAGAAACACGCCGGGTCCCTTGTAATCCTTGTCATGTACAGCATCGGCGATGATGTCGTGAATGCTGTATCGGCCTCCATCGGACGTCGCCCCGCCCTCCTTCGACAGGACGTTTGCAATGGCGAAGACACCTCCAACATTGCGGATGCGACTGAACCGGAGTATGACATCAGTTACCTGACATTTGGGACAGCGATTGCTCTGGTTTTTCGGCGTAAGGAGTATCGAAAATCCTGTCTGGCTAAACCCGCCCCAGCAGTTTTCGAGTAGGTTGGCTTCGAACAGCACCCGCTGCGCGTTCTTGAGTTCAAAGTTGTTCTTGACGATGTAGGGATTACCGGAGGGCGCGGGTGTGTATCCGGGCGCGCCTTCTTTCCAGATCAATGGCTTGAACAGGTGATTGCGCCGGATCTCAATATCTGTGGGAGTTACGGTGGAGGCGGCTCCTCCGAAAAAAACGTTCTCCCCGGAAGCTTCGAGGTAATTGTTTACAATTTTGAACGTACCGGCGGGAGTATTGCCGTTGCCGCCGCCGATGGCACTCGCGTCCGTGCATTTGCCAGAGCGGGCCACGCACGCCAGGCCGCTGATGTAAGAGTTGATCACTGCAATCGCGCGGGGACCCTGATTCAATACGATACCCTTACCAACTTCGGCGCCTTCGGCGGGATGAATCCAGTTACGGTCAAAAATTATGTGATCTGCTCCTTCTGCGCTGACCAAGCGGCCGATGTTCATGTTTGGATCCGAGGTCCATTCGATCCCGATGAAGCGAGTATGGTCTCCGACCACCACACCCGTGTTTCTCTTGACGACCAGGGTGGCCATCAGCTTGGCAGGGCCTCCCGGAGGCTGAGCATAGGGAGGGCGTCCGGCAAGGCTCGCTACTCCTGCCCAAGCCGGGGAAATGCGAGTCCCCTCGGGCGGCAGTTTCGAGTCGGGTGTATCGGTTCTTATCGTGATGTAGTGCTGGTCGTCACAATTCTTCCGGGTTAGTTCTTTAATTTCAAAAGATGCTCCAGCGGGGAGCAAAAGCGTGTCGCCGCATTTAGCCTCGTCCATGGCAGCGCTGAGATCTGCCTTTGCGGAGACTCGAACCTGTTTGCCTGGAGACGGGGTTCCGTCCATTCCAGTGTAATAACAAGTCTTGGGAAGCTCCGCCGGACCGTCCTTGCTGCCGAACTTCGGGATGTCGCCCTTTTCGCAGTAGGCGTTCTCGCCAATTGGAGGGAGTGTAGCCGCCAACAGAGGGTGGCAAACGAGAACAAAAATTGACAGCAGTAGTGATAAACCAATTCTCATCACCGGATTGGAATTCCGTGGGGCGATTAGAACGTGTGGAACCATGATGAAATGTCTCCTAGCCGCACGCCCCGCAGTAATCGCAAAATAATCGCAGAAAAAGCCTGCGGTTCTTGTTTGCCAACGCGTAGTTGATAATAGCACGCTGAAAAACGCTGGTCCCGCGTGTTTGAGAATGCTCAGGAGTTCTTGCACGGCCAAAAAAGAAGGTCCGCAGTTTGCGCCGCGGACCTCATCCCACATCGAAATCAGAGTCTACTCGACTCCAGCAAGGGCAGCATCCAGTCCCTCGATGTCTGCTCCTAAATCGCGGCCGTCAGTGCCCTTGTTCTTGTATGGACTACTCGACTGGAGTTCATAGTCTCCTCCTCCGCCTTGTAGATAGCGAACAAACCGTGCATCATTCGTACGCCCCGGAAAGAAGTTGCCCGCCGGCCACGACGATGGGGGAAAGGCATCCGGAGTTGCAATCAGAGCATTGTTGGTAAATTTGTTTATGGTGAAGCAGTTCGCAATTTTCTGTGCCGGTGTTCCCAAATAGGCGCAACTGTCTTGACCGCCTCCGGTGGCCCAGATCGGATACCTGCCCGTCAACACCATGTTATTTGTGAAGACCAATCCAGTCATGGGCGGGTTGGAAATGAGGTTCCCCATGCTCAGCAGGTGACTGTCCGCATCCGGGAAGCCGGTCACGTGATTGATCGTGACATTGTTCAACGGATTCTTCAGCCAACCATTTTGTAACTCGAATAGCGTACCGCTGCCCACATAGCTTTTGCTGATGTCGTCCAGCACAACATCGTGAATGCTGAAGCGGCCTCCTGCTTGTGCTTGTCCGCCATTGTTGCCGCCTTTGGTGTTCTGGCAGCCGAGATCGCAGCCGGTAACAAACGCCATTCCACCGCCCGCGTGCGCGATACGAACATAGCGAATGGTCACATCGGTCACCTGGCACAAAGCACAGACGTAAATGTCCTTCTTGTTGCGTTGGTTCTTGGGACTCAGCACAATGGCGCGCCCGGTTTGCGTGAACCCGCC
>WNFR01001628.1_pt1 | contig 23532 bp, 16 predicted proteins | sample 5400221 | NCBI WGS metagenome assembly WNFR01 (sample SAMN13153357, study PRJNA577476) | soil metagenome | isolation source: 40 cm soil under Madrone tree | place: USA:California | collected 2016-06-14 | reverse complement strand
GCTGGACCGTTCTGGCATCACCGTAAAATCCAGTTTCGACGTTAAACCTGGCAGCTATCTTGTGCGGCTTGTCGTCCGCGACAAAGAAGGCGAAATGATGGCCGCGCGCAATGGTGCTGTCGTTATCCCCAATTGATTGGGGCTATGTCCTTCTGAATTCCGTCTTGACGGAGGAATGAATATGATCTCTCCTAAATTATTTTATCTGCGTCTAGCCTTCGCGATTGTTTTTGCTTCTTCGCTTGTCGCGCTGTCTTGCCTCGCCCAGGATCCTCCGGCTCCAGCGCCTCAGGCTGCTACAGAACAGCAGCCCATGCAGGTCGGCCCCACCATCACAAAAGAGGCGCGCCTGGTCCTCGTCGACACCGTCGTTACCGACAAAAAAGGCAATTATCTTCACGATTTGACGAAAAATGATTTTCGCGTTTTTGAAGATAACAAAGAGCAGACCGTGGTCAGTTTCTCCTCGGGGGCGGACGCCGCCACTCCTCAGAACCCGCAAAAACACTATCTCGTTCTTTTCTTTGACAATTCCTCGATGGCCTTGCCCGACCAAATTTCCGCCCGTGCCGCGGCCACAAAGTTCATTGACTCCAACACAGCGCCAGACCACCTGATGGCCGTCGTTGAATTCACCGGCGCACTCCGCATCGTCCAGAACTTCACCGCCAACGCGGAACTTCTGCAGGCCGCCGCCAAGGGCGTAAAGTCCTCTTACGTTGCTTCCAATTCTGATCCCGGCGGCCCCGGCGCTTCCGCCACTGGTGCCTCGGCCATGAATATTCCCGGCATCTCCAGCTTTTCGAACGCCGAGTCCGATTATGGCGCACGCTCCATGCTCCTTTCGGTTCGCACCCTGGCCAAGAATTTGCGCGCCATCCCAGGCCGCAAAATGCTGGTTCTTTTCTCGTCTGGCTTTCCCCTTACCGCCGAGCGCCAATCCGAACTCACCGCAACGATTGACGCTTGCAACAAATCCAACGTCGCCGTTTATTCGCTGGATACTCGTGGCTTGCAGGCGCCGGTTGCGTCTTCTGTGAACCCCGGCATCGATCGCAGCACTTTCAGATCTGTGGTCGCCAAACGCGTTCAATCGAACCCGGTTCAGCGCGCGCGCCTGATTCTTGCTGCCTTTCCACAGCGCCCTGGTGGTGGTGGCACTGCCGGAGGAACTGGCGGCGCTGGCGGCGGTGGCCGCGGTGGAACCGGCGGAGCTGGCGGAGCTGGCGGGACCCGTGGCACAGGTGGCGCCGGCGGTGGCCGTGGTGGCACTGGAGGAACAGGCAGCACTGGAGGAGCAGGCGGCAAAGGTGGGACAGGCGGAACAGGAAGTACCGGCGGAACTGGCCGCGGCACTGGGACCGGCGGCAGCACCGGGACTCGCGGAGGCTTCCCGAGCAGCGCCCTTAACAATCCAATGAATCAACCCCGCTCCATCGTTCCGCAATTTCCACAATCAGCCTCCACCAACCAACAGATTCTGGCCGCTCTCGCGGACGGCACTGGCGGATTCACCATATTCAACACCAACGATCTCTTCGGTGGCTTGCAGCGCATTGCCAGCGAACAGAACGAATTTTATCTTCTCGGCTATGTTCCCGCCGAATCGGCCGAAGGCAGCTGCCATACGCTCAAGGTAAAAATGAATCGCGGCGGCACAAACGTCCGTGCTCGCAGCGGTTACTGCAATGCCCGCCAGCCGAACATCCTCGACGGAACGCCTTTAGAGAAGCAGCTCGAGATACACGCACAGGAAACCCAGTCGGGCGGTGTGCATCCCTCTTTCCAGGCTCCATACTTTTACTCCGGGCCGAATGTTGCCCGCGTGAGTCTCGCCATGGCCATCCCCCAGGAGATGTTCAAATTCGACAAGGACAAGGGCAAATACCATTCCAGCCTGAATGTTCTGGGAATCGCGTATCGCGATGATGGATCTGTCGCCGCAAAATTCAGTGATCAAGTAAAACTGGATTTCGAAAAGGATGACTGGAAACAATTCACAAAAAATCCCTACTACTATCAGAATCAATTCGACGCCGTTCCCGGCCATTACAAAATGACCGTCGTTCTCAGCGCCGGCGCCGACGCTTATGGAAAATCCAGTTGGCCCCTGGACATTGATACCTACGATGGAAAGCAGTTCGCCGTCGGCGGAGTTGTCATGACCAACAACGCTCAGCCCGTTGAACAACTCGCCAGCAGCGCCGACTTCGATTCCGTTTTGCTGGAGGACCGGACACCTCTCGTCGTTAAGGGACTGCAAGTTGTTCCGACCGCAGTGAACCGCTTCAAGCGATCTGACAGGGTCATCATGTACTCCGAGGTTTATGACTCGCTGCTGACCAGCGACAAGCCTCCGCGCGTCGCCATTGGATACAAGATTCATGACCGCGCCACCGACAAAGAAGTCTTTTTCACTGGCAGTATCGCCGCCGATGACTTCCTCCAGAAAGGCAGTCCGGTTGTGCCCGTTGGTATGCTCGTGGCCGTCAAGGATCTCGCTCCGGGCAGCTACCGTTTGATTTTTATGGCGATGGATGCAGCGGGAGGTAAAGCGCCTTCTCGCACTCTGGACTTCGATCTAACCGACTAGCTCGTTTTGGAGTGCGGCAGCCCAGCTGCCGCTTTTTCCATCCTGAAACGCCCAACGAGTTCCGCCAACTTCTTTGCCCACCTGCGCGATCATTTTCCCCGCCACTATCTCTCCGCGTTTCCAGAGCGTCCTCTGGGCCTCTGCGTTATCTTTTTCTGTCATTCGAATGCTCGGTGGCCCTGTCGGCCCGGACGGGCCTTCTTGCCCACCCTCTTTCGACGCCTGTACTACATCTGTACTTCGTCGCTACAACTTATTTCCTCTCAGAGGGTTATTCTATGTAGGCATGGCGGGAGCGTGACTTCGTTTCGCTCCCAGGAATCCGATCTGCAGACAAGGACTCGCGATCGAGGAACCCTTCATGGAACACTCGCCAGACCACTTTCAATCGCTTCCGCCTCTTCATCCGGCGCGTTTCCGTTCGGTTCTGGCTTCGCTGATCGCTTTCGCTCTTTTTCTCGCGCCCTGCCTCGATGCTGCAAGTGCAACTGTTACCGGTGCATCGTCCGCAAAAGACAGAAAGCAAAAACAAGATCCGATCCTCAAAGGTCTGCCCGTCACCGACCTCAGCGGGGATGAAGCCGTTCTCCATGCGTTGAATCGTCTTGCTTACGGACCGCGCCCCGGGGACGTTGAGCGCATCAAACAACTCGGCTTGGCGAAGTGGATTGATCAACAATTAAATCCAAATTCCCTTGATGACCGGGCAGTTGAATCGCGCCTCGAAGCTCTCCCTTCGCTGCGCCTCGCCACCGCGAAACTCATTCAGGAATATCCACAACTCAAGCAAGCGGCCAAGCAAGCTGGCGTCACGCCACAGGATTTCAAGAAGGACCAGGCGCAGTCAAAATCCGACACTCCAGCGACAATGGCCCCAGCAACAATGTTTGAACGCGATTCTCAACGTGACTCAGATTCGACTGACAGTTCGTCAAAATCGAACACCAACGCCGACACCGACACTTCTTCGCCTATGAAGCAGGCTACCGCCAACGTCACCACGCCCGGTGCCGCACAGCGCGGCGCTCTCAGCGTTGATGCGAACGCTGTGCCGCGCGCCATCGCCGATGACAGCAAACGCCCGCAACGCGTCATCGAAGAATTGGCCATGGCCAAAATGACTCGCGCCATTTACAGCGATCGCCAGTTACAGCAGGTCATGGACGATTTCTGGTTCAATCACTTCAACGTGTTTGCCGGTAAGGGCGAAGACCGTTACTACCTCACATCCTACGAACGTGACGTGATCGCTCCTCATGTCTTGGGTAAATTCAAGGATTTGGTTTCTGACACGGCGAAAAGCCCGGCCATGCTTTTCTACCTCGATAATTATTTAAGCGCTGATCCTCGTGCGGCGCAGCGGCTCGCCCAGGAACGGGCCATGCGTCGGCGGGCGCGCGGCGGCTTCAACCGCGTACCGCAAAACACCCAGGCCCAGAACAAGAAAAAGCAGGAACGCGGTCTGAACGAAAATTATGGACGCGAGCTGATGGAGCTGCACACCCTCGGCGTTGACGGCGGCTACACCCAGAAGGACGTAACCGAAGTCGCTCGCTGCTTTACTGGATGGACCATTGAAAAACCGCGCGAAAATCCGCAGTTTAAATTTGACGAACGCATCCACGATCCCGATCCGAAGATCGTTCGCGGGAAAAAAATTCACGCCGGTGGGATGAAAGACGGCGAGCAGGTCATAGACCTTCTCGTAAAGAATCCCAGCACCGCAAAATTTATTTCCACTAAGCTCGCCCGGCGCTTCGTTTCTGATAATCCGCCGCCGGCGCTTGTCGCTCGCATGGCGGGGACTTTCAAAAGTTCCGATGGCGATATTCGAGCCGTCATGCGCACCATGATTTATTCGCCGGAGTTCTGGACTCGCGACGCCTATCGCGCCAAGATCAAGACTCCGTTCGAGTTTGTGGCTTCTACCGTGCGCGCTCTCGGCACCGACGTGGACACTCCGATGCCGCTGGTGCAATGGGTCGGTCGCATCGGCGAGCCGCTGTACCAATGCCAGCCTCCCACCGGCTACTCCGATAAAGCGGAAGCGTGGGTGAATACCGGAGCGCTTCTAAACCGCCTCAATTTTTCGCTAGCCCTTGCCGGAAATAAAGTGCGCGGCTCCCGCGCCGACATCGCCGCGTTACTCGGAACCGACTCGGCCCCCGACTCAAAAACGGACTCAAGAACGGATTCGAAAACGGATTCAAAAACCGATTCAAAACAGATTCTCGATCGCGCAGTCCAACTTTTCCTTGGCGGCCACGCAACTCCAACCACCATCGAAACGCTCCAAAAACGCCTCGACGATCCACAAGTCGTCGAAGCGAAACTGGATGACCCGGTCAGACACGTAGATCTGGCAATGGTTATAGGCTTGGTCTTAGGCGCACCAGAATTTCAGCGAAGATGACCAGGGGTGGGGCATCGCCACAAAATAGGAACTACAGTTCCTATTTTGACCTAAGTAGCTTAGTGTCAAGGAGTTACAAGTTCGAGTCGCGGAGTCGTAAATGACCAACGAATGTTGTGAAGGAAAAAGGCCTCTCATCTTTTCGCGCCGCTATTTCATGAAGCAGGGTGGCATCGCCATGGTCGGTCTCAGCACCATGCCCGCATTTCTGCAACGCGCCATCGCCGCCACTCCTTTTTCCGGTAAAAAACAACTTGTCGTTTTGTTTCAACGCGGCGCTGCTGACGGTCTCAACATTGTCATTCCGTTCGGCGAACCGAATTACTACCGCATGCGCCCTTCCATCGCGATTCCGGAACCGCGTCGTGGAGGAACCGACTGCGCCGTCGACCTCGATGGATTTTTTGGTTTGCATCCAAGTCTTGCGCCACTCGCGCCGCTGTTTGGAAAAAACGAATTGGCTATTGTTCACGCTGCCGGCTCTCCCGATCCCACCCGTTCGCATTTTGATGCGCAGGATTTTATGGAGTCGGGCACTCCGGGACGGAAGGCTACCGAAGACGGATGGCTGAATCGCGCGCTGGAAACAATGCCGGAAGAAAGCGCGTCGCCGTTTCGCGCCGTTGCCATGGGCGCAAGTCTTCCGCGCATGTTGCGTGGCTCTGCGCCTGCCATGGCGCTTCTCGATGTGCGGCAATTCAAAGTGATGGCGCAGAATTCCACTCAGGGCCAGGTTGCCGAAGGCGGCTTTGAAGCGATGTACGCGCAGACCGTGGATCACGCGCTGCGCGGCACCGGCACGGAAACTTTTGAAGCCATAGACATGCTGCGCAAAGCTGATCCGGGAAAATATCAGCCGGAAAATGGCGCGGACTACGGCAAGAATCGCCTCGGGCAAAGTCTGCAGCAGATCGGTCAGTTGCTAAAAGCCAATATCGGAGCAGAAGTGCTCTTTGTGGATTGCGGAGGTTGGGACAATCACGTCAACGAAGGCGGCGCGCAGGGTCAACTCTCGAATTTGTTGAAAGATTTGGGGCAGGGCATGGCCGCATTCCGCCAGGACATGGGCGACCGCATGGAAAATATTGTGTTCGTCACCATGAGCGAGTTTGGCCGCACGGCAAAAGAAAACGGCAATCGCGGCACCGACCACGGACACGCCAACTGCATGTTTGTGATGGGCGGTGACGTGAAAGGTGGCAAAGTTTACGGCCGGTGGCCGGGATTAGGAGAAGGTCAACTCAACGAAGGCCGCGATCTTGCGCTTACTACGGACTTCCGCTCCGTGCTCGGCGAAATCCTACACAAGCACAACGACGTAAAGGATCTCGCGCCAGTATTCCCCGGCTTCAACAACGACCCGCGAAAATTCCCCGGCTTGATCCGTAGCTAAAAGCTTTACTTAAGGCGAAACGTTAAACGGAACTCTATCGCGCGCACGCTTCTACTTAGAAGTAGCCGGCGTCGCTCTTGCCAGTTCCTCTGGGATGCCGTCGAGAATTTTGATAACGTCTCTTTGCACCGTGCCGCTGGAGACAGGAGTTTGGCGTGGCGCAAGATCTATGGATACATCGCTGTTATTTTTCTCGCCTGGGGAAACCTTCAAGACCAGATCGTAACCGCCTAACCGAGGCGTCATCCCAAGGTGAAAAACGATTGTTTTATTCAGTTCCTCCGTATTCCTGGGTTTGTGATGTTGTGCGGCGAGCACTCTAAGAGCTGCCGCGTAGACCTGACCAGTCGGAGCGGGATATGTTCTCCCGGACCACGCCGGCAATCGCCCATCGGCGAACGTGCTGAACGCGAGTACAAGAGCGACCGCGGCGCATCGAAGTGTAAGCATGCGCGTTATTGTACTCTGGAGACCCGGCTGTCTTTGAATGTTCCACTGGAGCGAACGTCAAATTCGCAACATTGTTCGGCTGTCAGCTACAGGCTGCGAATCCAGATGTTGCGGTAGCGGACTGGGTGATTGTGATCTTGCAGCGCGAGCGGCAATTTTTCAGGCGTGGGCGTGTAAGGCGGCCGCGCGTGATGCGCGGTCGGTCCGGTCAACTCGACATTGTCCTGCACCAGCACTCCATTGTGAAGAACCGTTACGCGCGCCGGGCGACTCAATTTTCCGCTGGCATCGAATCGCGGACCGTGAAAAATAATATCGTAAGTCTGCCATTGCCCCGGCGGCCGCGACGCATTCACCAGCGGTGGATACTGTCCGTAGACGGCTGCGGCCTGGCCATCCGCGTAGGTCTTGCTTTGGTAGGAATCGAGCACCTGAATTTCGTATAGCCCCATCAGAAATACGCCGCTGTTTCCTCGGTCCTGATCTTGGCCCTTCGGCGGATTTGGTTCGGCAAATTCCACGTGCAACTGGCAATCGCCGAAGGCATCTTGGGTGTGAAGTTCTCCCGTCTTGGGAACGACTTCAAAATATCCGTTTTCGACTCTCCATTTGGCAGCGCTTCCGTCTTTCTGCGCCCAGTGCGAAAGATCCTTCCCGTCAAACAGAACAATCGCATCGGAGGGCGGCTTCCCCGGCACGTCCTGCGTGCTGGCGGTGCCCGGAGTAATCACGGTTGGCGTCGGCCGGTCGCGATCGTGGATTTGCCATTTCGGATCCACCTGGGCGCGGCAGATTGGCACGGCCGAAAGAAACAAAACGGCGATGATCGGTAAGCGGGTATTTTTCATTGATCGCTCCTCCAGTTTCGGGAAGTAAATGTTAGCTTGAAATTCGGCTGCGAACAAAAAATGCGCGGCGCACAGGGAAAAGCACCGGTCTAAAGACCGGCGCTACAGTAGCAAGAACAATGCAATCGCCAACACAAATATGGGCGCGATGGCGTTGTCGCCTTCGCGCTCATCGCGAGAGGAATGCGTTAGTGAGCTGCGTCGGTGCGGATGCGCATGCTGTAGAAAGAACGGTAGACGAAGGTGAACGAGACCGCGAAAAAGACAGCGGCAAGAATGTGCGTGAGCGTGCTGCCTTGTGTGGCGGTCAGTCGCACGGCGAGTTCTACGGCAAGCAGGCCGAAGAGTGTCGTGAACTTGATGACCGGGTTGAGAGCTACGGAAGAAGTGTCCTTGAACGGATCACCAACCGTGTCGCCGATGACAGTGGCATCGTGAAGTGGAGTGCCTTTTTGTTTCAGCTCGACTTCCACGATTTTCTTGGCGTTGTCCCACGCTCCGCCGGCATTGGCCATGAAAATTGCTTGATATAAGCCGAAGATGGCGATGGAAATCAAATATCCGATAAAGAAAAACGGTTCGAGAAATGCGAACGCAAGCGTTGCGAAAAATACGGCGATGAAAATATTGATCATGCCTTTTTGCGCGTACTTGGTGCAGATCTCGACCACTTTTTTGCTGTCAGCGACAGAGGCTTTTTCGACACCTTCGAGTTTGATGTTGGCTTTGATGAATTCCACCGCGCGATACGCTCCCGTTGTCACTGCTTGCGTGGATGCGCCGGTGAACCAATAAATCATCGCGCCGCCGGTGATCAGACCGAGCATGAATGGAGCGTGGAGCAGGGAAAGCTTGTCCACATTTGCGGTGAGGCCGCCGGTAAGCGCCATAATGATGGAAAAAATCATGGTGGTCGCGCCGACTACCGCGGTGCCGATCAGCACGGGTTTCGCGGTGGCTTTGAAAGTGTTACCTGCGCCGTCGTTCGCTTCCAGCATGTCTTTGGCTTTTTCAAAATTGACGTCGATGTTGAAATCTTTCTTCAGCTCGGACTTGATGTTTGGAACGTGTTCGATCAAGGAGAGTTCGTAAACGGATTGCGCGTTGTCGGTCACCGGGCCGTACGAATCGACAGCGATCGTGACCGGGCCCATGCCGAGAAATCCGAAAGCGACCAGGCCAAACGCAAATACCGGCGCGGCGATCATCAAGTTGGCGAGGCCATATCCGGTGATCAGGTAACCGGCGGCCATCAAAGTCACCATAGCCATGCCGAGGTAGTAACCGGAAAAATTGCCGGCCACGAAGCCGGACAAAATTCCCAGCGAAGCGCCGCCCTCCTGAGCGGAAGTGACGACTTCTCTCACGTGGCGAGACTCGGTGGAAGTAAAAACTTTCACCAGTTCGGGAATGATCGCGCCAGCGAGGGTCCCACAAGAAATAATGGTCGCGAGCTTCCACCATTGCGTGGAGTCGCCGCCGATCGCGGGAATAATCAAGGAAGAAATCAGATAGGTCAGCGCGATGGAAACGATGCTGGTAATCCACACAAGAGAAGTAAGCGGCGCTTCGTAGTTCATTTCGTCGGCGTTGCCGTACTTTGCTTTGGCGATGATGCCGTTGAGGAAATAGGCGGCCGCGCTGGCGATCAGCATGACGATGCGCATGACGAAAATCCAGACCAGGAGTTGCACTTGTATGGTGGGATCCTTTACCGCGAGCAGGATGAAAGTGATTAGCGCGACGCCGGTGACGCCGTAAGTTTCGAATCCGTCGGCGCTGGGACCTACGGAGTCGCCCGCGTTGTCGCCGGTACAATCGGCGATGACGCCGGGGTTGCGTGCGTCGTCTTCTTTAATCTTGAAGACGATTTTCATCAAGTCGGAACCGATATCAGCAATCTTGGTGAAAATGCCGCCCGCAATGCGCAAAGCCGCCGCGCCAAGCGATTCGCCGATGGCGAATCCGATGAAACACGGGCCCGCGTAATCGCCGGGAACAAAAAGAAGAATAAACAGCATCATCAACAATTCAACGCTGATGAGCATCATGCCGATGCTCATGCCCGCTTCGAGCGGCGTGTGGTAGATGGGATACGGTTTGCCGCGTAGTCCCGCGAACGCGGTGCGGGAATTCGCGAAGGTGTTTACGCGGATGCCAAACCACGCGACACCGTAACTGCCCGCGATACCGACGAGGCTGAAGAGCAAAATGATCGCGACACGGAGCGCCTCAAATTTAAGCAGGACGCCAAAGTAAAGGACAATGACCACGGCGATGAAAATTTCCAGAATCAGCAGGAATTTTCCCTGGGTGATCAGATAGGTTTTGCAAGTTTCGTAGATCAGCTCGGAAATCTCGCGCATAGAACGATGCACGGGCATATTTTTCAGGCGCGAGAAAATCGTCAAACCGAAGAGCAGGCCAAAGACACAAATCAGAATGCCCCATAGGAGGAGCTTGTGGCCGTCTATGGCGCCGCCGAGAAAACGTACGGAGGAAAGGTCGGGCAGTTTGAGATTGGCTTCGCCTCCCGCTTCGCTGGTTTGGCGGGCAAACGCGCCGGCAGTTGCACCGAGCGCAACCATTCCTGCCGCGGCAAATTTCGCGGATTGCTGCAAGACTACAGAACTACAGTTGGACCAGGCATTTTGTAGCCAGGTTCGCATGAACGCTTCCTCCAGAATAAAAGTCGCTGAAAAACCCGCAGGGGCCGGACAGCCTGCGTTGCTGCACACGAATCACGGGCAAACATCTGCGTGGTTCGCCTTTTTTTGCGGGAGCATCAGCTTAGCGGCGGGAATACTATTTTAGTACGGCAAAGGCACTCTCCATGCCGATGCCAGGCGCGCTAGATGATGGCTCCTTTTCAGTCCCGGGTTCGTAAGTACAAACCCGAGAACTCTGATCCTGAACGGAAGAAAAACCCGTGCCACGTCCGGGAACCCCTTCCCGGCACACCCGCAGTTTTGCCAGATACAGCGAAATTCAGGGCGTGGCGAAGGTCTGATTTATAACATTCCGAGCGTTTATTTTCAAATAAGCTACAAAAATCGGGACGTTCGCATTCAAGACGCAACGGCAAAACGCGTCGTCACCAAAGCGCGAAGCTCTGGTAACATGCGTGACGATACCTTAGGGAGAATCTAGACTAATGACGCCGAGTGTTTTGGCTCAAGAAGCTTTCGCATCAGCGCTGCGGTATGACTGGCAGCGGAGCGAAGTGGCAGCGATTTATCGCACTCCTTTGCCGTCGCTGGTGTATCGAGCGCAGACTGTTCATCGCCAATTCCATCCCGAAGACCGCGTACAAACTTGCCAATTGCTTTCGATTAAGACCGGAGGCTGCCCGGAAGATTGCGGATATTGTCCGCAGAGCGCGCACTACGATGCGGGGGTTGGGCGTGAAGGGTTGCTCGATCCGCAGCATGTGATTTCCGTCGCGCGGGAAGCTGCGGGACGCGGCGTGACGCGATTTTGCATGGGTGCGGCCTGGCGGCAGGCGCCGGAGGGCAGGGCATTCCAAAAAGTCCTGGAAATGGTGCGAGGAGTTTCGGAGTTGGGACTGGAAGTTTGCTGCACGCTGGGAATGTTGAACGAGCGGCAGGCGGAACAATTGAAGGATGCTGGACTGTCCGCGTATAATCACAATTTAGATACATCTCCGGAGTTTTACGGTTCGATAATCACGACAAGGGTTTATGATGATCGCTTGAAGACGCTCGCGGCGGTGCGCAAAGCGGGCATCACCGTCTGTTGCGGCGGAATTTTGGGAATGGGCGAACGGGAAGAGGATCGAATCGGGTTGCTGCTGCAATTGGCATCGCTCGAGCCGCATCCGGAGAGCGTGCCGATCAATATGCTGGTGCGAGTGGAAGGAACGCCGCTGGCGAAAATGCCGGCGCTTGATCCGCTGGAAATGGTGCGAGCCATCGCGACCGCGCGCATTCTGATGCCGGCTTCGCGGGTACGTCTTGCCGCCGGGCGCAAACAGCTTTCGCAGGAAGCGGTGACGTTGTGTTTTTTGGCGGGAGCGAACTCGATATTTGTCGGGGAGAAGCTTTTGACTACTCCGAATCCCGGGCGCGACGAGGACGAAGAACTTTTGCAAACTTTGGGAATGAAGCCGTTGGAACCGCATGCCGTCTGAACCGGTAGATAAAATCGTTCGAGAAATGGAATCTGCGCTGGCGAATTTGCGAGAGCGCAGCCAGTTACGCGAATTTGCACAGTTGCGAGGCGTTAATTTCTGTTCGAACGATTATCTTGGACTCGCGGAAGATTCGCGGCTGAAGCTTGCAGTGCTGGAAGCGGTTGAAGAAAGCGCGCGTGTGGGGGGCACGGGATCTAGGCTGCTTTCCGGGCATGATCCGGTCTGGAATGAATTGGAAGAAGAATTCGCATCTTTCGTGGGAACCGAAGCTGCGCTTTATTTTTCCAGCGGATATGCGGCCAATCTAGGGTTGTTGTCGGCAGTGTTGGGGAAGGACGATGTAGTTTTTTCCGACGCGTTGAATCACGCCAGCTTGATTGACGGGATTCGGTTGAGCGGCGTGCGGCGGATAATTTATCCACACTGCGATTTGAACGTGCTGGAAAAAAAGTTGCGCGCGCACGAACATGAAACGCGCCGCAAGATTATTGTGACGGAATCGGTGTTCAGTATGGATGGCGACATTGTTGACTTGCGAGCGATGCAGAATTTGGCGGCGAGGTATGGCGCCAGTCTTGTTGTGGATGAGGCGCACGCAACCGCGGTTCACGGACCGGGCGGAGCGGGAACTGTTGCGCAGGCCGGGCTAACGGAAGAAGTTCTGGCAGCAGTGCATACTTGCGGGAAAGCGCTGGCGAGCGCCGGCGGGTTTGTGTGCGGATCGAAAGTGCTGCGCGAATTTCTGATCAATCACGCGCGAACGCTGATTTTCAGTACGGCGATGCCGGTGTATATCGCAGGCCAGATTCGCGCTGCGTTGCGATTTGCGAAAGGCATGTACGCCGAACGGAAATTGCTTCTGGATCGATCAAATTTGTTGGCGACGGAACTGAACGCTGCGGGATGCCGTACTCCGGGAGGGCATTCACAAATTATTCCGGTGATCCTGGGCTCGAACGAAGACGCTGTTTCGGCGGCGACATTTCTGCAAGAGCAAGGGTTTGCCGTGCGAGCGATTCGTCCGCCGACGGTGCCGGTTGGGGGCGCGCGTTTGCGGCTTTCACTGACCACGCGGATCACGAATGAACATGTAATGGCGGTGATTGCCGCCTTGAAGTCGTGGCGAGCGCTGCAGATGTCAACGGCGTTGGCAGGACATGCATGAGGCACCACTTTTTTGTGACGGGAACCGACACGGGCGTCGGCAAGACAACGCTTTCGGCGTTGTTGTGTGCCGCATTGGACGCGATGTACTGGAAGCCGATTCAAACGGGTACGCTCGAAGGTTCAGATCGCGCGACCGTGATGCGGCTCGCGGGAATCGGAACCGATCGCACGATTGATGAGGTGTACAAATTTGTGCCGCCGGTTTCGCCGGATTTGGCGGCGCGCTGGGCGGGAGTGGAAATTGATCTGGCAAAGATTAATTTGCCAAATCATTTGTCAAATGACTGGCTGGTGGTGGAAGGCGCGGGCGGCGTACTGGTACCGATCAATCAAAAGCAGTTTGTTTTGGACTTGATGGTGAAGCTGAAATTGCCGGTGATTCTTGCGGCGCGCAGTACGGTGGGAACGATTAATCACACATTGCTGACGTTAGCGGCGCTGCATGCTGCGGAATTGCCAGTGCACGGCGTGGTGCTGATCGGGGATCAGAATCGTGAAAATCGCGAGACGATCGAGCGCTTCGGGCATGTGCGGGTGATTGGCGAAGTGCCGCGGCTGCCGAACCTGCATCGTACGGCGCTGATGCAAGTGTTCCTGAATCATTTCGACCGGGCGGCATTCTCGCAATGATTAGGTGACTTGTGATTGGTGACTTGTAACTGGTGTATTCCTTGCGCCAGCGCTCGCTAACATTTCAGGTCAAAGTTTCGAATGTCCTCTCCACTGAAGATTTGGCATCCGTTTACGAACTCTGCACTCGATCCGGCTCCGATTGAGATCGAGCGTGCGGAAGGGGTGTGGTTGTATGCACAAGACGGGCGGAAAATTATCGATGCGGTTTCTTCGTGGTGGGTGAATCTTCACGGGCATGCGAATCCACGGATCGCCGCGGCGGTTGCGGAGCAGGCGCGCAAGATGGAACACGTGATTCTCGCGGGGTTTACGCATGAGCCCGCGGAAGAATTGTCCGCGCGGCTGCGCAAATGGGTTGCGCCGCAGCTGACGCATTTGTTTTTTTCGGACGATGGTTCGACCGCTGTCGAGGTGGCGCTGAAACTGGCGGTGCAACACTTCAGCAATACGAGACGGATCGAGAAGCGCGAGATTGTCGCGCTGGAGCACGGGTATCACGGAGATACGGCTGGGGCGATGTCAGTCAGCGATGATTCGCCGTTTACGGATCCGTTTCGCTCGATGCGTTATCCGGTGCATCGCGTGCATTCGGCGTATTGTTACCGGTGCCCTCTGGGATTGCGGCGCGAATCTTGCCACATCGAATGTGCCGGACAATTGGAAACGCTGCTTGAAGAACGCGGAGACAAGATCGCGGCTGTGATTGTCGAGCCACTGCTACAGGCCGCGGGTGGGATGATCGTATATCCGGTGGAATTTTTGCAAAGAGTTCGGGCGGCATGTTCGAAGCACGATGTTTTGTTGATCGCCGACGAAGTGCTGACGGGGTTTGGGCGCACCGGAAAAATGTTTGCATGTGATTTGGCGGGAGTCGCTCCGGACCTGATGTGCTTGTCGAAGGGAATTACCGGCGGATTTTTGCCGATGGGCGTGACGCTGTGTAGTGATCGCGTGGAGATGGCGTTTCGAAGCGAGAACCGGCTGAACACTTTTTATCACGGGCACTCATACACGGGGAATGCGCTGGCTTGCGCGGCGGCTAACGCCAGTCTGCAGATTTTTGATGAGGAACCGGTTTTCGAACGGATTGGCGTGATGGCGGAAATTAATTCCGAGCGATTGGCGGAGTTGAAGAGATACGCGCAGGTCGGTGAGGTGCGGCAGATCGGAACAATCGGCGCGATCGAATTGCGCACTGACGACGCTGGGTACCTTTCGGCAATGCGGCCGAAGCTGTATCAATTCTTTTTGGAACGAGGCGTGCTGCTGCGGCCGTTGGGCAATGTGGTTTATGTTTTGCCGCCCTATGTGATTTTGCCGGGAGAGTTGCAGCATGTGTACGACGTGATTGTGGAGGCAATCGAAACGATTTTCTGAGCTGCGTGAGGCGTTTGCTACACTGATGCGATAGGCCGGGCGGAGAAAAAGTTTGGACGTCAAGTCGAGCGGGTGGACACAAAAGATCGCAGCATTTGCCGCAGGCCTTGGTGCCCCAGGTCTATTTCTGATCTCGTTTCTGGATTCATCTTTTATCCCATTTCCAATCATCAATGACGGATTGCTTATTTCGTTTTCTATTCAGAATCATGCGCGCATGCCGCTTTACGCATTGTTAGCTTCGTTGGGTTCTGTCTTAGGTTGCGTTCTGCTTTACTTCATTGCCCGGAAAGGCGGAGAGGCGTACTTCCATCGGAAAGCGGGGGGGCGAGCGGACGCGATCCGAAAATGGGTGGAAAGGAACGGCTTTGGCGGCATGTTGGTTGCTGCTCTCCTGCCTCCTCCCACACCATTTAAGTTTTTTGTTCTCGCAGCTGGGGTGTTCGAAATTCCGTTGTTCAGCTTTACGTCGGCGATCGCGCTGGCTCGGCTCATCCGTTACTTCGGTGTTGGATTTCTAGCAGTAAAATACGGTAACAATGCAAAGCCTTTTATCTCTCAACATTGGCTGGCAATTTCGATAGGATTTGCGATTTTTGCGATAGCAAGTTACAGGCTTTCGCGCTGGCTGCTGCGTGAACGGCCCACGGATGCAAGTGCGAAGTAGACGGGGCACAGGAGCGTGCGGTTCGCTACGGATGGCGCAAGGCCTTTCGCCAGTGGAGTTCTGACGAGAGCAAACTCCCGTTTTTGTCGATGACGATGTCGGCGACGATTGCGTGGTCTGAAGTTTGCATGGCTTGATCTTTCAGGTCGTTTATTTCCACGGAAAAGCCTTCGGCTTCTTGTTCGACGGTTGCTTTCGGGAAGCGCGCTGTTTTGAGAAATGTGACGGCGACGGGAGAGGATTGCGCGGAAGTGAGGACCGGCGACGGTTCCGGTTTGCGCAATGTCGTGACTCCGCTGGCGTAGCTGACTTCGCCACCCATGCTGCGCATTGTGGAAAGATGGAGAGCTGATTCAGTTTCGACGACGCTGTGCCAGAGAAACGGCGAAACGGAATCGGGGAATGCGGAGACGCGGCGCGGAATTTCGCCGCTGACGGTGCGGGCTTCGAGCGAAGCGGTGACATTTCCGTGAAACTGGGCGCGCATCGCAAAGTAAATTAACGCGAAGGCCAGGCCGGCGATGGCGCCGTTGCGTCCGCGAGGGCGTGTGGCGCGCGAACCGATTTCGTCGCTGACCAGGCGGAAGAGTTCAGGAAGAAAAATCGCGGCGGCGAGTATGAGGATGAGCCAGGGATCGATGGTTGGTGAAATGTCGAGCGAAAAACGTCTTACTGATAACGGCCAGAAGGGCGAGACGGGATCGGCTTGCAGAACGTCCATCAGAATGTGGAGCGCAGCCGCAGCAGCAATGGCTGTCCACGAAAAACCCGTCCAAGAGAGGACGCCCGGGTTGCTGCGGAGCATCAATGAAAATAGGAACGCAGCCAATGCCAGAACCGTAATGAACGCGATCGAATGGGTCGCCGTGCGGTTCCAGCGTAAATAAGCCGAAGGGCCAAAGTTGGTGCTGAGAAAATCCATGTCAGCGACAAGACCGGCGCAAAGAATCGCGATGATGGCACGCCAGGAAGCCTTTGGAAAAAATCCGCGCTGCAATGCGAGAGAAGCGAGGCCGTGAGTAAGCGGGTCCACGGTAATTTATTTTGCAGCAGTGGCCGCGGTTCCTGGCCCTGGGACCAGCAATCGCAACGCACGCGGCACGATGCGGAATTCGACTGGCAGGCGAGCGAGCGGTTCGCCGTCCACTTGCGCATAAATTGGTTTATCGTCGATAGATTCGCAGACAAGGCGATCGGATTTCCAAAAATAGACGCCTTCTTCCTTGCGCAAGTCGCCCATCCATAGAGTCGGCAAATAACTGAGATACTTGAGACCGCTTTGCGTAGTGAGGCCTAGAAATTCGAATTGATCCTCGAAAAGATCGGCTTCGGTGGTGATTTTGAATGGGCCACCGTAATGCTTGGTGCGCCCGACGATGACCAGAGAGACTTCGCGAGATTGTCCTTCGCCCGTCACGCGAAAGTGATGAAATTTGTAGTTGAAGACTTCGCGCGCGCCTTGCCACCAGTAAGCGAGAATGCCGAAGCGCGCTTTGAGTTCGAGATCGACGGCGTAAGTGATGCGGCCATCGGGGCCAGCGCCAGCGACGCTTAGGAAGTAGCGGGCCTTTTCTGGTTGTTCGAGAGGAGTAGCCAGGCCGAGAGCGATTTCGCGTACTTTGCCGCTGGCAAGTTGTTCGGCGGCCTTGGGAATGTCCCAGGAAAGTTCTAGTTCTTTGGCAAGAACGTTTGCGGTGCCAGCGGGGAGTAGCGCGAGCGGCACGCGGTGACCATTTTGCGAGCCAGCCAGGCCGTTGACGACTTCGTTGATGGTGCCGTCACCGCCACAGGCAATGACGAGTTGGCGGCCATCGGTGGTGGCCTGCTTTGCGATTTCAGTGGCCTCGCCGGGACCGGTGGTTTCCTGCAAATCGGCGCGAATGCCGCGGGATTCGAGAATGCGGCGGGCTTCGTCGAGCTTGGTACGGCGCGCGTTGCCTCCGCCGCCCGCGTTCGGATTGTGAATCAGGAGAGCGTTATGGAGTTCGTTCATTGATAAGTGAGAGAGTCCTATCCGAAGCTTAACAGCCTTTTCGTATGGCATCATCCTATATGATACGGTTTGCAATTGGATGAACGTCACGCGGAGTCGCGATATGGCGAAGGCAGCCCCTGCATCAGTGAAAAAGGAAGTGGAAGAGCTGCGTGAAAAGCTGCGGCACCACGAATACCGGTATCACGTCTTGGATGATCCGGAAATCTCTGACGCTGCCTACGATCGCCTGATGGAAAAACTGAAGGAGCTTGAAGCGGCGTACCCGGAAATTGTTGCTTCCGATTCGCCGACGGCACGCGTTGGGGCGCCAGCACGAGAAGGGTTCCAGACCATGCGGCACACGCGGCCGATGCTGAGTCTGGACAATGCGTTTTCGTTCGATGCTTTGCGCGATTTTGATCGTCGCGTGCGCGAGGGAATCGGCAGGCAGTCCATCGAATATATCGCGGAACACAAGTTTGACGGTTTGAGCATTGCGCTGTGGTACCAGGATGGAGTGCTGGTTCGCGGAATCACGCGGGGTGACGGTACCACTGGTGAGGACGTGACGCCGAATGTGCGGACGATCCGGTCGATTCCGTTGCGCATCGACAAAGAGTCGCTGAAGAAAGCGAAGGTGCCCGCTTCGTTCGAAGTGCGTGGCGAAGTGATGATGACGCGCAAAGCGTTCGAGGCGCTGAATCGTGCGCAGGAGCAGAACGGTGGAAAAGTTTTTGCGAATGCGCGCAATGCTGCTGCTGGAGCGGTGCGCATGCTCGATTCTTCGATCACGGCGCAGCGGCGATTGGATTTCTTTGCGTATTACCTGATGACGGAAGGCAAAGCCGCGTTCCCGAAACATTCAGAATCGCTGCAGGCGTTGCAAAGCCTGCGATTTCGAGCTTCGAGCGACTGGAAACTGTGCAACGGAATTGATGAAGTGATTGCCTACTGCGAGGCGTGGGATTCCAAACGCGAAAAATTGCCTTATGCAATCGATGGCGTGGTGGTGAAGGTGAATTCTGTCGGAGTTCAGGATGAGCTGGGATTTACGTCGAAATCGCCGCGTTGGGCGATTGCCTACAAATATCCTGCGCGGCAGGAAACGACCGTGGTGAACGACATCATTGTGCAGGTGGGGAGGACGGGAACGCTGACGCCCGTGGCAGTGCTGGAACCGGTGCAGATCGGCGGGGTCACGGTAAGCCGTTCGACGCTGCACAACATGGACGAGGTGGAGCGATTAGGCGTGCAGATTGGGGACACGGTTTTGGTCGAGCGAGCAGGCGAAGTGATTCCGCACGTGCTGAAAGTCGTGAAGGAAGGCAAGAACCGTAAGCCTTTTCGCGTGCCGAGGGAATGTCCGGTCTGCCACAGCAAGATTCACAAGGTCGAAGGGGAAGTGGCATACCGCTGCCTGAATACGGCGTGTCCCGCGAAGCGAAGGGAATCGCTGATTCACTTCGCCAGCCGGCACGCGATGAACATCGACGGGCTGGGAGAGAAGATCGTCGATCAGCTTGTTGACAGAGAGATAGTGAAGGATATCGCGGGCTTGTATGCGTTGAAGCTTGACGACCTGAGTGAACTCGAGCGCATGGGCGAAAAATCCGCGCGAAATTTGTTGGACGAAATCGAAGCGAGCAAGAAGAACAGTCTGCCGCGCCTGATTTATGCGTTAGGGATTCCGTTCGTGGGCGAGCGCACGGCACAACTGCTGGCAAATCGGTTCTCTTCGGTGGAAGAGTTGGCATCTGCCAAGGAAGAAGAGCTTTTCGATGTGGAGGAAGTCGGCCCGAAAGTCGCCTCGGGAATATTGGAGTTTTTTTCGGAGCCCGCGAACCGCCAGCTAATCAAGAAGCTGGAGAAGGCAGGAGTCCGGCCTACAGCTGAAAAACGCACGGTGAAGAGCAACAAACTGGCAGGGAAGTCGTTTGTGTTTACTGGCGGCCTTGCGAATCGTACCCGAGAGGAAGCCGGTGAAATTGTGCAGCAGCACGGCGGAACAGTGGTGAGTTCGGTGAGCAAGAAGACCAGCTATGTTGTGGTGGGCACTGATCCGGGCTCGAAGTACGACAAAGCCAAAGAACTGGGAGTGCCAATTCTTTCCGAGTCCGAATTTGAAAAACTTATTGGACTAAAATGAGCGCCGCTAATTTATTGCTTCTTTATCCAGTTTAACATCGTAGGCACCACGGAATCGGAGAGTTTGCCGTGGATGGTTAGCAAGTGATCGGCTTCTGGAATATTTGTGAACTGTGCGTTTCCTGGATGCGTGCGGTTGACGATGTTTGCGATTTCGACGCTGTCGGCGTGGCTCATGATAGTGTCGGCGGTTCCGTGCAGAACGAGGACAGGCGCATTCACCGCGGACCAGGCTTCGCCGAGATTCAGATCCTGTAGTTGCTGGTAAAACTCGGCGGGGCGGCCGTACTGGCCGTCGGGCTCGTCGTACCAGAGTGTGGCCCATTCGGGATGCGTTTTGACAATTTCACCGGGAGTCATTTTGTGGATCAAATACAAAGAATAAAAATCAGTGAATTGTTTTACTAAAGAATTGATTTCGGACGGAGAGTTCTTCCCATCGTTTGAGAGGCGAACGCGTTCGAGTTCCAGCATGTGCTCGTACCAACTGCGTCCCCAAGATGATGCAGCGATGTATCCGCGAACGGGCTTGCCTTGAGCGACAAGCGGAGAGGTGCCGCCCCCATTGCTCAGCCCGACGACAAAGACGCGATCCAAGTCAATGAATTGGTATTTGCGCAGAGAATCGAAAGCTGCGCGGTACCCACTTAATTCGGTAAGAAAATCTGTGTCTTTGCAAACCCCTTCGCTTTTGCCGACGCCTGGTTTGTCCGTACGCATGGTGGCGTAGCCGGAGGTGTCGATGAGCCGCCAGAAAATCGCGCCAAAGGCATCGGTTTCGCCGCGCGGGTATTCGACGCTGTCGCAGCTCAGCCATCCAACGAAGAAAATAACGGGGATTCTGCCGTCGCTATGATTCGGACGAGTCACGATGGTGCGCAGTTTGTTTCCACGCGAATCGCGTACCCAATCGTAGGTAGCCGTGGCGTTTTGGAAATGCTCGCGCGGATGATCGGCAGCGGGCTGTTGAGTGTGAGCCGCGGCCGACACGGCCACCGTGCAGCACGAGAGCGATAGCAGAACGAAGCTAGGAATGCGGAAGAAGAACATGACGCCTCCGAAGCAGAACTTTTGGTCTCGTAGACGGCGGAAGCCAGGAAGGGGAAGCAGTTTTATTTGGCGCGGCGATTTGTCGCTCGAAATGGAATATAATGAACATGGCGGGTGAGCTGGATGATCGCTGGCTTGCCTTGAGTCCACCGAAAGGTGAACAAAGGGCGGCGGGAGGAAAGTCCGGACACCGCTCTGCGTCAGCAGAGCAAAATCTTCGGCTCTCGGGCTGAGGGTAATGGGCAACGCGCCTGGTAACGCCAGGGGAGCAGTAGCACAGACTTTAGTCTGTGTCTCTTCACAGCGGCGAACTGAAAAATCGTGCCGCCAACGAAGAAGAACACAGGCTGAAGCCTGTGCTACCGTTCACGGAAAGTGCCACAGAAAATAAACCGCCGCGAAAGGTAGCTGCTGTGACGGGCGGCAGGGAAACCTGCTCATCGTCGTGCAAAGGCGCTTTTGCTGGTAAGGGTGAAACGGTGGGGTAAGAGCCTACCGCTCGTCTGGCAACAGACGAGGCAAGGAAAACCCCGCGTGGTGCAAGGCCAAATAGGAGGGGAGAGCCGGCCCGGCTCGCCGAGCGAGGCAAACGCAAGTTTGCGGCGCTCCCTCGAACGACGGAATTGTCCTGCGTTAAGCAGGCGGGCCGTTGGCGAGAGCAACCCTCGGGTAGGCTGCTGGAGCTGCAATGCGAATTGCAGCCTAGAGGAATGATCGTCAGGACTCCGACTTGTTGGGGTCCTACAGAATCCGGCTTACAGGCTCATCCGCCATTTTGCAATAAGTTACAGACACCTCGCACCAAACTCGCCAAAAACTCGCCAGTCACTGCCCGCCCGCTCCAAAAAAGGGCTTGCAAAAAAGTTAATTCTGTGGTACTATTACTACAGTAGGGATAGGATTTGCTGCCGCACGGGAGGGCTACCGGGCGGACAAGAGCAGCACCTATCGTTAACCAAGTGCCCTCACCAGAAGCCGAGCAGCGGTCGTTCAGAATTATCCAAAGCCTCGCCGCAGGCTAGAAGCTCAGCGCAGAGCACGTCTCCCACCTTTAGGGACAAACGAAGCTCATTCTCAAATTCAAAAGAGAGTGGGCTTTTTGTGTCTTCACATAACTTTTCATCGCATGACAAATTGACCGTCGCTGAATTCGCGTCCCTCTTCAGGCTCGACCCTCAAACAATAGAAGCTGCAATAGAGAAGCAGCGCATGGGTACGCCCAAAACATTTTTCACAATTCCTGAGCTTGCGAAGCGCTGGGGCTGCTCGCGCGGAAGTGTCTACAACTATCTACGCGATGCTGCTGCCTCGATCATCGACTTTGCCTCGAAAGGCAGGAAGGGCAAGAAACTTGTCCCTTTGGAAGTGGTCGAACGCATCGAGCGCCAGAGAACTAAGAAGTTCAACTGAGTTGGCGAGGTGACCATGCTGACAAAAACGCGTGTTGTTGCAGTCCCAACAAAGTCTCAGCGGGAAACATTTCGCTTAGATGCGTGGCTTGGGAAGGAAAGGGTAAGGCTGGCACTGCGCACCGAACGCCGACCTGATGCGTTGCGGATCGTTCATAAGATTGAGACAGCACTCGCAGAAGGGAAGTCGTCTGTTTTGTGGGCGGAATTAAGGGAACGATTGCCGAGAATAACTTTCGACAAGTTTGCGACGGCAATTGGTTGGGAGCAACCCGCGGTCAAGGTTGAACCAGCGAAGCCTACATGGAGCGGATTAAGCGCAAGGTATCAGCGCCATCTCGAAAAAGAAATAGTGAAATCGAATTTGCGCGACTCCACGCGAGATCGATACCTCCAAACGTTAAAGCTTTTCGAGCGTTATCTGAACGAGAAGGGAATTCAAGAGCTTCCTGACATAACGAAAAACCTGATCGAAGATTGGAAGCTCCATCGCATTGGCGAAATTAAGAAGAAATGTTTCTCACGAGGTGGCACCGGATATGTCCTGGACACTGCAATCCTCCGAGCCGTGTTCAATTTTGCCGTGTCTGAAAAGTTGGTTACGGAGAATCCGGTCGTGTCGGAAGGGAAGCCAGGGGCAAAACCGACCAACGGAGCTTCCCCATTTGCCGCTGAAGAGTTAACAAAGATAATGCAGTACGCAGATCAAGACAGACTCGCAGTCATGGTCTTGTTTCGAACGGGTTTAAGAAGGTCCGACGCAATTCGGCTGCAATTTAAGAACGTGGATATGAAAGAACTTCAAATTAGTCTGACTGCCCAGAAGAACGGAAAGAAGGTGAAGGTGCCGATCCTGCCCGATCTTCTCGCGGCTTTGGAGATTGAGCAGGTGAAGCGAAATCCATCGGCGGATGATTTCGTATTGCACAATCCCGCCACCGGAAAGCCATACGAGACCGGCAAAAAGCTATACGAACGATGCAAGCGACTTGGAAAGCGGGCGGGTGTGGCGAACGTCAGGCCTCATCGTTTCCGAGACAGTTTCGCGGCAGATGCCTTTCTGCGGGGCTGCGATACGGAAGAAGTGGCGGCGTATTTGGCGGATACGGTTGCCACCGTCGCGGAGCATTATTCCGAATTTATTGAAGCTCGACGCAAGAGAGCGGATGCAAAAATGCGAACCGGTAAGGGCCTTGTCGAGTTCACAGGATCGCAGCAAACGACACCTAAGCCCAAGCTGCAACTTATTCGGAGGAGGG
>WNFR01001627.1_pt1 | contig 23540 bp, 17 predicted proteins | sample 5400221 | NCBI WGS metagenome assembly WNFR01 (sample SAMN13153357, study PRJNA577476) | soil metagenome | isolation source: 40 cm soil under Madrone tree | place: USA:California | collected 2016-06-14 | reverse complement strand
AACTTCAGCCATAAACATTTCGTCCCTACGGGACTGCATTGAGTCAACCGATCTACCGCTCACCGCCAAATCTGTCCCATAGAGCCTTCGCAACCTTCGCAATCACACCCTCGCGCGTCGCTTCATTCACGGGAGAATCCGAAACAAACACCGCGATAGCCAAATGCTCTCCGTTTGGAAGCGTAATGATCCCAATATCATTGGTCGCGGCCGTATTTCTTTCTTGAGTTCCTGAGGTTCCCGTCTTGTGAGCGACGATCGTTCCCGCAGGCAAGAGTCCCTTCAAGCGCTTCGCACCCGGCGTCGATTCGGTCATGAACTTGAGTAACAGACCCTGACTCGATTCGGAAATCCGTTGCCGTTCATGCAGCGCGCGCAGCAATGCAACCGCTGCTTCCGGTGCCGCCCAGTTGCGATACTGCGTCTGCCAATCCTGCCCAATCTCTTTCTCAGTATTGAGCACAATCATGTCCGTGATCTTGAGCTCAGTGAGATAAGCCTGGATCGCTGCCGGTCCCCCGGCGAGCTTCATCAGCACATCGCTGGCGGTGCCGTCACTTTCCGATATCGCATATCGCAGCAACTCACTTACGCTCAGCTCAACGCCGTGTGGGTTCTGATCCCGAATCGGACTATGTTGTCCTCGACTACCGAAATCATCTTTCGTCACCCGCACCTTCTGATCGAGCTTTATCTTCCCGGAATCAACTTGCTTCATTACCGCCATGCTGATCGGAAGTTTGTAGACACTCTGCATCGGGAAGTGATCGTGGGGATTGAGTGAAACCGTCTCTCCAGTTTCCAGCAAAGCCACCGCTATTCCGACTTTGCCTTTGGCAGCGGAAGCTATTTGGGCAAGTTGGTTTTGAAGCTGCGAGTTCTTAAGCACTTCGTTTTGTGACGGTTCTGCCTCTTGTTTGGTGTAGATTGGGTTCGATTGAGTGAAGGTTCTCGAACATCCGACGAGAAACAGCAAAAAGAGAATGGAGAAAAATGAACGGTTCATATGTTTGATAATGTCGATGGCCTTCGGGCAGTTCGCGAGTCAAGCGAATTAAATTATGGAGCACAATCGATTTCGCCGCTAGAATAATCGCTCATGAGTAATCGCAGGCAACTGTAACCGAGCGCTGAAGGCGTGTGATGTATGGAGTTCGTCGGAGGATTCATATCGCGCCTTCAGGGCTTAAACGAATTCTAATATGAAGACTACCAGGGGCGTTGCCACTGGCTATTTCATCTCACTTCTTCAGCGTGAAAACCGAGCCCTCCCTCACGGTCGGGCTACTGCCCCCTTGGCCCAGTCGACGATGTTCACCCAGCCGGCGCAAGTTATCAACTTGCGCTACAACCGCTACTGACCCGAGGGCTGCACTTGTTTTAGAATCCACGCCAGCGCTGGATCTCGACCTTGCTGGTAAGACCGCCAATCAGGATCGATCCTTTTGTCGGGCATGATGCCCGGGGTATCCTGCTCCTGAAACTTGTAGAGTTGGGTCGAGTACGAGACGCCGAGATGTGAGTTAGGCAATGAAAACTCGCGGTTCTCCTGATAACCGTTCGGCCGCGCGCCAGTCGGTTCGCCCACCAGGATTGCACGCAGGTCGTTCCGAAAATCCGCGGCGTTAGACATGCCGGCCGAAAAGGTCCATCTGCCGATCACGACGTACAGCATCCCCCTTTGGGTGAGACGCGGGCGCTTCTTGAATTCCGAGATGATGTAATCGCGCCCTCTGGTAAAATCACCACCGCCGTTCTGACGCATGTCTACGACGACCCGCCGGATCTCGTGATGGTCGATGAAATCAAAAAGCTCGCGCGAGAACTTAATGAAATCCTTTCGTCTGGGATAGGCCTTGAAGTTCAAATAGAGAGTTTGCTCAGGAGCCAGATAATTGAACCATAGAGGTTCCTTTTCACGTTGCTTATACAAAGGCATTCGCCGCTCAGCATCAATCCAGCTTACTTTCTCGCCTGACTTGATAGTCTGCAGGGTAAGTTTAAAGCGCTCGCCTCTATCACTGAGGAATGTGTACTGAGCATGACTGGTATCCGGCGCCAGGCCGAGCGCGTGCAAATGCACCGGGTAAGTGCTCAGGTCTGCGTGCGCGCTTCTGACAAAGCCTTCACTCTCATCTTGAGGAATGTATGGCAAGTCTCGCGCATACGCTTCGGTGACCGGAACACCGCCGATCTCTACGATTCGTGTGCCGATCACTTGGCGGTATTTGGCAGGAGCGCCCGTGACCCGCAACTGATTCCCAAACCAAAACAGTTGGAGTGGGACTTCCCTGTAGAGGCGTCCCCAGCGCAAGTGGGTATGCCCGTCACCAATCATAGCCACGATGCGGCTCAAGCCCATCACGATGTCGCTGTTCTGCAATTGCGGAATCCGAGCGTCAAGGTCTGCCACAGCGCGCGCGAACTGTTCCCGGGTGACGAAGTGAAAAGCGTTCGCATGACGGCGGGGCAGTTCGCCGGCGAGGTATTGCAAGTCTGCCCGCCAGGCCGCCTTGCTGAGGTTGTCGGTAGGTGTCGTGTCGAGGACCGGACTTGGTGGACCGGTTCTAATTAGCTCGACGGAGCCCCTGGTTCCGAATCCCTCAAACTCGCCGACGAATCGGCCCGCTTTGAAATTCAGCGTAATAACGCCTTCGTCGTCGTAGGACTCAGCTTTGAACACCAACCTACCGTCCGCGTAACTGGCCTGCGCAATATTAAAGTCGCCCAGAGGCGTGTTCATCGAGCCGACTATTGCTTGCTTGTCATACCTGATTTCTACAACCAGGGGAACGCGTCCGTAGATCGCAGCAATGGCGAAGCCTTCATAACGACCGGCGATCTCAACAGGTGGCGATTCTTTACCGGCTTGTCCGAAGACCGTGACCGAAAGAAGCGCTGCCAGCACAAGCTGTGCGACTTGTCTCTGGAACAAATTCATCAAGGGGCCTAACGACATCGTGCTTAAGAAAGTTGTCCCTATTCTGATCGAAAAGCGCGGATCAGGCAAAGAGAGAAAAGAAAAGACAAGAGGGTGGAACATGCGGCAAGCCCTCCCCTCGATCTCCTCCCAGTCGGAGGGGAAGGAAAAACCTGAGCCTTCACGGTCGGGCTACTGCCCTTTCAATCACTTCTTCGGCTCACTGCCCATCGCACACTCAAAACAAATGGAAGGTAAGTAAACGATGCCGCGTCTGATATTCCAAGGAGCTTAACGAAATTATTTCAATGAAAGCTGTCACTCAAGTGGTCGTCACCTTTCTCTTTCTGATTGCCCTGGGTTCGCAATCGTCCCTCTTGAGTCAGGATCTGCACCCGCGCATCTCTTACAAGATTCGCGTCGATGCGGCCGATTTGTCCGGCTTCGACGTCGAAATGCGGGTTCGTGGCACCGGCGATACAGTCCGGATCGCAATGGCGTCGCATCCGGAATACGACGATCGGTATTGGCGTTATGTCGAGAATCTGACCGCCGAGTCGCGCGGCGTCTCCCTTCGGGTCAAGAGTGAGGAAAGCGCGCTGTGGCGTGTTGTCGCGCCGGGAGGTGACCTGACGGTGAAGTACCACATTCATCTACCGCCGCAAGACACGCCAACACGGGCCGCCTGGAAGCCATTTCTCTCACCGACAGGTGGACTCGTAGGCGATTTGCACTCGCTCATGTATGTCGTTGGGGCGGCGTCTTCTCCCGCGCACGTGACACTCGACCTACCCAACGGTTGGGAAAGCGCATCCGGACTCGAGCCCACAAAGGATCCGAAAACATTTGCTGCCTCGTCGGTTGAGTTGCTGTTGGATTCGCCGATCGTTATCGGGCGATTCCGCCACTGGGAATTCAAAGTGAAAGGCGTGGCGCACACGATCGTCTACTGGCCACAAACAAATGCGGCGGCATTCGACACTGTTGCCTTCGTCGCCGGCATTAAACGGCTCGTGACCGAGACTTTAAAGATCTTCGCCAAGCCGCTTTACCGCAGTTACATGTTTCTCTATGAGGACGGAGCGTACGGCGCGCTTGAGCATCTCAACTCCGTCAGCATAGGCGCGACTAGTCAGAATCTCGCGCAGGGATTCACGGATGTCTTCGGTACGACAGCGCACGAGTACTTCCACACCTGGAACTTGATGCATGTGCGCCCGGTCGAGCGCGTCGGCCTGCGTTATCGTCCCGCATCTCCCACAGGAGAACTGTGGTGGAGTGAAGGTGTCACGATCTACTTTAGCGACTTGCTGCTGCGGCGCGCGCAGCTTCCCGTCTATGATTCAACTCGGGTGGCGCATCTCGAGCGATATATCGAGGCCTATCTGCTCACACCCGGATATTCACGGAACTCGGCCGAACGCGTGAGCCGGGCATCCGATGATCCGCTCGGACTCGGCGATGATTTTGCCAGCACACATCTCCAGGGGAATCTGCTCGGCACAATGCTGGATCTCATGATCCGCGAGGCAACGCACGGCCAGCGCTCGCTCGAGGACGTGATGCGCATGTTGAGCGAACGGTTCGGGCCGCAGCATGGCATCGCTGGCCGCGATATTGAGCAGGCGCTTCACGAAGCCTGCGCTTGCGATGCGCACACGTTTTTTGAAGCACACGTGAGGGGAGCGCGGCCCATAGATTTTGACCAATATCTGCGGATCATCGGAATGCGCACACAGGTATCGTGGTCACCGGCGGTCAGTAGTGACGGAAAACCTCAGCCGGACATTCGACTCTCGGCGTTCAATACGGCCGATAATCCCGTATTAAGACTCCACCTCTCGAATCCCGCCAGCGTGTGGGGGCGTGCGGGTTTGCACACTGGCGATCAACTGGTTTCGCTTGACGGCCAGCCCGTCGCGACCTCGACGGATTTCCGGTCGCGCCTGGGAAGACTTCATATAGGAGACACCGCGCGGGTGGAAATCAGGCGCAATGGCGCTCTGTCGCAAGTGTCGGTTTCGATAAATGGCTACGATCGCCCGATCGTGCGGGTCGTCGAAATTGTGGACGCGACGCCCGAGCAGGTGAGATTAAGGAAGCAATGGCTGACGGCGGCTCCGTGATGGAAAACCCTGAGCCCTTCCTAACGGTCGGGGCTACTGCCCTGATCCACGCCTTCCTGACGATCTGGTCATGCCGCCGGAACACCCGGCACCTCTCGCTTCTACTTCTCGCAGAAGATGAGGCGAATCTTCGACATGCCGGTAATTCGCACGGGACCCTGCTGGGCGGCCGGGCTGTTCGATTGATCGAAAACTTTCTCAGCACCGTTCTCCAGCGGCAGAGTGATCAAAGGTATGGTTCCCCCACCGACGTTTACCGGTATCGACATGCCATGGCCTGTTCCGGCGGGTGTGGCGCACTCCATGGCTATTCCCGGGAGGGTGCCCATGAGGGCAAGCCGGATGCGCGCTTCAAGACCCTCGGTCTCGATGCTGCCGCGCAGCGTTATTGTGAAAGGTAGCCCACCGGTAAATTTGCAATGGCCCTCAACCGTAGCGTTATTGGTCTGCTTACCCTCACCTTCAAACTTGATCAGGTCGCCGGAGACCGAAACGCTGCTCATCGGCACCACGGCCCGGTTCTCGACAACGATGGCGGTGTACAGAGGATTGGGCGGCATCGACATGCGTGAATTCGTCTCAGTCTCGATACGAACATTGGCGTGTTCCAGCACCTTTGCGATCTCGGCGCGCAGCACGGCGATTTGTGCGCCATAGGCCTCGACTTCTTCCTGTGCCCGATCGGCGCCGTTCTTTCCGAAAAAGGCGATAAAGCCACGCTCGCAAGAATGTTTGTGCACGTCTTCGTGCGCTTCCAACGCTGCGCCAATACCGCGGCAGACCGTCAAGTTTTTCATCCTGGCGAATTCGCCGGCAGCGAAAGCACTAAGAGCGCAGAGCTCTGCGTCGCTCTTATTCGCGGGCGGATGCGTGGGATCACTGAGAGCGAAGCCCTGTGGATCATAGTCGAATTGGAGGAGGGCTTTGTCGGCTTTGCTGAGTTTTTCATAGCCTGGTATTGGCTCGAGGTCGCGGCGCGCGTCGGTCTCGGTGAAAGTCTTGTATCTGGAAATCGAGGTAGGGTGGTTCAACGCGCGCAGCTCTGGAATCTTGTTGCGCATGGCCTCCTGTAATCGTAGCGCGTTGCGCAGTTCGATCTGCAATGCCTTGAGATTGCTGCAATCACATTCGGCGTTAGCAGGGGTAGCGGGCGGCGCCAATGGTTGCGGGGCGCCATTAGCTGCGAGCGCGGCCAATACAAAACCGAGAATTGTTATCCATAGAAATTTCTTCATTTGATTCTCCCAACCGCACGACGTTCGACCTGAGACGAGGGGTCTCATGGTCCTAACGATTTCATCCACGGCCGCTGCATCATACGCTTTAAACGGCTCGTTGGCTCTGGGGCTTGCACCCCCAGGCCTTATGCTTCCTGATTCGCGGGCACTAAACTTTCGGCTGAGAAAACTTTTGTCAGGCTGCGACTTGCGGCAGCGTCGGTCGGCAATCGTTACGGAAGTAGAAAAGCGGCGACAAGCGGGGTCCCCGGCGCGGCAGCCGCGCTGGGGTGCTCGTGTCGCCGCACTCCAAAATCACTGCCCTCCAAAGAAAAATTGACGCGGACGGCGCTCGGTCATAAACTCTTGGCCGCCAGTTCATCCCACTTGCAGAAGGTGCTCTCACAATGTCCCCGTTTGATGCTCAAGCCAACACTGATGCCAATGATCCAATCAAGCATGTTGTCTTACTGCTGCTCGAAAATCGCTCGTTCGATCAGATGCTGGGTTGCTTCCAGGAAATCTATCCGAACCTTGATGGTGTCGATGCAAACGCTCCCGCCCGGGTGAACAGCGACGGCGTCAGGCAGTTTCAGCAGTTGCCGACCGGGGTGGAACAGACGCCGGTCGATCCGCGACACAGGACCGAAAACGTCCTCAACCAGCTAAAGGACGGGAATGCCGGTTTCGTCCGGGACTTCGCCGAATTCTATGGAGCCACGGCGAGTGCTGACGACCGGCAACTGATCATGAGTTATTACGCGCGCATGTTCCTCCCGGCGCTGCACCGGATGGCCCGGGACTTCACAATCTGCGATCATTGGTTTTCTTCCGTGCCCGGGCCGACCTGGCCGAATCGCTTCTTTGCCTTTTCGGGAACCGCTTCAGGACGGGTCGACATGCCGGATGGAATCAGGCATCCCGATCTCGACAACCTGATCTTCCGGCAACATCAGACGACGCTTTTTGATCGCCTCAATGAAGCAGGGAGGTCCTGGAAGGTTTACTTCTATGATTTCCCCAGCTCGCTCATTCTGACGAACCAGCGCGAGATCCATAATCTCGTGAAGTACCACAAGATCGACAGGTTCTTTCAGGATGTAGCTCATCTGAAAGCCGAAGAGTTTCCTGACTTTGCCCTGATCGAACCAAAGTATGCGGGCCAGGATCAAAACGACGATCATCCACCGCACAACATCATGAAGGGCGAGAAGCTGATCGGCGATGTCTATGACGGGCTGCGCTCGAATGAAGAGCTTTGGAAGTCGAGTCTGCTGGTAGTGCTGTTCGACGAGCACGGCGGCTTTTATGATCACGTCTCACCTCCGCCCGCAGTGCCACCGGACGAGCATCACGAACAGTACAGTTTCGATCGTTTGGGGGTGCGCGTTCCTGCCGTTTTGGTTTCGCCGTGGGTGAGCAAGAGAGTAGAGAGCACGCAATTCGATCACACGAGTCTGCTCAAATACCTGGTGAACAAGTGGGGATTGGGACCGCTGGGTGCTCGCACTGCGGCGGCGAACAGCATAGGGGTTGCGATCACTGAGACTGCGCCACGCACAGACACGCTTCCGTTCATTCGCATTTCGACCTCGGAAGTGCTTCCCGACCGGCCAGACCTGGAAATGGAAGTGAATAGCGATCACCACATCGCGCTGCAGGCATTTGCCAAATACCTGCGAACAGAGATGGGCGACGCGGCGAAGGTTCTGGAAGAAGTCGCCGAGGGCGGTCGGTGGATGAATTTAAAGGCGCGCGTCGGAAAGGTGTTCCTTCGCCTGGGCACGTTCCTGACGAAGGAGCTCGAGGACAACGATCAGAAGCGAATCAAGCTGGCCGTCGATTCCGTGATGACTTTTCTCAAACGCACGTGACATGCAAGAGTGGGCCGGTACGGAACCCCGACTCGTCGGGGTAGCGAGCGGGATCAAAACTCAACTCTGCAAATCATGAGTCGATTGTGCGGATCGCGCAGCTCGCGCCCAATCCGCTCGCTACCGCTTGATGGTTCTGTATTTGTCTCCCGCCATCGACCACCTGCCGACGATTGTACTGGCCTTACGTATGAATGGGACGCTGCGGCTTGCGAAACGTTTCCCGTCACTGCTCAACCGCCTCGCGTGATCTGCGTCCTTGGCGGCGCATAGCTAATCCGGCGCGTCTCTCGCATGCGGCCGTCTTTCAAACTTCCTTCGACGATCTCGTAGCCGAGCAGCGCCAGCACTCGCCCGCGCACGAACAGCGGACGAGAGTTGCCGTACCAATCGACGCAGGAAGCGCGACAACCATCGTCGACTGCCTTGGCAGATTCGGCGCCCAACTCTCCGAGTTCTTCGAAGTGCAGAGACTGGTTACGCAGAAACAGAATCGCCGCCGAACCCTGGAACAAATGTTGGTAACCCGAACGGCCGGGCACGCTGATTGGCAAACCGAGTACGCCGGAATCCGCGCCGTCCGGTTTGTAGAAGAACCCCTGGCTGCGTAGCTCGCCCTGCGAAGCGTCTTTGCGGATGAACTCGTCGGCCACTTCCGGTGAATCACCGAGCCGCACTGACGTGAAATGCAAATCTTTGCCCGCGGTCCCGACCACGATCGCGTCCGAACCCAGGGCTTCGATCCGATCGACACCATGCTTCAGGGCCAGTTCGGTGGCCTCGCCGTCCGTCCAGTTAACCGCGTACAGGTTTGCTTTGTTGTTTTGCGGCGCTCCCCAGCCGCTGCCGGTCCCGTAAAGCAGATAGTTGCCGACGAATCGATTCTGGAAGGTGTAGCCCGAGGGTCTTGGCAGCGGATGATAGATCCAGGAAGAGGCGTTCTGGCTGCCGTCATTGAAACTCGAAAGCGGCAGACGCATCAGGGCGACGTCGCCGCTGGCGACTTCCGCGCCCCACATGCCATCGCCTGCCGAATTGGATCGCACCAGCACGTTGAGATGTTTGTCCGCGCTCTCGAGGAACGAGAACTGATCGACCGGACTCCCGGACACACCAATCGCGCTGGGACTGGAACCGTCGAGCGGCATGCGATAGAGGGTCGAACTCTCTTTCGATTGCTGTCCGTATCGTGACCAATCAGAGGTCCAGACATAAACCGATTCCGGCGAGACATAGAACACGCGACCTGCCGGACCCAACACGGCAGTCGCATCACACTTGAAATCATTCTGCGCCAGGTCGCATACGGTTACCGTGTGCAGGGCCAGGCCGTACGTCGCATTTATGGGGCGCTCCGGGCGGTAGATGTGTGTCGCCGAAACTATTCGCTGAAATTCGGCGGCAGTAGCGCCCTTGTGCCACTTGCGGACGGCAGGGAACTGCGCGAAGGGATCGTCGCTGTATGGTGAAAGGTAAAGCGGCGTGTAGAAAATGAGTTTGCTGCCGATTAGCCGGCTCGCATAGTTGCGCGATGAATAATAGTCGTTGGAACGCAGATGATAGGTCGACCGATAACTAAGGTTGCCGCCCTGATCAATATTGAACAGACCGACTTCCGTGCCGCCGCGTTCATAGCTGTAACCGATCACCGCGACCGTATCGGCAGAGACAAGCATCTCGTCGTACCAGGTATAGCGCGGATCGATGTCCGGGCCGAACGCGTCGACCGCGGAGATGGCTTTCAAGGCGCCATCGCCAACTGCTACCGTGAACAAGCGGCCCCGACGCAAGACCACCAGATGATCGCCGTGCAATTTGACGATGCCGCCTTCATCGACACCGGCGTGCTGGGTGTTAGTGACTGATTCATCTTTTGCGTTGAATCCTTCACCGGCCTTGGCAACTGAGGTCGCCTGTGCCGCAGGAGGCGCAGCTGAGTCTTGCATGACCTCGGACTGTCCGCGCGCCAGTTCTCGCTTCCGATCTTCGGCCAGCTTGCGAAAGTAATTCTTCAACTCTTCCTCAGAGCCGAAGGCGCGCAGGGTCTTCTTAGCTGGATCTTTTCCGGCGACCAGATTGGATCCGGGCGCACTGCTGACGGGTCTGCCGGCGCAGGCCGCGAGCAGAGAGATCACAAAGACTGTGGCGATTGCGGAAAAGGTGAAACTGGTTGCGGAAAGCGCGAAGGCTCGCGCGGGCCGGGTAAAGCTTTTCATGTAACAACGTCTCCTCGGTTCGGGAATCGAATAACCAGTAGATGAACGTAGGGAGGGAGCGAACTTGCAGGACCCGATCTATTCGCTTTGCTAACTCAATCTGGGAGTGTTTAGAGGCGAGCTACCGCCCGCCTCCTGCGCCCGTAAATTCTTTTCCGCCATATTTGGCCACTGGACGGTGGGATTGGGGTTAAGACTATGTCCTGGCTCAGGCCCAGAACGTATTTCTCCCACTTCCGTTGGAATGCCCTCATATCAATCGTGCCCAGAATCTTCTGCAGACTCTTATAGCCCGTGGGATCTTGTTTCTGATGGGCATGAAATTCCCGGTAGAATTTTATTAGCAGACCGCGTTGCTGCAGGTAGTAACAAAGGTAACGCGCCTGACCATAGTTTGTGCCTTTGTCTTCATCATAAAAGCCGTGCGCGTCGAGCGCGGTGAGCGACTTGAAATCGGGAACTCGGCCAGCTTGGATTGACTTCTGTAATCCGGGCAGACGCCAATTGGTATATCCGTGAATGTGACCGTCAACTTCGCCGCTTTGTTCATACAGCGAACCCAGACCTTCGTTGAACCAGGGCGGGCATGCGGGAAAGTTGGCCTCGACGAAGGGATGCACAATCTCATGAACCAGAGTCCCGCCGCCGGTGGAGATGTTCATGATTAGCGCCTTGTGCGTGCTCGAATAATAGCCATATGGCGTGCCTGGTTTCTCGCCGAACAGCGCCAGAGTGTTCCGCTCGTAGGAAGCAGCATCTCGAAACAGCCAAATGTCGAGGATCGCTTTGGGATCTTTCGTAAAGAAATCCTGCTTGAGTTTGTCGACTGCCCACTTGACTGTGTTCTCAGAGTGTTCCCGCACCGACTCAGCCGATTCATCGCCGATGACCACAAACGGTGGTTGAATGATCACCGTGAAGCCGCTCGACGGCAGTTTCTTTTTGAGCTGCTCAAGGTGTCTGGCAAAATCAGCCTCAGTGAAATTAGCGGGGACTGCGGCCGGTGACTCTTCAATCGCGGTTTGGTTCGGTTGCCCGGCGGACTTATCCGTGGGTGAGTTCAAACGGTAGGGCAACGCCAACAGTAAAACCGCGAGAGGGACCAGCAGCACAATCTGGAGTCTCTTGATCATCTTAAGCAACTCAAGGAAGTCGGGCCACGCGTACTCATAATACGCTTCTCAGTGGCGCGCGATGAAAATATTCGGAGTCTAGTGGCTCTGCCGGCGCATTCCAAAATCGGCCGATCGCCAGCCGCGCAAATTACATTATTTCCTCGAATCCACTCTGGTGATATGATTCACCAAGACGGAGGATCAGCGTGATGCATACCTTCAAATCAAGTCCCGAGAAAAGCCGGATGTGCCGGCCGCCGTTGCGCCGAATTGGACTGGCCGCCGGATTATTCATAGCGCTCTTGATGTCCCTGCCGTCTGCCGGAAGCCGCTGGACTGGCTTCCCGGTGACAAGGTCGCAAGGATCACAGGCGTCGCAGGGAAGCGACACGACGTACGACAGCGAGTTTCAAAAAGGGCTCGATATGTTGCGGCGGCATCGTTGGGAGGACTCGCTGAAAAGCTTCAAGCGGGCCAATGAAATGCGCAACAAACAATCGGCTGAGTGCTTTTACGGCATGGCGCAGGCCTACCAGGGCTTGGAAGCATACAAGAACGTCGCGGAAAGCTGCGACAAAGTGATCGAGTTTTCAGCCGGCGATATCAAAACCCAGGCCCAGGCTTACAACCTGAAAGGAATCGCGCTCCAGGCTCAAGCCGCCGTCAAAGACCAGAAAAAACTTCAGGAGGCCGAGACCGTATTCCGGCAGGCTCTGGCTCTGGGAACTGACCTGCGCATTGTTCATTTCAATCTCGGCTACACCCTGCTGCAGGAGGGCCGCGATCCGGAAGGGATTGTCGAGCTAAAGAAATTCACCGAGCTGGAACCGGAAGGGACGAAGGCTGAACAGGCTCTGAAGTTGATCGAGAACCCGCGGCGAGCCAGAGAGGCTTATGCGCCGGATTTTTCGCTGACCACGGCGGAAGGTGAGTTCATTTCACTCGAGGATCTGCGCGGCAAAGTTGTGCTGCTGGATTTCTGGGGCACCTGGTGTCCACCTTGCGTCGACGCGGTGCCGGTGATCCGTGACCTCCGGAAAAGATACGCGAAGGAGCCGGCGTTCATGATAATCGGCGTCAGCTCTGATTCTGATGAAGCGAAGTGGAAAGAGTTCACCACGAAAAACCAGATGGTCTGGCCGCAATATCTGGATCGCGATCATCACGTCCAACGGGCATTCGAAGTGCGCGCATTCCCCACCTACATCATGATTGACCACGAGGGCATCGTGCGGTTCCGCGGCATTGGCACGAGCTGGGAACGCAGCGGGAACCTGGACGACGCAATCAGGAAAGAAATAAAGATCATCGCGAAGACCGCGTCGACGGAGTGATTTCGCTGCCCTGGTTTCTACGATTTGCTAACTACCAGCACCGTAAATGATCCCGGTTTCATGGTGCGCGTTGACCGCCCGCCGGGCTGGGCCGGGGCGGTCTCGGTAAACTCTGCGGCGGGCAGAAAGATCTTCTTTGTCTTCGGATCAAAGGCCATTGTCTTCGCGCTCGGCTGGGTTGTGACCGCGCCGGCGTCTTCATAAACGTCGGCTGACTTCTCGTGATAGACGCTCAAGGTTCCAGCGCCGCACGAAAAGAAAATCAGGCTGGCGTCCGGATCAAAGCCGGCATAGTCGACCCCGGCAGCGATCGGATAGCTGTTGATTACTTTTCCGGTTGCGGCGTCCATCACTACCATCTTCGGTTCGTTGCGGCAACCGATGAAGAGCCGGTTGGTCTTGGCATCATAAGCGAGCCCAGTCGGGGTTTTGGCTACGCCAATCGGAAAACGTTGCTTGACCTCAAGCGACTTCGGATCGAAGACGACTACCTCGGCGGTGTCTTCGCTGTTGACATAGATCAGTCCATCCTTCCCAATGATCGCCTGTTCACCGTCGCCTTTCGCCGGCACCGTGCCGACGACGTCACCTGACGCCGCATCGATGGCGGTGATGTCGTGGGAACCGTGATTATTAGTGAACACACGTTTCGTCTTTGGATCAAAATAAATACCGTCCGGCCCTTTGCCAACATCGATCTTCTTGATGAGTGCCAGCGTAGTCGGGTCGAACATTGAAACCTTATTCTCGCGTCCGTTGCTGGTAAAGCCATGCTTGAAGGCCGATGCAATGGCGGCCCCATGGACGCCGGGCGTATCGGCGATCGTGCCTATAAGTTTGCCGCTGTCGGCATCGAGGACTTCGACCTGGGTCGCATGCGAAACGTAAAGTCGTCGCGCCGCGCTGTCGATTGCGATGTAGTCAAAACCGCCGACGCCTCCGATCGGATAACGACCGACGACCTGGTAGCCGGTTCCGGTTTGAAAGAGCATAGAGAGTAAAAACAAGCCTGAAAGAATGATCCTTGCTGTTAACATAGCTAGTCTCCTTATTAAAGTTAGAGGCATTCATACAAGAGGAGGTTCACTTCTCAGGGGCAATTCGCCACGATTGCCTCATTAATCATCCCAGTCGATTGCGTCGCGCGTTCTATTTCCCGCGCGGATCCATCTTCACAACCAATGGTTGCGTGTAACTCTTCCCGCCCACAGTCAGCTTCACCGTGTACGTCCCCGGCAAGACCGTCGAAACGCCGCCGCGACCGAAACCACCACCGCCCCCGCCAGCAGCACCGCCAGGACGCGGCGGAGGAGTCGGACGCAGATCCCAAATCCATCGATGCATGCCCGCCGCTGTCGAGATTATCTCCGGCGGGCGTACCCAGAAAGCCGGAATGCTCAGCGTATCAGGATTAACTGGAGTCACTTTGTCATCGCTGGCGTAGCGGCGAATCATCTCTCCCGCCGGATCAAAAACCTCGAGAGCTACCACTCCCGAAACATTCGACTTCAGATAGTAATCAATCAGCGCGCCTGAAGGAGGGTTATCAGCGAGTGGTTCATCGCGCGGCATGGGCGTGCCGTTGTCGCTCCCGGGCGTAATTTCAAACGCATCGGCTGGGTGAAACAGATACGCGGTCGCATGCGCGATGTCATTGTCGATCTGGCGCAGCGCGGTGATGTCGTCGAGCACCCAGAAACCACGGCCGTGCGTCGCAACGATCAAATCATTTCCGTGCACTGCGAGATCACGCATCGATGCCGGCGGCAGGTTCAGTTGCAGCGGCTGCCAGTGCTCACCATCGTCGAACGAAACAAAGGCCGAGCGTTCGGTGCCCGCAAAGAGCAATCCGCGGCGCCGCGGATCTTCCTTCACGGTCTGAACGTAGACTCCCGCGGGCAGTCCCCTGGTTATCTCAGTCCAGGTCTTGCCGGCATCCCGCGTGCGGTAAATGTGCGGGTCGTAGTCCTCCAGTTGATGGCGTTCAACCGCGGCGTAAGCTTCCTTTACATCAAAGTGCGAGGCCTCAATCATCACGACCTTGCTCCACGAAGTCAGCGGGGGCGGGGTGACGTTTTGCCAGGTCTTGCCGTCGTCATTCGTCAGTTGGATCAGTCCGTCATCCGTTCCAATCCAGATCAACGGCGCGCGCAGCGGCGAAGGCGCGATCGTGTACACAACACCGCGTCGTTTCTCTGTCGGCGCGTCAGCCGCAGCAGCTTCGTTAAGGTTCGCCGGCGTGCCCGGATCTTCTCGGCTCAAGTCCTGGCTGATCTGCGTCCAGCTCTCGCCACCATTGGTGGTCTTGTAGAGAAACTGATTGGCATAGTAAAGAGCACGGGGATCGGCCTGGGAAAATACCAGCGGCTGCGTCCAGTCGTGTCGATAAACCAGCTGGCCGCCGCCGCGTTCAGGCGAGACACTCCTCGTTTCACCTGTCAGCACGTTGCAGCGCGAAACCGTGCCACCGAAAAGAATCTCCGGATGCAGAGGATCGGGCGCGGTGTAACCTGATTCACCGCCGGAACACAAGCCCTCCCAATCGCGATTTGAGATTTCAGAATGGCGGCTGCGTGAAGGTGTGCCGACCGCGCCGCTGTCCTGTTGCGCGCCGGTCACCCAGTAAGGAAACCGATAGTCCGCGGCGACATGATAAACCTGCGCCGTGGGCTGGTTATACCAGGAACTCCACGTCACCGCTCCATCCACCGATACGATTCCACCCTGATCGCTAGCGAGAACCATTCGCTTCGGGTCATCCGGATTGATCCAGAGCTGATGATAATCATCGCCGCCCGGCGCTCCCTTAATCGCCGTCCAGGTCTTGCCGGCATCAGTCGAGCGGTAAACTGAAGTGTTACTGACATAGACAATGTCGGCATTCTTAGGATCGACCGCAACTTTTTCAAAGTACCAACCACGATCCCACAGACGCTTGTCCGCGGATAATCTGGTCCAGGTTATGCCCGCGTCATCTGATCGAAAAATGCCGCCTTCCTTCGCATCTACGGCCGCATAGATGCGATTGCGATTTGTCGGCGCGACCGCCACTCCGATGTGACCGCGACCTTCAGCGGGAATGCCTTCTGAAATCTCTTTCCACGTAGTACCACCATCGACTGACTTGAAGATTCCCGCGCCCGGACCATTCGCCGGCGCATAGATGAACCAGGGCGGACGGCGCACGTTCCACAATGTGGCGTAAACGATTTGTGAGTTGGTGGGATCAAAGGCGAGATCGATCGCGCCGACATCGCCATTCTTAAAAAGCACTTTCTGCCAGCTGGCGCCGCCATCGCGTGAACGGTAAACGCCGCGATCAGGATTAGATCCGTAAGCGTGGCCCAACGCCGCCACAAACACTACGTTCGGGTTCTTTGGATCAACGATGATGCGGGCGATTTGGCGCGTGTTCTCAAGTCCAAAATGCTTCCACGTCTTTCCGGCGTCCGTCGATTTGTACAAGCCATCGCCAAACTGAATCGAATCACGCATGTCCGGTTCGCCAGTTCCCACATAGACGATGCTGGGATTTGAAGCCGACACTCCAATCGCGCCAATCGAGGCTGAAGATGCTGAGTCAAAGACCGGCGTCCATGACCGCCCGGAGTTAGTCGACTTCCACAGCCCGCCGCCCACTGAACCAAAATAGAAAGTGTCCGGCTGTCCCACGACGCCGCTGACGGCATTAACGCGCCCGCCACGAAACGGGCCAATCATGCGCCAGTGTAAGCCGGAATAGAGACTCGAGTCGTATTGTTGGGCGGTGGCGGGGAGTGGCAGCAGCAACAAGCCAACAATCGCGGCCACTGAAACCAGGGCAAACGAGCGAATGATCATTCTACGAATCTCGTGCATGGATAGGCTCTCCATAAAATCGCGTTTAGTTAAGATCTTGTGCGCTGAATTGTAACTCGTGATTCGATGACGGGAAAGATCAACGACAACCAACCAGCTCGCAAACAAGAGGCGGCAGTGGGTACGCTTAGAATTTGCGTGACATCAATGCGACACTGCTCTTTGACTTGTTCAGAGCCGGCATTATAAGCTGCCGCGCGTTAAGCTGACCACAGAAAATTCCACGGACACCTCCTTTGGAATCCTGGCCTCGTTTTGCTCGCCCAAAGTTTTCGGATCCTGGTTGCCCGTTCGCGGGCGAGGTATAGGTTTGCGTATAAGAAGAAGGAGCGTCGCAATGAATGGAATTCATCAGACATTACCCCTGGCCCGCAAGAGCGAACTCGTCACCAAAGAGGTCGCAGGCGAGCTGCTGATCTATGACCGAACCAGCGACGAAGCTCATTGCCTTAATTCGACAGCCGCACTGGTTTGGGCAAATTGCGATGGTCAAACGACGATCGCCGAGCTGGCTCGACTACTCGAAGCTGAGCTGAAAACCCCAGTGGCGGACGAAATTGTCTGGCTTGCCCTGACCCAGTTGGGAAAATCCAGTCTATTGCAGGAGCCGTGGCCCAGACGTTCAAAGATGGAACAGATCTCGCGGCGAGCCCTGGTAAAGCGCCTTGGGATTGCCGCGGGGGTGACTGTACCTTTGGTCACTTCGATCGTCGCCCCGACAGCGGCCGCAGCGGCAAGTTGTCTGCCCGTCAGCACCCCTTGCACTGCCGACTCCGATTGCTGCAGCAACAACTGCGCAGACAACGGCAGAGGTACGTTTAACTGTAGTTGAGCTCTGATCAAGGTGTCAGAGGCCTGCGCGTAAGCAAGGACAACGCTCGCGTCGCTCGACTCGCGATCCTACTCGAAATCTTGAAACCAGGGCGGACGGAGGGAGAAATCACTTATTTATTATTCTCCCTTTTCGCGATTTGCTCTTAGAAATGAATGACCGCGGTGTAAAAGTCATTGTAATCAGACACTGTCGCGCTGTTGTTCGGGGACAGAATGAGAGTGTGCGTACCCTGGCTAAGCTGAATCGGAATGTATGCCGGTACGACAGCTCGGTGGGTAGCGGCCCCGTTGGAGAAGATTTGTGCGGCCCCAAGTGCTTGACCGTCGAGCTGAATCGCGATGCCAATCATTTGGTTCACTTTCTGGCTCCAGACAGTCCCGTTGATTTCTAAATACATAGGTTCGTCGCCGGGGGCGTTGAAGGTAGCCGTTATAGGTAGCGGCCCCGCTTGATTAATGATTACCTGTATTGCCATTTTGATCTCCTTCCAGGGTGGAAAACCGGGAATAGGTTTGAGAGTGTTGGAACTCCGGCACGTTATCCCTTTAGCGGCAGGATTGTCAATCGAGATAGTGGTCAGTGTTCTCTGATAAGCGGTGTTCAGAGTACCGGCTTTAGTCGGGTTCTTATTAAGCGAGCAAAGGCCCAGCTGAAGTTGGTACTCTAAACACCGTGACCAACCGGTCGTGAGCGGTGCCGGGTATAACTATCGAAAAACAAAAACGTCAATTGGCTCAAAGACTGTTTCAGCATCACTGTGCACTGCGTGGGCCCACAACGCCTGCATCCCAGCATCAAAGTCTCGTTGACTCAAACTAGCCAGGACAGAGTCGGCTCCCGCTGCGAGTTTCTCTGCGTAAGCCGCGTAACTCGGCGAAATTTCCTGGGTAACAAGTTCGCCGGTTACCAAGCTGAAGGCCGCCGCCTCAAAAACCTCACGCACGAATGTGTTTGTCGGGAGGATCTCTTCAAGAATCGGCCGGCTGGCCGGGAAAAAATCAACATAAGGATACGACGAAATCCGTTCGCGAATCCCGGTGCGCACCAACGCTGTTCCCCCGCCACGCATCACTCGGTGGAATTCGCGCGCCGCGAGCGCCGGATTATCGAGGTGATGGAAAATCATCGACATGAAAATCAGATCAACCGATTTGTCCGGGAGGGGAATTGATTCGGCCCTGCCAGCCTCATATCGAATCCTACCGTCCGGCTGTTTACTTCGAGCCTGCTCCAGCATTTTTTTCGAAGGGTCAATCCCAATAACCTCCGCATCAAACCGCGCCCGCAGAGCTTCCGTAAACCGTCCCGTGCCGCAACCCAAATCCAGTATGGTTTCGACGCGCTGATCTTTCACGTGTGACGCGACCACATCCATCCAAAGGTCGAGAAACTCCGGCCCATGATCGCGACCCCGGTCATAGGTAGAGGCTATGTCAGTCGCGTCGTAATCCATGATTTCGAAGAAGCAGCGAACGACTCGCTTGGAACGTTAGAGATGCCCGACAAACTCTCCGTCATCCAGTAGGATTGCTTCAAAATCTGATGGAAGCTGTTCCAGAGCAGCGATTGCGCCTAGTACATCAATCCAACTTGTAAAAGCGTGGCCGATTCTGCTCTCCTGCTCAAGCAAATTTGCTCTGATGCTTTCGATCTCCTGTATGAAATTTCTTTTCTTCATTATGGCAAGAGGATACGATGATTCGCCGAAGGTGAGACAAGAGTCAGTCGTTACTTCTCATCCACCTTCTTCTCATCCTTGCTTTCCTTCTTCGGCAACTCCGGTGCGGTGAAGTCCGGCAGCGGATCGCCCCAGATGTAATGATTGAACCATGCCAGATTATGTTGCATCACGGCGCGCATTGATTTTGGTTTGGTGATGCCGTGGCCGAAGCCTTTGTAGACGACCATCTCGACTTTCACGCCGCGATCTTCCAGGCCCTGACGCAGTTCGTAAGCGTTGGCAATCGGCACGCGGCGATCTAGTTCGCCATGCTGGATTAATGTTGGCGTCTTCGCGTTCTTAATGTAAGACATGGGAGAAGTCTTTTGATAGATCTCCGGATCGAGAGCCGGATCGTTGCCGAGATAGTTGATGGTGAAGGGCGTGATGTCGGTGTTGTAGTAGTAGGTCGACCAGTTGGAGATTCCGGCGCCAACTGAAATCGCCGCGAAGCGATCGCTTGAAGTGGTCAGGAACGCCGAGATGTAGCCGCCCTGGCTCCAGCCCATGCAGGCAACCTTGTCCTTGTCGACCCAACCTTTGCCGATTAGATAATCGACGCCGGATAGAACATCCCACGCGTCGCCGAGACCCAGGTTGCGCACGTTCAGCTTGCGAAAGGCTTCGCCGTAGCCGGCGCTGCCGCGATAGTTCACCTTGAGAATCAGCGCGCCGCGGGCGGCCCAGATGTCCGAAGGGTAGTAGCGAGAGTCGGGAGTCAGAAGCAAAGGCCGGTCAACTCCGGTTGGTCCTCCGTGAATAATGCAAAGCAAAGGATACTTCCTGGTCGCGTCAAAGTTCGCAGGTTTGATCAAGACGCCTTCGATGGTGGTTCCGTCCTGGCTTTTCCACGAGATGAGTTCACGCGTGCCGAGAGTAAAGACCCGGGCTTGCTCAGTCATGTTGGTTAGTTTCTTGGGCGCGAACTTCCGGGTGTCAGAAACAAAAACTTCGTTCATGGCTGCGGGCGAGCCCGCGACAAAGGCCATTCGGTCTCCAGATCGAGTCAAAGAAAATGACCCAGCCATCAGATTATCCGGTGCTGAGATCTTTGCGATCTTACCTCCGGCCGGCTCAACGCGGAACAGATGTGAAGCCGTCCGTTGCAGTCCGGTGAAATAGATGCCGTCGGTCTTCCATTCGACCAGGCCAGGGTTCTCATCAAAGTTGTCGGTTATGGATTTGCCTTTGCCGCCTGCAGCCGGGATGACGGCCAGCCGGGAATTGCTGGCAAAATAAACCTTGTTTCCCATCGCCGAGGAAAAGACAATTTGCTTTCCGTCCGGCGAGAAGCGGGGACCGCTATCAGGTCCCGGCAAATCAACCAGTTTCTTGATCGAGTCATCACTGAGCTTGAGCAGGTATATGTCCGAAGTGACGCCCTGGATTAGGTCGGGATTCAAAGTGGCGCTGAATGCGATGCTCGACCCATCCGGCGACCAGGAGAACGAATCGACACTGAAATCCTTTTTCTTTGTGCGTTGCTTTCCCACCAGCGGGGCCTTCATTGCTTCGGCGACGTTCAGAGTCCAGAGGTGAACGTAGCTGTAGCCCTCGCGCACTACGTCGTAATCACCCAGATAGTCTTTGCGATCTTTCAAAGGCTGCGGCGTGGGTTCGGCCGCAGTATAGGCGATGGTCTGGCCATCTTCGGCCCAGGCGAAGTTACTGATCGCCGTTTCAGATTTACTTAGCTGCTGCGCCTCTCCGCCGAGCGGGCTGATCACAAAGATTTGGTTTTTGTCCTCCTGGCGGTTGCTGAGAAAGGCCAGCCATCGTCCATCCGGGGACCAGCGCGGATTAGTCGAAGATTTTTCGCCGCGCGTCAATTGAAATGTCTTGCCTGACTCGGTTTGGGCCAGCCAAATCTGATTGATGAAAGCGTCCTGCTTGAAGTCACCATAACCGACTGTATAGGCGACCCATTTTCCCTCGGGAGAGATCTGGGTGCCGCCGACGGACTTGATGGTTAACAGATCGTCGATGGTTGGGACGCGGTGCTGGGGTTGGACGGTTACCGTGAGGAAGAAGGCCATTAAGGCGGAAGAAATAAATACAACGCTTCTGTTCATTAGTTAGTCCTCTTGAGTAGTCTTCCATCTCATTAGCACCTTGCTTTAGGAGTTTGTCGGAATAATGATTTCTCTCTGCGCAGAGAACGCCCTGAGTCTCTTTTTCCCGACAGACTCCTTTAGCGAGGTGCTAATGAAATCTGAAACTCATTTCGGCCGGCGCTTCTTCGCATAGACCGCCTTAACCGTCGAGATCACGCCGCCAGGTTTCTGCGGCGCAGGTTCGCCCAACTTTCGCGACTCAGCCAACGCTTTCTTGCGCGCGCGGCGAATGTAAGCCCGAATTTCCGGTCGCTTGATATCCTCGGGCGTCTTGATCGTGATGTGACGAATCCGATTACCGGCGCCTTGCAGTATCCCTTTCGGGTCATCGAGCGTGGCGCCTTCATTGAACCCCAGATTGACGTGCTTCGCATAAACCGCGATGTGAAAGATCCCATCCCGCAAACGATCACTCGTGCCATAGCCAATCGCCACGGCGCTGTAGGCGTCGTAAATATTTTCATAGCACGGAGCCATTTCTTCCAGTACCAGCGCCCGAAGCCGCACCGCAAGATCGCGAACCTCTCGATCGTACGGCCGCAGGAACGTTAACAAAGCTGGTGGCGGAGAATATTTCACACGACTACCGCCCGTCTAATCATTTCGATTCCAATTGCTGAAATAGAAAAGCATAGATGTCTGCCGCTTGCTCGTTGCGTTGACGCTTGGTCGAGCCGAAGCCATGACCGGCGTCATAGTCAATGCGCAGGAGCACGGGCTTGTCGCTGGTTGTTGCCGCTTGCAGGCGCGCGGCCATTTTCGCTGACATCCACGGTTCGACGCGGGGGTCGTTAATGCCGGTGGTCAACAACACTGCCGGATACTTCACTCCGTCTTTCACTTTGTGGTAAGCGTCCATCGCCAGCAGAGCCTTGAAGCCTTCCTCAGTTGTAACCGAGCCAAACTCCGGAATGTTTGGGACGCCATTCGAGGTGATTTCAAATCGCAGCGCATTATTGTCACCAACCTGATCTATCGCCGCGCCGAACAAATCCGGCCGGTCGACGATCGAGTTTCCAATTAAAATGCCTCCGGCACTTCCGCCCTGACCGGCAAGATGCACCGGGCTGGTGTATTTCTCGCTAACCAGATGCTCAGCGCAGGCGATGAAGTCTTTCCAGGTATTTGGTTTGGTTTTTTCTTTCCCGGCCAGGTGCCAGTCTTCGCCGTATTCGCCGCCACCGCGCACGCCCGCCAGCGCTATCACGCCGCCGCGCTCAAGCCATGGTAAGAAATTCGACGCAAAGAACGGTTCGGTGTTGACTATGCCGTACGCGCCATAGCCATTGAGCAGCGTGGGATTCGTGCCGTCCCGCTTCAGCCCTCGCCGGTAAAGAATTACCAGCGGCACCATTGTACCGTCGTAGCTCTTTACTTTTACCGACGTGGTTTCGATGCTCGACATGTCGATAGGTATGGGCGGGACGAGCGTCGAATCCATGGCGGTCTGCGTTTTAGGACTATAAGCAAAGTAAGCTGTCGACTTAGTCCACGAGGTCAAGCCGAATAAGAGTCCTTCAGTTTCCGGATCCGTCCAGCCGATAAACGCCGTGCCGTCGTATGGCAACTTGATCGCCTGCGGCGCGCCGCCCTTGTAGGCCACTCGCCAGAGCTTGCCAACTCCGCCATCGAGCGTTTGCACATAGAGCGCGTCCTTCGCCGTCCCGATAAAGGTAACCACGGCTTCACTCGCCGGAAAAACCGTATCCGCTTTTGCCAGGTCAGGCTGCGCCAGGTTGAGGTGAACCACTTTAAAGCGCGGTGTACTTCTGTAAGTGTTTAGATACAAGTCATCGCCATGGATATCGATGCCCGCGATGTCATCATCAAGTGAAGCAATCCTCCGCCAGGGAATCGGCGTCTGGCTCATCTTGTCGAGGGTCGTCACGTAGTATTCAGAATTAGGCGACACGCCGGAATTCACTACGGCGAAGACATACTTTGAATTTATCGGGACAAAAGCGAACGGCAGCGGCGTGGGTCCCAACTTGATGCTCGGATCTACTTCATAACCGAAGACGACTCTGTCCGTATCCGGATTCGCACCCAGGACGTGCAGATAAACTCGGCTCTTCTGGTAGAGATCGGTTGGCGGAGCTCCCTCGGCAAGCTTCTGCAGTCGATTGAAGAGAAACGATCGTCCATCGGGCATCCACGAGCCGGCGCCAAAGCGCGCGCGATCAATGCGCTCGCCCAGGTCACGACCAGTGC
>WNFR01001626.1_pt1 | contig 23545 bp, 18 predicted proteins | sample 5400221 | NCBI WGS metagenome assembly WNFR01 (sample SAMN13153357, study PRJNA577476) | soil metagenome | isolation source: 40 cm soil under Madrone tree | place: USA:California | collected 2016-06-14 | reverse complement strand
CACACTCACGTCGATTGCGCTCCAGTACGGCGTGCCGCTGGAGAGTCTCGCTAAGAAGTTTGCTTACCAAAGATTTGAACCGAGCGGATTCACGAAAAATCCCGATATTCGCCACGCGACCAGTATCACTGATTACGTCTTTCGCTGGCTCGCCTGCCAGTTCATCAAAGGCTACAAGGAAGCTACCTCGCCAACACGCGGACAAACGGAATTGCCATTGAAGGAAATTCCGGAGATGGAGAAAAAGGCGCTCAATCGACCCGTTTCCGATCTGGCGCGGACAGGCGAAAAGGAACTGATCGACGTAATCACAGGCCATTCACCGAACGATGGCTCACCGCGGGTATCGGGCAATGGCAGGAGCCATGCTGACCGGGTGCAAGAGGCGCTTGGAAATATGTTCATGGACATCGTCTGTTCGCATTGCGGCAGCGATAAGGTGATCCGGGCGGGCGCGTGCGGCGTTTGCACTGAATGCGGAACGAGCCAGGGATGCAGCTAGCATTCCGCTCGATTTCGTCTTTAGTGCACCGATGAACAAAGTCGGCGCGCAGCGGCAAAAAGAAATTCAGCAGGCGGAGGAACTGCTTTTTGCAGGGCCACAGGCGCTTGGTTTTGCCAAAGGTCTCTTCCAAGGTCATTTCGTTGCCGATTGGGTGATGCCTTTTCCGCGCATTCCGGCAGCGCAACAGACAGAGCTGGATAAGTCGCTCGCGGAACTTCGGGAATTTCTCGACGAACATCTCAATCCTGTGGAAATAGATCGACAGGCGGATATTCCGCGCGAGGTCATCGACGGACTCGGCCGCGTCGGCGTGCTCGGGGCGACCGCGCCAGTCGAACACGGGGGACTGGGTTTTACACAGATGGCCAACTGCAAACTCCTGGAGGAAATCGGAACGCGCTGCGCCTCAACTTCGGTGTTTGTCAACGCCCATCATTCAATCGGTATCCGCGCGTTGCTCCTTTTTGGGACGCATTTGCAAAAAGACAAGTGGTTGCCGAGACTTGTGAATGGGGAACAGCTTGGCGCATTCGCATTGACCGAACGTGAAGCCGGCTCCGATGCAGCGAACGTCCAAATGCAGGCGTCTCCAAGCGCGGACGGCTCATATTTTATTTTAAATGGCGAAAAGCGTTACATTACCAATGCTGCAATTGCGCAAGTGCTGACAGTGATGGCGCGCACGCCGATGCCGGGATCGGACAAAACGGCGATAACGGCATTTCTGGTGACGCCAGACATGCCGGGGTTCACGATATTGGAGGCTCGAATGCCGAAAATGGGAATCCGCGGCACCGCGACAGGCCGCTTCGCCCTGCGCGACGTCAAAGTGCCGAAAGAAAACATTCTCGGCCCCATGGGCAAAGGTCTGAAGGTTGCGTTGACCGTGCTCGATTTCGGTCGGACAACATTCGGCGCGTGTTGCACAGGTGCGGCCAAAACCTGTTTGCGCCTGGCCATCGAACACGCGAGCACGCGCAAACAGTTCAACAAAACACTCGGTGAATTTGAGCTCGTCAAAAAGAAAGTCGCCCGCATCGCGGCGGGCGCTTACGCGATGGAAGCGATGACAACAATAACGGCATCGCTTATCGACCGCGGGCTGGAAGATTACATGGTCGAAACGGCAATGCTGAAAGTCTTTACGACCGAGCGGCTTTGGGAAATAATCAATGACACCTTCCAGATTTATGGCGGATCCGCCTACTTTGTCGATCTTCCACTGGAGCGAATGCTGCGCGATGCCCGCATTAACCAGATCGGTGAAGGCAGCAACGAAGTGCTCACTTCCTTTATTGCGCTCGTCGGGATGCGCGGGCCGGGAATGGAGTTTAAGGAAATTTACGACACAATGATGAAACCATCGCGCGATCGAATGGGCAAAGCGTGGACCGCTGGGAAGAACCGCCTCGGTGCGGCCATTCGCATCCCTGACGTGCCCGTTCGCAGCGAGCAGCTTCATGCGACGGCGCGGCGACTCGGGCGCTTGATTTGGCGTTTCAACTTCGCCGTGAATCGCGCATTAATTGCTTATCGCGAACCGATTCTCGACATGCAACTCGTCCAGGAACGGATTGCTGACGCGGCCATGGATCTTTTTGCCTCAACTTGTGTGCTCAGCCGTTGGGATACCGAGCTTCAGTTCGCCCGGCGAAACGGAGACTCAGCGTCGACTGATGATTCCGCCGCCGATCTCTTTTTACGTCAATCGTTCCGTCGAATTCGCCGCTTTCTTGGTGAATTGACTGACAATGATGATAAGTCGGTGCTTGCGACAGCAAAGTCGTTCTTGGGCAAGCCATCCAGCTAAATTTGGCCGCGCGTATTTACACCGATAAAGATGTCGATCTTCGCTGGCTGAAGGGAAAAACGTGTGCAGTGATCGGCTTCGGTGCGCAAGGCCGCGCTCACGCTCTCAATCTCAGAGATAGCCGCGTTACTGTCATCATTGGTTTGTATCCTGGCAGCAAGTCGCGTGGGCGTGCCACGCGGTGCGGTCTCAAAGTGTTTGACACAGCAGAAGCTGCTCGGCGGGCGGACATTATTTTTCTTGCGCTTCCGGACACGCAAATGCCCGCTGTCTATAAGGAAGAAATCGCCCCCAGTCTGCGATCGGGTCAAACCCTGCTCTTCGCGCACGGCTTCGCGATTCATTACCGCACGATTATCGCCCGGAAAGACGTCGACGTTGTCATGGTCGCCCCGAAAGGTCTGGGACCGATGGTGCGCCGAGAATTTGTCAAAGGACGTGGCGCGCCCGGGCTGATTGCGATTCACCAAGACGCCACCGGCCACGCCAAGCGAACGGCACTGGCTTGGGCAAAGGGTATTGGCTGCGCGCGCGCTGGCGTGCTCCAGACAACGTTTCGTGAGGAGACGGAAACCGATCTTTTTGGCGAACAAGCAGTGCTGTGCGGCGGAACGTCCGCACTCATTCGTGCTGGCTTTGACACACTTGTTCGCGCCGGCTATCCACCCGAACTCGCCTACTTCGAGTGTCTGCACGAATTAAAGTTTATCGTCGATCTTATCCACGAAGCTGGACTGGCCGGGATGCGCAGATTGATTTCCGATACCGCGAAGTGGGGTGAGCTGACCGTCGGCCCAAAAATTGTCGATCAAGCGGTGCAAACACGGATGAGGACGGCGCTGCGGGAAATCCGCTCAGGAAAATTTGCGCGCGAATTTATTCAGGAAATGAGCACCGGCCAAGCGCGCTATGCGAAGCTGCTGCGCAAAGCTGAAAAGCATCCAATTGAAGAGGTCGGTGCACGGCTCCGCGGACTAATGAGCTGGAAAGCGAAAACAAAAACACAATGACCCACGCTGCCATGCTGACAGCGCAACATCACAGCCAAATTGATTTTTGCCGAAGTTTGTTATTTCTGCGCCAAGCGCCCGATAATTTCTATCGGGCTTTCGGTGGTCGGATCTAACCCCTCGAACCGAATGCACGCTTGTGGAATGCCAGACGCTATGGTCTTCACGTAGCAGATTTTTATCACCCTTATCTGGGCACTCTGCTGTGTTGGCGCCACAACTACGTTTTTGCTCGGATCGGCAAATGCCGATGCAGCGAATGCGAGGGCGAGCACGACGCTCGCACAGGGAATCGACCAACCGCTTAGGCGACTAAGCCTATTTACAGTTGTCATGCGCAAAGTGTGCGCCTTTTCACTCCGCACTGCAAGAGAAAAGAAATGCAATAATCGATGTCTTCAGGACAAAGAAACGATAGTTTCGGCCATCGTGAATACGGCTGACTGGCAACTCGCAAATGCCCGGCATCAATCCGCCCACAGAAAATGCTCCAGACGCAGACGTTTGAGTCGCTCCTTTGCCTCTTCCGTCCGGCTGCCGCCGGACGCGGCCAGCTTTTCGTAGATAGCAGCAGCGGATTCCCATTTTGAATCGTCCTCCAACAGTCGCGCTGCGTTGAATCCCGCTTTGTAATACCAGAAGAGTTCGCGCCTCCGATCCGGGCGAGCCTCGTCCTCCAGGATTTTGTAAAACGCGGCGAGGGCGCCAGCTCGGTCGCTTTGCTTTTCCAAGCAGAGGCCTTTTTTGAAAAGCGCCTGGTTGCGCCAGTGGATCGGCTCTTCCTTGTCGGAGACTAATTGATCATAAGCTTCGACCGCTCGCTGATAATTTGCGCTGCCAGCCATCTCAAAAAAAATGTCGCCCTTGCCACAAAGCGCCTCTCTTTTCTCCGACGGTCGAGCGTTGCTCTTTAGCACCTCCTCGTATAACAAAAGTGCATCCTGCGGCTTCCCCAGTTTCCGCTCGATCACAGCTTGCTCGTTGCGCGCAGCCCATTTCAAATCGCCATTCAATTGCACAACTTGATCAAACAGCATGATCGCCCGGTCGAGCGAATGATCGCCCATGCTCGACCTGGCCGATTCCGCCGCGAAAAAGAGCGCTTTCTCGCCAAGTGGGCCGTTCGGATTCTGCTGGGCTAGAATTTCAAACTGTGTTTGTGCGTTCGCGAAATCCTGGTGCCGATAATAAATCTCCGCCAGTTTCATTCGAACATCCGGAACGAAGGGTGAAGCGGCATGTTGTTGAAGAAAACGATTCGCCAGTTCGATCACTTTCGTTTCGTTGACATCCGCTGAGTCTTCAATCCAGAGCATAAGATAATCGGCGCGCTCCGCCGCCGCCGCCGTTGGCTTTGAATCGGCCGCGCGCGCAAGGCCGTTCTGCGCTTCATCGAGACGCGGCGGCGTGGAATGGAAGGCCAGCTCGGCCAAACCAACCCAAGCTTCTGAGACGCGGGGATTCTTGGGAAAATCGCGAACAAATTCTCGCAGCGATTCGGCCGCTCTCTTCTCCCCTTTCGCGGCTTGCATCAAACCTTGCTCCAATCGCAAGTTGGCGCGCGATTCTTCATCGCCGCCCTGCTTTTCAAGTTCGTTGTAATCGGCCAAAAAACGCGCGTGATCACCCAGTTGCAGCCAGCCGGTGGATGCGTTGAAAAGCGCAAGCCCCGCCCATGGAGAAGCGGAATGCCCGATTTGTTCGAAGGCCGCGGTCGCCACCTCAAAGCGTTTCGCGAGATACTGCGCTTGCGCGGAGAGAAGATTGATTTGATCAAGTAAAAGCGCGCTTGGATGAAGCAAGCGGGCATCATCCAAAATCGCAATCGCCTCATCGAAATATCGATCTTCCAACTCCAGCTGGGCAGACTCCAGAAGAGCGGGCGCGAGCGCAGGCGATTTGACGTCGCTATGGCGCAGATCGCTAAACAATTGCCGAGCCCGCTCTCGGTGCCCAGCGCGAGCTTCAAGCCGAGCAAGATGCCATCGCGCGAGCGCGCGCCGGGGCTGTTCTGGATGACGCACCCATCTTTCCAGTTCGTTCCGTGATGGTTTATGCTCGGCACGATAGAGTTCGTCTAGTTTTGCGAAAAGAATCGGGAGACCCGGATCCGCCGGATGATGATCGATAAATTGCTCAATGGCATCATCCCCGGCTTCGGGTGTTCTTAATTGCAGATGCGCATCGGCGATTCCGAAGAGTGCCGCGATTAGCGTGGCATGAGTGGCCCCCTCCGGTCTTTTCAGAAGCGCTTGAAACACAGCGATTGCTCTCTCGGGCCGCTGCAAAATTAGCTCGAGACGCCCGCGCAGAAGCCGTCGTTCCTTTCGCTCCGCGACTGATTTCGGTTGCATCTCGTCCAGGATGCGTCGCGCCTTGCTGGCGTCGGCCTTGTAGATGTATAATTCAGCCGATCGAAGCTGCGCCGGGATAGACCATTCCTTGTCGCCGAGGAGAACCAACATCTTTGCCAGCGCTTCATCTTGTCTTCCCAGCGCGCGCAACATTTCCGCCGCTCCAAACGTGGCTGCTCCGCGAAATAATGGATTTGGGGCCACGGCCAGTTCTTCGTAGAGCGGCAGCGCCTCGGCCCATCGATGCAAGCTGGCAAGGGCTTGCGCGCGCCAAAACTTTGCCGATGGAACTTCGCGCAGCCGGGAATCCGCGAGCAACACGAGGGCGTCCTCTGGTTGCTTTGCGGTCACCTGAGCTTCAGCAAGTTTTTCCGCGACCCCGCGCCACGCTTCATCGGCCAAACTATTGTCGAGCAGAGCTCGCAAACGTACAACGGCGACTTCCGGAACACCTTCGCGCAATGGTTTAGTCGCCTCCGCCAATGCAGGCGAAATTTCTGCGCGCAATGACTGAAAAAACCAGGTCGATAATCCGATCAAAGCAATCCTCCACGCCCGTCTCTTAGCTTCAGGGCTGAACCTTCGGCGTTTTGCGCGCGGCGTTTTCATGAAAACTTCAACATTGGCCGCAGATATTTGCCTGTGAAACTATTTGGCAGATTGATAATTTCTTCCGGCGGACCAGCCCCAACGATCTCACCGCCGCGTTCGCCACCTTCAGGCCCGAGGTCAATGATCCAGTCTGCGCACTTAATCATCTCGAGATTATGCTCAATCACGATCACTGTGTTACCTGCATTGCGTAGCTTCATCAATACCTGCAGCAATTTCTCGATGTCGGCGAAGTGCAATCCAGTCGTTGGCTCATCAAGAATATAAACGGTCCGGCCGGTCGCTTTTTTCGCGAGCTCCGTGGCGAGTTTGACGCGTTGCGCTTCCCCTCCGGAAAGGGTCGTTCCAGCCTGACCAAGTCGCAGATAACCGAGGCCCACATCCAGCAATGAATTTAACTTGTCGGAAATGCTCGGCACGTTGCGGAAAAACCGCGCCGCTTCATCCACGGTCAAGTCGAGAACATCAGCGATGTTCTTGCCTTTGTAGGTAATTTCAAGAGTCTCGCGATTGTAGCGCTTGCCATGACACACTTCGCATTCCACGTAAACATCCGGCAAAAAATGCATCTCAATCTTGATCAACCCACCGCCTCCGCAATTTTCGCAACGCCCGCCTTTAACATTAAAACTGAAACGCCCGGCATCATAACCGCGTACCCGCGCCGCGGGCAATTGACTGAATAATTCACGGATTGGCGCGAACGCGCCGGTATATGTGACTGGATTGGATCGCGGCGTGCGGCCGATCGCGCTTTGATCGATCACGATCGCTTTATCAATCTGGTCCACTCCGCGAACGCTCTGATAGGTGCCGGGTTTTTCTTTCGAATTATAAAAATGCCGAAAGAGGGACCGCCGCAGAATATCATCCACTAACGTTGATTTGCCGCTGCCGGAGACCCCGGTCACACAGGTGAGACAGCCGAGTGGGAAAGAAACATCGATTTTTTTCAGATTGTTTTCAGTCGCACCCACCACCGTGAGCCAGCCATCAGAATGGTTGTTGGATCTGGGAGCGATGCGCTGTTTAGGAATCGCGATGCGCGCGCGTCCAGAGAGATAGTCCGCAGTCAAAGAATTTTTTGCGCGAAGAATTTCCTCGATGCTGCCTTGGGCAACGATCTCGCCACCCCGCGGACCCGCGCCTGGGCCAAGATCAACAATGTGATCGGCCGCGCGGATGGTTTCTTCATCGTGTTCAACCACGACCACGGAATTGCCGAGATCCCGCAGCCGCCGCAGCGTTCCGAGCAAGCGCGCGTTGTCCCGCTGATGCAATCCAATGCTCGGCTCGTCCAAAACGTAAAGAACGCCCGCAAGACCGGAGCCGATCTGCGTCGCCAGCCGGATCCGTTGCGCTTCTCCGCCGGAAAGCGTGCCGCTCTCCCGATTGAGCGTGAGGTAGCCGAGCCCGACTTCAACGAGAAATCGCAGCCGCGACTGAATTTCGCGCACGACTTCGCTCACAATCATTCGCTGCTGCGGGTTTAGTTCGAGCTCCTCGATGAACCGCCCGGCCGCTTCGATCGTTTCTTCGCTGAATTGATGAATATTCGATTCGCGTCCATGTCGATCCTTAATGGTGACGGCGAGAGTCTCCGGTTTAAGCCTGGCGCCGCCGCACACTTTGCACCGTTCGCGCGTCATGAATGCCCGGATGCGATTGCGAGTGAATTCGCTTTGAGTTTCCTCATAGAGCCGCTGCATCTGGGGAACCAACCCCTCAAACGGGCGCGCCGTTTTGTTTGAACGGCCGTTGCTGCTGAAACGCATATCGATTGGTTGGTCGCCCGTGCCGAGGTAGAGCGCTTCCTTGAATCGCTCAGGCAATTCGGCAAAAGGCACGTTTTCATCGACATGAAAATGTTTGACGAGCGCGCTTTGCAGGTGGCGGTAGTATGCCTGCATTCGCTTCGTCCCGCGTCGCCATGGGGTGATCGCCCCTTCAGCGAGTGTTTTGCTGGGATCGGAAATCATCAACTCCGGATCGCAAACCAGCTGCGTGCCAAGACCGTGGCACGCCGGGCACGCCCCAAGATGGCTGTTGAATGAAAAATGTTTCGGCGTCAGTTCGCCGAGCGTGAACCCGGTTTCCGCGTTGCCGTAATCCGTCGAATAGCGGAGTTCCTCCAAAGTCTCGCTCAATTCAGCGTTGGACGTCAGGCGTTGGACGTTGGGCGTTTGTTTTAAAACTATCACGCGATTCCTGCCCCATTTGAGCGCAGTTTCAATTGAATCAGTCAGGCGCACTCGAAGTCCATCGCGCACAACCAAACGATCGACGACCGCCTCAATCGTGTGTCGCTCCTTTTTTTTAAGCCGAATCGGTTCCGGGCGGTCGAACTCGGCGATCTGGCCGTCAATCCGAACGCGAATGAATCCTTCCCGCTTCGTTTTTTCGATCACATCCCGGAATTCGCCCGCCTGGTTTTCAATCAATGGAGCGAGCACGACTATTCTCGTTCCGGGTTCGTAGGAGAGAATTTGATCGACAATTTGTTGTGGTGTTTGTCGGTTAAGGGGGCGACCCGTGAGCGGATCATGCGGTTGACCGACTGCTGAAAAGAGGACGCGTAAGTAATCGTAAATTTCAGTCGCAGTTGCGATGGTCGATCTTGGATTGCCACCAGCACTGCGCTGCTCAATGGCAATAGCTGGTGAAAGACCCTCGATAAAGTCGACGTCCGGCTTTTCCATCTGATCGAGGAATTGCCGGGCGTAAGCAGAAAGACTCTCGACGTACCGTCTCTGTCCTTCGGCATAAAGCGTGTCAAAGGCGAGCGACGATTTTCCAGAGCCGCTCAAGCCGGTAATGACGACCAACTTTTCACGTGGGATCTCCACGTGAAGGTTCTTTAGATTGTGCTGGCGTGCACCACTGATTTTGATAACTTGCGCAGGCATTCTGACCAGGAATGTCAAACCTTCTAGCCAAGCACAACTGCTCTTTTTCTCCAGCGAAATTGATATGGAAGCGAATCTGAGCGGGTGCCACGTCAAACGGGGGCCGGAACACAAGCAATGAGCGAATTCGCCCGTCTCGCCGTGCTCATTCCCTGCTACAATGAAGAGGCGGGAATCGCTAAAGTCGTCGGCGATTTCAAAGCGGCGCTACCACGCGCCGACATTTACGTGTACGACAACAATTCAACCGACAGGACGGTTGAAGTGGCGCGCGCGGTCGGCGCGATCGTGCGTAACGAGAGCCGGCAGGGCAAGGGCAATGTCGTGCGTCGCATGTTCGCCGATGTAGAGGCGGACATCTACATTCTGGTGGACGGCGACGACACGTACGATGCGACGACAGCACCGTTGTTCATTCGAAAACTGGTCGATGGCGGGCTCGATATGGTTTCCGGCCGGCGCATCGCCGTCGCCAATGCCGCCTATCGGTTTGGCCATATGCTTGGAAATCGGCTCTTGACCGACCTTACTGTGATGATGTTCCGCGTGAACCTTGTCGATCTGCTGACCGGTTATCGGGTGATGTCGCGGCGGTTCGTAAAATCTTTTCCCTTCACTGCCGAAGGCTTTAGCATTGAGACCGAACTGACCGTACATGCAGTGCGCCTTCTGATGCCTATGGCAGAGGTGGACACGTACTATAAGGAACGGTCGCACGGCTCTGTCAGCAAGCTCAGTACATGGCGGGACGGCTACCGCATTCTCTGCGCTATTGCGGCACTAGTGCGAGAAGAACGGCCTCTCGTATTTTTCACCGCGATTTTTGCGCTATTAATGCTGCTCTCCCTCGTACTTGGAATCCCCGTCGTGCTTGAATACCTGAAGACTGGGCTTGTTCCGCGTCTGCCGACCGCGGTGCTTTCGACGGGACTGATGCTTCTAGCATTTCTTGCGCTCGCGAGCGGGTTGATTCTCGACACGGTGACGCGCGGAAGATGGGAGCTGAAGCGCCTCGCCTACCTCGCAATTAAAAGCCCGCACGATCCAAAATTACCGTGAACCAGAAAGGGGTCTATACGCCGCCCGTTAGATTTCTTGGCACTGCACATCGCGGTCTTTTTTTGGCACATGGCCGGTAATAGATTTTTGACCCTGCTCTCAAACATGTTCACAAACCTTAATCTGACGGACATGGAGATGGGCTACAAAGCCTTCAAGGCTTTCGTGATCAAATCGATCCAGATCGAGGAAGATCGTTTCGGTTTTGAGCCAGAAATTACCGCCAAACTCGCCCGAATGGGCTGTAGGGTCTACGAGGTGGGCATTTCCTACAGCGGTCGGACTTACGCAGAAGGCAAAAAGATCAACTGGAAAGACGGCGTGAGAGCAATTTATGCCATAGTAAAATACAATCTCAAACGGCCTCGGGGTTGAGCCACCCCCGGGGAGTTAGGTGGCGGGCGGCAGCACCGAACTCCGCGGTTGCCCGGATCACGTGCGGAGCCTTCCGCAGGCGACGCGATCTGAATTCTTGGGCAATCGTCTTGAGTGATTGCCAGTATTATCATCGAGTAAGCTAAATGCGCACAGTCATCGTCACGGGATCTGCGGGATTGATCGGTTCGGAAGCGGTCAAGCGATTCGCGAAGGAGGGCACGCATGTGGTTGGAATCGACAACGACATGCGCGCGCAATTCTTTGGCGCAGAAGCTTCGACCAAGAAAACACGTGATGATTTGATCGCAAATGTCCGTAGTTATGAACATCACGACCTAGATATTCGCGACGCTTCCGCAGTCGCAGAGTTATTCAAACGCCATCGCGGGCACATCGAGGCGATTGTGCACACGGCTTCGCAACCATCGCATGATTGGGCGGCTCGTGATCCACAGACTGATTTTAGAGTTAATGCAAATGGCACGTTGAATTTGCTGGAAGCGATGAGAAAGTTTTCTCCCGAAGCGCCATTTATTTTTACATCGACAAACAAAGTCTATGGCGACACACCGAATCGGCTGCCGCTGCGTGAATTACCGAAACGCTGGGAAATCGAGCCCGGGCATGAGTATGAGCCGGGGATCTCCGAAACCATGAGCATCGACTACAGCAAGCACTCGCTCTTCGGCGCATCGAAAGCCGCGGCCGATCTTCTGGTGCAGGAATATGGACGTTATTTCGGACTGCCGACTGTTTCTTTTCGCGGCGGCTGCCTAACTGGGCCGGCGCACGCCGGCACAGAGCTGCATGGGTTTCTTTCTTACCTGATGATCTGCGCAGTAAAAAACCGGCCGTATCGAGTCTTCGGATACAAAGGGAAGCAGGTGCGTGACAACATTCACAGCTTCGATCTCGTCGAAGCATTTGCGGAATTCATTCGCGCGCCGCGCGCTGGCGAAGTTTATAATATCGGCGGCAGCCGGCATAGTAACTGTTCGATGCTCGAAGCAATCGATTTGTGTGAAGAAATCAGCGGACGCAAATTAACTTGGAGTTACGAGGAGACGAACCGCACCGGGGATCACATCTGGTGGATCAGCGATGTGAGAAGATTTCAGAAACACTATCCAGCCTGGAGATTTCGCTATAGTTTGCGCGAAATTCTGGAAGAAATTCATCGCTCAGCCGGCGCCCGCGCGGAATGACCGCGGCCGAATTATCCGGGGAGGCGGGGATCTGCCGGATCGTCAATTCTAAACGTGGAACATCATGCCGAATCAACACAGCGGCAGAAGTAATCCACGTAACCCGCCATGAATGTCAATTGCGCCATGCCAACCAAGGCGCTCTAAAGCCAGTGATGTAGAAAGGCTCAATTCAAGCACAACGGCTGCTTTTCTCCAGCAAAAACCGGATTCGAAGAAGCTGGCGCTGGCAAATCGAAGTGGTTTCGGCGATAAAGCTGCTGCGAATGGAGGCGGCATCCGGCAAAACAATTCTGATCGTCGAAGACGAGCGCGACGTAATCGATCTTCTCACGCTCAATTTGCGCAAGGCGGGTTTCACCATCTCGACGGCGCCCGATGGCGCTGCTGGACTGCACAAAGCTCGGATGCAAAATCCCGCCTTTATCATTCTCGATCTGATGCTGCCGAAAATGCCTGGCTTGGAGATTTGCAAAATCTTGAAAAGCGATCCTGCAACCCGGCACATTCCGATCTTAATGTTGACCGCGAAAGCCGAAGAGATCGACCGGATCGTGGGCCTGGAATTTGGCGCCGACGATTATGTGACGAAACCCTTTAGCCCGCGCGAAGTAGTTTTGCGCATTCGGGCGATCCTGCGTCGTAGCGAGGGAAAACAAGATGAGGAGCATCTCAGTGCCGGTCCAATCGTGATCGATCCGGCGCGTCACGAAGTTTCCGTGGATGGCAAACGCGTCAATCTGACCAGTCTTGAATTCAAACTTTTGCGCACACTGATGCAGCGGCGCGGTCGCGTGCAGGAGCGGGACCGCTTGCTCAACGAGGTTTGGGGATACGAAAGCATCATCGACACGCGGACAGTCGATACCCATGTGCGCCGGCTGCGCAAGAAGCTCGGCAAAGCCGCCAACGTGATCGAAAGTGTACGCGGTTTCGGTTATCGGTTGCGGGAAAACTAACGCGAAATGTCGTGGCTGTTCCTGGGTGTAATCTCCGTCGTATTCGCAGCGATCGCCCTCGTCGCCTGGCGAAAATGGATCGCCCCATGGCGACACCTAGATCAACTCGTTAGGCAAATAGCTGACCGTGAGCGGCCGCGCACTTTTCTTGTCGATGGTGGCACACGAGCGCGGCGTGTCGGGCTGGCGCTTGAAAATGTCTTTCGGCGTCAAGAGCAACTTGAGCAGCAGGTCGCAGGACGCGAATCCGGAACAGAAGCAATTCTCGAAACGATGCAGGATGGTCTGCTTGTGGTTGACACGGGCCGCCACATCACGCTCATGAATCGAACTTTTGAAAATCTTTTCGAACTGCGAGGTGAGGCGATAGGCGCTCCATTGCTTGAGACCGTCCGACACGCAACACTGGATCGCCTGATCGCGGAAACGCTGCGTACTGGCGAGCGGATGCAAAGCGAGTTGACGCTAACAGACTCAAAAACTAACGCCGCGCGCCATGTGGAGGTCAGCGCCGTTCCATTGAAGGACGATATGGATCTAATAAGCGGCGCAGTGATTTTGTTTCACGATATCACACAACTAAAGCGGGTCGATCAAATCCGGAGGGATTTTGTCGCAAATGTATCCCACGAGTTGCGCACGCCATTGTCGATCTTGCGCGGTTACATCGAGACCCTGCTCGATAACCCCAAAACTTCCCGCGAAGAACTGGCGCGCATTCTTCAAATCATGGAGCGGCATTCCAAACGCCTTGGCCTTTTGGTGGATGATTTGCTGAGCCTTGCTCAATTGGAATCCTCAAGCGCCAACCTCGAAATCGGCGAGGTGCAGCTATCGGAATTGTTCGAGAGTGTTCTTCGCGATTGGAAAGAAAGACTTGCCGGGAAACATTTGAGGCTAATTGTCGATCTTCCGCCGGACATGCCGCCAATCCGCGCCGATGAAACACGCCTTCAGGAAGTTCTCTACAATCTGCTGGAGAACGCGGTGAAATATTCGCGGGAGACCGGCGAGATTCGTCTGCAAGCGGCGCGGCGCGGTCCTGAAATCGTCATCAGTGTCGGTGATAATGGGATCGGAATCAGCAAAGATGACTTACCACGCATCTTCGAACGCTTTTACCGCGCCGATAAAGCGCGCAGCAGGGAGCTCGGCGGCACGGGTCTTGGGCTGGCAATCGTCAAACACATCGCGCAATTGCACGGCGGACGCGTGGAGGCCGAGAGTGAGCCTGGCCGGGGAACAACCGTTCGAGTCTTTCTTCCCGCGAATATGCCGCGCGATGGAGAGACGTGCTCTGCCCCATCCAATTAGTGGGACGGCACCGCGTTCGTCCCTCCAAAGTTAGTCGAAGCGGCAACTGTCACACAAAAGTAACACTAAACTTTTTGACCGTTCGGTGCACGCTGCGGCAGGCTGGAAACATATATGAAATCTCTCAGATTTGCCCGCAAAACCTTCACAGCCCTGCTGTTAGTTGGAGTTAGTGCGACCGCCTCGGCGCAGATGATGATCAACGGCGCAGGCGCAACGTTCCCGTATCCGATCTACTCAAAGTGGTTCGATGAGTACGCAAAAGTTGATCCTTCTGTTCGATTTAATTATCAGTCGATCGGATCTGGTGGAGGCCAAAAGCAAATCCTCGCGCAAACTGTGGATTTCGGCGCATCGGATGGGCCGATGAGTGACGAGAATCTGGCGAAAGCGCCCGGCAAACTATTGCACATCCCGACGGTTGCTGGCGCGGATGTGGTTGCCTACAACTTGCCGGGAAATCCCGCATTAAAGTTCGATGCCGACACAATCGCGGGAATTTTTCTCGGCCAAATCAAAAAGTGGAATGACCCAAAGATCACAGCCCTGAATGCCGGTGTGACGTTGCCCGATCAGGACATCGTGGTCGTACACCGTTCCGATGGTAGTGGGACGACCTACATTTGGACCGATTACCTGAGCAAGATCAGCCCCGAATGGAAATCAAAGGTTGGCACGAATACGTCTGTAAATTGGCCAACTGGCATCGGCGGCAAGGGTAACGAAGGGGTTGCTGGGCAAATCAAGCAAACCCCGGGCGCGCTCGGGTACGTCGAGCTGATTTACGCAGTTCAAAACAAGATGCCGTATGCCGAGGTAAAAAATTCGGCGGGTAATTTTGTAAAGCCATCAATCGAGTCGATCACAGCGGCGCTGGCCACGGCCGATATTCCGGATGATTTCCGTTTCTCTATCACAAATGCGCCAGGCCCGGCTGCCTATCCGATTGCAGGCGCGACTTGGTTGCTCGTGTATGAGCAACAGAAAGATGCGGCCAAAGGAAAGAAGCTCGTTGAATTTTTGAAGTGGGCCGCCAAAGACGGCGAGAAGATGGCCAAAGATCTCCAATACGCGTCTATGCCGGACAATCTTCAGCAACGTATCCTCAAACGGATCGACGAAATTAAAATATGACCTGAGGCCGAATGGACGCCACGACCGGTCCAGCAATCGCGGCAGTTGAGCCGCAGTCAGCTCGGCGCGCGATGGCGCCGCCCTCACGCTTTGGAGACAAAGCATTCGAGTGGCTTACACTGCTAATGGCCCTGGGGGTTGCCGTGCTCGTGATCCTTCTTGGCTGGGAACTGTGGCGCGGATCTTCGCTCGCCGTTAGGAAATTTGGTTTTCATTTCCTCACCACTTCGACTTGGGACCCGGTTGCAGAACAATTCGGCGCGCTGCCGTTTATCTATGGAACGCTGGTTTCTTCCCTGATTGCGTTGTTCATCGCGGTGCCATTGAGCATCGCGACTGCGGCATATCTAACGGAGCTCGCGCCGCTGTGGATTCGGCAGCCGCTCGTTTCTCTCATCGAGATGCTGGCGGCGATTCCGAGCGTGATCCTTGGGTTGTGGGGCATTTTTGTGATGATTCCATGGCTGCGCAATTATCCTTTTCCATTGCTGAAACGTCTCTTCGGTTGGACCCCGTTTTTCACCGGCCCGATCTATGGCACTAGCATGCTGGCCGGCGGGATCATCATCGCGATTATGATCCTGCCGATCATTACTTCGGTCTCCCGCGAGATTCTGCGCAGTGTGCCGAATTTGCAACGTGAAGCTGCCTATGCCCTGGGCGCGACCCGCTGGGAAGCAACGCGGATCGCGGTGCTCAGCTACGCAAAGAACGGATTGTTCGGCGCCGTCATTCTTGGTCTGGGACGAGCGCTCGGCGAAACGATGGCGGTGACAATGGTGATCGGCAACACGCCACAAATTGCAGCGTCGCTCTTTAAGCCCGGCTACACGCTGGCCAGTGTAATTGCGAATGAATTCACGGAAGCGACCACGGATATGTATCTCCAGGCGTTGTTCGAAATTGGGCTGGTGCTTTTTGGAATAACGATTCTGGCCAATTTGCTCGCCCAGCTTCTTCTGCACACAATGAGCACGACGTCCACAACACGCGCCGTGCAGTAGCGATGCACTTCAAACGAGCAGACAATCACACCTGGCGCAAGGTCAAAAGCGGCCTGGCATCGACCGTCGCGTTCATTTCTGCGCTTCTTGTGATCGCGCCATTGGGTCTGGTGTTCTTTCATCTTCTCGTCAACGGAGCCAGTTCGGTGAATTGGGATTTCTTCACGAAATTGCCCACGCCAGTCGGTGCGCCGGGCGGCGGAATGGTGAACGCGATCGTGGGCTCGCTCGAGTTGCTCGCGCTCGCCGCCACGATCGGAATTCCGGTCGGTGTTTTAGGCGGAGTTTACCTTGGCGAATACGGTTCGGCGCGGGTGAATTCGGTGTTGCGGTTTATTGCCGACGTCCTTAACGGTGTGCCATCGATCACCTGGGGCGTAGTGGTTTACGGACTCGTCGTGTTGCGTTTTAAAGGCTTCTCGGCTTATGCCGGCGGCCTCGCACTTGGGCTGATCATGATCCCGCTGATCATCCGCACGACCGAAGAAGTTGTTTTGCTGGTGCCAAATGGATATCGCGAAGCCGCGCTTGCCCTCGGCGTCAGCCGTTGGAAAACGATCGTCCATGTCGTGATGAAGACCGCGTCCAAGGGAATCATCACCGGTATTCTGCTGGCGTTGGCGCGCGTCGGCGGCGAAACGGCGCCGCTCCTCTTCACCGCTTTTGGGAACCGCTTTTGGAATCACAGCCTGAGTCAGCCGATCGCCGCGCTCCCGTTGCAGATTTTTACCTACGCAATTTCGCCGTATGACGATTGGCACCGCCAGGCCTGGGCCGGTGCCCTCGTGCTCGTCACTGGGATTTTTTGCGTTAACGTGCTGGTAAGGATTCTCACTCGCGGGCGAACCTCATCGATCGTCTAGCGTTTTTTTCCGAATGGTTAATTTACTTATGGCAACTCCGGACCCAACCGTTGTCGAGCGCGTCGAGCCGGCGGCCGGACCGGCCCTAACTCCCGAACCCGCGCCAGTGTCCACCTTTCAAGCGAAGAACCTTTCGGTCTGGTACGGCGACAAGCGCGCGATTGATGATGTGACGCTCGACATCGCATCGAACGCCGTCACTGCGATTATTGGACCAAGCGGTTGTGGCAAATCCACTTTCATCCGCTGCCTCAATCGTATGCACGAGCTGGTCCCGAAGACGCGGGTCGAAGGCACGGTCCTCCTCCAAGGCGAGGATCTCTATTCCAGCGACGTCGATCCGGCCATCGTTCGCCGTCGGGTCGGCATGGTTTTCCAAAAGTCTAATCCGTTCCCGACGATGTCGATTGGCGAAAACGTGGTCATCGGCTTGCGACTGAACGGAGTGCGCAACCAGAAATTTCTCAATGAACGTCTGGAAAAATCGCTCCGCATGGCCGCGCTTTGGGATGAGGTGAAAGATGATTTACACAAACCGGGCACAAGTCTTTCTGGCGGCCAACAGCAGAGGCTTTGCATTGCGCGTGCGCTCGCGGTGGAACCGGAAGTGCTTTTGATGGACGAGCCGTGCTCGGCGCTCGATCCCATCGCGACGGCCAAGATCGAAGAACTGATCTACGAACTAAAAGCCCATTACACGATCGTGACAGTGACGCATAATATGCAACAGGCCGGCCGCATCTCTGATTACACCGCATTCTTCTATCTTGGACGCCTGATCGAATTTGGGCCGACTACGAAAATTTTCACAAATCCAAGCGAGCGACAGACGGAGGACTACATCACTGGCCGATTTGGTTAATGATTGCAGGGCAAACGCCCCGCTTGTCAGACGAGAACAAAGGAAGAGGAAGAGCAAGAGTACGAGTAAGAGTAAGCTAAATTGACAATTCGATGATCGCCCAAAGACATATTCTCGGCACATTTGACGAGGCGCTGGCGTCGCTGCGCAACAACGTCCTGATGATGTCCAGCCTGACCGAACGCAGTTTAGAGCGGGCGATGAAGGGCTTGTTCGATCGCGATGACGATCTTTGCGCAAATGCGATCGCTGATGATGAAGAGATCGATCAGCTCGAAATACAGATCGATAAAGATGGCGTGGCAATTTTGTTGCGGTTCCAGCCGGTAGCCTCCGATCTGCGGCGTGTCGTTTCTGCCATGAAACTTTCATCGAATCTCGAGCGTATGGCCGATCAGGCGACGACGATTGCGCGACGCGCGCGGAAGCTAAATCAGCACCCGCCGTTACCGGAGGTCGAATTGATCAGGCCGCTGTACGAGCAAGCCATGTCCATGTTTAAGGACAGCGTCGATGCATTCGTGCGCGAGGACGTCGATCTTGGGCGCGCGGTCGTTCCGCGCGATGAAAAGCTGGACGAGTTGAACCATTCGGCCAGCCGCAAATTAATCGAGCGCATGGCGCAGGATCCGGAGCAATTGCGGGGCTACTTGAATCTGATTTTCATTGGCCGTTGCCTCGAACGCGTGGGCGATCACGCTACCAATATTGCCGAAGAGGCAGTTTACGCAGCCGCTGCTGAAGACATCCGGCATCAACCAGTCGCGGCCACAACAACGTGAGGCGGCCTGTAGCGGCGTGTCTGGCTCTTGCCTAATTTTCCAAGCGGTGATTGTTTGAATTCAGGCGTGCCGTTAGTTTTCGGCCGCCGGATCGACAGGAAAGTAAATGCCGACAGCTATTGCAAAGGCCACTGTGGCGGACGAGCCCTCCGCGGATGTCGAGATTCTTCCCAAGGAAGTTTCGGCTGCAAACCGTTTTTCCGATCCACGCAACTTCATCAATCGCGAGCTAAGCTGGCTGGAATTCAATCGCCGGGTGCTCGAGGAAGCGCAGGATCCGACGCAGCCACTCATTGAGCGAATCAAGTTCCTTACGATCTTCAGTTCGAACCTGGATGAGTTCTTTGAGATTCGGGTCGCTGGAATCAAGCAGCAGATTGAAAGTGAGACGAGCCATCTTGGTCCGGACGGACTGAGTCCGACCGATACTTTCAACAGCATCCAGCGCATTGTGCGCGAGTTGGTCGGGGCGCAGTATGCACTCTGGAACGAGGAACTGCTTCCCGAGCTGGCCAAAAACGGCATTCGAATCCCCAAGATGAGCGAGCTCAGCGCGAGACGTGCTGCCTGGGCGCATCGCTATTTTCAGGAGGAAGTTTTCCCCTTGCTGACGCCGCTGGCGGTTGACGCCAGTCATCCGTTCCCGCAGCTCTTGAATAAAAGTCACAACTTGCTTGTTCGGGCCAAGACCCAGCGCGGTGCTGAGCGGCTTCATGCGATCGTACAGGTGCCGCGCGTGCTTCCACGGCTGATCGCGATGCCGCGCGGCAAAGGAGAGGACGAGCCCTGGGTCTACATTTACCTCGCTTCACTCATCAAGCAGCACATTGGCGAGTTATTTCCAGGTCTCATCCTGGACGGAGTGCACGCATTCCGAGTCACGCGAAACAGCGATCTATACATCGACGAAGAGGAAGCGGAAAATCTTTTGCGTACCATTGAGCACGAGCTGCGGCGTTCCAGTCGCGGCAACGCGGTGCGTTTGGAAGTAGAGGCCGATTGTCCGAAAGACTTCCGCGACTTGTTGCTCAAGTTCTTCAGTCTGACGGACGCGGACGTATACAAAGTTGATGGCCCGCTTTCGATGACGCATCTCACGCCGCTCGTGACGAATGATGCGTTCGCAAATCTGCGCGACCGCCCATTCCAACCCGCGCGTGATCCAGCGCTCCCACCGCATGTCAACATTTTCGAAGTGATGCGCCGCCAGGATGTGCTTCTCCATCATCCCTACGAAAGTTTCGATCCCATTGTTGAGCTGATCGAGGAGGCTGCCCAGGATCCGCAGGTGCTCGCGATCAAGATTACTCTTTATCGCACGAGCGGCGATTCGCCGATTGTTCAAGCGCTGATTAACGCCGCGGTAGCGGGAAAGCAGGTCACCGCGCTTGTCGAGTTACGGGCGCGATTTGATGAAGCAGCCAACATTCAATGGGCGCGACAGCTTGAGGAAGCCGGCGCGCACGTAGTTTACGGCGTAGTCGGTTTAAAAACGCATTGCAAAGCGCTCCTTATCGTCAGGCGCGACGCCGATCGTCTTCGTCATTACGTCCATCTGGGCACTGGCAATTATCATCCGCGCACCGCTCGTATTTACACTGACTTTAGCCTGCTAACCTGCGAGCCGCAGTTAACCGAAGAGGTGGCGGTGGTTTTCAACACCCTGACTGGTCTCGCGGGCTACCCCGGTTTAAAAAAATTGCTCGTCGCTCCGTTCGATCTCCACAAACGATTGATCGGCTTGATTGAGCGCGAGCGCGATCACGCGCTGGCGGGCAAACCGGCCCGCATCATCGCAAAACTCAATCATCTCGTCGATCAGGAGACTATCGAGAAACTGTACGAGGCGTCCTGCGCCGATGTGCCCATCGATTTGATCGTCCGGGGCATTTGTTCCTTGCGGCCAAAAATTCCCGGCCTCAGCGAAAACATCCGCGTCTTCAGTATTGTGGGCCGTTTTCTCGAGCACAGCCGGATTTATTATTTCGAAAACGCGGGGCAGCGAGAGGTCTATCTCTCCAGCGCCGATTGGATGCCGCGCAATTTTTTCCGGCGAGTCGAACTTGCTTTTCCAGTCGAGCAACCGGCGCTGCGTGACAGAATTATCGATGAAGTTTTACCGAAATTTCTCCACGACCGTGTGAAAGCGCGCGAACTGCAGCCGGACGGAAGCTACCGGCGTCTCAAGCCGGAAGGAAAAGAACCGCGCGAGCAAGCACAGTTACAGTTCCGGGAACGTTCGCGTCGTCTTGCAAAAAAAAGTCGCAAACCGAAACGCGTGGCGTCCGCGAAATTGACTCCTATCACTTCCATTGCCGACGCAAAAAAATCATGAACAAAAAAAATCTCGTCATCGACGTCGGTGGGACGCACGTCAAACTAATGATTTCGCGGAGTGAAAAACAGAAGTTCGGTTCGGGTCCAAGAATGACACCACGGGAAATGGTGACACAGATGAAGCCGCTCCTGACAGAATGGAACTTCGATGCCGTCTCGATTGGTTTCCCATCCCCCGTGCGAGACGGGCGTATCCTGAGCGACCCCAAGCATCTCGGCAAAGGCTGGGTCGGATTTGATTTCGAGAAAGCTCTTGGCAAACCCGTTCGCATCATCAACGACGCGGCCATGCAGGCCCTCGGCAGTTATCGGGGTGGCCGGATGCTTTTCCTCGGGCTGGGAACGGGTCTTGGTTCTGCCATGATTTGGGAAAAAACTGTCCTCCCGCTCGAACTGGGCGATCTGCCTTATCGCAACGGCAATATCATTGAAGATTATCTCGGCAAACCCGGCTTGGCCCGCCTTGGCGAGAAAACCTGGCAACGGGACGTCGAGCACGCGCTCGTGCAACTGAAGAAATCGTTGGTCGCCGACTACGTCGTGCTGGGCGGCGGCAACGCCAAAAAATTGGACGAACTCCCGGAAGGAGTCGAACGCGGGCACAATCGCAACGCGTTTCTGGGTGGAACCCGCTTATGGCAAGTCGATCCGCGGACGCGCCGGCTCAAATGGCAGATCCTTTAGAAAGGCGACAAATTATTATGCAGCTCTACTTTCTCAGACACGGCGAAGCGGATTGGCCAGATTGGCAGAAATCAGATGACGAACGCCCGCTCACGAAATGCGGGAAAAAAGAAATGCACGAGGTCGGCGCGTTCCTTGACCGACTCAAAGTGCGTCCCGACTTGATCTTGACGAGTCCGCTGCCGCGCGCATCGCAAACGGCCGAAATTGCCGCCGAACACCTTAAATCAAAATGCCGCGAAGATAAGCGTCTTGCGCCCGGATTTGGTCCGACGGAGCTGGAGGAATTAGTTAGAAAACACTCCGTGGAAAGTTTGATGGTCGTTGGTCACGAACCTGACTTCACGAAAACAATCTCCGCGCTGACCGGCGCGGAGCTTAAATTATCAAAGGCTGGCGTCGCGCTGGTCGATGTCGATCTTTCTTCACGAAAAGGCAGGCTGCTCTGGCTTTTCCCGCCGAAGATCGCCAAGAAATAATTGAATCCGGTCTGCCCCGCCGCTCCGCGACGTTTTATGCGCAAGAGCTTTCAGCTTTGACGCTGAGGGCATTAGGGACGGCACAGAGGCCGTCCCTCCATCTCCTTAGTCAGCCTTGCGCGAGCAGATAAATCGCGGCCAGGGCCAGCAGAAAATAGGGAACGAGGACGGCTGCTCCGGCGTAATCCTTTGCCATCCGTTGTCCGAAGAAGAGCGCAATGATGGCGATCGCCGAGATGACCGCACCGTAGAAGGCAAGTGTGGAATCACGTGACAAGATTATTACGACGCAGCCAACCGCGCTCAGCGCTCCGGCGGCAATCTCCAGGATGGTGATCGCTGTCACCATTGCAGGCACAATTCCCGTCAGCGGACTCTTAGCGAAATGTCCTTTCAGCCATTCCAGGTTGCCGCGGCGATCGACGACTTTATCAATTCCCGATTGAAGGAAAAGAATCGCGAGAAACGCGGACACCAGTATTTGCAGAAGAGTTACCGATCCTCCAAGCATGCACAGGTTTTGCATGGAGCTACTGTAACACCGCGGGACTTACCGTTGTCGATCTTCTATCGCGTTGGAGTGCGAGTACAAAAACAGGGACGCGGTTATCCGCGTCCCTGAATTTTCGAACTATTTGGCGATTATTTAATCAGCGTCAAAGTGGAACGCCATTGGCCCGATTAAGGTATGCCGGCGGGAACGCCCAGACCCGTCACGTTATCCCAGCCTGGGCCCGTGGACTGCGTCGGCGAGTCAGTATCGTCGTCGAAGGTACGAAGTCGGTCCACCGTGCCATCGCAGTCATCTACGCAGTTCAGGCTCGTCTTGTTGCAGTTGTAGGTATTCGTGTCCCAACCGGTCTCAACGGCACGTGTGTTTCCTGAAGTTACACCCAGGCTGGTGCCGCCAACCGCGGTCACCCATGGGCTTACCGCGGGCCAGTCCGGCGAGGCAAAGCCCAAAGTTGCCGTCTCATCGCCGTTGTCACCCGACGAGAAATAGATGCCAATGCCTTCGGCGGCGCCTTGGATCAGTGTTTGTTCAAACGGGATTATAAACCCCGCTGGCACACCTTCCCCTAAAAAGCCGTAAGAGTTTGAGACGATGTGCGCGACGAGGTTGTCCACCACGTAATTCATCGCCACGTCCAAGTCCTGTTCGTTATTGGGCGCGCCGACATAGACGACGTGGGCGTTGGGCGCCATGCCGTGCACCGCTTCCACGTCCAGAGTCTCTTCACCGTACCAACCCTGCGGATCATGTCTGGCTCCAGCCTCTGGGTGGTTG
>WNFR01001622.1_pt1 | contig 23556 bp, 19 predicted proteins | sample 5400221 | NCBI WGS metagenome assembly WNFR01 (sample SAMN13153357, study PRJNA577476) | soil metagenome | isolation source: 40 cm soil under Madrone tree | place: USA:California | collected 2016-06-14 | reverse complement strand
TGCCGCGTGAAGTCGCCTGGGCATACCCTACACCTCGATGCTGCGATCGAGGCCTCGATTAATGTTTCGCGATCTTGCCGGCTGTTCTTCCCGCCCGACACGCCGGACTGGCTGCGGCAACTGCAGACCTACGGCATTTTCGCTGCCGGCTATGTGGCGCGGGCCCATGGGCGGGGCCATCGTGGCGCATCTCGGCGATCGATTGGGTCGCAAGCGGATGTTGATGAGCCGGGTGAAGGAATACATCGAGGCCAACCTGGAAGAAGATCTTGCGATCACCCCGCTTGCGAAAGTCGCTTCTCTGAGCCGATTCCATTTTGCGCGGACCTTCAAGACCGCCGTCGGACAGTCCCCTCATCAGTACGTCAGTGCGCACCGTCTCGAGCGCGCAAAGGAGATGCTGATGCGCGGAGATCAGCCCCTCCTGTAGTCCGCAAAAATTCAGTCACGCACAAGTGGGCGCGAGGAAGTATTCATGATGCAGCCCGCCAAGGATCGGATTGGCACGGACTGCGTTCATCGAACGCGCGACGGATGTCAAATTCGACACACCAGTCGTACTTCCAGCTGCTGCCATGCACTTGGACGTGTGAATGATCAACAAACGGGGTGACTTAAGTCTACCAAGGCACTGGACCGTCATCGTTGAAGAAACCACCACTGGGTCCGTCATCGGGAAGTGTCGCCAACTTGATTACAATTTTTGCCCCCTGCTCTACAGTGCGATTACCGCTGTGATTGTTGAGATCTGTCGCTATGTAGCCCGGCGTTGCTGCGTTCACCTTGATTTGGGCCAGCGCCGGGTCACGACGCATGGCGTTGGCATATTGGAGAGTCAACATTGTTACCGCGGTTTTCGATGACGCGTAGGGGAGGATGCTGTTCTCGAGGCCGAACATGGTTTTGGGATCGGAAGTCAGCGCTTGGGACGCTGTAGTGCTCGCAATGTTCACGATACGTGCGGCAGGTGCGTCTCTCAAAAGCGGCACCATGCTGTGGATCATGGTGACCACGCCAAAGACGTTTGTCTCAAAAGTTTGGCGCATCTCTTTCGCCGTGACCTCGAGCGCTGGCCGTGCCAAATAGATGCCCGCATTATTGATAAGAATATCGAGACGGCCATGTTCTCGGCGAATGCGCTCAGCGACCGACGATGCACTCGCTTCGTTCGTCACGTCCAGTTCGACGCAAGAGACGGGTAACCCCTCTGCCAGAAGTTCTCTTGCCGCCTCCTCGCCCCTCGCAACGTTTCGGCTTCCAAGCACCACGGTTACTCCTAATCGCGCAAGTTGGCGTACAACTTCCCTTCCCAGCCCCTTGTTTGCGCCGGTCACTAACGCCACTGCCGTGGTTGTCATTGTGAGATTGCCTTTCGTGTTGGTTTGTTTGCCGGTTTCGGTCGGATTGGGTTTAGTTTCGACTCGAGCGGCGACGTCAACAATTCAAACAGCGCTTCAAGGCGCCTCGCCAGACGGTCCGAATTGCTATCCGCTAGCGCCGTGATTCCAATCACCCGATGCATGAACTGAAAGCCGGCGATGAGACTAAGGCAAAGTGCTGCGCGCTGCGTCGCCTCAGGACCCACCAGTGAGGTCGCCAAGGGGTCTTGAAAGCGGCGACTTATGCGGTCGCGCAATATCGCTGCGGCCTCTGGGTTCGCCGCGGATCTCAGCATAAGGAGAAGCGGATCAGTCGGGCTTACCGCCATGGACGTCTCTTGGACTAAGCCGCGGGCGACCACCCGACTTAAGGACGCGATGTCACCTTTCAACAATCTTGCTTCCTTAAAAATCACCTCGACCGCCGCCGCGAACAGGGCTTTTTTCGAGCCGAAATAACGGTTTACGAGCATGGCCGTGACCCCCGCCTCCTGCGCGATCTCCCGCACGCCTGCCCCGTCATATCCAGCGCGTGTGAAAGCGATCAACGCAGCACGCAAAATCGCTTCACGCGTTGCAATGGCGTTTCGGGGACGTTTGGGATCGCCGAGCTTCGACGCACTGATTGTCTGGTTTCGCATCGTGTCTACGATTGTAGACAATTTCGTCTCGTAAGTCTACAGTTGATTACTTACGAGGAAAGGCCTGGCCGTGCATTCGGTGTCGAGGGTGCCGAATTGGGGTTTCTGGCGCCTTCGTGCTTCGGCCTGTATGCATTTTTAAAATGCCGCGCGAACCGTACCGCCGTCCACACGAAGAATTGAACCGCTTACATAATCAGCGTAGGGACTAGCCAGATAAGCAACCGCCGCTGCGATTTCCTCTGGACGGCCCAGTCGACCGATATCGTTCGGAACCATATCCCGCACACAGCCGCGTTCAATGTCTTCCCATGTATCGCCCCACCCATGACGAGGAGCGATCTGGGTGAGCAGCTGCTTCACCGAAGGAACCAGAATCGCCCCAGGAGCGACGATGTTTGACGTAACACCAGTTTCCTTCAGCTCTCTCGCCAAAGATACGGCAAGATTGTGGCGAGCGGCAAGTGAAGCGTTGTAATCTGGCGTCATCGGGATTGGCTGCTGTGCCAAGCCGCCACCAATTTGGATTATCCTTCCCCAACCCCGCTCGCGCATCTGCGGCACAAGCAGTTGAATCATTCGAACGGCTGACAGAACGTTGGCTTGGTAGGTCTCAATCCACCGGTTTGGTGTCGCTGTTGTCCACGTCGAATGATGGTAACTGCCGGCGTTGTTGACCAGAATATCAATAGCGCCACCGGAAAGCGCCTTAGTGGCGGCGGCCTCAGCTCCGACATCGGTTGCCAAGTCACCAATCGCGATTTCCGCTTTGCCCCCGCTTTGAGATATTCGCTTCGTGACGGCAATAGCACGGGCCTCGTCGCGGCCGTGCACGACGACAGTCGCGCCCTCTGCGGCCAGCATTTCCGCAATTGCCTCACCCAACCCCGCCGTTGAACCGGTTATCAACGCGCGTCTACCATTCAATTTCAGATCCATGCCTGCTCTCCTTTTGATATAAAATGCCAACGGGAAATCACGGTGTCCTCGGCGGTTTCAGTCAAAGGTCTTCGATTCGTGCACAATGCCCAATCGAGCTAAACACTCTTGACAACAATTGGAGAACAGTTTGCCCCCCAAACACCGCACGAAGCTCCGCAACCCACCACGCGCGGATGCGCCCAAGTTCCATCGGACGCGCAAGACTCGCGAGTCGCGTCATGCCGAGTTGCTCGAATCCGCAGTCGAAGCATGCGCTGAAAAGGGACTGGCGAGGGTAACTCACGCCGATGTCGCGCGACGATCAGCCGTATCCATTCCCACGGTCTTTTCATATTTCCCGACGCGTACCGCACTCATAGATGCAATTCTGGTAAAGGTCGAGCAATTCCTCATGAGTCGAACGATCGCGCCAACCATAGGAAGTACCGCCGAAGCCGAAGTGACTATCACAGCTATGGTAATCACTTGCGCTCAATGCGCACTGACGGATTCCGCATATATCCGTGTCTGGTTGGACTGGAGTACTGCTATTAGCAGTCGTGTCTGGCCTAGGTACCTTAAATTTATTGATAGGAACATGGCGCTTTTTCGGCAAGTGCTCAACTACAATAAGAAGCGAGGTCTTTTGCCTGCCCGTCTCAACACCTCTGAAGCAGTCCGCATCATCGTAGGTGAGGCGCACATGGTCGCCCTCATGGTATTTTCCGGCGTAAAGATAAGCAAAGTTCAAACCTTCGTCGCGCACCTCGTAAGAGGTGCGCTCCAATATACCGACTAGAGTCGGCATGTATTGGGAGAAGCCGCGGACTCCTGCCGACAAATATCCTACCATGCAGTTGTGCCGCCATCGACGGCAAAGTCAGCTCCGGTGACCCATGCCGCCTCATCAGACGAGAGATATAGCGCGCAGTACGCGACATCCTCGGGTCTGCCAATCCGTCCGTTCAGCATAAGCTTGCGCTTTTGCAACGCTAGCCACTCTTGGTTCTTCATAAGTTCCCGTGTAGCTCCTGTTTCAACAAAGCCCGGAGAAATGCTGTTCGCTCGAATCGAGTGCGCACCTCCCTCCATCGCCAATTGCCGAGTCAATCCAATTACTCCGCCCTTTCCGGCACAGTGTGCAAACGCCGGAACACCTTGATACGCAATTTTACCCGACGCCGACGCGATGTTGACAATTGCGCCGCTGCCGCGCGCAATCAGGTGCGGCCAGACAAACGTACAAGCAAAAAAGACCGAATCCAGTTCCTGCCGCAATGTTGCGCTCCATTGCTCATAAGTCATTTCTCCGATCGCCGCGAAGGCGGGAATTCCTACGTTATTGATTAAGATGTCAATGCCGCCGAATGTACCCGCGGCAAGAAAAATAACGCGAGCGACATCATCCTCGACAGACATATCGACGGGCTGCAGAGACACCATTCTGCCACCGCGAGCGGTAACAGTTTTTAGCGTCTCTCCAGCCGCCCCGATATTCAGATCACTGCCCACCACGCATGCGCCGTGCTCAGCAAATAGCAACGCGAGCGCCCTGCCAATACCGCTGCCCGTCCCGGACACCACGGCCACTTTGCCCTCGAGTCGCCTCAATGACATCCGCTCTTCACCACACTGTTGTTCACTTTCCCGCACCCATAGTGATCTCATTCGCGGCTGCGACGTCACTTCGCTCCGAACTTCATCGTCACCGTGACTCCGTACATTCTCGGGTCACCGTATTCCACGACTCTTCCAAACGGAACATCCGCAGCGCCGACGATAAAATGCGCGTTCGCAAGATTGTTACCCCAAAGCGCAACACGCCAACGGTCATCCGGGCCGACATACGCTAGATTTCCGCTAGCAATGCTGTAGCTAGGAACGACGATGTGCCCGGCATCGTCTAGCGTAAAGTCGCTCGTGTGATACCAGTTGCCAGAAACCGCGATCGAGTGCCCCGCACCTCCGACAGGTAGACGCCAGTCAAAGCCAAGGGTCGACGAGAATTTTGGCGCACGAGGCGTCGTCGATCCCGATAAATCTGCAACTCCGTCGACGAAGGCTACTGGATTCGTCGCGCTCTGTGCCGGATTCGGGTTCGTAACGGAAGCGTTGGGAAAGCTGCTATACTTGCTACTCAGGTAAGCTACGTTCGCGTGAACCTGCAGTCCGGTGCTGATCTGTTGCAGAAACTCCGCTTCTGCCCCGTTCATCTTCGCGGAGGCTGCATTTTCAAGCAGCGTAGCCGCGTTCTGACCGAAAACCTGAACCTGCAAATTCTTGTAATCGTAGTGAAATGCAGAAACATTCAGTCTCGAACTCGGCCCTAAGGTCCACTTGGCGCCAATTTCGGTCGCCACCAAGTCTTCTGGATTGACGGGTTTGTTCGCAACAGGATCCGGTGCGGCAATGTTATAAGTTCCCGCCTTAAATCCCTTTGAATTGCTGACGTAATAGAGTCCCTCGGGCCGCTGCCATGAAATCACCCCTTTCCACGTTATTCGTTGCCACGAATGTTCATTCGTTGGCGTCTGGACTCCGAACTCGCTAATGTCGTACAGGTTCTTTTGCTCGTGATTGTAACGAACACCTCCAGTCACCGACCATTCATCGGTGAACGAATAGGTCGCGTCCCCGAATGCGGCGTAAGACGTGCCAGAGACCTTCCCAACAATCGGAATATTCTGGAAGGCGAAATAATTGAGCGGATCCCAGCCAGTGCGGTCATGCAAGAAATAGAGGCCCCCCACCCACTTCCATTTTCCCTCGGCAGTCGACACCAACTGCAGCTCCTGACTCGCCTGATCGTGAAGATCATACGCCATGTATCCGCCGACTGATGCGTCCGTTCCGTCGATGTCTTGTGTACCAACCAACCTAAAGGTGCGATATGCACTGATAGAGACAATATCGAATCCAGTCAAATGGAATCTTCCTGTAACATTCGCGCCTCGCTGAATCATTTGGTGAATTGCTGGATAATCGATATATCCGGAGAGCGGATGAGAGCTGACGCGCCCGCCAAACAATTGACCTGTACTTGTCGTTGTTGATGTCGACGGAAACGCCTCCTGATACCCCGTCTGTTGCGTATCATTCTCCCACGAGTAATCTAATGCCAATGTCAGATCGACAGCCTCATTCGGAGTCCAACGAAGTTTCCCCCGTGTGCTGAATCGATCTAAGCTGTTCAGCCGCCCCCCCGTTAAATAGTTATCAAAGGTTCCACTCCGACGTTGTGACGACGCCGCCAGATTTGCCGCGAGGGTATCTGTACCCCCATTAATAAAGCCAGCGAAAGCGCTGTCCCCGTAATTTCCTCCAGTTGCACTAGCCTCCGCTGCGAAATCCTTGTTCGGCGCAGCGGTGATAATGTTGACCGCTCCGGCCGTTGCGTTGCGGCCGTAAAGTGTTCCTTGAGGCCCCTTGAGAACCTCGACCCGCTCCACGTTCTGCATGGACATCACCATTGCGCTTGGATCGGCTACGTAGACTCCGTCTATATAGACGGCGGTGGGTGATTCCGCTGCCGCCGTCGTGTTATCTGTTCCGACTCCCCGAATATAGAACTCCATGAACGGTCCCGCATTGCCAATGTTTATACCCGGGACTATCTGCGGCAGTTTCGTCGAATCAGTAATTGAAGCATTGGCGAGATTGTCTCCCGAAAACGCAGAAATACTGATTGGCACCTTCTGGAGGTTTTCCGTTCGTTTTTGCGCCGTCACGACGATCTCCTCCAGCGCTTCCGCAGCGTAACTCGTCGTCACAACACTAATGCTAACCAGGACACCCGTCGCGTAGACTAGCCGGAAGCGCCTCCTATTTTTTACATTGACCACTTCTCACTCCCCTATATTTCACAAGCAGCTATTGAATTTCAAGATTTATTGACCGCTGTACATTCGAATCGACTTTGAGCGATTCGCGAATTTTCTCTTTCAATATTTTCCCTGCGCCGGATTGTGGTAACGGCTCTGTCCAAACGACCACCGACTTCGGCCTTTTATAAGCTGCGAGGCGGGTCGCACAGTGGCTGATCACCGCGCTCTCCGTGAGCTGTTCTCCAGACTTCGCAACAACAACCGCCTGAACCATCTCGCCCCAACGGTCATCGGGCAGACCAATCACGCAGCACTGCGCGATTTCGGTCATTTCATAGATTGCTTGTTCGACCTCAATTGAGTAGACATTTTCACCGCCGGTAATAATCATGTCCTTGAGTCGATCGGTGACGTATAAAAACCCGTCCCTGTCCATTCGTCCGGCATCTCCGGTGCGGAGCCAACCGCCTCGTAATGCTGCATCGGATTCCAGTGGTCGGTTCCAATAACCCAGCATGACCTGCGGGCCACGAGCAACAATTTCGCCGACACCGCCGATTTCCACCAGCTCGCCGCGAGTGTCCACAACACGAACGTCTGTCGCGAACAGAGCCCTGCCGGCAGAGAACATGCGGTCTGTCTGCGTCCCAAACATTCCGTGAAATTCAGGGCGCAAAACGGTAAGCACCGGTGATGACTCCGTCTGCCCATAGAACTGAAACAGCTGCAATTTTGGAAAGCGTTCCACCAAGTGTCGCAAGACGGCAGCGGGCATCGGCGATCCACCGTAATACAGTCGCTTCAGTGTTGAAAACGATGTTTCAGCCGAACGCTCGTCCGCTAACACCATTTGAATCATCGAAGGGACTAGAATCGTGTCGGTAATCTTGAATTCCGCAATTGCCTCAGCGAATGCGATCGCATCGAAGTGTGGAATGACAAAATGGGCACCTCCAACAAAACTTATGAGGTGGATGAAAAGAGCGTCCGCAATGTGGAACATGGGAGCCGCGTGTAGAAACTGGATTGAGTCCTCGAGTCCGATTTCCGCGGCGAGCGCCATGCTATGGAGCACGTGGTTGGCATGCGACAGCATTACGCCCTTGGCACGTCCAGTTGTGCCGCCGGTATAAAAGATGCTCGCAATGTCCCCGGAAGGATCGCGCCTTCTTAGCACGTCTTGGCGGGCGGACGAACAGGACTGCGAAGCAGAGAAGTCAAGCGCTTCTAATGCCAATGCAGTCAATCCTTCCCGGCACGATGGCGATAAGCCGTTCAACGTACTAGATCTTTTGGAATCGACGCACGCAACTCGAATTCCTGCATCGGCTATCGCGGCCTCGACCTCACGCGCAACCCAACGTGGATTCAACGGTACCGTAATCGCACCAAGTTGTTGAATCGCGTATGTGAGTTCGATAATTCGGCCGGCGTTCTCCGCCAGCACCGCGACCCGATCGAATTGCCTGACGCCACATTTGCGTAACTCTTCGCCAAGACCGTTGACGCGGCCGCGCACTTCCGACCATGTGCTGCGGGCTGCCCCGTCGACCAGCGCCAACTTCGTTGGCCGATGCGACGCATTGCGGTCGAGAGAGTCACAAGTATGCATCTGCGTAACGAACTCCGTGACGACTAACCCTGATCCGGCCTCAATGAGAGAATCCAGCGGACAACCACCCGAGCTTGCTCAGCAGTAACCTGCGGATTGGCAACCATCGGCATGGCTCCCCAATTTCCCGCGCCGCCATAGAGGACCTTCTGAGCGAGAAACTCCTTCGCATTGTCATCAGCCGTCGTGTAACGAATGGCAATTGCTATAAACGGAGGCCCAATTCGGGCCTCGCGCGCGTCGTGACACGCGATGCACCGAGCTTGAACCAGGAATTGCGGAATATCACTTTCCCCCAATGGTCCCGGGTGTTGCATTACGATATGGGCTTGCACGGCATGATCGAGAGTCACCAGAGCCGCCGTCCAGACGGCACCCACCACGAACAATCGGCGGAATATTGGCCCGATAGCAGGCCTCCGTGAAAAGGACTTCTTGGCATTCATTTCGCATTCACTCCGGTAGGTGAATTGTTACAATCATGGAGGGGCCCGAACCCGTCGGAATATTTGCGTATGTCGTCACGACATCTCCTGTCGTGTAATCTAAGCCCAGCCGTCGCGTGTAGCCGCCCTGCCTCGGAAACGGGAATACAGAAAACCGCTCGGTCTTCGGATTGAACTCATAAATGACGTCCGCGTTGGAGGTTCCGATCCAGACAACTTGCCGCCTGGGATCCCACGTCACTGAATAAGGAGCTGAGGCTCTGTCCGGAAGATCGTAGACGGCGACCTGCCGGCGCGCCTTTGTGTCGTATTTGATTAGTTGACCAGAACCAAACAGCGGGATCCACAGTGTGTGGCCCTCGTCGATTGCCATTCGCCTCGGTCCATCACCCTCCGACAAAGCAAGCTGGCTCTCATTGCGGAGCGTCTTTGTATTAAAGCAAGCTACACCCGACCAAAGTTGTGAGTACCACGCACACTGACCGTCCGGCGATAGCAGCGTACCGTAAAGCGAAATGTTGAGAGCGTTTCGACCCGCGGTCGGGAGTGCATCGAAGTAGCGGACATACCCGGTCTTCGTGTTCAGGCTAGCCATCTTATTCATGCCAATGAGCGACAGCCAAATGTTGTCGTTTCGGTCCCTCGCCAGCTCATAGTTCGCATCAAAGGCAATGTCGTGCACCATTGCTTGCCCGCCAAATACAGCCATCGAGTCGGTATTGGTGGGTTTCAGTGACCAGAATGTCCACTTGTTTATCCGCGGCTCGTATCGAGCCAGCCGATCGCTTTCCAACATTGCAATCCACAGATCTCCCTTTCGATCCGGGACTATCGTATGTGGACCGGTGGCAACGCTAGAAGGAATATCGATCCAACTCTGCTCGCCGGACGTCGGGTTGAGCTTTAGAATTCGGTTATTTTCAATATCAACACCAAAATAATATGGAGAGCCTCGTACCGCGGTCACCTCTCGCACGTTTGATGTCTGCGGCAATCGATATTCACGAATAACCGTCCCCGCTACCGCGCCGAGTGGCGCACCGTACGGATAATCTCGTAGACCGGAATAATTTCGCGGAAGGTTCTCGCTGAGAAAGCCCGAAATCGAATCCTCGTCGTGAGCGTCAAACAGCGAATGATTTGGGTCTTGGACGACATTCCATGGAACTTTTTGAATCTCCATCGCAGTTCCCTGCGGGAAGATGTCATAGCTGCGCGCGCGCATGTATCGAATAACATTCCTCCAAGCTTCCTTGCGGACTCCCATCTTCCAGTCGTTGGCCTGCCCCTGATCCAGCGCTTCCGAGGCGTGCACGGTTTCTACTTGCTCAGAGAAGCGTCTTACCTTTTGAGTTGGGAACTGGTGACAACCCACGCAGTGCAGGACTGTTGCGTGTTTCTCCTTTGATTCTGGAATTGACCGCAGCCATGCGGAAGCCGGGACATCATCCGCCACGTTTACTTTCGGCTCCAATACAAAATCGACTCTTGCCACCCCACCGCTTGAAAGATCAACCGGCAGGCCCGCATCTGGCAAGGGAGACAATTGACGATATCCCAGTCGACGAATCGAGACAGTTGCATCGCGAGTCGTGTTGTCAACGTCAGTGCCGGGGAACTCGTATCGCCCGTCAGAGTTTGTAAATACCGTCACAACACTGGCGCCGTGGCTCGATGTACCACGATCCAGGGATACTGCGGCTGATATCAAGCCTTTTCCATCCTGAATATTAATCACTCGTCCTGTCAACGACCCCGCTTGGGTACTTTCACATCCAAGCACGAACCACAGCGCCACTAACATTACTTGTTTTCGATACATCAATTGCCTGCCCCCGAATTCATCAATCTACAAGTCATGTCCTGTCATTTCTTACGCTGTTCAACCTACTTCATCGTCTCTCGGTATTGGCGAACTGCGGAATCCACAACATGGTGGGAGTGACGGAGGAGGATCTCCTGATCCGAGAATATTATGTTCTTAAGCGCCCCACTCTCGAGACCACGTTGCGTTGCCTCCATTGTCGAAAGATCTTCCATGAGAGCCTCGCGCAACTGAATGGTGCCAAGAAATTCCTGTGCAATTCGCTCGCTCCAAGTCTTCGCTTCCGACATGTAGAACCGAACAACATAATTTGTCCGATTTACGCTGACCGGCACAAATTCCATCGTAAATAGTCCAGAATTGGTCGGGTCAATTAAAGTGTTGGGGTAAATCCCGTTAATGTCGAAGGCGTAGTTCGGTACCTTTCCAAGGTTCAGCCCCTTATGGCGCATGCGGGCACCACCAGTCCGTGCGGCGGTGGCCATCATTTGGCGCGTCATGACCTCAGTTGGGGAGAGCGTCGCGTTTGGATTGAGCGGCACGGTTGACTGCCGGTGCAGTCCATGAAGTTTTGCATACTTATGACGGCAGAATGGATTGTCGGCTCCGTTGTAGAGTGACGGCGCAGTCCTCTTGTGTACCGTCCCTACATGGTATCCCTCCATAAATGCATCCTGAAATACCTTCCAGTTTGCATCGATCGTGACGGACCATTCCGCTCGGAGAACCAATCCATCGAATTCACATCCGCTGAGCACATCCCCCATTGTCCCAAGGTACGCCGCCAAGGATTGCCTCGCCTGCCCGCCCGGACAGTAAAAGACCAAGTGATTGACTGTCTCAACGCTAACCGGGGTAAGGCTAAGAGACCCTCGGTCCAAGTCGAAGAATCGGCTTCGATCTGTGACACCCATGCATCGGCCGTCGAGCCCGAAGGTCCAACTGTGGAATCCGCAGACGAATCCTTTATCCGCGTGACCACGACAAGCCGAATGAACCAACTGGTTACCGCGATGTCGACATGCATTGTGAAACCCGCGAATCGCGCCATCTTGACCCCTTACAATCAGAATTGATGCCTTCAGCGCGGGGACTGATTTGACGATGTAGTCGCCCGGCGCGGGAATGTCGCTTTCAAGACATGCCAACATCCACGATGGAGCGAAGACTGCGCGGATTTCATCGTGAAAGTACTCTGCTGAGACGTACGGATCGACCGGAATAGGTCCCGTACCAAGTTCCGGATAGTCGGGAGTGCTTAGTGGATCCTGGTCGAGAGATTCAACTTGTGCAGACATCGGAGTTTCTCCTTACAATGTGAGGCTGCCGTCGCCTATGTACGGTTATCGCGTTGGCAGTCAGACAGTCGCGATCAAGAACCTGTCGCGGGGGAATGCGGCTGGAGGCGGTAAATCGGGCAAACGGTAGAATTCGATCGGCATTGCCACTTCAACGGCCATGAGTGCAAGCTGAAACAGTCTTTCCTGGTCACGAGGAAGCGATCCCATTGGATACCGATCCAAGTGCGCTCCGATTTCAACGACTCGCGGGTGCACCCTGTCGTAAAACTCCTTGAGCTGCTCCATAGTCGACGTGGCCCGTTTCTCCTTTCGCGCTGCCTCCGTAGGAAGCGCCCACTCCGCCGCAAGGCTCAGCAACGGGCTTAGCGCTACGGGCAATTCGTTTGTACTCATGATCTCCTCCTCCAAGTCGACATTCAACGCTATTCCCCTAATGATAGTTCTGTCAATAGTGCTCGGCTCAACCACTAGTGATATTCCTGTCAATAGGGCTCCGCTCAACTACAAAACTGGCTCACGCCTCAATACGTTCCAACTAGCGCCAATATACTGCGCTGCAGCAGCCGCTATAGATGATCACCGCCGCGATAATTGATGTGGACGTGCTTCTCTTGCGTGAAACTTAAAAGCTCCGCGAGACACTCTTCACGTCCGATCCCAGACTGCTTGTATCCGCCGAACGGCGTTCCTAGAAAGTGCTTGGAAGTCTCGTTGACCCATAAAAACCCCGCCTCCACGCTCGCTACGGCTCTATGTGCGCGCCTCAGGTCACTTGTCCAAATCGAACATGTCAAACCGTAGGGAACATCATTCACTTGCTTGAACATGGCGCTTTCGTCACTCCAGCGAAGCACCGCAAGAACGGGGCCGAAAGTCTCCTCACGAGCAATCGTCATTTCTGAAGTTACGTCTGCAAATACCGTGGGCTCAAGGAAGAACCCATTTGCCAGCCGCGGGTCAGAGGGCGACCGACCTCCACAAACCAGTCGAGCCCCCTGTTCGCGCGCGCCCTCTACAAATCGGAGTACGCGTTCATAGTGTTCCCGGCTGACTAAAGAGCCCATCGTTGTGTCGTCATCCAGAGGCAAACCTGGCTTGAACGCAGCGCACTCTGCCGGCAACCGCCTGACTACCTCGTCGTAAATCGACTCGTGGACGAACGCGCGACTGGTAGAACCGCAGGACTGCCCACACCATGTGAAGTTCATTCCCGCAACAATCGCGCGCGTGATCTCTGCCGGATTACCGTCCGGATAGGCGATTAGCGCGTTCTTGCCGCCCAATTCTAGTAATGTCGGCTTTATCGTTTCAGACGCTCCCTTCATTACCGCCCTGCCAGTTGCAACGCTTCCAATCACCGCAACCATTGAGACGCCAGGATGGCTTGCGAGAGCAGCGCCAACCGACCTCCCCCCGGGGACCACATTGAAGACTCCAGGGGGCAGCATGCCCCCGATGAGTTCGGCGAGTCGTAGACTTGAAAGCGGGGCTTGCTCTGGCGGCTTAACAATGACGGCATTGCCAGCAGCCAATGGCGCCGCCGACTTGCCGGCGGCAAACATAAATGGATGGTTGAACGGGACGATGCGTACAACGACGCCGAGTGGCTCACGAAACGAGAAGTTGACCGATCCTGAGGTGGCCGGCACGGAACCTCCTTTCATCTCGGTAACAAGACCCGCAAAAAAATCAAGCTGAGCAGCTGCCGTATCAACATCGCGAAGCAATTCTGTTACCGGATTGCCCCCGTCCGCGGCATCCAGCATCGCGAGTTCTCGCCCGTGCTTTCTGACCGTCAATGCAATCTCACGTAGAATACGCGCCCGCTCAAGCGGCGCAATTTCTCGCCATACTCGGAAACCTTGTCTTGCTGATGCAACAATCAAGTCAAAGTCGGACTCACCAGCTTCAACGATCTCCGCAAGCTTCTCGCCCGTCGACGGGCTAAACACTTCAACGTTTTCGGCTCCCGCCGGCACATGCCATGCGCCGCCGTAATAAATTCCTCGTCGAGAGGGGAGTATTAGTTTCATATTCACGTACATCGCTTCAACGGCCAGAACTCCAGAAACTCACAAGCAATCACTATCAACGGAAACGTAACGGCAAGAAGCGCGGATGAAATCCAAATCTCCGCAGCATATGCTGGCGGTCCGCCAATCAGCGCACCTACATACCAGCGCGCGAGGCGCAGATACCCAAGGTTGAGAAAACACCCGACGGCACCGCACATAGCGACGCGGCACAGACCTTTCCAGGGTTGCCGGAGGGAGCCGAGCGGACGATCCTCGAAAATCTGAATCACTACCAAGGATCCGAAAATAAACGGGACAGATTCGTACGAGAGAAACTTAACCACATCGAGCCGAAACTGACCGATCACCATCTCGAAGATTGACGCCGCCACGGCAATAATCGACAAGGAGATCTTTGTGCCGCGCATTGGTTGCCGCGTTAGATCACTCGATAGCGGCCAAAAATCGAGCATGACAAAGGCAAACAAGACGGCAATCGTTAATACCCCAAAGGAGATAGCGGCCCACGCTGAAAATAGGCCATGTGGATTCATAGATTCAACGTATAGACCCGACCCCTGCAAGAAGTCGAAATTAAAGAATGCTCGGAACAAACCAAACCCAATCCCGTACGCAAATACGAAACAGCCAGCGCCTAGTGCAGCGGGAGCGCGTGTCCAAATGGACGCTGGCCAGAATTGCCATACAATCACGAACCAGAAAGTCAGAATGACAGTCAGTATGGAATACATGACCACTGGAGGCCGAGGTGGGGTCACGCCCAAGCCGATTATCGCGAAAATCGCGGACGCGGCCACAAGACCAATTCCAGTGGCAAGTGCGGTATAACACGCACCTTTCGCAGGCTGAGGAAGTTTCGCAATCCATCCCGGAAATCCAGCAGGCTTCCAAAGAAAGCCAATTACGATCTGCGCAGGAACGCACGCTATCCAGATGAACGATACCCAGGTCGTAAACTGCTGCTGATTAAAACGTGAAATTAGTAGATTTGAGAGCGCCACAATAGCAACCAATCCGATGACGCCCCGCCACGGCTGCACAATCGAGTTCTTGGTTTCGACCGGAGACGACTTACTGTGTGCAACTGCATTCATTTAATGATTCCTAGACGGTTCCCTACGAATGCGTCGCGCCGCCATCAACCGTCAGCGACTGTCCAGTAAGGAACGCGGAGCCAGGCGAACTCAAATGAAGCACAGTGCCGAGCAAATCGTCGGGAGATTGAGCGCGCGGAATGCACTGCATCCTAATGATCGCCTCCTTTTGGACGGGTGTCACCGTCTCCCGAGGAATCTCCGTAAATACTGCGCCCGGCAACACGGAGTTCACCGTGATTCCGAACCCTCCAAGCTCGCGCGCTAGTGAACGCGTCATTCCAATCAGTGCGGACTTTGAAGTTGTGTAATGCAGGTAATTTGGACGGCCAAGAGACACGCTTCCCGAAGATATGTTGACAATTCGACCCCATCGAGCTTTGCGCATATACGGCACGACCGCACGGCAACAGAGCATGACACCGGTAACGTTTACGTGCATGACTCGATCCCATTCCTCGAGAGGGATCTCTTCGAACGGGCGCATTTTTAGCGTCGAGAAAATTCCGGCGTTGTTGACTAGGATATCTATTCGACCATAGTTGCGATGGATCTCAGCAGCCATGGATTGCACGGACTCGAACTCCGAAACATCAGTTGTAACGCCGAACGCTTTGCCATTAAACGACTCGATTTCCGCCACGACGCTCTGCGCCTTGGAGGCATTGATTTCGGCAACAACCGCGATTGCACCAGCACCGGCAAGAGCTTTTGCCAGCGCTCGACCTATTCCTTGACCAGCACCGGTCACAATCGCAACTCGCCCACGCAGATCTCTGAGGGACTCCACGCGCGACCTCTCGTCTGGCTCTTGAATATTCGGCGCTGGACCTTTCATGTTTGAATCATCCTGTAATGTTCTTATCAATGGCTTAAAACGATCGTTGCGATAGATCCGTCAGTGGTGCAGATGACCTCCACTTCGAGCAACGTCGCGCATTCCGGACACGCGAACCGGCGCATCGAAAGGTCCCGATGAAGGAGGATATTCGGCCCACAATCGCGCCCTGCGATTGACGCGGAGACCGCCTTTACCTTCCAATCCTCCCCAGGCCCAGCAAGTTCACAACCACACCTGCATCTGATGTGCCTGTCTGAACCGACGCGTAGCGTCGGTAGTTCGTCGAGCCGTGATATCGGCATCTCCACACCCCGCTCTCGCCCGCCGCAGCGATCCACTCGAATCTTTGTACGTCGTGCGGCAGTCGCAACGTGATCGATGTTGCCATTTCGAACAACCACACCATAGACAGCTTCCGCTGATTCAGATGACAAAAACCCTTCCGAAATGTCGCGCGCGACCGCCTCGGGCATACGATCAATCGGGTCACCGTAGCCTCCGCCACCCTGGAATGTATATCCAATAACTTGGCCTTTGCCCAGCATCATTGCGCCGGGCTTGGCATCAAGATGTCTTGCACGTTTGATCAGCGCTTCGGCTGAACTGATCGACCCAATCGCTTCGAACGTCGTCTGGGGCTGGTCGACGAAGAGATTGTAGCCGCAAGACCCAGGCATACCACCAAACAGGCCGACCGAGTTTGGTACAGAAATGCCGTGGCCAATTATCATTGCGTGAAGTGAGTCAGCATCGTGCGCCATTAGTGCCACGCCGGCGCTGACACCGCCGCGCATTCGACCAGCACCGGCGGTGTCTTTCACGAAGCCACGGAATAGATAAAGAACCGGTCCGTTGGCCTCGGTTACTTCAACGTTAGGGATTGTTGGTCGCGGCACAACATAGTCGCCGGAACCGTCTAGGCCATCGTGGTCAATATATGCGCCGCCACCCCCAGCAAGCGAGTCCATAAGAAAGTTTCCATATACCGCGCCGTCTCGTCCTCGACCGGCCAAAGTGAGTACAGTCATGTGTCCTTTAGTTACCGCCTGTCCCTCGCGAGCCCATGACGCCGATAGGCCCACCATGCGGGAAAGAGCCGCAACGGTTGCATTCGTGACGACCCATGCCGTTGATACGGTCGCGCCAGACACCGGCGCCGGCCACTCCGCGTTACATAGCGACGCCTTAGGTGCCCGAATGCTCACTGCGCGCATCAGGCCTTCGTTCCATCGAATGTCGGGAGCCAAGATCGGCAATAGCCCCGCGAACAACGCGCCTTTAAGGCCCGAGTACGTGCAGTTGATGAATCCGGGCGCTTGCGGAGAAGTGCCGGCCAGATCGAAATTCAGCATGTCGCCGCGCTTTTCTACCGCTACGCACACTTTATATAGCGCATCGGTATGACCGTCATGCTCAAGATAGTCACGCGCGCGGTATGTGCCGTCCGGCAATGTTCTAAGGCGTGCCCGCAACTGCCGTTCCGAAGCGTCGAGTTCCGAGTGCATGACACGAATCACCGTATCATCCCCATATCGGTTCATGAGTTCCGAAAATCGCCTGGCGGCGACGTTATTTGCCGCGATCATCGCCTTGAGGTCTAGACCGATTACGTCTGGAAGGCGCGTCATCCCCATAATGAGACGCCAGATGTCGTCGCGAATTTCACCACCCTCAACAAGCTTGACGCCTGGAAGCAGCATCGCTTCTTGTTGAACCTCGGTGGCCTTGTAGGCCCAACTACCGAAGCTCATTCCTCCAGTATCTAACTGATGAGCACAAGCACCCGACCAAGCAACGTGGCGACCGTCAAAGAAGATTGGCGCAACAATCGATATATCCGGCTGATGGATCGCGCCGCGATAAGGGTCGTTAAGAATGAACATGTCGCCGTCATGGATTCCGGGATTTCGCGCGGAATCGCGAATTACACTCCGGATCACAGATGACATGGTGCCAGCGTGAAAAATAACCTGCGGCCCCATAACGACGATCGAACCATCATCGAGGTAAAGCCCGCAGTTGAAGTCAGTTGCATCCGTAACAACCGGAGACCCTGACACAGCCTTCAAGGTAATGGCCTGTTCGGCTACAATCGCTTGAAGCTTGTGCCGAATTACCTCAAAGCTGATTGGGTCCACAGTTGAGGGTCCAGCATCGGCGCGTTGGGGAGCTGGAGTCATCTTTACTGCCCCTTCCTCGTAATTGAGAGGTTTCCACTTCCATCTAGTGCAGCAATTTGAGTCGGAGCAATGTAAACGGTTGTCTCCGGATGCTCGATCACTGCCGGACCTTGAACGACATAATTAGCCGGCAGCGATAACCAATTCCACACATTGATCGAAACGAACGCCTCGCCCTCAGAATCGAAGATCTGCCGCGCTTTGGGTCGGGGAATTGACTGCGCCCGATATCCTTGCACCGCAGGCTTCTTAGTGTGCGCGGTTGCGCCAACTCGAAGCGTAGTCGTCTCTACGCCCGCCTGACGGAAACCCGAGCCACGCCCGTAAAGCGCTTCATAGATCTCTTCAAACAATTTGACCACTCGCAAGAAAAGACGATCATCGAACGGACCTGCGTCAACCGGAACGATCAACGCCTGGGTTTGACGCCGATATCGCATGTCGATATTGCGTGTAATTTCGATTTGCTCGTCGCTCGCACCGGCCGAGATCAGGGCGTCTCTGCATTCAGCTTGCATTTCCTCAAATGCAGATGCGATCGGTTCCGCGTGCAAACCTTCCCATACGTCGCTCTCGTTTGCAGTCATATGCAGAGACATCGACCTTATGGTTGTTATGTGAATATCTGACGCCAAAGCGCCATACGCAGAGTGCGCCATGCTCGTTGCGGGAACTACGATTCGTGACACCCCAAGGTCCGCGCTAAATCCGGCACAGTGTGCCGGGCCAGCGCCACCATAGGCAAAAAGAACGAAATCGCGCGGATCGTGACCTCTACCGATGGTAACTTCCCGCAGCGTGTCGGCCATATGTGCGTCGACGACCTTGCGTATGCCGGCCGCCGCCTGTTCGACACTCAGACCGAGTGGTTTAGCGATTTGGCTATTGATTGCGTCGAAAGCGCCGTTCCTATCAAGGCGCATACGCCCGCCCAAAAAGCCGGTTGGTGAGATGATCCCAACGACAACATCCGCATCAGTTACGGTTGCGCGGGTACCGCCTCGCGCATAACAGACCGGCCCTGGTCGAGCGCCGGCACTTTCCGGACCAACTCGCAACATTCCATTCTTGACAGTGGCGATAGAACCGCCCCCCGCGCCAATCGCCCGAATGTCAATCATCGGCGTTGCCAGATGAAAGCCACCGGCCTCGTGCACAGTCGACATCAATGGCTTCTCATCGACGATCAATGCAACATCGAAGCTGGTACCACCCATGTCGGTTGTAATTACGTTTCGCTCGCCAAGTTCCTTGGCGAGGTATAGCGAACCCATCACGCCACCGGTTGGACCGCTAGCAACTAGCAACACTGGCTTGCGCGCAGCTTCTTTCGCCGGAATTACGCCACCAGCGCTATTTAGCACATAGAAGCTACCTCTAAACTTTCGCTCCCTCAGCTGATCCTCAAACCGACTCAGATACGACACAACCTTTGGAGCAAGGTAGCTGTTCAACGCTGTGGTAGCGGTCCGCTCGTATTCCCCGAGCACGGGCGATACGTCACATGAAAGGCTGACATATGCATCGGGACGCATCTCTGCAATTAATTGACCGATACGTCTTTCGTGCACTGGATTTCGGAACGACCAGAGAAGTGCAATGGCGAATGTCTCGACGCCGTGCTCCAGAAGTTCGTGAATTGCTTTCCGTACCGCGGATTCATCCAAAGCTACGAGTACCTGGCCGGATTGGTCCACACGCTCGGGCACCTCGCGAACAAGACTTCGCGGTACGATCGGATCTGGGTAACGACGGCGGCTGTACCAATTAAGCTGGTCTGCAGAAAGTTCAGACGTAAAGCCCAACAACCGCTGCAGTGCGAGCGTGTCACCGAAGCCGCGAGTAGTTATCAGCCCGGTAATGGCGCCATCTCGCTCAATTAGGGCATTCGTTGCTTGGGTTGTGCCGTGTCCAAATGTTAAGACCCGGCTTAACAAGGAATCAAGACTCAAATTGCGCTGCGCAGCAGCTAGCGATATCGCCTCGAACACGCCAACCTCAAGCTGGCCGGGCGTTGTAAGAGCTTTTGCCGTACTCAGTTGCCCGGCGTCGTCCATGAGAACGAGGTCGGTAAAAGTGCCTCCAACGTCTACGCCTAAGTACACCAGCTCCCCCCACGAATTCGCGACTTTTGCACGCCCGTATCTATACTCGAGCTCTATGTCCTCAGCATAGGACCGGCGCTATTCATAAGTCCAATATGCCTTTCTTGCCAATCCATAACCTAGTTGATATGTTTCCACGATGCATACAACGACAGAGAACGCAATGCCGCCAGCCGACGAGTCCCGACCAGCAAGTCTTAAGCGAGCGCCGCGCGCGCGTACGGCACCTGCAATCGCGGCTCGCGTAACTCTCCAAAAACTAGAGGTATTCGATGCGATCTCAAGACACCGCAGCGTCACGCGTGCTGCCGAGGAACTAAGGATCGCACAGCCCGCGGTCACCGCTCATTTGCGTGGTTTGGAGCGCTGCCTCGGCCTTCGATTGATCCAGAAGCAGGGCCGCAACATCGCTCTCACTGAAGCAGGTGAGCGAGTTTCACGGTGGGCCAGCGACATCATCGCTCGGAGTCGAGAACTGAGCCACGATATATCTGGGCTCGCCGACGGCAGCGCAGGCAAAGTGACTGTTTCGGCTTCGATGGCCGTGGGCTCGTACGTATTGGGCGATGTAATTCCGCGATTCTACGCCTCGCACCCACACAGCCGAATCAGCACGCGGATTTCCAACCCACGTGTTGCAATCGAAGCCGTCCGTTCCGACGATTGTGATTTCGCGGTTCTAATCCTCGATCCACAATCTGACACGTCTGATCTAATCCTAGAACGATTGTGGACCGAACGCCTTCTTTTGGTCGCCGCGCCGACTAGCAAGCTTGTTGGGAAGGACGTCCGTGCGGATGAAGTGACGAGTTTGCCATTCATCACCCCGCCAAAGGGTCTAGTCGCGCGGGATCTGGAGGATGCCGCGCTCGGCGCCTTTGGGATCGTTCGTAGGAATGTAGTTCTGGAGTTTGGTCATCCCGAACCAATCAAGAAGGCGGTTTGTGCCAATATCGGCGTAAGCTTCCAGCTAGAGACCGCCATTCTGGACGACGTCGAGCGCGGGATTCTTCGCGTAGTTCCTATCCGACGCGTTCAGCTTTTTCAACCGATTTTCCTCGTCTATCGTCGACGCAAGAACTTTACTCCACTTCAAAAAGCGCTCCTGGAGTTTCTGAGGGCAGTAACCCCGAGGGGCTTGCTAAAGTCTGCACGCTAGCTACAGTATCGGCCGGAGGATCCAATGCCCCGCATAAAGAACGCAAATCAGAGTGCCGTGCCCGATGCGGAACTTTTTGAGGATCTCGTGGCCGCGAACCGCATCCTTTCCCTTTACGGAATATTGGATGCATTTGGACACGTAAGCGTTCGCATTCAGTCGGAATACGGCGGGTTTTTAATCTCCCGAAGCATGGCGCCAGCCCAAGTCACCGTCAGTGACGTGGTGTTACTGGATTTCCACAGCCAACCGGTGCAACCAACCACCCACAAACTCTATTTAGAGCGCTTCATTCACAGTGAGATTTATCGCTCGACTCCCGTAGTCCACGCAATTGTTCACAGCCATTCTTTGGGTCTCATCCCCTTCGGCGTAACTGGAACTCTACTTCGGCCGATCTTCCACATGGGTGGCTTCCTCGCGCGTGGTGCCCCGGTCTTTGAGATTCAGGACTATGGCGGCGATGGCACTGATATGTTGATACGGACTCCGGAACTCGGCGCCGCTCTCGCAAGTACTCTGCGAGGCGCTCCATTAGCACTAATGCGCGGTCACGGAAGCGTGGTCGTCGGATCCTCAATACGCGAGGTCGTGTTCCGCAGCATCTACGCCGATATCAACGCGCGCCTGCAGTCAGAAGCCCAACGTCTTTCACCGAATCACGTTCGATTCCTGACCACTGCCGAAGCTGTCAATGCGGACGCGACAAACTCTGGCGTCATCGATCGAACCTGGGACCTTTGGAGGTCCCAAGCACTACCGCGCCGACGACGAAAGTCAGTCGGGAATTAGCCAAACGCTTTCCCTTTCGGTCTCCCATTTTAGTTGGCCAAATCGCGCAAATTCGTCCGCTTCTGAAAGCCTACTTGGCGATATGCGGACGACTTTATTATTACCGGCAGCTCGAAGGAACTGCTGGAGCGTGAAGTCAAACCGCGCGTCGAGGGATTCCTCGTCGCACGGGGTCTTGAGCTCTCTGAGGAAAAGACCAAAATCACGCACATCTCGGAAGGCTTCGACTTTCTCGGACAAAATGTACGCAAATACGACGGCAAGCTGTTGATCAAGCCGTCGGCCAGGAACGTGAAGGCGTTTCTGGATAACATCCGAGAGACCATCAGGGCGAACCGATCGGCGAAGCAGGAAACCCGGATTGCTTTGCTCAACCCCATGATCAGGGGCTGGGCCGACTACCATCGGCACGTCGTCGCAAAGACGACGTACGCGGCGGTGGATTTCCACATTTGGCAGGCGCTTTGGCGCTGGGCGCGGCGCAGACACCCCAATAAATCGGGCGGTTGGGTCCGGCGGAGATACTACCGGACGCTTGGTCACCGCCACTGGGTATTTGCGACCACAATCCGAGGGTATAACGGCGAATCGAGATTCCTGCCGCTACGTTCGGCATCAGATACTCGGATCGTCCGTCACGTCAGGGTTAAATCGGACGCCAACCCATTCGATCCGGTTTGGGATTCCTATTTCGCGATGCGGAAACGCTCGCGCATGTTGCAACGGTTGCAAGACCGTAGCTTCCCCAAACAACTCTGGCAGCAGCAAGAAGGCAAATGTCCGGTATGCGGTCAACTCATCGACGATGAGTCCCAGTGGCTGATCCGGCCTGCTGCCCCAATCACGGCTGGCGGAACTCGCTCACTCGCCAAGCAAATGCTGCACTCTACCTGTCAACGTCGATTCCGCATCGCCAACGGTAAACTCTCCGCGAGCGACACCGGAGTGCCGGCTCCTTGAATAAGGGGCTTGATCCATGCTTGAGCCGGATGCGGGGCTAACTCGCCAGTCCGGTTCTTAGAGGGGCGCAGGTCAGCAATGACTTGCGCCTACTCGACTGCACGCCCAGGCCTTACTGCCTGGTTTCAGATCGTCGGAGCGATGCCCTCAACTGGGAGGGTGTCGTCCCTTCCCACGTTCGGAAAGCTCGATAAAAAGAATTCGAATCCTCGTAGCCGAGCAGAAATGCCACTTCCGTAACATCCATCTCCGAGCGGTTGAGGTACTCGTGCGCCAGTTCCTGCCGCGCCTCAAGAAGCAGCTGCCGGAAGGTTGCGCCGTCATCGATGATTCGACGCTGCAAGGTCCGATCGCTCAACCCGAGCTCGCGCGCCACGGCCGCTATCTCCGGCCGGCTTCCCGCGAGCAGGCGTTTGAGAATCCATTTCACCTGCTCACTG
>WNFR01002745.1_pt1 | contig 23559 bp, 30 predicted proteins | sample 5400221 | NCBI WGS metagenome assembly WNFR01 (sample SAMN13153357, study PRJNA577476) | soil metagenome | isolation source: 40 cm soil under Madrone tree | place: USA:California | collected 2016-06-14 | reverse complement strand
GTCACCATGAGGCAGTGCCGCCCGGCGTCACATAGCAGTAGATCTGCCCGGCGTTACCGATGAAGATGATGCCGTGTCCCGTCGGATTACCGTTGTCCCATTTCACTTTGTTCTTGGGTACGGAAATTCGCGTCCCCTCTGGGATGATGCCCTTGCCGTTCGTGATGATGGCGACGTACTGGTCGCCTCGAATTTCGAAGCTGTCGGCCTCTAAGGCATCGGCTTCTCCGTAGCACGACATATCCGGGTTGTCGGGCTGCATGAGCTTCTGAAACCATTGGCGCAAATAAATGGGCTGGTTCTCCCACTGCCCGGTATCGTGCGCTGCAACGGGCAGCGTCAATGTCACAAGCGCGAGAATGATACGGAACATGTCTGCCTCTTCGAAATGCCTTGTTAGTCGTCAGCAGCCGAAAGACAGAGAGCGTCGGCTTGCGCCAGATTCAATGTCAAATTGGCGTGATGTCAGCGGCTGTCGAGCTTCAGCATCGATGAGCTCGTCGTGATCCGCCAGCATCCCCAGCGGCTCGGTGCCTCGGTCTTCGACCGATGGGCACTGCACCATCGTCCACACCGCGTCGCCGTCAGTGATCATGACGACACGTCCTCGAATGCGGCCGGATCGAGAGGCACCCATTTGACGAAAATAAACTCGGTGTGACCGTAGCATTGCACCGAGCCCGCGTATTGGAAGCTTTCGCGCGCGACAGCATTGAATGCGTCCTCAATGCTGTCTCCGGCGGGGACGGTGAGAACCTTGTATTCCGGGCGGTGCTCCGGCGCGGTCGGCGGCAATGCCCGGTGCGGCTTCGCCGCCGCCGCGAATTCCTCGCGGGGGGCGGCTGCCGCTCCCCCGACAAGCAAGAAGCCCAGTCCAATCGTACTGAAAAACTGACGACGCCTATTCATGTCCGCTCCTTCCGAGCCTGATCAATTCGTACCGCATCGAAATCGCCGCGATCTTCGAAAGCAGGCCGAGCCGGGGCGGTCACGCGTGTGGGCAGTCCGTTGCGCACTACAGATTCGATCTCACCTCGCGTTATGCCGATGTGTGCCAGCATACGATCGTCGAGCTGATGGAGCTCGCGGATGGCGCTGCGCAGGACTCGTTTAGCGGCTAAGTCGCGCGCCAGCCGGATGCTCAACACGCCGAGAACGCGAAGCCATTCCGCAAACCTGCGCATAGTACCGCGCATGCAGGCTTTGATGACGAGATCGCGCTCGACGCGGGCCAGCCGCTCGGCTTGGACAAACGACGACAACGGCACGGAATTATTTCTCTCAAACATAGTCAGCTCGGTCGCGACCGGTTTTCGTAATATCCCGGGAAATTCAGTGCGCAGGACGTGAATGTCCTCAGGTGTGAGACCAAGGCTCGTCGAAAGCTGCTCATCATCAAGCTCTCTGAGCCACGCCCTTATGCGTTGCTTCCCGGGATCGTCTTGAGCTTGACTAAGTCTACGCACCAGGCTTGATCTGGCTTGCAGGCATCTCGCTGGACGTGCGGCCATGCCTTGCCGCGAAAACTGGATAGTCATTGATAGCGTCCTGATTTTTTGTTGCAGAGGAGGTCCGCGTCCACGCGGGCTCGCTCATCAGCCGGACGCAAGTTCTTGACTTGATCCGTCTTGATTACCGGGATCGATCTTGCGAAGAGGATTTAAACAGCCGCAACCGGTAAAGGCGCCGGGGTCGATAACATCCAGCTGGTTCCCACAAGTCGTTCGGAGAAACGCTCTCCACTCCTCGAAGTCCAATCGTGGCGTGCGGACGAAGTCGACGCTCTCAGCCCGGTTCCGCCAGCGGCTGTCTTCCGTGTAAGCAAGCGCGACGCGCTCCGGATCGCGTGTGTTCCAGGCATCTTCGGCTTGGCCGACTTTCTGAACAGCGGTCTCGAAGCTGAAGGGCGGTAACGGCGGGCGGCTGTTGGACATGGGTGGTCTCCTGTCGTAGCAAGTCTCGACGGCGTTGGGTGTTTCGGTGTGGCGGCGCGCTCCGCGCAGAGATCCTCGCGCGAAGACCTCCTCCCGAAACCTGCGAAATCCCTCGACCAGCGCTTCCATGAGGCGTCTCGCTCCTGAACGTGTCGGAGACAAAGCTGTGCGCTTGCGCTATAACTGTCCAAGACTAATTTCCGAAGATCTCCATAAGCCAGGCTTATGCTACTGCGCCCCATCCGCTACCTGAAGGCCGTCGCGGACCACGGCAGCTTCACCCGCGCCGCCAGCGCGCTGCATGTGTCCCAGCCCGCCCTCTCCCAACAGATCCGCGAGTTCGAGGAGCGGATGGGGGTGCAGCTACTCGATCGCACCGGTCGGAAGGTACGTCCCACCGATGCGGGCGAAGCCTACCTGCGCCATGTGCGGCGAGCGCTTGATGAGCTGGAGGTTGGCGGCCGTGCGATCCGTGATGTTCAGGACCTTTCAAGCGGTGCGCTGCGTCTCGGCTTTACGCCTTCGTTCGCGATTTACCTGCTCGCACCGCTGATCAGGCGATACCGGGATCGCTTCCCCGGCATTGTGTTGACCCTCACTGAGCTGGCGCAGGAAGAAATGGAGCGCGCGGTGAGCGCTGACGCACTCGATGTCGGCTTGGCTTTCAGCGACGTCCTTGCGCAGGACGTCGAGTGGCTGCCGTTGCACACGGAGCGGCTATCCCTAATCGTCGGGCAAGAGCATCCGGCCGCCACCGGCGATCGGGAGATGGACACGGCAGCGCTGGCCGCCGAGTCGCTCGCGCTGCTTGGGCCCACCTTCGCGACACGAGTAATGGTGGACCGCTATCTGCGCCGCCACGGCGTTCAGCCTCATGTGGCGGTGGAAGCCAATTCGATCGCCGCCATCGTGGAGATCGTCCGTGTCGTCAGGTTAGCGACGATCTTGCCCGAGACGGTGGCGCAGGAGCAGGCGGGCCTCAGCGTCGTACGCCTGACGCCCGCGATCGATTCCCGCCGCGTAGCGCTGCTTCAGCGGCGCGGCGGTTATCGTAGTGCTGCCTCCCGCGCCTTCGTCGCGGTGGCGAAGGACTATACGAAGGCGATCGAGGGCCGAGGCCGCAGGCGGAAGCATCGTATCGGCTAGAGTGAGCCGATAAGAGTACATGCTTCGTACCTGCGCCGAATTGCGCCAGACAAATCTATAGAGCCTCTGTGGCCGCCCGCCGTCAGTCGCGGTAGCGATGACGACAGACGGTCTCTTGATCTGAGCGATACCTCGTGTCCGGAACTCGCACGTATCGCTAGGTCTTCTTGGACGCGCGGACGTGGGCCTCGCATTTTCGTGGCTCCGAACCTTACCGCCCGACAACGACACAGGGCTCGGCAATTGGACCAAGGAATCTGCAGGGGCTTCGTTCAAGCCCTTCGCTATACAGTGGACGACTTGTGTTGGGAGGGAGCGCTTCTTGGCGACCGACTTGTTACTTCACGTCAGCGAGGAAGCCCGGCGTCAGAAGCCAGCCGATAAGCGCCTGTTTGGACACCAAAGCCTCGGCACCCGGCATTCCGGCGGCGACGCCTCCGATAGCGGGCGACACGCGCGTGACCTGCGCCGTGTACTCACCGTACACCATCGCGCTCACGCGGGTGGTCGCAGTGAAACCGTCGATCTGCGCCCCCGCAGCGACCGGCTTCGTCACCGTCCAGGTCAGGTTAGGCGTACCCGGGACATCCACTGGCAATACCAGCGGGTATCCATTCCAATACGGGGTTCGGCCGAACTCCTCGGACGAAAATTCCCAGCCCTCCGGCGATTTCGCCGACCCGTCTACCAGACCGTAAAAATTGTAGACCGTCACGAAATCACTGCTCTCTTTCGACTCGCCCGGCGTTAAGGTCTCGCCCTCATCCGTCTTGACGGCGAAGTGGTAGGTCGTTGACCCGTCGGTGTTCTTGTCCACTTGCGTAACAACGATCTGCAGCGCGCGCACCGGGGCGCCAGCGATCGCCAACCCGGAGGCCAGCAACAGCGCAAGTCCAAAAGTTTTCAGCACATGATCTCTCCAGATGTGCGACGGTACAAAAAGTAAAGGCGAGCGCATAAAGAAGCAATATGGCATCATCCCTGAACGCGGCGCTCATCGTCACGCTGTCGGTTCCCCTGTTGGCCGTTACCGCCCGGCGCCAAATTGCTGAGGAACTCACCGCCGGTGCGGTCAAGGGCGAATAAAGGGATCAGCCCGGTAGGCGAATGCGAAGACTGCGAAGGCGCTCGGCCTCACTGTACCGCCAGCACTGCTTGCGCTCGCAGACGAGGTGATCGAGTAAATCATTTGCAAGCGGCAACATCGAACGATTGCGGTGATCGGAGGAAAGATCACCTAAGGTCGCTATCAAGCCGTTATAATTGCGAGCGTGAGAGCTGCTTGCTCGCTTCCCTCTCCCCTTGTGGGCACCCGTCCTCGGCGGCCTTCATCACCACTATTGCCGAATCTAGTTTTCAGTACACACAACTGTCATCTGGTTTCCCTGGTCTCGGAAAGAGGATTCAAACCGAATGGGCTTTACCGCTTACTGGCGATGGAAGTCCCGTCCGCGCGGAGGTCGACCGCGGATCGGCAAAGAGGTGCGCGACCTGATCCGAAGAATGGGTTTTGAAAACCCATTGTGGGGCGCCACCAAGATCCATGGTGAGTTGCTCAAGCTCGGCATCGAAATCGCCCAATCCACAGTTTCGATCTACATGGTGCCGCGGTCAGGTCGGCCAAACGTCCCCGCGACCTGAACCAATGGGCGAAATAGACCTTGTGGCCAGTGACAAGGTCAGCTACAACTTGAGCGTTCATATGACTGCAAAACAAAAATTCAATGCAAACTGCATTTTTTTCTTGACGACGACACGAAGCTAATGTACATGGGCACATCCTCGCTCATTCGGGGCGTGTTCTCGAGCCATACCTGAATACGGAGCGAGGAGTGGCGTCCTGCGGCGGCGGCTCTGGAACCGTCGTCTCGGGAGGTAGGGAAAGCCGACTGCCGGGCACTACGACCCGGGCGCGAGGAGCTCGCTGTGACTGATCCGGCGCAAATGCCGGTGACGGAAGCGCGGCACCCGGAGCCTAAAATCGCCACGGTGAGAGCGCCGAGAGGCGGGCGTCCCGCGTCACGGGACGCAAGGCGCCTCGCACGCGCCTGGCGTGCGCGCCAATGCGCACGCCCCACGGGTGCCTCGCAAGCACCCGTACGTCTCTCGGCGCTCCGCCACCCCTTAAATTCGGGGGTAGCGAAGCCAAATGCAAAACCCGGGCGCAAAAACGCGCCGCGGGAACGAGACGGGCTGTTTGACATCGTGAGTAGGGTCGGCGTGCCCGTGAACACCATGGCGATGCCGTGATCGTCGGCGGCCTTGATCACCTCCTCGTCGCGCACCGAACCGCCGGGCTGGATCACGGCGGTCGCTCCCGCCTCGACCGCGACCAAAAGCCCGTCGGCGAACGGAAAGAAGGCATCCGAAGCGACGACGGAGCCTTTCGTCAGCGGAGCGGGGAGGCGCGCCGCTGCGGCGGCGTCCTCGGCCTTGCGCGCGGCGATGCGCGCGGAATCGATCCGGCTCATCTGGCCGGCGCCAATGCCGACCGTGGCGCAGTCCTTCGCATAGATGATCGTGTTCGACTTCACGTGCTTGGCGACACGGAAAGCAAAGGCGAGATCGGTGAGCTCGGCATTGGTCGGCGCGCGCCTGGTCACCACCTTCAGTGGCGTGTCATCGACCACCGCATTGTCACGCTGCTGCACCAGCAACCCGCCGGCAACGGATTTCACGATCATGCCTCCCGCGCGTGGGTCGGGTAGGCCGCCGGCGACGAGCAAACGAAGATTCTTCTTGGCGCCGACAATGGCGATCGCTTCCTCGCTCGCCTCCGGCGCGATGATGACTTCGGTGAAGATATCCGTGATCGCGTCGGCGGCTTGCGCGTCGAGCTTGCGGTTTAATGCCACGACGCCGCCGAAGGCCGATACCGGATCGCAGGCCAAAGCCTTGCGATAGGCTTCCACGAGGCTTGCGCCCTCGGCGACGCCGCATGGATTGGCGTGTTTCACGATGACGCAGGCCGCCGTGCGCCGCGGGTCAAACTCGGCCACGCATTCGTATGCCGCGTCGGTATCGTTGATGTTGTTGTAAGAGAGCTTTTTGCCTTGGAGCTGCCGCGCGGTGGCGATGCCCGGCCGCTGTTCGCTCGTGCGATAGAACGCGGCCGCCTGATGTGGATTTTCGCCGTAGCGCAGCGACTCGATGAGATGCCCGCCGATCGCACGGAACGCGGGCGCGGTGTCCGAGAGCTGGTCTGCGAACCAATTGGAGATGGCTGCGTCGTAAACTCCAGTGCGGGCATAGGCCTTGGCGGCGAGTCTACGGCGCAGCTCGAGCGTGGTCGCCCCGCCGTGGTCGCGTAGCTCCGTCAGCACGACCTCATAATCGCTGGGATCGACGACGACCGCCACGTCGGCATGGTTCTTGGCCGCCGCGCGGATCATGGCGGGTCCGCCGATGTCGATGTTCTCGATGCAGGTGTCGAAGTCTGCGCCCCGCGCCACTGTTGCTTCGAACGGATAGAGGCTGACGACGAGGAGATCGATCGGCTGGATGCCGTGCGCGCGCATTGCGGCATCGTGATGCTCATTGTCCCGCAGGGCCAGCAGGCCGCCGTGCACTTTGGGATGCAGGGTCTTCACTCGACCGTCCATCATCTCCGGAAAGCCGGTCAGCTCGGAAATGTCGCGCACGCCGAGCCCAGCCTCGGCCAGCGCCTTGCGAGTGCCGCCGGTCGAGATCAGCTCGATTGATTGGTCCGCCAGCGCGCGCGCGAACTCGACGAGGCCCGATTTATCGGAAACGGAAAGCAAAGCGCGGCGGACGCGACGGAGGCGCTCGGTCATGATCGACTAGGGGCTAGCACAGCGAACTAGGGCGTGTACTCATAAATCCGGCTCTGCAAGCGCGGCTCAGCCAATGTCCGCTTCGCTCCCAAAGCGACTGAATTGCTGCGTCGCCGCGAAATGACGCGAAGTGCCAATAAGCGGCTGTGCGCAGATGCAGCAATAGACGCAGCTATTCAATCACCTCGTCCGCGATGCTGAGCAGCGATGGCGGCACGGTGAGGCCGAGCATCGTGGCGGTCTGGGCGTTGATGACCAGCTCGAACTTGCTCGCCTGCACCACCGGCAGGTCCGCCGGCTTGGCGCCTTTGAGGATGCGACCGGCATAAATGCCGATCTGACGATTCGCATCCACAATGTTTGGTCCGTAGCTCATCAGCCCACCGGCTTCGGCAAGCTCACGCAGCGAATATGTTGCGGGGAGCTTGTGGAGCGTCGCCAGGTGAGTCAATTGGATGCGCCGGCTGACAAAGAAGGGGTCGGGGGCAACGAAGAGCGCGTCGACCCGCTCACGCACAAAACTTGCGAAGGCCCCATTGATCTCCTGGCTGGTGCTGGCGTTGAGGACCTGGATTTGCAGTCCAAGGAAGCGAGCCGCGACTTCCGCGTCTCTCAATGTGGACTCGGCAATCGTAGCACTGGCCGGATTAACAAGCACGGCCACCCGCGCCGATCCGGGCACCAATTCGTGCAGGAGCTTCAGCCGCTTTGCGGTCAACTCTGCACTGAAAATATTAATACCTGTCAGATTGCCGCCCGGCCGGGCGAGGCTGGCGACAAGACCAAGCCCGACCGGGTCCTCGTTGACGATGAAGACGATGGGGATTGTCGTGGTTGCCGCCTTGGCCGCGAATGCGGAAGGAGGAGCTGTGGTCGCGATCACGGCCGCGCGCCGGCGAACCAGATCGGCTGCCAGCACTGGCAGTCGATCGATTTGACCGTCCGCCCAGCGGTATTCGATCGCCACGTTCTCGCCCTCGACATAGCCGGTATCCTTGAGGCCCTGGCGAAATCCGCGCAGACGCTCCGTCCACCCCTCAGGCGATGTGGGGCTGAGGAACCCGATCATCGGCATCGCCAGCTGCTGTGCGCGCGCGCGAAACGGCCAAGCGACTGCCGCGCCGCCGAGGAGCGTGATGAACTCCCGTCGCCTCATTTGATCGAATTGCATCCGCTGCCCGCGGCCCCAAACCATGAAGCCACAGGATAGCGGATTGGCAAGCATGAAGTCATGGCTTGCTGCGCTGCGGGATTTTGACGCGGCTTTTGACCGCTCAGGGTCATTCACGTCATTTCCGCCATCCCGGCATGTCCGGTTCGCCCCAAGAGCGGACGTTCGGCCAATGCCCGCGTTTATGAGTACACGCCCTAAACATTCAAAGCTGAGCGCAACGCCATCACAATGGCAGCTGCGGTTCATCATCGCGGTCGCGGCGCGCAGCGCCCGTGGTGGTCGTCGGCGTGGCATGCGGCGCAAAAGCCCAGCGCACCCGCGGCACGTTGCGCGCCCGGCCGTAGATGACCAGCTGCACGGTGCGGCGCGGACCATCGGGCCCGGCGAGATAGACGCTCTCCTCGATCTCGACGCGGTCCCCATAGGCGCTAAACGTCCACACCTCCCTGTTCGGCGTCGCGAGCATCGCGCCGTGCCCATCGGATAGCCGATTGGCCTTGATTGCTGGATGCAGGTGGAAACGCACCGCGAACTGGTCACGGTTCGCGGGGATCAGCTCGCCCTGCGCCGGCGTGAACGAGTCCTCGCCCTCGAGCCCGCGTCCGTCGGCCGTGAGCATGAGTATGCGCTGGTGGATGACGTTGAAAATGTCGGCGTAGCCGTCATGCGAGGCGCGCAGCACCGTGGCTCCGCCTTGCTCCTCGCGCGCGACGGTGACATGGCGCGGACCGGCGATCATAGGCGTGCCGTAGAGCATGCGCCTGACAGGGCCTGCCTCGATAAATCGGCATGACGATGTGTCGTTGAGTGTGACGGTGGAATGCGCGGCGGTTGTGCGCGCGACTTGCCGCCAGCCTTCGCGACTTGCCAGCGGCAGCCCACAGTTGACCACGATCCGATTCTGTTTGGCCGAAAGCTCGAACGACAGGCAGCCAGCATGGGCTTCTTGGCTCACCGCCATCGGCGGCGGGCAGCCGACATCCATCAACACTAACGTGCTGGCGCTCTCCAGGCGCTGGTAACCGGAATGGGGCGCGCTCGCGAGCGGGGCGCCGCGGGCGTCGTCGTAGGCGAGAACGGTGGTGACGAGATCGGTCGAGGTCGGGCCCATGCCATTGAAGAGGGCGAAGTTGCCGTCGCCGTGCCGGAAGAAGCGCAGCATCGGCATCATTCGATCGATGGCATTGAGCAGCGCGGGCGGCGGCACGAGGTTGCGAGCGGTGAACGCGCTGCGCAACGGCAAAAGGTCCAACAACGACTCGATCAGCGCGCCGGGATTGCGGCTGATGTGGCCTCCGTCAGGCAGGATCTGCCGCGCCAACTCGTCTGAAAGCCGTTTGGTGGCGGCGCGGATATGGCGCTGCTGGCGCGCCATGCAGAGCGCCGCGTAAGTCAGCGCGATTTGAGCTTGCAGCCGCGGCACGCCGTCGCGCGCTTGAGAGGCCGTGCGACGGAGATGGCGGACTTGTCGCGTGAGGGCACGCAGAAATCGGCGATAGAACTGGCCATGGGCGCCGTCGAGCAGCAGCGGCGCTTGGCTGAGCCACGACATGATCCGCCGCGCGACCACGTCAGGACGCCAAGCGACCGGATCATGGGAACCGCTGACCGCGATCCACTCGTCGACGAGCGCGCGCGCGTTGGCGCGGCTGATGCCCGATTCGGCTGCCCGAAGATGGCGCAGCCAGCCGAAGCCGAAAAGCGCGGCCGCCCACTCATCGGAAGGCGGCGTGATTTCGAAGGGAGAGCGGGAATCGCAGGTGACGACCTTGCCCGCAAACGCGAAGCGGCCTGCGTAAATTTCGCCTGCCCGAGTGCCATCACTCGTTCGCAGGTCTTGCGGCGCGATGACGATACGGTCGGTCTTGGCGAAGGAAAACGGCCAGTTGAGGATCGGATGCGTGGCGACGCGGCTGGTAAGCCTGCCAAGGAGGCCACGCGCCAGGACCACGGACAACTTTGTCCCTTCCGCGACCGAAACGCGCGACATCGAGGCGCGAACTCCCCTCCGTACGGGCGATTCCATCCCCGGAACGGCAACATAGCGAAGGGACGGGCAGTGGCCAACCGCGGATAAGCCCTTCAAATCCTTTGCAGACGGGCCGCGTAGAAGCCGTCCAGGCCGGCCATGCGCGAATCGGGGTCGGGCAGATGGCAGGGGAGCGTACGCAGGTCGCCATCCCCCGTGAGCCATTCGCTGTGACCGAAGACTTCGCCCGCCGAGATCGGCCGACGGGCGAGGCGCGGGCCCTGATCGAGCAGATCCCGGACGATCTCGATGCCTTCCTCCGGCTCGAGCGAGCAGCTGCAATAAACCAGGATCCCGCCTGGCTTCGTTAGCTCCGCCGCCCGAAGCGCGAGCCGACGTTGCAGCGCCGCGAGTGCCGCGATGTCGGCCAGGCGCTTGAGCCAGGGAATATCGGGATGGCGGCGAATAGTGCCTGTCGATGAGCAGGGCACATCAAGGAGGACCCCATCGAATGGCCCCGCCTGCCATTGCGTGGCGTCAGCCGCGATTGTTTCTGCGGTGAGATGAAGCCGGGCGAGGTTTCGGCGCAGGCGCTCGAGCCTTTCCGGCGCGTGGTCAACGGCAATGACGCGGGCGCCGGCGGCCGCGATCTGGGCGGTCTTGCCGCCCGGCGCAGCGCACAGATCGGCGACCGCAAGGCCGCGCACGTCGCCCAGAAGCTTTGCCGGAAGCGCCGCGGCGGCGTCCTGCACCCACCAGGCGCCCTCGGCATAGCCCGGCAATTGCGATATCGGTCCGTGCGCGATCGCCCGCACTGACCCTGTCGGGAGCACGCGTCCGCCCAGCACGCTTGCCCAATGCGCAGGATCATTGCGCACCGTCAGATCAAGCGCCGGCTCGCGGGCGTTGGCGATCGCGATCGCCCGCGCGGTCTTTGCTCCGTAATTTTTCTCCCAACGCGCCATCAACCAGTGCGGCGTGTCGAGCGCCGCGCTATCGATGTTGGCCAGCAATTGTGCGCCCTCGCGCGTGAAGCGCCGCAGCACCGCATTGGCCATGCCGGCATAGCGCGCCGACCGGCGGTCGGCCTGCACCAGACGGACCGCAAGATCGACGGCGGCATGGTCTGGCACGTCGAGCCAGAGGATTTGCGCCGCGCCGACAAGCAACGCGGTTTCAAGCCGCGGCGCCCGCGCCGGGAGCTTTACCCATTGACTGAGGAAATGGCGCAAGGTGCCCAGCCTGCGCAGCACCATGGCCACCAAGGCACGCACCAATGCGCGATCGCGAACAGGAAGCGCTGCAAAATCGGCCTGCGCCGCCCCTTCTTCGAGTTCGTGCTCAAGCGGCCGATGCCGGCGCAGCACGCCTTCGAGGATCTCAGCAGCGATCCGCCGCGCGGCAAGTCCGGGCGCATCGACGGCGAGATCGGCACGTGCCATGCCCTGACTTGCCACGAAGCGTCGGGCGCCGCGAGCCCGAGATTTCAACCCCAGGGGCCGCGACTTTCGCGGCGGCTGGTCGAATTGCCCCAGGGGCTTGCCGCACGCCGGGGATTACTCGCCAGAGGGCGGCTCCTGCCGCACGGCGGGTCTTGATCTGTGCGCCATTGGGAGCACATTGAAGGCATGGCCGACATGAAACCGAAACAGTGGTCGGCTGGCTCGCCGAAAAAGCCAATGTCGCCGGCGGCCGAGCGAGCGCTGGCCGAGGCGGCGGCCCGCCGCGCCGAGCGCGACCGCGTGGCTGCGCAACGCCCTGCGGAGTCGGGCCGCGGCCACGGGCTCGATCCTGTCCGCTACGGGGACTGGGAGGTCAAAGGCATCGCCAGCGACTTTTGACCGCGCGTCGAGCCGTGAGCTGCGGAAGACGCGGGCCGCGGTTTCCAAGCTGGCGCGCAGCTTGTCAAAGAATGAATCGGCTCAAATCCGCGTTCTTGGCCAGATCGCCGATGTGTTTGTCCACGTAGGCGGCGTCGATCGCCACTGTCTCGCCGGAATGATCGGGTGCTGCGAAGGAAATCTCGTCGAGGATGCGCTCCATCACTGTCTGCAATCGTCGAGCGCCGATATTCTCCACGCTCGAATTGACCGCGACCGCGACGTCCGCGATGGCATCGATCGCATCCGGGCTGAATTCCAGCTTCACCCCCTCCGTCGCGAGGAGGGCGATGTACTGCTTGATCAGCGACACCTCGGTTTCCGTCAGAATCCGCCGGAAATCGTCGCGTGTGAGCGGCAGCAGCTCCACCCGGATCGGCAGTCGGCCCTGCAATTCGGGCAGTAGGTCCGATGGCTTCGAGAGGTGGAAGGCGCCGGACGCGATGAACAGAACATGATCGGTCTTCACCGTCCCATGTTTGGTCGAGACCGTCGTTCCCTCGATCAGCGGCAACAGATCACGCTGCACACCCTCGCGCGAGACGTCGGCGCCCATCCGTCCTTCCCGTGTGGTGATCTTGTCGATCTCGTCGAGGAACACGATGCCGTTCTGCTCGACTGACTTGATGGACTCGAGCACCAACTGGTCGTTGTCGAGGAGTTTGTCCGACTCCTCGTTGATCAAGATGTCATGGGATTCCGCGACCGTGACCCGACGAGTCTTGGTGCGGCCGCCTCCGAGCTTGCCGAATATATCGCCAATCGAGATCGCACCCATCTGCGCGCCGGGCATCCCGGGAATTTCGAACAGGGGCATGCCGCCACCGCTCGCCTGCACCTCGATCTCGATCTCCTTGTCGTTGAGCTCGCCAGCGCGCAGCCTTTTTCGGAAGGCATCCTTGGTCGAGGGGCTGGCGTGCTCGCCGACCAGTGCGTTCACCACCCGCTCCTCCGCGGCGAGCTGGGCCCGCGCGCGCACGTCCTTGCGTTTTCTCTCTCGCGTCTGAGCGATTGCGATCTCGACGAGGTCGCGCACGATCTGCTCGACGTCGCGACCGACGTAGCCGACCTCGGTGAATTTGGTTGCTTCCACCTTGATGAATGGAGCCCCGGCGAGCCGAGCGAGTCGGCGGGAGATCTCGGTTTTGCCGACGCCGGTCGGGCCGATCATGAGGATATTTTTGGGCAGCACCTCCTCGCGCAGCTTCTCGTCGAGTTGCAGGCGGCGCCATCGGTTGCGCAACGCGATCGCCACCGCCCGTTTCGCATCGGCCTGTCCGATAATGAAGCGATCGAGTTCGGAGACGATCTCGCGCGGGGAAAAGCTGGTCATGGAAGGCCTTATTTGGCTCTTGCCGCCCGATAGTGCAACGGCGTTGGCTGGATCTCGCAACGTGACGCGATTGAACGCAAGATTGCGTTCAATCGTTTCCGATCAGACGGTGGCCAGTTCTATTGTGCCGCCATCGTCAGTGAACCGATTATAGCTTCTCAATCGTGATATTGCGGTTCGTGTAGACGCAGATGTCGGCGGCAATTTCCATCGCCTTGCGCACGATCGTCTCGGCATCGAGCGGGCCATCCATCATCGCGCGAGCGGCGGCGAGCGCGTAATTGCCGCCGGAACCAATGCCGATCACGCCAGCCTCGGGCTCGAGCACATCGCCGGTACCGGTAATGACCAGCGACACCTGCGCGTCGGCAACGATCATCATGGCTTCGAGGCGCCGCAAGTAACGATCTGTGCGCCAGTCTTTGGCGAGTTCCACCGCGGCGCGGGTGAGCTGCCTCGGATACTGGTCGAGCTTTGCTTCGAGCCGCTCGAATAAGGTAAAGGCATCGGCAGTCGCCCCGGCAAATCCTCCGATCACGTCACCCTTGCCCAGCCGGCGCACTTTCTTGGCATTGGCCTTGACGATGGTCTGGCCGATCGAAACCTGACCGTCGCCGCCGATCACGGCAGTGCCGCCCTTGCGGACGGTCAGGATCGTGGTGCCGTGCCAAAGCTCGGGAGACATGGACTGCATGCGCGACTCCGCGCCGATGATGTAAGCCTTGTCCAAGGGAGGCGCAAATGCGGCCGCCGCTGGAGTGGCGAAGGCACTCAACCCCTGATAAAAGGCGCGCGGCTCAATACGAGAAACCTATTCATGCGCAAGGGCTCGATCAGACGCAGCACCAAGGAGACTGACGTGGAGGTCCTGGTCGACCTCGACGGGGCCGGCGCAGCGTCGATTTCGACCGGGATCGGTTTTCTCGACCACATGCTCGAGCTGTTGGCGCGTCATTCCCGCATCGACCTCACCGTGAAGGCCAAGGGCGACCTGCACATCGATCAGCATCATACCACCGAGGACATCGGAATCGCGCTCGGGCAGGCGGTGAAGCAGGCGCTCGGCGACATGAAGGGCATTGTGCGTTATGCCGACGTGCATGTGCCGATGGATGAGGCGCTCACGCGCGTCGCGCTTGACGTTTCCGGTCGGCCATTCCTCGTATTCAATGCCGAGTTCGTGCGCGACAAGGTGGGTAGCTTCGATACCGAATTGGTGCAGGAGTGGTTCCAGGCATTCGCGATGAACAGCGGAGTGACGCTACACGTCGCGACGCTCTACGGCACGAATGACCATCACATCGCGGAATCCTGCTTCAAAGGCCTGGCGCGGGCCTTGCGCGTTGCGCTCGCGATCGATCCCCGTGCAGCCAACGAGGTGCCCTCGACCAAAGGCTCGCTCGGCGGGTGAGAAGGCAAAAGACGATGTCCATCTACGCCGTGTACGAACCGCCACTGAGAGCACACGAATCTGCGTCCGATCCCGAACGTTTCGTGTTCATTCGCGACGGCTTTTCATTGTGGGCGTTTTTGCTGGCACCGTTCTGGATGCTGCGGCATCGGCTGTGGCTGGCGTTCCTCGGCTACGTCGTCGTCGCCCTCGCGCTTTTGGTTGGACTGCGTTTAATCGCCGCTCCGCCGACGCTGACGATCGTGGTCAGCGCGCTCCTTGCGCTGCTCGTCGGGTTCGAGGCGGCGACGTTGCGTCGCTTCACGCTGTCGCGCCGCGGTTGGAGGAATGTGGGTATCGTCGTCGGCGATGATCTCGAATCAGCGGAACGGCGATTCTTCGATGCATGGGTCAACAAACGTTCGGTGGAGAGAGCCAATCCCGAGCCAGCCGCATCGCCGCCGGCCTGGGGCGCGCCTCTGTCTCCGCGAACCGCATCCGAGGTCATTGGGCTTTTTCCGCAGTCTGCAAGGCCGCAATGAGCACGAACGTCGCCATTATCGATTACGGATCGGGCAATCTGCATTCAGCGGCAAAGGCGTTCGAGCGCGCAGCTCGCGAGGAAGGCTTGACGCACTCGATCGTGGTGACGCCCGATGCGGAGAAGGTCGCCCGCGCAGACCGCGTGGTGCTGCCTGGCGTCGGCGCCTTCGCCGATTGCCGGCGCGGGCTCGATGCTCTCGACGGCATGGTGGAGGCGCTCAACGAGCGCGTGCGTGCGCGCGGCCGGCCGTTCCTCGGGATCTGCGTCGGCATGCAGCTTATGGCCGAGCGCGGCCGCGAATATGAGGTGACGCAGGGTTTGGGCTGGATCCCTGGCGAGGTCGAACGGATCGCACCCTCGGACCCGGATCTGAAAATCCCGCACATGGGTTGGAATACGCTCGACGCGCGCCGGCCGCATCCACTGCTCGACGGCATCGCCGTCGGACCGCAGGGTCAGCACGCTTATTTCGTGCATTCATTCCACCTCAAGCCGGCCGCGCGCGCCGATGTTATCGCCGAAGCAGACTACGGTGGTCCGGTTACGGCGGTCGTCGGCCGCGACACGATGGTCGGCACCCAGTTCCACCCGGAAAAGAGCCAGCGGCTGGGCTTGCGACTGATCGCCAACTTCCTCAAGTGGAAGCCATGATGCGTCGGCAGGTTGGATTGTTGCAGGGGCTATGGCCCGCTCTTCACCGCGTGCCCGCACGGGTCCGCACTGCGGCTGCAGCGAACGGCCTCAAGCGAGTTCTGTTGTGATCCTGTTCCCCGCCATCGATATCAAGGATGGTGCATGCGTGCGGCTCGAGCAGGGGGACATGGGCCGCGCCACGGTATTTCAGCGCGATCCGGCCGCGCAGGCGCGCGCCTTCGCATCACTTGGTTTCCAATATCTGCACGTGGTCGACCTCGATGGGGCTTTTGCCGGCAAGCCGGTCAACAGGGCCGCGGTCGAGCAAGTCATCGCAGCGACCAAGGTGCCGTTACAACTGGGCGGCGGCATTCGCAACCTCGGCACGATCGAATCGTGGCTGCAGAGAGGTGTCACCCGCGTCATCATCGGCACCGCGGCGGTGCGCGACCCAACGCTCGTTAGGCAGGCGGCAAGGCTCTATCCGGGTCGCGTCGCGGTGGCGCTCGATGCCCGCGACGGCAGGGTGGCGGTCGAGGGCTGGGCGGAAGCTTCGGAGCTGAGCGCCTTCGAGCTTGCCAGACAATTCGAAGACGCCGGCATCGCCGCGTTGATATACACTGATGTCTCCGGCGACGGCATGCTCGCTGGTCTCAATCTCGACGCCGCCATCGCCCTCTCCGAGGCGGTGAAGGTTCCAGTCATCGCATCGGGGGGGCTCGCCTCCATTGCAGACGTCGTGGCGCTAACGCAGCCGCGTGCCAGAAAGCTCGCCGGCGCCATTGCCGGCCGCGCGCTGTACGACGGGCGGCTCGATCCGGCGGAAGCGCTGCGGCTCATTCGCTCGGTGCCAGCAACCGCGTAAGGACATGTTCAAGGTCCGCGTCATTCCCTGTCTGGACGTCAAGGACGGCCGCGTTGTCAAAGGTGTGAAATTTCTCGACCTGCGCGACGCCGGCGACCCGGTGGCGGCGGCGATGGCCTACGACTCGGCTGGTGCCGACGAGCTCACGTTTCTCGATATCACCGCCAGTCACGAGAACCGCGACATCATCCTCGACGTGGTGCGACGCACGGCCGAGGCTTGCTTCATGCCGCTCACCGTCGGCGGCGGGGTGCGCACGGTCGAGGACATCCGCAAGCTCCTGACGTGCGGCGCCGACAAGGTATCGATCAACACTGCGGCTGTCGCCCGGCGGGAATTCGTGAAGGAGGCGGCGGAAAAATTCGGTGACCAGTGCATCGTCGTCGCGATCGATGCCAAGCGCGTATCAAAGGGGGGTCAACCTGAGCGTTGGGAAATCTTCACCCATGGCGGGCGCCATCCGACCGGGCTCGATGCTGTCGATTACGCGCGCGAGGTCGCCGCGCTCGGCGCCGGCGAAATCCTGCTGACCTCCATGGATCGAGACGGCACCAAGCAGGGGTTCGACATCCCGCTCACCCGTGCCGTGGCTGATGCAGTACCGGTGCCGGTGATCGCCTCGGGCGGAGTGGGCACGTTGGAGCACCTCGTCGAAGGCATCCGCGATGGCCACGCCACTGCGGTCCTTGCGGCCTCGATCTTCCACTTCGGCGAATACAGCATCACCGAGGCCAAGCGGTATATGGCCCGTGCCGGTCTTCATATGCGGCTCGATGGCTAGCGTCATTCGGCGGCGGCTTTCGCCCAACGCAGCGCAGGCTGCAGCCGGTCGTTGCCCCAGAACAGTTCGCCGTCGGCGGTCGTGAAGGTCGGAGCGCCGAACACTCCCAGCCGCTCCGCCTCTTCGGTTTGCGCCCGCAGCCGCGTCTTGATCGCGTCCGATTGGGCTGCTGCGAGCACCGGCTGGGGATCGATCTTAAGTCCTGCCAGGACATCGCCCACAGCCGCGGCGTCATCAATCCGGCGCCCTTCGGCAAACTGCGCGCGGAACAACGCGCGGCAAAAATCTTCGCCCCAGGGCTGGTCGAGCACGACCAGCGCCGCGCGCGCCGCCAGTAAACTGTTCTGCGGAAAGGGGTCGGGTCGCCGGAAGGGCAACTTGAGGTCCGCGCATGAGCGCTCGAGGTCGCGCCACATGTTGCGGCCCTTGGCTGGATAGAGATTGAACGGCGAGGTGTCCCAACCCTGGGCCTTGAAAATCGGCCCGAGCAGGAAGGGGCGGAAACGCACGCGGACGCTCGCTTCTTCCGCAAGGGGCCCGATCCGCATGGCGGCGAGGTAAGAATAGGTCGAGGCAAAATCGAACCAGAAGTCGAGATCGCACGCGGGCATCGAGACATGCTAGTCGGCTGCAGCGAAAGCAACCAGGCGGTGTTTACTACGCGGGCTGCGTGCGATTTGCGACAGCGGAGGGAGGTGCTATGGCAAGGGGGAGAAAGCCGATGTCCAATTTTAGTCTGCATGATCTTGAAAAACGCGTGCAGGAGCGCGCCAAAGCCAGTGCCCAGGTGTCCTATACGCGCAGGCTCCTCGACCAGGGCGTGGGCCATTGCGCCAAGAAGCTGGGCGAGGAGGCGATCGAGACCGTTCTCGCTGCCGTCGAGGAGGATCGTGCGCGCTTGATCGCGGAGGCCGCCGACCTCATTTACCATCTGCTGGTCGTGCTCGTGTCGCGCGGCATCGCGCTCGCGGAGGTAGAGGCAATCCTCGCCGAGCGCACGCGGCAGTCGGGCCTCACCGAAAAGGCGTCGCGCAAGCGCGGCTGATCAGGACCATGGAGCAACGCACCGAGGACGGCCTCTCGCCCTACCGCGTCTTCTCGCGGGCGGAATGGGCGGCAAAGCGCGCCGACACGCCGATGACGCTCAAGTCGGATGAGGTGACCCGGCTGCGCTCGCTGCACGATCGCCTCGACATGGCTGAGGTCGAGGAAATTTACCTGCCGCTGTCGCGGCTCCTGTCGCTTTACGTCGCGGCGACGCAGCGCCTGTTCCACGCCCAGCAGAATTTTCTCGGCACCGAGGACACGAAGGTGCCTTTCGTGATCGGGGTTGCCGGCTCAGTGGCGGTAGGCAAATCCACCACCGCACGTGTCCTGCAGGCGCTGCTGGCGCGCTGGCCCAACGTACCGAAGGTCGACCTCATCACCACCGACGGCTTTCTTTATCCGAACGCCATCCTCGAGCGTGAAGACTTGATGGAAAAGAAAGGCTTCCCGGAAAGCTACGACCTGCCGGCGCTGCTGCGTTTTCTCTCTGACATCAAGGCCGGCCGGCGGCCCGTGCGCGCCCCGGTCTATTCGCACCTCACCTACGACGTGATGCCAAATCGATGGATCGAGATCGATCGGCCGGAGATCCTCATCGTCGAGGGGCTCAACGTGTTGCAGGCGGGGGTGCCGCCCAAGGGCGGCAAGCCGACCCCTTATGTGTCGGATTTCTTCGATTTCTCGATCTACCTCGATGCACGCGAAGACATGCTGCAGGGTTGGTATGTGGATCGGTTCCTGACGTTGCGTGGCACCGCGTTCCGCGATCCCAAATCATACTTTCACCGCTACGCGAGCTTGTCGGATGTGGAGGCCGTCGACACCGCGACCACCATTTGGAGGCGCATCAACCTTGTCAATCTGCGCGACAACATCCTGCCGACGCGCCAGCGCGCCGATCTCATCTTAAAGAAGGTCGAGAGCCATCTCGTCGAAGAGGTCGCGTTGCGGCGGCTATGAAGTGGAAACTAGCCTGCCACCATGCTCTGGTCGTCGGCATGGTCATTCGACACCTTGCGCACTCCAAGGCTTTTGGCAAACGACCGTCGCACGGCGTCCCGTGTGTTCATACTTTGAAGTCCGCGCGAAGTCGCGCTAGCGCTGCGTCATCGTTATCGCCGTGAGCTTCAAGAAAGCCTGACGGCCGAGCGTACTCCCCTCGATAGCCTCTTTCATGTTCGACGACGTCGCCCCAAAGGTCGATGATGCCGATAATCACACCCTGCGTGGGCGGGAGCGTGAATTGACAGCGCGCGACAAGCAGGCCAACGTTGTCGCGAATATCGTTCCGCAGATCAGACATCGTCTTGAAACCGTGAATGCCCTGCTCGCCCACAAAGGAGGGTGAGCCGCCTTCTACACGACGACCGGGGAACCAGCGGGTGTCCGACACATAAGAGAGGAGATAGATCGCACCGTCGTACGAGGTGTAGTAGCGCCAAACCCGGTATGCGCTTATCTCTCCAAGTCTGATCATTGCCGAAGGTACCGCCATGCCCAATCCAACCATCAGAAAGGGCTCTTGGGGCGAAGCGGTGAGGAGGGCGCAGAGGGCCCTCATTGAGCGATCTTATCTCAGAGTTGGTGACGACGACGGCGAGTTCGATCTTAAGACCGATATTGCGGTCAGGAAGTACCAAGAAGATCGTGCCAGCGGGCAGCCTTACGCTTTTACATACCCCCTTGTTGTGGATGGCATTGTCGGTCCGCTTACTTGGGGTAGGCTGGACCCTGATCCGATCCAAAAAGGGTCGAAGGGCGTCCAGGTGAGCCTGTTACAGAGGATGCTCAAAACCTACGGGCTGCCCTTTGATCCTGGCCCAGTAGATGGTGATTTTGGCCCCGTCACTGAGACGGCGGTGAAAACGTTCCAGAGCGCCCACTCGCTACCGGTTGACGGGATAGTCGGCCCCGAAGCTTGGTCAACTCTCGACCGAGGCCTGCGGGCCAAACCTTCAGAATTCGCAAAGGCTGCTGACTACTCGACTGCACTATCCGAGGTTCGTGTGATTGATGACGTGCCGTTCTTGGTCTTTCGCGTCGGAATGTACCTTCTATTGTTCGGCTTAGGGTGCTGGCTTGTTGCACTCGCAATGAGTAGGCCACGATTTGCGCTGGCTGCTGCCTTGCTGTTAGCCTTCGGCGCACTCTCGGTGATGTTTGGCGTGCTGTCGGGGCGCCGCAATGTCACAATTTCCGTCCATTAGGTCGCTGTACAACCTTCTGAGGAGAGATGCCCCGGAAGCTGCAATTGGGGTCGGAGCAGTCGGCGTTTCCATTCTGCTGCTCACAGCCTCGTGGCTCACCCGTGCAGGCGGCACCCCCGAACTCATTTTCCATTGGTCTGGTGCTGCATTCATGGTCGTTGGGATCGGCGGCTTTATTGTTGCAATCTATCGTGCCCGCGCCCGTTGACGCCTCTTGAGCCGCAGACGGTGCAGTGACCTTCTTGCGCCCGACGTTCCAGGGCGCGCATTTTTTAGCCAAGACCCCCCATTCCGGACTGCAAAAAAAGCTAAAGCATTGGTATTGTTGAGAAAGTGAGAGGGCCAGGAAACTTGTGTTTTGTAATGAGTTGGATTACATAGTGTCAGCACGGCTGAGTCGCACGGTGATTGGCGTTAGGCAGGTCCAGACGGTTCTGGCCATCTTAATGCCCTCTCCGCTGGCGCCCAACGTCTGAGGCAGATCGGTGGTCTCGAACAGCAACTCCCACGTCAGCGGCATGTCGGTGGTCTCGAACGGCATCATGCCCAACTGCTTCAACGCCTGCGGCATGTCGGTGATCTCGAACTGTAACGTCAGCGGCATGTCGGTGGTCTCGAACGACATCATGCCCAACTGGTTCAACGCCTGCGTCACGCCGGTGACCTCGAACTGCTACGTCAGCGATACGTCGACGAACTCGAATAGCAATTGCCACGTCTGCGGGACGTCGGTGGTCTCGAACGGCATCGTATCCAACTCCTTCAACGCATGCGGCACGCTGGTGACCTCAAACTGCTGCTACGTTTGCAGCACCTGCAACCTGCTGACATCAGCCTCCATTGCTGCCAACTCTCAGACTTACAGCTCCGCGCTAATCACTAACCGGCCCTTGCAGTCGCCGCACGGCGAAGCTCTTCGCCTGATCCAGAGAGCGGCAGCCGGATGGGTCGACGCTGAGGACGCCTATGAGTGGCGCTCAGACCTGCTTCGGACCTTTCAAGCATGGCAAGAACACGCCAAGGAGGTCTCGCAACGGCACTTCTGGCGAGTATTCAATACGCTTGAAGCGCCAAGCTCCGCGCCCGGTAAAAGTGCGGTCCTGCAGAGGTTTTACGTAGAGCTCGAGGCAGCCCACGAGATCGCCGAAGCGCGATACGACGTTACCCCCTGGAATTCGTATCGCGACCTTTCTGCCCGGAGTATTCGTTCTATCCTTGGCGGCGTAGTGGGGCAGTTGGAAGAACTCGACGCAACCCAGTGTGTTGCTACGATTCTCTCCCACCTGAACGATGCGCTCAAGCGTGGCGTATTGGTTCTTGCTGATCGTCGGCGTAAGTCGACGAACCTGGAGGCCGCGCGGTCTGCTCCGTCGACCCACGATTGGGTTCTCGATTTCTCAATTCATACCGGAAATTCCCCTCCGGCTTTGGCTGATCGGCGCCCCGCCGTAAGCCGGGCGCCTGTGTCACTCAAGGCTCCCCGGACGGTGGATTATGGAACGATTTCTGGACGCGAGAACTCAGCAGATCTACGAAACGAGATTTGCACCCGGAATACGCGAGTGCGTCTCAATCGGCGCTCACAAGGTCATGCGCGTGTTGTTGGCGGCGTGCGACCTGCAGGACGTTGGGGTCATCGGACCCATTGTTCGTTGGCCGAATACGCCTAACCGCTATGGCTTGCATATTCACGGCAAATGGCACGTCACCTTCGCGTGGAGCCTCGGCATCGGGGCATACGAGATCCTCCTCGAACGACGGTAGGGCCGTGCGATGACGCCGGACAAATACATTCCGGCGCCACCAGTCAGTCCCGGAGAGGTGTTGCGGGACTACATTCTCAAGGGCGAGATCACGCAAGAACGCCTTGCAAAAGCAATGCACGTCTCACGATTTTCCGTAAATCAGATCATTAATGGCCGTCGCGCGATCACTGCTGAGATGGCTCTCCGGTTGGCGCGGGTGACGAGCACGACCCCAGGCTTCTGGCTAAACCTTCAGCGCGACATGGACCTTTACGAGGCGAAACTGAAGCTTGGTTCCTCGCTTGATCGTCTTAAGGTGCTGCGGCCCGCCAAAACTGAACGTGAACTTTTCATCGAAGGCTGAACGGCAAAGCAGGGTTGAGCAGATTATTCTGTCAATCTCAAAGACCCTGATTTTGCGCCGCCAACCCCGCCCTAGTCGGCTCTGTTGCGCCGCCCGCCCTAACCCGCTGGGTCCGTAGGCTCCAAAGGCGTCAGCCTGCTGCTGTGCTACGTTGTCCGCATGGCCATTGTGAAGGAGGGGAACCAATGAGCAACGGCGAGCGGGTTACCCTGGCTGATCTACCTGATCTACTCGGCGGGCACATAATGGCCCACGATGTGCTCCTGGCACTTCTGATATACGAAATGCACCAGAGGAATGAGAAATTTAAAAATGAGTGCCGCGAGGTTTTGGATGATTTTTTGGGTCGCTTAATAACCGAGCGAGGAGGGGCAACTGTCCGGTACGAAGCAATCGCGCGCAAGAGATTTCTGCACCTGCTTGATCTGGTGCAGGCCAAGGAAGAGGAATTGCGAAAACGCCCGAGCCTGAGACGACGATTTCTTAGGTGGCTCGAAAGAGGTTGAGCCGCACACGAACGCAATCGTCATTGCATAAATTATCACGACCTATGTCGCGCTTCCCGTTGCCCTGCTGCGCTTTACGGGGCGTTGCGCCGGCCATGAAGTGCTTGACTCACGCCGCGCGGCGCACCTCGTCGACAAGCACGCGATAGGATAAGGCCTCGGCGAGATGCACGCGGCCGACCTTATCGGCGCCGTCGAGATCGGCGAGCGTGCGCGCGACGCGCAGTACGCGGTGATAGCCGCGAGC